>Ga0194130_10003543_pt1 | contig 20838 bp, 21 predicted proteins | sample TA2KigsurfametaG_FD_160084 | JGI IMG/M metagenome (GOLD analysis project Ga0194130, IMG submission 160084) | Freshwater microbial communities from Lake Tanganyika, Tanzania - TA2015050 Kigoma 12 surface | ecosystem: Environmental > Aquatic > Freshwater > Lake | place: Tanzania: Lake Tanganyika... | reverse complement strand
TAATCATCAAATATTCCTGGATAATCAATAAAAAAATCATATAAATCCTGACACTCTTTTTTATTTAAATCCATATATTTTGTTAAATTATTAAAATTAATAATACCATTTGATCCAAATATTAAATGCATAAATCTTAATAAACTTAATTCATAACAATCGTCAATTTCTAATCCAGTTGTTGGATCAATAAATGGTTTTGGTAATATTGGTTTAATTAATGAATTTTTTAATTCATCTAATTTCGGATAATAATTTTCTAAATAATCTTCACTTGCTGAACTAGTTGTTGAGTCAGTATCAATAATGTCATCTGTATAAATAAATATTGACTTTTCCATTTAATATTATTATTTATTAAATTTCTAAGTCACAATTCTAACTATTTAGTTTGTTTATTTTCCGTAGTAATACCTTTGTATTCATTCTTAGATGCTGACATAAATTGTCCAGTTTTTGAATCGCGTTTTATGAAAGTATTAGTATGTGAATTATATAATTGTGTGCGCTCTTTTACTGCACCAATACGATGTCCATCATTAGTATTTTTAGCCATTAATGATGTTCAAATTAATATAATTATAATAATTATCAATTTTTATATAAATATTGAAATAATATAAAATTATATCAATATTTGTATATATAATGCCGGAACTAAAGAATGAAACCTTTATTAAGAATATTGTTGATCCAAGAACTGGAAAACAAGTAAAGAAAATCTATCAAATAAAAGTATCTAAAATAAATAGATTAGTTGAACCATTAGTATGGGAATATTATAAAAATCGCGCGAATACATCTATTAGTGACATCTATAAAAAATTTAATGGATATCAACTAAAGTTTATCTATTTTGGTGATCCAGTAATTCATACCGTCAATACAATCGATAATTGGGAACAGGTAGATAATTTACCAAATAATTCTACATTAAAGAAATTAAAAGAAGCTCAAACAGTTAGTCAAGAATTGAATGAATAAATTAAACTTCAATTTCTTTCTTACTTTCACGATATTTTTTAGCATAAAGAGCTTTTTGTTTTCTAAACTCTTCTATGCCTAATTCTTGTTTCTTCTTTTCTATATTTTGTAATGATCTCAAACGTTGAGCTATTTTTTCATCAGTATCATTATGTTCAACAATTTTATTAGTTGTTTTCCATCCATTAGTATTAATAATTTTATATTCTGATTTTATTAATCCTAAATCATATTTTTCATTTAATTGATCAATAAATTTTTCTAATTCTATTTGTAAATCATATGAATTGATTTTGATTTTATATTGAAAACGTTTTTCATCTATTTTTTTACAAAATTGTATATAATCAATATCATTAACATTACATATTGAAAAATTTTGTGGCATAACTGGTTTTATTTTACCAGTGTTATCAATATGTTCAATATTTAATTCTTTTACAATTTCAGTATATTCTTTTGGAATATTATATAATATTATTTTTTTAATTTGAACAATATCTTTATACATTTTATTTATCATATCAATAAAGTTATTAAATTCTAATTGAAAATCATTAGTATTTAATTTAACCATTTTCTTAATTCTTTTACCATCAATTAATTTAGTAAATTGTAAAAAATAGTCATTATATGTATTCTTAACTACTGATATATTTGTTGGTAATTTAAATTCATTTGAATCATCTTCAATTATTTCATTTTTAATTTGTTTTTTATTATTGTGTTTTTCAATAATTTTTGAATTTGTTCTTATTTTGATTATTTTCTCTGGATTAATTATTTTAGAAAGTTCATGTGAAGAATTCCATTCATCTGCATTATTAATTTTATAATTTTTAAGCTGTAGATGTGTGAATTTTTTATTAACTTCAAATATTAATTTATCTAATTCTTTTTGAATATCTATACAATCTATTTTATGTTTATAATAAAGTCTATTACCATCTTCAACTTTATTAAATTGAATATAAATTTGTTTATCGTCTCTATATAATGATATATTATTTGGTAAATCGGGTTTTTTAACATCTATATCATTATCCAAATGAATAAAATCATCATATTTATTGTTTGTAATTTTTTTATTTTTATGGTAATGTTCTAAATTTTTCTTTATATTTTCTTCTTTATTTTCTTCATAATATTTTTTATTTTGTTGGCTAATATTTTCTTTATAAACATCTAATCCTAATTTTTCAATTTGTCTTTGTCTAAATATTTTTATACGAGTTGCTGGACAATTATATTCTAATTCTTGTATTCTATTAGTATTTTTAAGATTTGTGTACCTTTGAATCGCCCACCTATTGTACCATTCGTTAAACATTTCATTTGCTGTTTTATTAATTGAATTTTTTAGTTTTTTCTTTTTACCACATAGAATATCTTTTGAGTTTTCATATGTAAATCCAAAATATATACCTTTGGGATTATCAGTCATAAATAATTCCCTTGGTAATTTTAATCTTTGAATTGCATCTGATAGCACATATAATTTTGATGTTTTATTTGTTATTTTATTATGTACTGATAATAAATATTCTCTACATAATTTTGTAATTTCAGGTGATATTTTATATACTGAATTACCCGATGTCATACCAATAAATTTAATTTCTTTTAATCTATCATATTGTATAGATTTTCCATATAACCCAGTTGTAATTATTCCAAGTAATTCTTCATTATATTTATTAAAATATTTGTCCATAATTTCTTTACTAAATGCTAATTTGACTAATAATTTACCTCCATTAAAATTAAATCCAAAAGGCTGCAAACTAACACATGTTGATAAATTCATAATTCTATTTAACATTTTATCTTTAAATTTATTATCTGATGTCCAACCAATATAGTCATCTCGCATTTTTAAATTTTTAATATCAGAAGATAAACTGATTATACCTAGGTATTTTCTAGTATTTAAATCTTTAATTAAAACACAAATTGTTCTTCCAATAAAATTTTCAGATTTAAATGTTTCTAATGATGAAACATTATATCTATAATAATTCCATAAATCTTTTTGTTCTTTTGACTCTACAAATTCTAAACATATTTTAATATTTTTTATATTTTCAATTGTACCTGTCCAAATTCTAGAATTATAATAATCATATGAATGTAAAAAATTTGGTTTTATTTTTTTAATTGACCCATCCAAGTAATCATATAATTTATCTATTAATTTTTCTTCAATATCTTCACCAATATTTAAACTTTTATATTTAGAAATTAAAGCACATTTATTAATAAAATCATTATAAGATTGTGTATGTTTTAAATAATTACAAGTTTTACAACATGATACTGAATTTATTTTTGTGTATCCAATTAAATTATTTTTTCTATCAATACCACCAGCACCATTATAAATTTTAGTTTCATTACTTGTTTTACAATATGTACATGGACTATTTATTAATTTATGAAAATCTTTTAATTCTAACTCAAAATCTAATTGTCTTTCTTGTGCTCCTTTAATATAAGAAATGAAAGATGGATTAGATGCGGATTCAAATAAATTATAGTCTATATTACCATCAAATTTATTATTAACTGTAGCTATATGTTGACAAATTTTTATAAATGTCATTAGATCATTATCTTTTTTCATAATATTACATAGAGTACAACAAGGAACACAATTTGATTTGATATATCCTTTTGAATTATTTGCTCTATCAATACCAATACCATGTTCTTGATTGATAAAACCACAATAATAACATTTTTTAGAAAATAATTTTAAACATTCAATATCAGTAAGGGTAAATGGTAAATTTCTTTTTTTTGCACCATCTTTATAACTGTTTATTTTTTGTTCAAATATATCTTTTGGTATATAATTATCAACATTTTTCTGTGAATTTTTATTACATATTATACACTGGTCATTGTCAAGTAATTTATCATTAGGAAAAATATGATTGCATGAAATACACATTTTATTTTCATTTATTTCATTATTATATTTAACTGCATTTTCAATAAAGTTAGTTTTAATATCCAAATCTTTTTGAGATTTATTAATACAATTAATACAATAATTTGAGTCATCAAAAATATTAGACCAACAACCTCTAATCCAATTTGAACATATTTTAATTCCAGAATCATTTAATTCTTTCCATTTTTTATATGATTGATGTAATTCACAATAATCATCATTTTCAAGTGCTTTGTAAACACATACTTTATTTTTTTGTGATATTCCTTGACAGAACTTAATTTGAATACATTTATTACATTTTAAATTTTCAATAGATTCTTGACTCATATCATTTGTTATTATACAATTACAATGAAAACAAAATATTAAATTATTAGGATCAACTTTATTTTCAAGATATTTGTGCATCTTGCAAAAATTAGTTACTTTTATTTTTTCACAAAAAACCATATTATGATTATGATAACTACATTTTGTGTTTTGAATATTTAAATTATACATTATAATTTAGAGTATATATTTCTTTATATATTTTGCGCAATTTTTTTCAGGTAACGAAAAATTTATCAATATATTAAACCAAAAATAATTTAATATATAGAATCTGTTGTAAAAACCATCTATAATTTTTTTTAATTTGAATATGCAGTGCCTGCCATCCCGGACATCACCCTTAATACGTTGTAGTTTTGAGTGTAGATGTTGATGAATGAAGATGAAGAAGATCCTAAGTATTCAGTGTAGCTTGTGGAAGTAGCGTTGTATAAACCAGTTTGGACTTGTAAAGTGGCGTTGTCGATACGAGAGAAGTTGCAAGTGCCAGTTGGTTGGTGATCTTCGGCTTTAAGGGCAAAAGAGTATACGTTGACACCATCAGCAGGAGTGTTGGAGAAGTGTTGAGAGGGTTGAACGTAGTTGAAGTAGTGTCCATCTCTGTCTTGGAAGCGGTCGTGACCGTTTAATTGTAATTTGGCACTGTAAACGGGGTTATCAGTTCCATCAACAAAGTTTCCGTAGTTGAAGTGATCAACAACACTGACAGTTGCTAAATCAAGAACAGCACTAACAGCACCACCAGCAGATAAATCAGATTGTCTCTTGGATAAATCTTCGGGAGTTAAGTTGTTTCTGACAACAATGGTATTGTTTAATAATTCACTTAAACCAACTCCAAGGGTAAGTTGACCACCAGCAGCAGCAGCAGTGGTAGCAACAATTTTGACTTCAATTTTGCCTAATAAAGCAGTTACAGTGGCATTGAGACCAACAAGGGTACCGGGTTCAACGACATCACCAACACTTACAGCGGGAACGGTGGTAACGTTGGCAGCTCCAGCAGTAACAGTAGCCCCAGTTCTGGTAGCTACGTATAAAACTCTGGCAAAGCGGTCAGCAGCTTCTTTCCAAGTGGAAGCACCGGCAGCCCAAGCAATCCAGTTTTGACGAGTAGCGTGTCTTTCAAGATGGGGAGCCCATACTAAGTATTTGCAAGGGTGATTGAAGTTAAGTCTGTATTTAGCAGTGGCAGCAGTTAAGGATTCAGAGCCAGTGAATTGTAATTGTTCGATTAAGTATTCATGAGAAGCTTGAGCGAAGCGTTTGCGTTCTTCAGAATCTAAGTATACATAGTCGATTAATAAGTAAGAATCACTCATTAAACCAGTGCCAGAGGGGGCAACACCGGAATAGTTGACTAATCCAGAGAAGTCTCTGAATTTAAGAGTGACGCGAACGTCGTGGTATTGTAAGGCAATTAAAGGTAAGGCTAAACCGTCGTTGCGGTTAAACCAGAATTGTAAAGGAACGTACATTTGGTAGGCTCTGATAGGAGTTGAGTCAATGTTGGAGAGTTCGGGAACGTCACCAATCATTTTAGCATAACCACGTTCTTGACCGGATTTGTGGGTCAATTCGTACCAGATGTTTAACCAGTCACCATAGTGTTCATCGATTTTGGAACCTCCAATTTCGATTTTGCATGATTCGACCATAGCGTGACCTAAACGTCTGACATAGCCCCATGTAGCTCCTACTTTGGTAGCTGCGTTTAATTTTACGGCAACATACATGTTAGTGATTAAATCACCGTTTCTGTTGATGTTGCAAGTGACAGTGCGACCGAAGTCGGCAGCACCATTCCAGGTTTGTTGAATTGGTTCAACGGAGAAGTTTGTGTGACGTCTGTAGACGACTTTGAAGACTTTTTTTTATATTACCATCAGAATACATCATAATAGTACATAAAGCTAATAGTTTCCTATTAGAGTAGACTATATCTTAAGCTCTTATTAATAAGAACCCATAACCATTTAGTCGTTGAACTGCAATCTAATTTTTATTTAAATATTTAATTGCTAAATCAAGTTTTTTTTCAAGAGATAGCTTTTTTGATGTGAAAAATTTATTTTTAATTGTAGGATGATTTGATACTACATAACCAGGAGATTGATAATTTGATGGATTACCTACGTAAAAACTTATATACATTGGTAGATCTTTATCATATTTTTTGTGTGAGAAAGATAATTTTTTAACATGATCTTGATTAAGATGTAACCCATAAAAATGATGGTTTTCTTTAGTTTTACTAATACTAATTTTTTTTTTAGTATTTTCAGACCTAGGTTTACCAAAATTTGGATTATTAATTCTTTTCTTACTATCAGACATTTTCTTTTTTGACACATCGGACATTATTTTATTTAATGTACCACCTGTTTGCATATTATAACCATTTGGACTTAAAGAATTATATAAATTTATATAATGTTCTTCTTTTTCATCTAAATCGTTATTATCAATTTTTCGATATAATTATATTCAAATGATTTAATACCATATTTATTAATTGCTAAATGTATAGCTGACAAACTTTTAGAAGAACTTGAATTTGAAAAATGTTCATTAATTCTTTTTAAGTAATCTCTTTTTGTTTGACCAATATAGTATTTGTTATTAATTTTATTTTTAATATATCCCATATTATTAAAATAATAAATTTCTTTTTAAATATTTATAATTAGATTTTGGCTGCGGATTATCCAATCTTATAAATTTTTGCTGTACCCAAGTTTTTTATCTTGGCCATTAAAATATCACTATTTTAATTTAGCATTATAAGCTCTAAGGAAGTTCCCGCAATTTGATTATGTTGCCATTTGTTTGGGTGGAAAACAAATGACTAGCACTTGAGGATTTCTACGTGAGACCTCTAATGTATTTACCCAATCTTATCTCAATTTGATTGGACCAGTGCTTTTCAACTCTCTTCTTTTGTCATCGTAAAATCAGAAAGTAATTTGAGGATTACCGCTTAAATAGACGTCTTGAGCGCCATAAGCGACGAGTTGCATTAAACCACCACCCATTTAGATATATAATTAGGGATAGAAATTTTTCTAAATAATTTTTTAATTAAAAACGAATTTATACATTTTGAAACTTAATATTTCTATAATATTTTTTTCTATTTTTTTAAAAAATCCGTTTTTTCTAAATGTTTTTTGTAATTATTAAAAATTTTTTATATTATCAAATAATATATTTAAAGTAATTTTTTAATATACAATTAATAATTGGATGTCTAGTACCAAGAAAACTTCGAAATACAAGGAAAATAAACAATCTAATGTAAAAGAATCTAACACCCTGGATAATAAACATAGAATTATGGTTAAATATTTCTCTCAAATGCGAAATGATAAAGATGACATTTCTCAGCAAATTATAAATATTAATCAAGAAATCAATTCTATGGATGAAAGAAGAGATTCATTTACATTAGAAGATATTAAACATCGAGCCCATTTATTAGATAAAAAAGACTCACTAGAATTACAAATAAAATCTATATCTAATAATTATGATGAAATGGATTATTATGATAATGCTGGTGATTTAATTTCTGATTATTATGAAATGCGTGATACTAAAGAAGTTCAAGTAAAAGAATCAAAAAATATTTTGGAATTTTTATTTACTAAAAAAGAAAAAACTATTATTAATCCAGATGAAAATAAACCTGTAAATAGAGCCAATTTGTTTGAAAAATATTGTCAAAGAGTTGATGGTATTAGAATTAATCATGATGATGGTTCTAATAGAATTAAATATTGTACTGAATGTAAAATTGAGAAAATTCTTGATATGACTGAAAGTGCTTATATTTGTCCATGTTGTGGAGACAGTGAAATGATTATTTTAGACGAAGATCGTCAGATTAAGGATTATTCACCATATAGAAAAGTCAATCATTTTAGAGAATGGCTTAATCAATTTCAGGCAAAACAAAGTCCTGATATTCCTGAAAATGTTTTTATTGATATTGTTAAAGAATTAAATAAAAGAAGAATTACCGATTTATCAGTATTAGATAAAAAGAAAATGAAGGCAATATTAAAAAAATTAGAATATAATATTTATTATGAACATGTTGCATATATTATAAATAAATTAAATAATCTTCCTCCACCTAAAATTACTCGAGATATGGAAAAATTATTTATTAGTATGTTCTTTAAAATTCAAGATCCATGGGAAATGTACAAACATCCTGATCGTAAGAATTTTTTATCTTATTCTTATGTTCTTCATAAATTTTGTGAATTATTAGAATTAGATCATTTATTAGATTGCTTTCCATTACATAAAGATTCTGATAAAATAATGGAAAATGATCAATTATGGGAAAAAATATGTAAACATCTAAAATGGGAGTATATTAGTTCCTTCAAGTAAGAAACTAATTCAGAGTTTTGTTTACAAAACTGTATATTAGTTCCTTCAAATAATATTTCATATTTATTATTAAATAACAGTTCATTTGAGTAAAAATTAAATTCTAAATTAAGTTAATTATGAACCATATATTGTACAATATATCTTTATTAATACTAGTTGTTGGTATTATTTTAATGACTGTTTATATTACTAAAGCTTCCAATAATGGTTATCTAACTTATCATCAACAAATTTTAAATAAAAGATCAAAATTAACTGAGAAACCTTATCAATCTATTTATGATTATAAGGTTAATAAGGAATATCAAAAAATGTTTTCTCAACCATCAATTTGGATGGGTTATCAAGATTTTGATGCAAAAGATAAATCACAAAAAATATTTGTAAAATAAATTTATTTAAAGAATAATTAGATTATAAATCTAATGTCAAGAGTGGATTATTTAACTGAAGATTCGATTCTACCATTGGATCAAAAATATGTCTGTTTATCATTTTTAACAGATAAGGATAATAAGACTACATTATCGGGTATTAAAATTCGTGGTGCTTTCTCAAAGTACGAAGAAGCTTGTGAACATTGTAAAAAACTACAAGCTATTGATCCAGCGTTTAATGTTTTTGTTGGTGAAATGGGTAAATGGTTACCATTTGATCCTAATCCAGATTCTCAAGCTGTTAAAGATTCAGAATATGCAAATGAAGAATTAAATAAAATGATGAAAGGTTATCTTGAGAACCAAGAAAAGGCTAAATTATATCACGAACAACGTAAGAATGAAATGGTTAGAAAGAATATTTTAGACAATTTACAATCCAGACAAGATACTATTAAAGATTTGAAGAAAAAAGTAAGCAAAGCTAAAGATGCTACTGAAGTAGAAAGTCTTGAAAAGAATATTCTTGAAATTGAAAGTCAAATTAAAAAGATGGAAGAAAAGAAATCAGAATTGGATACTGAAATTGAAAATTTAAGCAATCAAGTAAAAAATACTAGTACATCTTCATCAGAATTAAATGGTCCTAAAATTATTGGTGATAATTAATTTAATTATATTTATAAAAATATAATTAATTTTTAACAACTGTGACACGTACTGAATTTCTTTTCCTAGAAAATAAACTTTCAGGATTAAATATTTCTAAACGTTTGTTCCACTGTGAATCATATGCTTCATCATGAAATCTTCTAAATTTATTACATCCAACATTAAATGTAGGTACTGGTTTAGCTTTATACCAAAAAACTTTATCAGTAATATTTTTACTATGAACTCGATTATTAATAACCATCATTCCATAATTTTCTGTTAAATCTGAGAAGACTTGTTGGAATATATCAAAAGTAGGAAACATACCAGCATAATGTTCATATAATTTTTTTCTATTATTAATTGTATCTTCAGCTAGTAAAAAAATATAATCAAAGTTTGATCTCATTTCTGGAGGAATACCAACTGCATATTGCATTGTTAATATAAATGATAAATGATGATGTCTTCCATTAAAAAACATCTCAGCAATATTTGGATCTTTTATCCATCTTTTGTCACTCATACAATCATCCATAATTAACATAATAGAATCATCCTTTGGTTTTTTACCATCTTTAATTCTTTTTTTATTATCTTCATTCATTCTTGATTGTCTTTCATATATTCTAGTTAAAATATCACTTGAATATTCTGAATATATATAAGAATCTGGTATAAAATCAGTATAAAATCCATTTAATTTTTCAGTTCTACTAATAGCAATAGCAGCAGCTAAATTCTTTTTTTGGTACATAATTTCTCGAGTCAAAAAAGATTTACCAGTTGCGCGTTTAGCAATCATAGCAATTGTACAATGATCAACCATACCATGAATATCAAATCTCTTAATTGGTAATTTCGCAGTACCAAATCCTACTTCTTTTGTTGCCATTAAATTAAATTAGAAAAAAAAATTATTTTATTTTAATCTATCGAATAAAATAAATATATTTTAATAAATTAATAAATTAATTCGGGATTTTCATTGTTCGTAGTATTTTGATACATAAATACAATGCCACGAGTTTGAGCCATTTCAATAAATGAACTTCCAACTGGACCAACATTTGCCATACCGTGTAAAATGCTAACAGGTTTACGATTTTTGAATGTTTGAGTAGCGGTATCAAGATAAGCATCTGCAACAGAAATTGGATCATATTTAAAGAATTCTGTACTTACTGTTTGATTGTTAGGGTGAATCATAAAAATGGCAGAGGATCCAACAACAACATTTTTCTCAGTCATATTTCTATTGAGTTCTGCTAATACAACTGAACGAAGTTGGTAAACATCACCTCTAATTTCAAAAGAAGTTTCAAAATTAACAATTTGATCATTGATGTGTTCAAAACCAGATACAGTTAAAGGCATTCTTGAAATGCTGAATGGTTGCATATCATTGAATTTAATAACGTTGGCACGTCTGTCAACAAAGAAGAATAAAACTCCACGAGAATAAATTAAAGATGTGTGACGGGGAACAAGGGTACCATTTTCTAAGAAGAATTGATGTTGTTCTAAGGCTTCATTTAAGTCTCTAGGTGAATCATCGGTAATGGATGATGGAAGTCTAAAATTAATCATGGGAACAGCTGTGACTAGAGGGCGAACATTTTGTTGATAAGGATTCATGTTTACAACTTGGTATACTGGAGTAGTTGCAACAATTGTTGGACGGAAAGAAAAAGTAGACAATAATCTCTTTAAGATAGTTCCATCATAACGACCATAAACTAAATCAGGAGTGTCGTGTTTGTTGAGTCTGCACATATCTACCATTCCTACAAAATCACGGAATTGTGCGTTATAATATTGACCATTACGTAAACTTAAAACACTGTTCCATAATTGATTTTGAATTTGAGCACGATTTAATAAATCAAGCATAGTTGAACGACTATCGCAAACAACATCATTAGGATCTTGAGTTAAAGCATGAAATAATTCATAATCTGGACGATTATTTAATCTTTCATTGTTATAACGAGATTTGACAATACCTGCAATATTAGAAAATAAAAAGTGATACTCCAATTGTTCAATTTTAGGCATGAACATAGCTGCAATAACAGGATGAATTGAATCTCCTGGACGATGACCTAATTCAGGTTTGTATTCACCGGTTAAAGCTTCAAAATCACAATCATTATATTGCATAGATTGTAATAACACTTGTGCATGAAGAGGTCTTGAACTGGCATATAATTTTAAGATTTCTTGTAAGTGTTTGTAATCAGTATCATCTAATTTTGAAGAAAAACCTTGATAATCAACATTAACAGAACCTAAAACTTTCATCATGTTAGTAGCAGGTAAAATAACTTCAGGTGATTTAAGTCCTACTAATTCTTGTTCATAAATACGTTGAAATTCAGCAAATTCATCTTCAGATAAACCATGTTTTACTTTAAATAAACGAGCTTTTTCTAATAAAATATGAAAAGGATAGTGTTGGTTTGAATATCTTTCACGAATTAATTCTGCAAATTTTTTAGCTTTTCTGGTAATCATAAGATGCTTTTCAATATAAGCTTTTTGAATTTTATCAACTAAATCTGAATCATTAAATCTTTGTCTTAATTTAACAAAATCTTCTGTTGAAATTTTACCATTGTTTTTACGAAATAGTTTTTGTACTTCATCATCTACTGAACTGTTATTAGAAGGACGATTTCTATTTTTGACATCAGAGGAATCCATTTATATATATATTGGATTAGAAATTTTTTTTAAATTTTATATTTTTTAAAGTTTTTTATAAACAAATATATAATTTTCTTTAAACATTTATTAAAATATCTAAACCAAATATGATTAATATCTAAATATAGTAAATTTTCATTATAAAGAATTAATATTAATATTTTATATATGAATAATAACGATTTATGGATTAATAAGTATAAACCGTTAACATTAAATAAAATTATTGGCAATGTTAATCAAATTAAAAGTATAAAAGAATGGATATCTAATTTAAATAATAGCAAGAGTCAAGGTATAATTATATCAGGTAACCAGGGATTGGGTAAAACATTAACTATTAAACTACTGCTAAATGAATTAAATTATATTCCAAGAATAATAAATCCTAATGAAATTAAAGATCATAGAATATTAGATGATTTTAATGATTATTATAATTTTGTTAATTCCGTTTATTCAAAAATAAATTTTAATGATAATAAAACCAATAAAATAGCATTAATTTTTGATGAAACTGAAAATATTACATTAACTAGTGAAAAAAAATATATTATGGATATTTTTAAAAATAATAATAAAATAAAAAGTTTTCCCCTCATTTTTATTTCTAATAATCAACATTCTAAACTATTAAATGACTTAAAAAAAAGTTGTAAAGAAATTTTATTTACAAATCCAACTAATGAAGAATTAAAACAGTTAATTAAAAGTATATCAATATCTGAAAAAATAACTTGGGAAAATGATATAATTATGGACAAATTAATTCTATTTGCTCAAAATGACATTAGAAGATTAATTAATTTATTTCAAGAATTATCTTATCATTTAATGAATGGTAAAGTTACTAATTCTAAAATAGATGAATTTATTGAAAAATCAAGAGAAAAAAATATTGATGTTGGATTATTTGATTCAACAGAAAGAATTTTAAATAACTATCTAGATTATGAAACTATTATTAAATTATATGAATCTGAAAAAGTATTATTACCCTTAATGATACATGAAAACTATTTAAAAAAAATTTTAAATAAATCAAAAGATTTATGGCAAAATATTATATATAATATTGTTAAAGTTTCTGATTCACTATCACGAGGTGATAACATTGAGACAAGTATATATACTGATCAAAATTGGTATCTTCAAAATATACATGGTTTTTATACATGTTTAAATACATCTTTTTGGATAAATAAAAATAAATCAAATTATAAGATTATCAAAGAAGACATAAAATTTAGTTCTGATTTGAATAAAACTTCTCTAAAAAATATTAATAGAAAAAATATTATTAATTTATCAAAAATAATTAATAACAAATCAAATAATGAAATTTTAATGTTGAATAAAATTTGTAATCATTTAATACAAGAAGGTAAAGAAGATGAATTAATTAAAATATTAAATGGTTACAATAAAGATATATCAATTAAAGAAATAGAGTTATGTTTAAAAATAGATAAAACAACTGAATTTAATACTTTAGCATCTAAAGATAAAAAAAGAATAAATAAACAGATCAAAATCTAAATATATTTTTCTTTAGTATTTGTTAATGTAATAAATTGAATATTTTGATCAGAATTTATAGGATTAAAATAAAATAAATCATTAGATAAATATAATAATAATTCATTTATCCAAGTGATCATTTTTTCATTTGTTATTAATATTACATCTTGACTTAATAACTGATAATAAAATGATATTTTTGGATCTGAATCATCTTCAAATAAGTAATCTGAAGCTTTAATTTTTTTTATATTTTTAATATGTTTTTTATCAACGCCTGGTATAGAACTTGCCCATATCCATAAATTAGTATAAGGTTGATAAATACCATAAAAATTATAATTTCCTACAACTACTAGTTTATTATTATCATAAATACCCATTTGATTTTTTTTATTATTTTTTAAAAAATCAATTCTATATTTTTTACTTGAACTTAATAATTTAGTAATTTCCTTATTTTTTTTTTCATTAAATTGTTTTATTTTATCAAGTAATTTCATTATTAATACTTTAGAAAATAATAAAAAATATATAAAATCTAATATATATATATAATGCAAAATCAAAAGAAAATTAATAGTAATTTAATTCTAGCTACAGTATTATTGGGTTCTATTTTATTTTATTTATTTGTTTTACCATCACTTCAATGTAAACAAGAAAAAGATTTAAATAAAGTAAAAGAAAAATTTGTTAACAGTTCTAATGTTATACGTAAATTAGATCAAAATATGTGTTCTAAACAATGCTGTAATCATAGTCAGTGGCCTGTTTCTCATGATGCTAAATCTGGACCTATTCCTAAGGATAAATTAAAAAATTATATTGGAACTAATTTAACATGTAATTATGGTAATGGTAGTGGTTGTTTATGTGTTACCAAAGATGATTTTAACTATTTAGCAAATCGTGGAGGTAATTCTGGAAATAATATGTGTCAATAATTTAATTAAATTTTTTATAAAGTAATTTAATGAATTTATTAAATTTAACATCATATTCATCATTATTTATACAATTAATTACTGGTATTGTTGGTATTAAAGGTTTAAGTTATAAACTAGATCAAAAAGATGAAATCTTAAAATCAGCTCTCAAATTAGAAACACTAGTACAATTAATAGAATTTATTTTTTATTTATATCTTGTTTATAGCATTCATAATAAAATATTACCAAATAATATTACTTCGATTAGATATTTTGATTGGGCTATTACCACACCAACAATGTTATTATCAACAATTATTTATTTAAAATATATTGAGGAAAAAGAAAAAAATAAAACAATAGAATTATTTGATTTACTTAAATCTGAAAAAAATAATATTTTAAAAATTTTAGTTGCTAACTGGATGATGTTATTATTTGGTTATCTAGGTGAAATAAATGTAATAGATATTAAATATACTACACCAATAGGGTTTATTTTCTTTGCATATGTTTTCAAAATGCTTTATTCTAATTATGCCGTAAAAACATATCAAGGATTAAAATTATATTGGCCAATGTTTATTATTTGGTCATTATATGGTGTAGCTGCTGTTTTTGATTTTAATATTAAAAATACAAGTTATAATATTTTAGATATCTTTGCAAAAAATTTCTATGGAATGTTTTTATTTATTTTAGTTAAATCTAAGTCAATTATTTAATATTAAACGTAATTTTATAATAAAAATAATCTAATATTTATTATATAATGTCAAATTTTTTAGTAGAAACAAAAAATGAATATACGATACATTTATCAAATATATTAACTCCATTAATTTTTGAGGGATTACAATCTATTTATAAAGAAGCAGTTTTAATTGCTGAAGGAAAAGAAAATGAATTATTAAAAATTTTTCAGTCATGTTTAAAAAGAATTCCAAAATGGAATACTGCTATTATTGAAAAAGAAACTAATAGAATCATTAATTCATCTCATAGTTATGGATGGTTAAATGATTTAATTAAAGCTACTTTAAAGGCTAATTTAATTGTTTTAATGTATAATCCTACATTAAGAGTTCAAAATAAATTAGATTCATCATATTATCAAAATATTAAAACTGTTGATTTTATACATCGTATTTATATTGAGTGCGCTCGAGAATTATGGAATAATCCATATCTATTATATCATCAATTTCCTCCAATTGAAATTAAACGTAATCAAAGGGATTGTATGATTTTAATAAAAGATTGTATTAAAGAATCTTTAAGAAAATTATTACCTGTTAAACATATATTACAATATTATTTAGGAGAAGATATTGATAATAATTTAGTAAATGATCAATTTGAAAAAGCTATGTCTGATGCTGAAGAACGTAATCTTAGTAAATTAATTAAAAAAGATTTAGATTCAGATAATTTATTACCACCTAATAAATCTAATTTAGAATTAGAATTTAATTCACAAGGATTAAATATTGGTAATTCTACTGATACACCAAGACAAAAATTATCAGAAGTATCTAAAATTAATTCAGATAAATTAGTACAAAAAACTAATTCAGAAGAAAAAACAATTGGATCTAAAATATTAGGTATTATTAATCAAAATAAAGATTCTGAAACTTCTTCTATGAATTCTATTATGTCTGATTCTAGTGATACAAGAAAAAAATCAATTATTAAAAAATCAACTACATCATCAAATGCTAATAATTCTGAAATTAAAATAAATTTAGATAAACCTATTGAATCTAAAAAAACTGAAACATTTGATGATAAAGTTAAAAAAATTTTGGAAAAAGATCTAGCTACTGATTCAGATTTAGAAACTAGTTTAAATTATTCACAAGAAGATAATGATAATAAATACCAGGAAATTTTTTCAAATTCATTAGTTAGTCCAAAAAAAGATAATAAAAAAGATAATAAACAATTTAAAGATAATAAACAATTTAAAGAAAAACAACAATTTTTTAGCAACTATTTACAGTTTTAGCGTTTTCAGCGTTTTCATTTGATATTTTAATAGCAGGTGATATCATATCTAATATTGCATAAAAAATTGAACTAGTAGCTCCAATCATTATTATTTCTTTATTATTAATTTTGTTATCTGGTATATATTTCATAGCAACAACTATAATTAAACCCATTAATATATATTTTGTTATTTTTTGTAACTTATTAATATTTGTTTGAATAAGATTAGTCATTATATCATAACATAGATATTTTTTATTATTGAAAAATATATAATCTATAATTATTTTCTTTAATATTTTAATGAATAAAAAATTTAAACAATTTCTAATTATTAGTATTGTTTTTATTATTATATATTGGTTTCAACAAAAAGATGATAAAAAGACAAAAAGAGTTAGAACTACATTTATTGAAAAATATAAATTACCTTTACTTGTTAGTTCTATTTTAGGATTTATATTAAACTTCAAATTAATTAAAACTTTAAATAATAATGATACTATTACAGAAGTTACTATCATAACACCTGTTAAGGAATGTAAAAATTTAAATGAAATAGCTAAACCATTCATTAATTCAAATAATTTTAGTTCTAAAACAAACGAATTATCTTGGTTTTCAAAAAATCCAACTGATCAACAAATTTTTACTGATTTACCTGATTTTTAATTAAAATCTTCTAATAATAAATTTATATAATTATTAGAATGTTTAAAATTATAGTTTCATAATATAAGTTAGAACATAGAAAGGGGGCATATTCTCATGCGCTTGACTTCCACCAGTATTAATAATACTATGCTTATGTTCTCCATCCTCAAATGTGGAAATATCACTCAACCTCTTAAAACTTTGAGAAGCTCTATCACCAGTTGTTATACTACCACCGGCGCAATGAGTATTATAAGTACCAGGAGGCCAAACTTTCCAATCTGAATTAATCTTATGTTTATGTTTGCCAGCACTTTTCATACCATGTTTATGAGAAGGTATTTGATCAAGATTAAGAGTTACCATTTCTATACCACCTGTGTCATTAATTTTTCTATTTCCAGCTCCATAAATAAATCTATTAGTTAAATTTGGTGTTCCATTCTGACCATTACATATAGCCCATCCTTGTGGGGCAGTAGGATAAGCATAAGCTACAATTGTTCCTTTTGGTAAATAATTAAATGAACCTAAGACAGATAAATCACCTTGAACTGTAAATACTCCTTTTTGTAATTTATCTGATATATTTGATAAATTTCTTATAGATTCAATATCTGCTTTATAAATTTTATTTATGGTTTGATTAATTTTATCAACAATGCTTTTTTTATTTATGGTTTCATTCATATTAACATCAACTAAGCTTTCTGATATTAATTCTTTATTATTAATATTCTTAGATATAGAATTAATACACATATATTGATAAAATATTAAAAATAATAATATAATAAAAAAAATTAAATTATATTTACAAAAATTTATATTTTTTAAAAAATCCATATATATACAATACTATATATTAATTATTTCAAATAATTTAATTTATATTTTATCTTCTCCTTCTCCTTCTAGGTGGAGGTCTTGGTGCAGGAGCAGGTCTTGGTGCAGGAGCAGGTCTTGGTGTAGGAGAAGGTCTTGGTCTTACACGAACAGGAGCAGGTGCAGGTGCAGGTGCAGGAGCAGCAGGTGCAGGTGCAGGTGCAGGTGCAGGTGCAGGTGCAGGTTTTACCTTTTGTCGATTTTCAGATATTGTAACTATAGTTTCCATTTTTGGCTCTAAACTGGATGGTAGTTTCATAATATATGTTAAGACATAGAAGGGTGGCATATTTTCATGTGCTAAATCACCACCGGTATTTTCAATTTCATGTTCATGATTTTCATTCTCATCTGTAAAAAAATGAGTAAGAGATAAAATATTTCCAGAAGCTCTATCACCAATTGTTATCCCCCCTTTTCTAACCCCACGTAAATATGTACCTGGAGGCCAAACTTTCCAATCTGAATCAAGCTTATGACTATGTTTTTTATTATCCATATCATGATTATGCGAAGGAATTTCGTCAACATCAAGTTTTACAGTTTCAGCACCACCTATAGTATATAATTTTCTATATCCAGAACCAAGTATAAATCTATTTCTTAAATCAGGTGTTCCATTTTGACCATTACATATAGCCCAACCTTGTGGTGCAGTAGTTTGATTGTAAGCTACAATAGTTCCTTTTGGTAAATAATTAAATGACTGTGAAACAGTTAGATCCCCAGGAATTACTAATGATTTTCCATTATATATTTTTCCACATATATTTGAAAAATTTCTTAAACTTTCAACATCTATTTTATATAATTTTTTTACGGCATTATTATATTCATTTTCTAAATCAGTCATTAATTCTTTATTTATTTTTTTTCTTTTTTTTAATATAGATGATAAACAATTCGATTGATGAAATATCATGATAAATACAATAATAAATAAAATTATATTATATTTACCAAAAATCAAATCTTGTAAAAATATCATATACTTTCATTTATAAAAAAAAAACATTATTTAATTAAATTTAATTTATTTAATTTTTTATAAAATTTTATTTTCAAATTATCAAAAAACAACTTATATGTTATCTATATTATAGGTTTTAACTATAGTGTTTTTTGTTTTATCATGTTTTTGAAATAAAATAACCAACAAGAATTTAAAATTAGAAATATGATCTATTTTTTTTAGATATTTATTATTTAATGATGCTAATTTATCCATCAACTATTATTGCCAGGTATTCTTAAACCTTTATTTTGTAATTTTTTGATAAATCATCTAAATTTCTAATAGCTTTTACATATGCTTTATTAACTATATTTCCTATTAACTCTTATTAAAATTCTAAGCTCTTAAAGCGAAATTATACGGCTATTATAGTAGTATAAAATATAAAAGCATTTAACCGTTCATAATTAAGCTGTCACGTAGGTGCATGCCTGTTAAAAAGGATTAAATTCCAAGGGTCTAATTACTACTTTATTTACTGTCACATTTTCAGTAAAAAAAGATAATAGTAGCATTAATATCTTTTGACAATTTGTCATTTATTTCGGAACAAATATGATATACACTAGTATTACACCTTTTTTACTTAAAAATGGGATAGTAAATAAAAATATATAAAGATCTATTACATACGGTTAATATATTTTCATTAATTCTTACTGAAAACCTAAGCTATCAAAGCGAAAATGACTTGCTTTTAATAGTAGTTAAAATATAAATTCATTTTACTGCTCAAAATTAAGCTGTCAAGTAGATGCAAACCAATTATAGTGCAATTACATTTTTAGTAACTGTAAAAATAAAAGTATATACTGTCCCATTTTTACATGAAAAAGGTGTAATGAAATATAATAAACAATAAAATAGAAAATAAAAATATATTATTTTTTCATTAACTTAAATCTTCTAATAATTCAATATATTATAAGAAAAATTGATTTATTTATTTTTTTTATATTATATTTTATTATTAATGTCAGTTGAAAGATACTTTCCATTTAGTAATTTATTAATTGAAAGATTAATTAAAATATATGATACTCCACTTCAAATATATGATATTAATTCTATGAAAGAAAACGCAACTAATTTCCTAGAAATATTTTCTAATTATTTACCAGGATTTAAACAATTTTTTGCTGTTAAAGCTCTACCAAATCCATATATATTAAAAATATTAACTGATTTAGGAATGGGTCTTGATTGTTCATCTGAAACAGAATTATTATTAGCAAAGAAAATTGGTATTACAGGTGATAGAGTAATGTTTACATCTAATTTTACTTCAAATAAAGATTTAAAATTAGCTCTAGATTTAGGAGTTATAATTAATTTGGATGATTCATGTTTAGTTAATAATTTACATTCAATTTATAATAAGATGCCAGAAAAATTATTTTTTAGATATAATCC
>Ga0194130_10003542_pt1 | contig 20839 bp, 34 predicted proteins | sample TA2KigsurfametaG_FD_160084 | JGI IMG/M metagenome (GOLD analysis project Ga0194130, IMG submission 160084) | Freshwater microbial communities from Lake Tanganyika, Tanzania - TA2015050 Kigoma 12 surface | ecosystem: Environmental > Aquatic > Freshwater > Lake | place: Tanzania: Lake Tanganyika... | reverse complement strand
AAAGTATGGTGTGGTTCAGTAGGTGAGGATAAAAAAATAGGAACTGTATCTGTACCTAAACAATGTTGGAAAGTTATTTATGTTAAAAAGACAAATGAATGGTTAGCTTATTTATTTGATAATGACACAAGTAAGGCAGATGGATTAGAAAATAATAAAGTTAATATTCAAAAAATAGAAAAATTAACTGGATTTAATTTTAAAATATAAAGTATTATAATTTAACTTGTATAAAAATAGCTTGGATACCCAATAAAAGGTTATTATCTTTAAGGTTATGAAACATACGCTTCTAACTGAAAAATATCGTCCTGATACCCTTGATGGTTATATTGGTAATGAGCAATTTACTACCGATTTACAAAAATGGATTACCGAAGGTAATTTACCCAATTTATTACTACATGGATCCCCAGGCACTGGTAAAACAACAGCTGCTAAACTAATCGTTAAAAACATTCAGTGTGACTTCATTTACATTAATTGTAGTGATGAAAACGGCATTGATACAATTAGAGATAATGTTAAACAATTTGCCTCAGCAGCATCATTTCAACCTATTAAAGTTGTTATATTAGATGAAGCTGATTTTTTAACTATTAACGCTCAAGCAGCTCTTAGAAATATTATTGAATCGTTTAGTGAAAATGCTCGTTTTATATTTACTTGTAATTTTGTTGAGCGTATTATTGAGCCGTTACAATCACGTTTAGTATTATATGAATTAAGTTCACCTCCAATTAAACAAATGGCTAAACATTTAGCTAGTGTATTAGATAAAGAAGGTGTTAAATTTGATACTAAAGATTTATCTATTATAGTTAAAAAAACATATCCTGATATTAGACGTGCTTTAAATACAATTCAGGGTTCAATTCGTAATAAAAATTTAATTGTAGATAGATTAGGAGAAGTAAATTATCCTCAACAAATTATAGAGGCATTAGATAAAAAAGATGCATTTGCTATCATTAGGCAAATTGTAGCAGATAATAATATAAAAGATTTTAATAATTTATATAGGATGATGTTTGAAAAATATAATGATCCTGAATTTATTATAATTATAGCTGAATACCAATTCCAATCTGTAACAGCCCCAGATAAAGAAATAAATTTTATGGGTTGTATTGCTAAACTAACAACAATTTAAAATGCCACAAGAAAGAGTTCAATTAAACATTTCATTAGACAAAACTATTCCACTTATTTGTGATGCCTGTGGTAGTACTGTATTCCAAGAAGGTGTTATACTCCGTAAAGCATCTAAGTTTCTTACAGGTACTACTCAAGATGGCATTATCCCCATTCCTACTTTTTACTGCGTAAAATGTGGACATGTTAATGAGGAATTTTTGCCTGCTGATTTAAGAACACCTAAAGCTGAAGCGTGACAATCTTTGATTGGTTAAACGAAATTACAGGCGCTAAGCGTTCTTGGAATAAATTTACTGATGATGCTAAGGAATCATTTAATCCATACATGATTAATAGATTTATTTCAATGAAACGTGAGTATATTGATGTGGTTAATATTGCTCAAAAATATATATTACCTAAAAGTAAATTATATGAATTCTATTGTGCAATGCTTCCTAAAAGTAAATCATTTTTCCGTTATGTAAAATCAACTAAATCAATTAATCAGGACCAGGTAAACGCATTAGCAAAGTACTATATGTGTAGTACACGTGAAATTATTGATGTACTTCCTCTTTTGGAGGAGCAAGAAATAGAGCGTACCTTTAATGAAACTCAGGGTTATATAGCCACGAAAAAGACTAAAAAACGTAGTATAAATGATACATACAAAAATAATAAATCCACAAGCGGACGTAGTAAAAGATGAAATAACTAAAGCAGTTATTTTAGATTTAGCATCACGCTCAAAACGTGGATTAAATAAATACAATACAACATTAGATAAAAATAATCATCAAAATATGCTTCAACATGCGTATGAAGAAGCACTTGATTTAGCTCAATATTTAAAAAAAGAAATTACTACATTAAATATAATTCAAGATTTAGTTAAACAATATCCAAACGATGCTGAATTGGGAAGTGAGGTAAGAAAAATATATGGCTAAGAAAAAACTAACCGATATTGAGAAATTAATTAAGGAAACTAAGTTACCTGAATTAAATTATGGAACACAAAATAGTGTATCATACTCTCAGTATTCTATATATAGAAAATGTCCACACCAATGGTACTTAACTTATATTAAGAATTTAGCTCCGTACCAAGCATCAATTCATACTATATTTGGAACAGCAATGCATGAAACACTTCAGCATTATTTTGAAATAATGTATAGCCAAAGCGGTGCTGCTGCTGATAGAGTTGAAATAGTAGAGTATTTTAAAGAACGTTTTAGAACTATATATAAAGAAGAATATAATAAAGTAAAAACGCATTTTTCATCTCCTGAAGAAATGAAGGAATTTTATGAAGATGGAGTTACAATTATTGATTGGTTCAAGAAAAATAGAAATAAGTATTTTTCATCACGCAATATGAGGTTATTAGGTATTGAGATGCCTCTAATGGTTGGTTTAACTAAAAACATATACTTAAAAGGTTATATTGATTTAGTTTTATATGATGAAACTTTAGATAAAGTAATTATTTATGATATTAAAACATCTCGTAGTGGATGGAATGATAAAAAGAAAAAAGATGAATCAGTAATATCTCAAATATTATTATATAAAGAATTTTTTGCTAAACAATATAAGCTGGATGTTGATAAAATTGATGTTCAATATTTTATTGTTAAGCGTAAAGTATGGGAAAATGATGATTATGTTATTCCTAGAATTCAAATTTGGGCTCCCGCTAGTGGCAAAATTAAACGTAAACAAATAATGACTCACTTTGAAGAATTTTTAAGTGAAGCATTCCATGAAGATGGAGTTTATAGAACTCATGAACAGATGAAAAATGTAAGTAAAGATAATTGTACATGGTGTCCGTTCAATGATAAACCAGATTTGTGTGATAAAAACATTCCTCAAAAGAAATTTTTTGAAGTAGTATAGTTTTCGTATTGATGTATATATTTATATCAAAATCGGCTATGGAAAAAAATAAGTTACAGCTTACAAGTGTTAAAGTACATGGACACTTGTTCGACGAATTTAAAGTTATGTGTGTACGCACTAAATTCTCACTTCAAAAATTAACAGACAGAGCAATGCATTTGTATCTTACAGATGACGAATTTAGAAAACAAGTACATAATCATAATAATTTAGGCCTAGAAAAAAAGGCTACTGCTATTAGTGAATAATTAAAAATAACTAAAATTAGGTTAATGAAAGAAGGTTATATTCCCCAAGCACAGAGGAAAAAGATCTTATTTTTATGTGATGATATTAGAATGCATTCTGGTATCGCAACAATGGCAAGAGAAATAGTAATTGGAACATCTCATAGGTATAATTGGTTTAATGTTGGAGCTGCTATTAAACATCCTGAGCAAGGAAAAGTTATAGATGTAAGTGATGATACAAACACTCATGCTGATATAACAGACTCATGGGTTAAAATTCTTCCTTTAGATGGATATGGTAATCCTGATTTAATTAGAGATTTAATTAAACATGAAAAACCAGATGCTTTATTTTTCTTTACAGATCCAAGATATTGGATTTGGTTATTCCAAGTTGAAAATGAATTTAGGAAACAACTTCCTTTTATTTATTTAAATATTTGGGATGATTTGCCTGCTCCATTATATAATGAGCCATATTATGAATCATGTGATACTCTTCTTGCTATCAGCAAACAAACAGAAAATATTAATAGAATTGTTTTAGGAGATAAAGCAAAAGATAAAATAATTGCTTATGTGCCTCATGGGATTAATGAAAAAATATTTTTCCCTATTGATATAAATCATGGAGAATATTCTAAATTACAAGATATTAAAAAATTACTTTTTGGAGATAAAGAGTATGAATATGTTATTTTTTATAATGCTAGAAATATTAGGCGTAAATGTGTATCTGATTTAATAGTCGCATATCAAATGTTTATAGAAGGATTAACTAATGAACAAGCATCCAAGTGTGCTTTAGTACTTCATACTCAGCCTGTTGATGATAATGGTACTGATTTAATTGCTGTTAAAAATTTAATATGTGGTGATAAAGCAAATATATTTTTCTCAAATAATAGAATATCATCTCAAGAACTTAATTTAATATATAATATAGCTGATGTCTGTGTTTTACCATCATCAAATGAAGGATGGGGATTAAGTTTAACTGAAGCAATGATGTGTGGTAAAATGATTATTGCTAATGTAACAGGGGGTATGCAAGATCAAATGCGTTTTACAGATGAAAAAGATGAATGGATTAAGTTTAATGAGAATTTTTGTTCAAATCATTTTGGCACGTATAAAAAATGTGGTGAGTGGGCTATACCTGTATTTCCAAGTAATTTCTCACTTGTTGGTTCACCTCCTACTCCTTATATTTGGGATGATAGGTTAGATTTTAGAGATTTAGCTAAAGCACTTAAAGAATGCTTTAATTTAGAAAAAAAAGAAAGATCAAGACGAGGAATGTCAGGATATGAGTGGGTTACTTCAGATGAATCAATGATGTCAGCAAGGTGGATGTGTAAAAATATTATTAAATATATTGATCAAACACTTACAAATTGGAAACCAAGAAAATCATTTGAATTAATTAAAATAAAAAAATATCCAAATAAAAAATTACGTCACAAATTAGTATACTAAGTTATGTCAAAACCTTTAGTTGTAGTAAGTTGCCCTATTGATACTTTTAGTGGATATGGTGCTCGTTCAAGAGATATAGTTAAAGCATTATTTAAAATAGATAAGTATGATGTTAAAATACTACCTCAAAGATGGGGTAGTACACCTTATGGTGCTTTAAATGCAGAAATTTTAGAAGAAAAACAAATATTAGATAATTATTATCCTGCTCCTCAGTTACAATCACCGCCTGATGTTTGGATTCAAATTACAGTACCGAATGAATTTCAACCAATGGGAAAATTTAATATTGGTATTACAGCAGGTATAGAAACTACATTATGTAATCCTACTTGGTTAGAAGGTATTAATAGAATGAATTTAACATTAGTATCATCTAATCATGCTAAAAAAGTATTTGAAGAATCAAAATTTGAAAAAAGAAATAAACAAACAAATGCTCTAGAAGGCAAAGTAGAATTAGAAAAACCAATTCAGGTATTATTTGAAGGAGCTGATTTAAATAAATACTTTCCTATTATTGATGATAATCTTCCAGATGATGAATTAGTTCTTGCTTTAGATGAAATTAAAGAAGATTTTAATTTTTTATTTGTTGGACATTGGTTACCAGGTGGGTTTGGAGAAGATAGAAAAAATGTAGGGTTAACGATTAGAATATTTTTAGAAACATTTAAAAATAAAAAAGATGCTCCTGGTTTAATACTAAAAGTAAATCATGGCTCTTGTTCTGTAATGGATAGAGAAGAAGTATTGAAAAAAATAGATGCTATTAGAGAACAAGTTAAATCAACTACATTGCCTAACATTTATTTATTACATGGTGAACTTGAAGATGAACAAATGAATTATTTATATAATCATCCTAAAGTAAAAGCAATGATTTCATTTACTAAAGGTGAGGGGTTTGGAAGACCATTACTTGAATTTACATTAACTAAAAAACCATTATTAGCATCAGGCTGGTCAGGACATGTAGATTTCTTAGATACTGAATTTGCTAATTTAATTCCTGGTGAAGTTAAACAGGTGGAAAAAAGTGCAACTAATGATTTTATATTGGAACAAAGTGGATGGTTTAATATTGATCAAGGACATACTTCTAAAATGTTAGAAGATATGTTTAAAAATTATAAGAATTATCTTGATAAAGCTAAACAATTGGCCTTTAGAAATAAACAAAATTTTTCATTAGAAAAAATGACTGATAAATTAAAAACAATATTTGAAACTTTTATTCCTAAAAAAGTTGAATTAATATTACCTAAAATAGATAAAATTGAACTACCAAAATAATACAGGGACTGTTATATACACCTATTCAAATAACACTTATAATATAGAAATAATATGGAAGATAGTTTAATTATATGTCCTAAATGTGGAAGTGATGCCTGTTATAAAAATCCCATAAATGAATTTCATTCATCTTATGCTTGTTTTGGATGTGGGTTTTACACCTCAGATTTAATGAGAGAGGGTGAGTTTGATTTTAAAGAATTTGAAGAAACTCTTCCTTATCTTCATATTGACTTAAAGTACACAGATAAAGAAGGCCGTGTTTGGTATCCTCAAACAGTAAATATTGAAAACCAAGGTACTGTTTTTGCTTATGGAAAAAATAAAGATGAATGGAAATGGGCAGCTGTGGTAATGATTGAAATAGAAGAAGAAGAAAAACATAAATTCAAAAAACCAGGCACAGACGAGTACTACACTCACAAAACAGATATGAAATCACTTAAACTATTTGAACGAAATAATTTTATGGATGCTCTTGAATTTATTGGAGTATTTAATAATCAAAATTAACATTATGGCTAGTATTTCATTTGCTATTACAGCATGTAACGAACACGTAGAGTTAAAGCGCTTATTAGATCAAATTGTATCTATAATTAAACCTGAAGACGAAATAATGGTTCAGTTAGATACAAATGCTACAGATGAAGTAAAAAAAATAACTAATACTTATAATGTTGGAACACCATATGAATTTCACAGAATATATTTTGGATTAAATGGTGATTTTGCTACATTTAAAAACAATCTTAAAAAACATTGTACACGTGATTGGATTTTTTTTATAGATGCTGATGAAACTTTAAACTATTATTTTGCTAAAAATATTCATGAGTTTTTAGAATTAAATAAAAGTATAGTTGATGTAATATCAATCCCAAGAGTTAATAAAGTAAATGGTTTAACTGAAGAACATATATATAAATGGAAATGGTTTGTTGATGATAGAGGATGGGTTAATTGGCCCGATTATCAAACACGTATTTGTGCTAATAAAAATGATATTTGGTGGGTTAATAAAGTACATGAGCGTTTAAGTGGATTTAAAACATCAGCTCAACTTCCTGCTTTAGAAGAATGGTCTTTAACTCATATTAAAGATATTAATCGCCAGGAAAAACAAAATAAGTTTTATGAAAATTTATAGTAATTATTTACCTATAGAACGTTATGAATATGAGATAGGTTCTATTCAACGTTTTAAAGATAAATCTATTTCAATATTTAATGATTTTGCCCCCCGTGAAGCTAACCAACTCAGTGAAGTTAATTTACTTATATTAAATGAACCTAATGAGTTATTTGGGCTACATACATTTGCTAAAAATAATTATCAAGCTTTTTCTGCTATAATGAGTTGGAATGAAGAAATATTAGGTGACTTACCTAATTATGTCTTATTTCCTCATAGTGAAACTAATTTAGATTTAGAATATATAAACACTTTTGAAACTAATCCTGAACGTGAGTTTGGAGTTACTTTTTTGAGTGGTATTCTTGAAATGTTAGAAGGACATAAATTACGTCAACGTATATTAGCTAAAGGTAGTGAAATACAAATACCCAACAATTGGTGGAAAACATTAGATGACTTTGATCATGTAAGAGGACAACGCCCAGGATATTTTGAAACAAAAATAGGCCCGAATGGTAATCCAATTGAGGGTGATGGGAAAAAACAAGTATGGAATACTAATAAAATGTTTCATGTCGCTGTAGAAAATTCACAACATACACATTATCATACAGATAAAATATTAGATTGTTTTGGTACTAAAACATTACCAATCTACTGGGGGGCTCCAAACATTGGTGTATGGTATGATTTAAGAGGCATTATTATTTTTAATAATGAAAACGAATTAATAGAAATTATTAATAATCTTACTCCTGAAGACTATTATAGTCGTTTACCCTATATTGAGAATAATTATAATCTTGTTAAAGAAAATGGTTTCTTTTTTAAACGAGTAGAAAATTATTTGGATAAGTTAATTTCCTATAATAAATTATAATATATGGAAAGAAAATATTTACCCACATTATCAGAACTAGTAGACAGGTTATCTATTAGTCAACTTAAAGAGGTATTCATTCCTAATCATAAAGAGGAATACGCTCAAGAAATTAAGGATATAAGCCATGATATTCAATTATTATTAAATGAACAAGAGGGAAAATTAACAGCAGAAACAATTAGAGCAATTATAGTATTAGCTCAAATGAATTTACATATTTGGCATAATGAGTCTAATTATCGTAAGGGAATTAAAGATGGTAATAATCTAGAGTTAACTCATGGGTTAAATGGAATTAGAAATACTGCTAAAAATAAAATACAAGAAGTAGTTGGTGGTAGAAAAGATTATAAAATTGACTGTTTAGCAGCAGATTTTAAAGACTGGGAAATTAGTTGGTAATATGAAAAATATATTAATTACAGGTACAAACGGATTTATTGGAAATAATTTAAAAAAATCTCTTAGTCAGTATAACATTATTGAAATAAATGAGGATATATTCAATCATAATGCTTGGTATATTTTATTAAAACAAAAATTATCTACTGAAAAACCAGAGGCTGTATTTCATGTAGGTGCTTGTTCTAATACTTTAGAGCAGGATGTAAACTATATGATGACACGCAACTTTGAATTTACTAAAATACTTACTGATTGGTGTAAAGAAAATAATATACCTCTAATATATTCATCATCAGCCGCCTCATATGGCACTAATGATGCTTATCCATCTAATTTATATGGTTGGAGCAAATATGTAGCTGAACAATATGTTATTTCAAATAACGGGATAGCATTAAGGTATTTTAATGTTTATGGGCCTGGGGAAGAACATAAAGGTAAAATGGCATCTGTTGCTTACCAAATGTACTTAAAGTATAAAAAAGGTGAATTTATAAAATTATTTCCTAAAAATCCACTAAGAGATTTTATTTATATAGATGATGTAGTAAGTGCAAATTTATTTGCTTGGGAAAATTATGAAAATTTAAAAGGAGAAAAATATGATGTTGGAAGTGGAAAAGCAGAACCTTTTGAGTATGTTATGGAAATACTAGATATACCTTTTGAATACTATTCAGAAGATATGATACCTAAAGGATATCAATTTTATACTTGTAGTGATGAATTTAAATGGATGTTTAGATGGAAACCTAGATTTACATTAAAACAAGGATTGGAAAAATATAAACAATATTTAGATGAAGAAACCTAAAATATTAGTAGTTGGAGATAGTTGTATGGATGTTTACGTTTACGGTAAATGTCTTAGAATGTGTCCTGATGCTCCTGTACCTGTAATGATACCACAAGAAACAATTACATACCCTGGTATGGCTGGTAATGTTGTTAGAAATATTGAGGCATTAAATATTAAAACAGATATTTTAACAAATACAGAACAGATATATAAAACTAGATATGTTGATTCTAAAACAAACCATATGTTTGTTAGAATTGATACTGGAGAAGAACATATTGCCCGTGTTAAAGATTTAGAAAAAATTAATTTTAAAGCATTTGATGCTATTATTATAAGTGATTATTGTAAAGGTTTCCTTGAGGAAGATGATATTATTTATATAGCTAAAAATTCTTATCTTACTTTTTTAGATACTAAAAAAATTATCAATAATGTGTTTGTTGATAGTGTTAACTTTATTAAAATTAATGAAGGTGAATTTGCTAAATGTAGAGGACATATCTCACAAAAAACATTAGATAAAACTATCGTTACTATAGGAGGGCAAGGATGTATTTATAAAGGTGAAATATTCCCAGTACAAAAAGTAGATGTTAAAGATAATACAGGAGCAGGAGATACATTTTTAGCTGGTCTAGCTGTTAAATTTTGCCAAACAGGTGATATTAAAAAATCAATTGAATATGCTAACAAATGTGCTACTTATGTAGTACAGAAAAAAGGAACAACAATTATTAACCCAAACGAAATATAATATGGAATACAAATTTAGTAATGTAATTACAGATGTAGCTATTATTGACCCCTTTAAACATTATGATTATAGAGGTGAGTATATAGAAACGTACAACAAAAAATTTTATGAAGTTTTTCACTACAATGCCAAAGCACCTACTGAATGGGTACAAGATGATGTTAGTACATCAGTTAGAGGCACATTAAGAGGACTTCATGGTGATAACAAAACATGGAAATTAATCCAATGTTTGTATGGTAGTATGCTTGCTACTATTGTTGATATGAGACATAACTCACCTAGCTACTTAAAATGGATTCAGATACCTATTAATGATAAAAATAGAACCCAAATATTAGTGCCTGCTGGATGTGCTAATGGACATTTAGTAATGAGCGAATTTGGAATTTTTAGTTATAAACAATCTGAATATTATTCAGGTGCTGAAAACCAATTTACTGTTAGATGGGATGATCCAGCATTAAACATAACTTGGCCTATTCAAAACCCAATTTTGTCTGAAAGAGATAAATCAGCTAGATTTTTAGAATTCAAAGACACTTATCATTTATTTTTACCCAATGTATAAAGTATTAGTAACCGGTGGAGCAGGTTATATTGGCTCCGTATTAGTAGAAGCACTACTTGAAAGAAATTATGATGTTGTTGTTGTTGATAGTTTAATGTATAAGCAAACATCATTGACTCAATATTGTCATTTACCTAATTTTAAGTTTGTTAAGGGAGATGTTCGTAATTGGGATATGATGAAACCATTAGTTGATGAAGCAGATGTAATTCTTCCTCTTGCTTGTATAGTAGGAATGCCCGCTTGTAAAAAGTATCCTGAATTAACTTTAGATACAAATCAAGTAGCAGTTGAATGGTTAGCTCGTAATACTAGAGATGATCAAAAGATTATTTTCCCAACTACAAATAGTGGATATGGTATTGGCCAAGATGGTATTCATTGTACTGAAGAAACACCTTTAAAACCAATTTCACTTTATGGTATAACTAAAGTTAAAGCTGAAGAAGCATTACTACAAAAAGGCAATGCTATAACCTTTAGATTAGCTACTGTATTTGGGATGTCTCCAAGAATGAGACTAGATTTATTAGTAAATGACTTTACTTATAAAGCATTCAAAGATAAATACCTTGTATTATTTGAATCACATTTCAAACGTAATTTTATTCACATTAGAGACGTTATCAAAGCATTTTTATTTGCTATTGATAATTTTGATAAAATGAAAGGCCAAGCATATAATGTTGGTTTAAGTACAGCCAATATTAGCAAAAAAGAATTATGTGAAGCGATTAAACAATTCATTCCTGATTTTTATATTGCTGAATCAGAAATTAATGAAGATCCAGACAAACGTAATTATATAGTTTCTAATGATAAATTAGAAGCATTAGGTTGGTTACCTGAACATTCATTAGAAGATGGAATTGAGGAATTACTTAAAGCATATCCAATAATTGACGCATCAAATAATAATTTTACAAACTTATAATATGTTAGAAACGCTACAAGGCCTCTTTGAGGAAAAGAAAAATAGAAGTGGAAGTGATATAGCAGGACATCTACCTTTACTTCTTGAATTAGTAGAAGCAAAAAAACCAAAAGTAATAATTCATGCGGGAATTAGAGATGGACATTCAGGAGCTGCTTTTGCTCTTGGGGCATATAAAGTAGGAGCCACATTGGTAGATGTTGACATGAATGATTATCAGAATTTGGACGATTCAAAATATAACTTCCAAGAATTAAGAGAAAAATTATCATTTTGGTCATTTAATCAAGGTAGTACTGAAGAAGTATTTCCTAAATTAATTAATCTAAAAGGTCAAGTTGATATTTTCTTTACTGATACTTCTCACAATTATAAAGATACTAAGTTTGAATTATGGAACTATATGCAGTTATTATCTCCAACAGGTATTATTATGATGCATGATATGGATCCTTGGGAACATTTTGCTGATCAAGCTAAAGCAACAGATGAATGGTTAGCTGCTTGTTCTGATTGGAAAGTAAAATTACAAAAAGGAAATAATGGTATGGCTGTATTTTATCGTGATGAAACCCACTTATGTGGAGTAGTTTGTGATAATCAACTACCAATTACAACACACACAAACTAATGAAACGAATATTAATTACAGGAGGAACTGGGTTTGTAGGCAAATCATTAATACCTGCTTTAAAAACTGAATACGAAATAGAAGTGGCTGATAGCTATAATATGAAAGGTAAGTTATTTGATTGTGGTAGAGAATATGATTATATTATTCATATGGCTGTTAAAACAGCAGCAGGTGGATATTGTCAAAATCATGGTGGTGAGCAATTCTTAATAAACACAGATATTAATAATGCTTTTTTTCAAGGATGGAAAAATTGTTTTCCTAAAGCTAAAGTAGTTACTTTTGGTTCATCTTGCGGTTATGATGCTAATGTTGAAAAAACAGAATCTAATTATCTAAAAGGTGAAGCTGAACCAGGGTATGAAGTGTATGGTAACATTAAACGTCATTTACTTATTGGGTGTCAAGCAATGAATAAAGAATATGATATGCAATTTAGTTATCTTATCCCTTCTACATTATACGGCCCAAATTATGATTTAAATGATAAACATTTTATATTTGATTTAATTAAAAAAATAGTAGATGCTAAACAGAATGGAGGAGAGGTTGTTTTATGGGGGGGTGGGTATCAACGACGTGAATTAATTTATATTGATGACGCCGTTAAAATAATAAAACAAGCATTAACTTGGAATTTACAAATATGTAATTTATCTTCAGGACAAGATTACTCTATTAGAGAATATGCTCAAATGATTTGTAATATAGTTGGATATGATTTTAATACTATTAAGTTTGATACTAATCAGTTTGTAGGTTCATTATCGAAAAAAATGATTAATACTCATTTAGCAGATTTTCAGTTTACTTCTTTAGAAGAAGGATTAAGAAAAACAATTGAATATTATGTCAGTAGGAGCAGTAGTAGTAAATAGAAATGATGGATATAAAGACTTTGAACGTGGTATTATCCACTTTAAGTCAATGTTAGATACATTTGATGAAGTATTTTATATTGATTGGAACTCACCCTCAGGTTCATTTTTTTGGGAAATCAAAGATCAATTACCTAAAACAGGTAAATTAAAACATATTGTTATTCAACCTCATATTGCTAATATTTTAACGCAGGGTGATCCTCGAGCACAACAATGTAATGAGGCAATAAGTAGAAATATTGGTATAAGACGTTTATCAACTGATTTTATAGTATCAACTAATATTGATATAATTGCTCCTAAACGAGAAGATTTAGATAGATTAATTCAATCAATGGGGAGTGAAACATTTATTACTGTTTCAAGACGTGAGGCACCTAAGGACATAGTTTATAAATATGGTAAAGATAATTGGCGTGAATTAAGAGATGAATTATGTAATACAATCCCAGAACGTCATTTTCCAGCTCAAGTTACTCCAAACGATAATTACTCATTAATTAATTGTTGTGGTGACTTCCAAATAGCACATTCTAAGGTATGGCATTGGATTAGAGGATTTGAAGAATCAATGCTATATCAATGTTTTTGTGATACTAATGTTCAAAAGAAAGCGTCAATAAATAACTTTACATTAGCTACTGCTTATGAACCTGCTTTATTTCATATGGAACATGGAGCTTATTTTACTAAAGAAGATGGAACACGTGTTGCCGATCTTGAAAATAAAGGTGCTTTTAAAGGTGAAACTAAAGCATATAATGATGCTTGGAAGTATGTAGAATTTTTTAACGAAACTGATAACACCGAATATTGGGGTTTAGGTTCAACTGAAATTGAATATGAAACTTACTAAAGTATTTGTTAATGGAACATTTGATGTTTTACATTACGGGCACTTCAGGTTATTAGAAGCAGCCGCTGAATTAGGTGATAAATTATACGTTGCTATAGACACAGATGAGCGTATTAAAGAAAAAAAAGGTGAACATAGACCATTTCATAATATAATGGAACGTAAAGAAATGCTTGAATCAATCAAATGGGTTGATAACGTATTTGCTTTTAGTTCAGATAATGAATTAATAACGTTAATTAGAGCAATTGACCCTGATGTGTATGTTATAGGAAGTGATTATAAAAATAAACCAATAGTAGGAAGTGAATACATTAGAAATATAGTATTTATACCGCGTATAGAAAAATTTAGTACAACAAAAATTATGAATTATGAGTTATAAACAACCACTAGTATTTAATGCTAAAGAATGTAAAGAATGTAATGTACCTAAAGGATGGGGACATGAGATCATATTTGAAAATAATAATTTATATTGCGGCAAGTTACTCTGCTTTAAAGCAGGAGCTAAGTTCAGTATGCATTACCACATGATTAAAGATGAAACGTGGTATGTTAAAGAAGGTGAATTTATATATAGATATATTAACACTGAAACTGCTGAAGTGGTTGAAAAACATTTACGTGAGGGTGATAGTGTAAGACAGATGCCTGGTCAACCACATCAATTAGAAGCACTTACTGATGGTATAATATTTGAAGTATCAACTGAACATTTTGATAGCGATTCATATCGCGTATGGAAAGGTGATTCTCAAATATCTTAAATATTTATTACAAATATATCTTATGTGGAACGTAAACGTAACAATTACTAACAATACTGATTGGATGCTCGGGATTATTAATAACTATATGCCCTTTGTCCAATTGAATACAACAGATAGTCATTCATGGAATACAGACATGACAAACAATGCAAATGCAATCAGATTTTGGATTGGAGAATACCAAGCACCTTTTTTAATGGAAGGTAATCTTTCTTTTGGACCTGAAGCAGGTGTGTATGTTGATAGGGGTTGGTTAGCAGAAGATAACCAGATAATTGAAATGGTTGCTACTGCTAATGATAAATCTTGGACTCAAACCTCAAACGGAGGTGAAACATTACTTGCATGGGATGAATTTGAACAAGGAGGAGATATAACTTTAATTTTTAATAAAAAATAATAATGGGAAAATATAGTTTAAAGAAGTTTTTTATAAACGAGGATGAATCAGATGCTCGTGATGAAAAAATGTATGATCCAATTGTTGAAGACCTCCAGTATAATGCTAAATTAGGTGATCAACAATTTAAGGTAACTTTTGATGTTAATAGAAATGAAACTAAAAAAGGTATTAAAATTAAGTTTTTTCCATTAGAAAATGGTAAACCTAGAGAGTTTATTACTCCCGAAGAGTTAGATAAAATATCAAATGATTTAGCAGTTAAATTATCTCCTAAATTTCTTAAGTATAAGCTTGAGTTAGATAGAGATGGAGACGCACCTGAAAGAAATGCAGCAGCCTTTATGATACCTTTAGATTCATTTGTAGCATTTCTACAAGCATTTGTATTAAAAGCATGATAACAAAAAAACAAAATAGAGCAGTACCTAAAATGATGGTTGACATGAGTCAAATATCATCTGAGGAATTGGTTGAATCCCCCCAATTCCAGGAATCTGTATTTATTGAAACATTTAATAGTATTAAAAGTGCTATTAATGATAAAAAAACAGAAGCCCATATTTGTGAAATCAATACATCTGGTACTTTAATTACTATTGAAAAACCAAATTGGAATAATGCTTTACAATCAGTAATAGATTACTATGCTGATAAAGATAATTTTGAAAAGTGTATTGAAATAAAAGAGTTACAAAATAAGTTATATGAGCCAACCAGAAAGAAACGAAGAGTTAAAGCGAGCGTTTGATGCGTTGCTCAATATCTCGACTTCTCTAAAACGTAAGAAAAAAAATACTACTGATAGGAAACGTGAAATGTTCTTACAGATAGTTACTTTATGTGAAGCAGTAATTACACGTGAGGTATTATTAGCTGCTGATTTTAAATTACAATTAGATAATTATAATGAAGATTTTTATCAAATCATAGATTCATTATTATTACTTTATTTAGGGAAAAATGGGTTTGAATTAATATCATTTTACTTATATGACAGAATAAATCCAGATGGCACAGTTAACTACTTATTGGATGATAATAAAAAAGAGGTTAAACTAGAAACAGCAGAAGATTTATTTAACTTACTTTGTAAGGTAAACCCATCATTGTTTGATTAATGTTACCTAAACCACTTAGCAAAGAAGATATATTACGAGCAATGCGCGTTACTAAAAGTAATCGCTCAGCGGCTCGTTATCTAAATTGCTCATATCAACACTATAAGAAATTTGCTAAAATATTAATTGATGAAGCAAGTGGTAAGTCATTATTTGAATTACACAAGAACCAAGCAGGCAGGGGTATTAATAAATTTATGTCTAATAAAGGTAAAGAGCCAGCATTAGAAAAAATATTATCAGGTGAGTTATATATTGAATCTTATAGTGTAAATAAACTTAAGAGCCGATTAATACAAGAAGCTATATTACCCGAAGCATGTTGTAAGTGTGAATTTAACGAACAACGTGTTACTGATTATAGAGTGCCATTATTACTAAATTATAAGGATGGTAATAAAAAAAATTGGAAAAGAGATAATTTAGAGTTATTGTGTTATAATTGTTATTTTTTATTTGTTGGTGATGTTTATAGTAATAAACAAATATTAGCAATTGAGGATTATGTTGATCAACCTAAAACAGCTCAGGTTGATTGGGAGTTAGATGAGTATACTAAAGAGCATCTTAAACAACTAGGATTAATGGATGATGAAAAAACAGATGGAGAAGAATTTATAAATTATTTATAATATGATAATGCCACAACTTAAAATACTATTTATAGACATACCTAAAACAGGTTCTACTTCTATTAAATATTTTTTATATAAAAGTTTATTTAATTTTGATATTTTAGGATGTTCTACTCCTTTATGGTTAAATAAATTATGTCCTCAATACGTTACCCCTTATTTTGATATTAATCAAAAAGAAATTAGTGTTCCTGCTATTAGGCACGAGCCTTTATTTTCTTACTATAGTAATATGCACTATCTACATGATTATTTTATTTTTTCAGTTGTAAGAGATCCTTTTACTCGCTTTAAATCAGCATTTATGGAGTTTATAGTTAATATCTTTTATGATATAAAAGGAAGCTCAATAGATCATGGAAATATATTAACTAATAAATCTTATTTACCTGATACTTGGGTAGTATATAATAGAGATAATAATATTGATTTTACTTTTGATAAACAAACTAATCTAATTTTTAATAAATTAAAAATATTGCATGCAAAAAAAGGATTTGAAAAAAATACTTTATGTAATGTTCCTCCACATTTTTGGCCTCAATATTATTTTACAAATTTAGTAATTCCTAATCCTATTAATATCCTATTTATGTCTTATGAAAATCTAAATATTGATTTTCCTTATCTAAAAACAGAAATGTCTCATTTTTCAGGAATAGATGTTGAAAAATATGAATTACCTAATATTAATCCTTTATCAACCCAAATATTTACATCTTTAAACCCATCGGCATCTAATACTATAGATTCAAGCATACCTTTACAAGCTATAGAAAAAGGTTCTAAATCTTTATCTAATAAAGAATTTATAAAAAAATATCCTACATATCAAGATTTTCTTCCTGATTTTAATAAGCAAATAAAAGAATTAGAAAGTAGATTTTTACCTATCATAGAAGAACATCGCTGGTTAATAGAACAATTATACGCTGAGGATTATAAACGCTTTGGCTATGTACAACAGACTTTAAAAGATACACCTATTTCATAATATATAACACGTTAATTACTAACGTTTTATAAAAATCTTAAAAAGCGCTCGAGGGAAGCTTGGCTACCTCAGAGTGCTTTCGTAATTTTATGCCTGTTAAAAAATTAATAATTAAAAATTAAATGTTATGAACAACAGAAATCAAACAGCGAAGATGAATCTTCAAGGAATGACACGTGATGAAATTAAACATCTCTGTCCAGTAGCGTTTCAGACCAAAGCGTCAAACGCAGTATCAGAAAATTACACATTTATCCCTACGTCCAACATTATTGATGATATGGATAAATTAGGTTGGAAAGTTGGTCAAGCAACTTCAGTGCGTAGCCGTAAAAATGCTGGTTACCAAAAACACCTTATCAAGTTTTTTAATCCAACCATTGAAATTAATGGTGATGATGGATTAATGTATCCTCAAATATTGCTTACAAATAGTCACGATGGTAAATCGTCGTTTAAGTTTGAAGCTGGTATTTTCCGTTTAGTATGTTCTAATGGTTTGGTAATCAAATCTCATGACTTTGGTTCATTTAATATTCGTCATATGGGATATTCGTTTGATGAATTGCAAACCAATATTAAAGAGTTTGTTGATGGATTACCTACAATTGTTGAACGTATGAACTTGTTCATTACTAAAGTAATGAGTGAAAAAGAAATGAAAGAATTTGCTCAACAAGCAATTGATGTTCGTTTCGGTGGTGCTCAAGTTACAGGTATTGAATTAGAAGCGTTGCTTGCTATTGAGCGTAACGAAGATGATGGTAATACATTATGGAAAGTATTTAACCGCGTTCAAGAGAAATTAGTTAATGGTTCATTTACATATGTTAATGAAGATGGTAGAATGCGTAAAGCAAGACCAATTAAGAATTTCCAACAAGACATGGCCCTGAATGGTCAGTTGTGGGAAATAGCTGAACAGTTCGTAGCAGCTTAATTCAACATAAAATAAAGAGGAGGTTGGTTATCCAACCTCCCCTTATTATCTTCACGTAAATTAAAGGTTATGATAATTGCACACAGCTTCCAAGTACCCGTTTTATTCGATTCAGTAGTAGAACCAGATAAAAGATATCTGATATCTGATGGACAATGGAGAGAGGTACCTAAAGACACTAAGTATTCAGATGTTAAATGGTTTAAAAAATTTGATAGACAAACACCTAATCCAGCATTTGAACGTCATTTAGAATGGGAAGTAGATGGTAGTAAGGGTAAAAAATATCTTGTTGAACTAAAAGGTAAACAATGGTCTTGTCAATGCCATGCTTTTGGTTGGTCAGGTGGTAAACGCACTTGTAAACATGTTGAAGCTAAGAAGGCCGAACTTCAAGCGCAAACTGATTATAATAATAACTTGCTTAAAAAAGATATTAGTGATGAAAAATTAAAGCAAGCGTTAAAAAATAATTGGGAAAAGAAACAACGTATATATAAAAGTTTAATACACGTAAATCCTTTTGAATAATATTTATATTAAACTATGGATATGAAAATATTTGAAGGTCATAGTTTTAGTGAATTTCGTAAAAGAATGGAAGGAAAAGATATCGAAGTAGCATCAGCTATTTACGAAGCAATTTCTAAAGGTCATAGACGCAATGCGAAACAGGTTACAGCGTTTAATTTTAGGCAGATAGGAAGTGATGATATATATGGATTCTCACTAAGTAGGGGACAGTGGCCATTAGCATTAAGTACTTGTTTAGAAATATATGCCGAACAAGAGTTATATGAGGAATGTATTAAAATTAAGAATATTATAAATGACCTAAACTATGATGAAGGTAGGAAAACAGGACATAACGAGAAAAAATGCTCTAATCATATTTGATTGGTGTAAAAAAACATTTGGTGTAAGTACTATAAATGGTCCCTATCCTAAATTAGTGTTTCATAAAAAGGGTGAATATGCTGGTTTATATGATCCCTGGAAAAATGAAATACATGTTTGTAAAAACTACCACAGAACAATTTTAGGATTTATAGGAACACTAATACACGAATATACTCATTATCATCAAAGTATAAAAAGACAATATCAAAAGTTAGATAAAATATATTCATACAAAAGCCATCCTATGGAACGCGAAGCATATAAAACAGAACGCAAGTATAAATGGTTATGTTACTACGAAGTTTTCTCTCCTGAAGAGGAGGGTTAATTATTCATACCTTTAATTTTAAATGCCCGGTGTTTCTACACTGGGCATATTTATTTATGTATGATAGTCACACCTGAAATAGAAGAAGCAATTTATCAAATGGTAGATAGGTGGGTTCCTAATAATAAGGATCGTTTTCTTCATGTTAATCCTAATACTTACATGAAAGATGTTGTAGTTAGGTTAATTGAAAATAACACTATACCTCCTAAATTATTTACTGTTCAAGCTATAATTAAAAACTGGAGATTTTTTTTACATAAAAGGTTTGGTAGCCTAAACTAATATCATTATATTTAGGCCATGAGAAGAAGCGCTTATGGCCATATTGAATTAAAGCCTAAACCAAAACTAAAACGGCTTACAAGACGAAGTCGTTATGATGAAGAAGCAGATATACGTGAATGGAAAAAAGCATATGGACCTAATTTTTTTAGCCCCGCCCTGCAGCGTATAATTGACCAAAGACGTATTCAGAAAACATAATTATATACATATTTATTATCACAAAAATAAACATTTATGATATCTACAATTTTAATGTTATTAGTAATTTCTTTTATTGTGGCCTTTTTAGTATGGAAAGTTCAAAAGAATAAGGCTGTTAAAGCTGAATCTACTGAAAAATGTCCATATCATAACCTTCATGAAAATGAAGATGTTGTTGGGTATGAAACTCACCCACCTTCTCCTATTGTTGATGTTGTAAAGGCAAAACCCGCTGCTAAGAAAAAAGCAGTTACAAAGAAAACAGCTACTAAAAAAGCTAATTCCTCACGAAAGAAAAAATAAATGAGTTGGGGCATTGAACTACATAAACGATATAACAAAGAA
>Ga0194130_10003540_pt1 | contig 20847 bp, 18 predicted proteins | sample TA2KigsurfametaG_FD_160084 | JGI IMG/M metagenome (GOLD analysis project Ga0194130, IMG submission 160084) | Freshwater microbial communities from Lake Tanganyika, Tanzania - TA2015050 Kigoma 12 surface | ecosystem: Environmental > Aquatic > Freshwater > Lake | place: Tanzania: Lake Tanganyika... | reverse complement strand
TAGAAAAAGGCTGCCTCCTCCCAGGGCATCACCCCCCGGATTTTCCAGCCGGTAATCTGTTCCTCGTCGAAGAACCAGATTCCCTTGCCGATCGCAATCCAGTCCGCGACACAAAGGTAGGTGCCAATCACCAGGGTGGGCACCAGTACCTGCAGCCAGTACGCCGAAAGCAGCGGCCAGCCAACCGTCCACTGGATGCCCAGTACCGGCAGAAACCAGTAAAACAGGTGCCAAGCGTAATGGCTGCGCGGCTCCCGCCTTGGCCACTCCTTAAGGGCAACGCCAGCGGCCGCCCAGAAAATCAGCAGAATCGAAATATGCCGAAGCACGGAGGGATCCCCGATCCAGCGCGCCGGTGGCGCCCCGGCAGGCGGCTCCACCCAACGAAGAAAGGCCCAGCTGAGCCACATCACCTGCAAGGTCTGAATGATGAAAAAGGCATACTCCTCAACGGGCAGCTTCCCCACCCGGAACCAGACCCGCTCGCGGGGAAAATCCCAAATCCCCTTCGCTACCGCGTAGTTGTCCCACGGCGAGGTGAAGGTCATGACAATCCCGAGGATGCCCAGCATCACCAAAACCACCTCTTGGGGCCAAATCCCCCGACCCGAGAGGAAAAATAGCACCGCCAACAAGGGCAGGTTAAAGGCCAGATGGAAGCCAAGATAGGTCATGGTTTCCTACGGGTTTCGGTTGTTCCGGCTGAATCGGCAAGCCTGATGTTTTCGCGGGCGGCCTTTGCCGTTACTCTTTTTCCATGGAAATTCTGCTGATCGCCGGGCCGGCCGGGGTGGCGTTGGACCGGGCCCGCCTGCTGGCCAATTTTTCGACCGGCAAAACCGGCGTGGTTCTCGCTGAAACCCTGCGCAAACACCGGCATCATGTCACCCTTTGGTATGGAACCGGGGCCACCTACCCCCTCCCCACGGGCCTCCACTCCTCGGAGAGGTTCCAGACCGTCCACGATCTTGCAAAACTTTTTGAGAAAACTGATCTCGAAAAGTTTGGCGGTATTCTCCTGCCCGCCGCTTTGCCTGACTATGACCTCGCCTCGGCCCACGACCTGGCCGGCAACCAGTTGTCCCGCGACAAATGGCCCGGTCATCTGGAGGGGGTTCGCCTGGAGTTAAAGCCTGCTCCGCGCGTACTCACGAAAATCCGGTCCCTCGCACCGAAATCAAAAATCGTCGGCTGGAAATGGGAGGCCGCGGGAAACCCCTCCGAGCTACTTGAGTCGGTCCGGGACCAGATCGGTGAGTGCCGGACCGACGCCTGCGTCCTGAATGGCCCGGCCTATGGGGAGGGTTATCTCTTTATGCCCAAGGTCGGGGATCCGGTCCGTTGCTCCTCTCCCGAGGAACTGGGCAATGCCTTGGCGGCTTTTCTTGGCCGAGCCTAGGGCCCGAGGTCAGAGGACGTAGAGGATCCCGTAGAGAAAGATCCAGACAACGTCGACGAAGTGCCAGTAGTACCCGGTCAACTCCTCGCAGGTGTGGGAGCCAACGGGCGTCTGTCCCGAAAAAATCTGCATTTGCCGGATGGTGGACCGCCCCAAAACAATCAGAATGGCCACCCAACCAATGAAGACGTGGGCGCCATGAAAACCCGTCATGGTAAAAAAGCAGGACCCGTAGGTTCCAAAGGTGTTTACCCACATCCCCTCATGCTTTAAGTGAAGCCATTCCCAGGCCTGCACCCCCAAAAAAACCGCCCCAAAAACTGCGGTGAGGGCGTAACCCAAAACACCGCTCCTGCCTTTGCGCATGCAGACCTCACCCCAGTGGTAGGTTAGACTGCTCGAAAGAAGGATGATGGTGTTTCCAATCATCACCCAATTTAAAAAGGTGGGCGGAACCTGGATTCCAATGTCCGGCGCTCCGGGGGGCGGCCAATTCCCGGGCCCCTGCGCCAACCGCAGGACAATGTAGCCCCCGATCAGACCGGCAAACAGCATGGCTTCGGAAGCCAAAAAAACGAGCATTCCGAATTTCGGCAGGGAAAAGCGCGGGGCGGCTGGGGGACCAGCGGCGTGACCTGCAGTTAATGTGGCCGAACTCATCACGCCATCGATCTAGGGTTGGATCGGCTCTTTGACGATAATGAAATATAGCCAGTAGGCGGTCATGGCGAGGGTCACCCCAATCATAAGGAAGAGCAGACGCAAGTTGGCCTTGCGCATATCGCGGGCTGGTTTCACCGACGGTCTGCCACCAGGAGAATAAGGACCGTTGGCAGATAGGCCACGGAAGCCAGAAAAAGATACCGTGCCGTGTCCGGGGTGGGCTTCAGGGTGAACCCTAGAGCCGCGGCGGTGAACCCTAAGCTAAGGGCCACCGCCCCTCCAAGGTACCACGGTCCGGCCGCGCCGAGGTAAAATGGCCAAATCACCACCACCAAAAGAACCACGCAATAAAGCGTCGAAACCAGGCCAGTCACCCTCCCCTGCTCATCGGAACAAGGCAACATGCGAAAACCCGCCCGTCGGTAGTCAGCCCGATACCTCCAGGCAATCGAAAGAAAGTGAGGGATCTGCCAGAGAAAAAGAATGGAAAAAAGGGCCCAGCCCTCCGCCCCGAGGCTTCCTCGACCCGCCATAAAACCCAGCAAGGGTGGAATCGCCCCCGGCACCGCCCCCACCAAGGTGTTAAGCACCGTCCATCTTTTCATCGGGGTATAGACAAAAAGGTAAAGCGCCAGCGTGGCCGCTGCTAAAAACGCCACGGGCGGATAAACCCCAAAATAGAGAATCGCCAACCCCGCCGCGGCCATCAAGGCCCCGCCCAGCAGGGCTTCATCCGGACTGATTCTTCCCATGGGCAGAGGGCGCTGCGCGGTCCGCTCCATCTTGGCGTCCAGATCCCTTTCGATCCACTCGTTGAGCACCGCCGCGGCGGCCGCCACCAGCATGGTGCCGAAGAGCGTGAAAACCGTTCTTAGGGGAGCAAGTCTTCCGGCCGAGCCGCAGTACATCCCCACCAAAGTCGTAAGCAAAACCAGGGAGGTGAGCCGGAGCTTGCAAAGTTCCGACCAATCTTGCCGCCAAGCCCGCCAGCCGGCCGCTGAGCGGGTGGAAAGGACCAGAGCTTGATCCATGGGGTTCATGAAAATGCAGCTGAGGCGGACCGCCGGTCGGCTGCCTCAAGAGGGGAATCGGTCTGCACAGAACGCCAGGCCGCCAACCCCAAGAGCCAACCGGTCAGCACCAGCCCGGCACCCACCAATACGTGGAGGGTGGCTATTTCCGGCAGGCGACCGCTCCAGATGGTTAAAATCCCCAGAAAGACCTGGGTGCCGGCAAGGGCCGCCCAAAGCGTAACTCCGCGCCGCCACCATTTCGGGGTGGAAGACGGACCCACACTCCAGACCGCTCCGGCGAAAATCCCCCCAGCGACCAGAATCCCAAGGGTACGGTGAAGGATCTGCCAGGAAATTAGGGAAACGGTGGTAGCCGGCCACTGGAGTTCGGTGGCGCGAACCTCATTGATCCCCTGCAGAACTTCCGATCGCCAGAAGGCCGGAAGCCACTCGCCATAAATTTTCGGAAAATCCGGGATAGAAAGGAAACCCGGCCCCTCATGCCGCATGAAAGCACCAAGGATCGTTTGGAAAAAGACCAGCCCGGTCATGCCCCACACCATTCGCATCCGCGCCTTGGAGAGATCATCCGAGCGGATCGGTTGGGACCAGAATCGGGACAACACCAGAGCCAGACCCCCCGCCACCGCCAGATAGACCTGGGCCAGACACCCATGAATACATCCCAGAATCCACTCCACCTGCAAAACGCGTTGGCCGCCAATGACCCCCTGAACCACCACCAACCCAGCCGCGCCCAGGGAGAGTCCCCTCGCCCAGCGATCCTGCGTGGTGCTCCAAACCCACGCCAGTACCCCCAAAGTGATCAAACCGACCCCGGCAGCCACCAGCCGATGGGCGTGCTCCAAGAACACCAGCGCACAGGCCGTCATCTGCGCCCAGGGAAACGTGAACATGTTTTGCCCGAAAGTGCCCGGCCAGTCGGGGACCGCCAGACCGGCCACTTTGGTGGTCACCTGCCCCCCCAGGGCGATCAAAAAGAGAATCGAGCCGACGAGGAAGCAGGCCGCCCGGTAAACCGGCGCAGGCCGGGGAGATGGACTCATCCCGCCGGAACCGGGCGGAACTTGGCCGGCACTCCAGCCGGAGAGTCGGGCTCCGGTGGTTCGGTCTGCAGGACAAAATCCTTTGCGTGACCCGGGACGCTGTACTCATAGGCCCCGCGATAGACCGTGGGCGTCACGGCAAAGTTGCCGTGGCCAGGAGGGGAGCCGACCGTCCACTCCAACGTGGTGGCTTCCCACGGGTTCTGCCCGGCCGGTTGTCCGTGGCGAAGGCTGCGGAAAAAATTATAAAGGAACACAATTTGGGAAAAGCCCAGCGCGATTGCCGACAGGGTGATAAATTGATTGATCGGTTGGAGAGCCCGGAGATGCTCGTACACAGTGGGATCGGCAATGCGGCGCATCATGCCTCCGAGGCCGACGTTGTGCATGGGGAAGAAACACAGGTTGAAAAAGACAAAGGTGAGCGCGAAATGAATCTTCCCAAGGGTTTCATTCATCAGCCGGCCGAACATCTTCGGATACCAGAAGTAGATGGCGGCAAACATCGCAAAAATGCTTCCGCCAAAAAGCACGTAATGGAAATGGGCCACAATAAAGTAGGTGTGGTGAACGAAAATATTCACCGGGGTGGAGGCCATGAAAATCCCGGAAAATCCTCCGATCACAAACATCGCCACAAAGGCCAGGGCATTGAGCATGGCGGTGTTGAAGCGGATCGCACCGCCCCAGATGGTGCCCAACCAATTGAAGGTCTTGATGGCCGAAGGCACGGCGATCACCATGGTGGAAACCCCAAACGCCGCCGAGAGCACCAGGTTCATTCCGGAGACAAACATATGGTGCCCCCAGACCACAAAACCAAGCAGTCCGATCGCAATCATTGCGTAGACCATCGCCCGATAGCCGAAGACCGGTTTGCGGCTGTTCACGCTCAGGATGTCGCTGACCATCCCCATGGCCGGAAGGATCATGATGTAGACCTCCGGATGACCAAAGAACCAGAACAAATGTTGCCAAAGCAGCGGTTGCCCACCCTGAGCTGGGTTAAAAAAGTTGGTTCCAAAATTCAGGTCAAGGACCAGCATGGCGCTGGCTGCGGAAAGGACCGGCACGGCAAGCAAAAGCAGGAAGGCCGTGATAAAGAGCGCCCAGACCGCCAACGGCATACGGAAAAAGCCCATCCCCGGCGCCCGCATGTTCACGATGGTCGTGATATAATTGAATGCGCCCATGATGGAAGCCAAGCCGTTGATGAAGAGCCCGACTGCCCAAAGGCTTTGTCCCGTACTTGAGGCATTGTAAGCGCCCACGGTGCTAAGCGGCGCATAAGCCGTCCACCCCGCCGCGGCCGCACCGCCCGCCACAAAAAAACCTGCGAGCATAATAAGCCCGGAGGCCAGCCACACCCAGTAGGACAATTCATTAATCAAGGGAAAGGCCATGTCCCCGCAGCCAATTTTTAGAGGAATCAGGTAGTTTCCGAAGGCGCCAATCAGCACGGGCATGACCACCAAAAAGACCATGACCGTGGCATGCATGGTAAAAAGGGCGTTGTAAAACTGGGGGTTAATAAAGGCTAGGGACAAAGGGTTGCCCACCGCCCCGTCCGGCATTACTTGGGTAGAGGGGAACGCCAGTTGCCAGCGCAAAAGCAGTGCCAGTCCGCCGCCGAGGAAAAGAAAAAGAAGGGAGCTAAAAAGGTACTGTAGGCCGATCACCTTGTGATCGAGGGACCACAGGTATTTTTTCCAACCTGAAGTCTCGTGGGAATCATGGTGGTCGTGGGTGCCGGCGTGGCTAAGGGTGGCGGTGCTCATAGGTTTGGTTTCTCCTAACGGTTGGCAACAGAAACGTTTTCTGGGGCTGCGGCCGTGGATGTGGTGACCGCCGCCGGGGCCTTGCCTTTGGCCCAGGCGTCATACTCCGCAGGGGTCACCACCCCGAGTTTTCCGAACATCTTATAGTGTCCTTGGCCACAGAGCTGGTTGCAGGCCAGCTGGAAGTGGCCCGTGGCGTCGGTCTTGAACCAGACGAAATCATAAACCCGCCCGGGCACCATGTCCTGGTAGAGGCGGAATTCCGGAACATAAAAAGAGTGGATTACGTCCTTGGATCCAAGATGGAGTCGCACCGCCTTCCCGACGGGGATCACCATATCATTGTAGGTGGTAAAATCATCCTTTCCGTCCGGATCCGCCGGGTCGATGCCGAACGGGTTGTCCTTGGTGATTTTATGGGAATCCATCTTGGCCAGCTTGCCATCGGGTCCCGGGTAGCGAAGGTTCCAGCCAAATTGCTCCCCGACGATGGCCACCTGCAAGGCGTCAGCCGGCGGGACCTCCATGCGCATCCTCGCCCACATTTCGTTTCCATAAATTGCCAGCGCCAAAAAAATAAAAACCGGAATCGTGGTCCAGACAATTTCCAGCGTGTTATTGCCGTGGCTGTGGATCGCCCCCACCCCCGCCCTTTGCCGGTATCTCACCATAAAGTAAATCATCGTCCCGAAAACCAGAACGGCGGTGATACCGGTGAGCCACAAAATCACATAAAAAATAAAGTCAATTTCATGGCCGAAATTGGATACATTCCGGGGCAGCCACCACACACCCGTCTCCCGGATTTCCGCCCAACCGGTGGATCCGCTTGCCCAAAGGGCCGAGATCCAAGCCAGCGCACCAGCCTTGGTCCTAAACATTGACAGATTCTCCTTCACTTTTGGCAAGTTTCAACTCTACCGACAGGTTCTCCCACTCCCCCTGGATCCCAAGGCATCGGTAGGGCTTTTTCAGAGGGAAAAGACCTGTTAACCCACCTAATAGATCCTCAGACGTCCTTAATAACTCCAAAGCTACCTTGCTGAATGCCATCGAAATCTCCATTTTGAATCTTATCAGGAATTCTCAACCCATCTGCCCAGTGAAAGCCGCTTAAATCCCCCATGGCCAACATCTTCCCACGCTGGTCGAACTGGCTTCCCATCAAAATCCTGGTCTGCGTCGCGGTGGTCGCGGCCAGCATCGTCTCTGGGATGGCGTATTATTTTACGCCCAAATATACGCGGGTCGGATACCAACCCACCCAACCGGTCGAATTCGACCACTCACTCCATGTCAACCAACTCGGGATGGACTGCCGCTACTGCCATACCCACGTGGAAAAATCCTCCCATTCCAATGTCCCCGCCACCCAGACGTGCATGAACTGCCACACACAAATCAAGGCGCTCAGTCCGAAGCTCGAGCCGATCCGCCAAGCGTGGAAGAACGGCCAACCCGTACCGTGGGTTCGTATCCATAAAGCGCCTGACTACGTGTACTTCAATCACGCCGCCCACGTGAACCGGGGCGTCAGTTGCGTGGCCTGTCACGGCCATGTCAACCGCATGCAGGTCGTCTGGCACGACCAACCCCAAAGCATGGGATGGTGCCTGGAATGTCATCGCGCTCCGGAAAATCACCTCCGGCCCCTCGACCAAGTCACCAACATGGACTGGGAGCCTCCCGCTGGCACCAGCCAACGGGAGCTCGGCCAAAAATTTGTCCGTGAATGGAACGTCAATCCACCGGTCAGCTGTGCCGGTTGCCATCGATGAAACGCGTCTTGTCTCATCCCGCTGCCTCGGCGCACGGTCGTACCTATTGGCGCAGCCTTGGCGAGTACGCCCAGACCCCGGATTTCGAGGATTGGCTCCACCGCGAATTCCCGGCAGGAGCAGCCGAATGGGAGCAAGACCCGCTTTCCCGCCGCACGTTTCTCCGTCTGATGGGGGCTTCGCTGGCGCTCGCGGGCCTCGGCTTGGGTGGTTGCCGTCGCCCCGAAGCCTATCTCGTTCCCTTCAATCAATCGCCCGAGTGGGTCGTCCCGGGCAAAACCATGTCGTTTGCGACGGCTCAACCTCGCCGTCGCGGTGCCATCCCCCTGTTGACCACCACCTTTGATGGCCGGCCCATCAAGATGGAGGGCAACCCCCTGCACCCCGCCAGCCAAGGCAAGAGCGACAACCACGCCCAAGCCTCCATCCTCGATCTTTACGATCCCGCCCGCCGCCGCCATCTCACCTTGCAGGGCAAAAAGGCCACGGCCGAACAGCTCGACGCCGAGATTCAACGGATCCGCACCGAGGCCGCCGCTTCCGGTGGCGCCACGCTCGCGATCCTCGCCGATGAAACCGCCTCCCCGACCCGGGAACGCCTTCGCGCCGAACTGGTCCGCCAATATCCTCAGGCGACTTGGGCCGTCTATGAGCCCCTTGCGCCCGGTTATGACACCGAAGCTTCCACCGCCGCCTTTGGCCCCGGCACGCAGTTTCGCGCCAATCTTGCCGAGGCCGCCGCCCTTTTGGCTGTGGACTGTGACTTTCTCGGCTCCGAGGACGGTGACCTCACCGATACCCGGGGTTTCGCCGCCGGTCGCCGAATCCGAAAACCGGGCGATCGGGTCAGCCGCCTTTATGTCGCGGAGCCGCGCTTTAGCGTCACCGGCTCGATGGCTGATCACCGGCTACGGCTTCGCGCGGGCGAGGTCGGCGCGTTTGTTTTGGAAATGGCCAGACAGGTTCGCAGCTTGCGGGGCTCGCCAGAGCTGAGCGCCGCCATCACCGCGGCACCGGATCTTGGCCTGCCCCACGAGGTCGACTCCGCCTGGATCCGTGAATGCGCGGCCGATCTCGTCGCCAACGCCGGTAAATCGCTTCTTTTAGTTGGGCGCCGCCAACCGGCCTCCGTCCAAGCCCTCGCCTTGGCCGTGAACTCCGCATTGGGATCCATGGGTAGCACCCTTTTGGTACAGCCAGCCTTTGCCTTGCCCGCCGCGTCCCTGCAGGCCCTCGTCGCCCGGTTGCAGGCGGGAGCGGTCAAATCGCTGATCATTCTGGGAGGGGATCCCGTTTACAACGCCCCGGCCGACCTCGCCTTCGGCAATCTGCTGGCCTCCGTACCCACCTCTTTGCATCTGGCCTCCTTACCCAATGCCACTTCCGCCAAGGCCAAATGGTTTGTTCCCGGGACCCACTACCTCGAGTCCTGGGGCGACGCTTTGGCGACCGACGGGAGTTACCTCTCCATCCAACCTGCCATCCAGCCGCTTTGGGCCGGGGAAAGTCAGCTGGAATTTCTCTGTCGTCTCACCAACCGTCCCAAGCCGGTCGGGCCGGCCCTGATCAAGGAGACCTTTGCCGCCCGCATCAACCAAAGCGGGCTCAACTTGGAACAGGCGTGGAATAATTTTGTCCGCGAAGGCTTCTTGCCGGCCGCCTCCTCCCCCACCGCCCGCAGCGTCAACGCCGCGGGCGTGGCTGCTCTCACCGCCAAACTCCCGGAAGCCTCGGAAGCCTCTGCGGAATTCCTGGAGGTGGCCTTTGTTTCCTCCCCGGCGATGGACGATGGCCGGTACCTCAACAACGGCTGGCTGCAAGAGTGGCCCGATCCCATGAGCAAGCTTACTTGGGACAACGCCATCCTGGTTTCGAAAAAGACCGCGGAGGCCCTTGGCCTTCGTAACGAGATTGTCAAAGGCATCCTCGTGGCCGATGTCGCACGCGCAACTTTGGCCGGGCAATCCCTCGAAGCCCCGGTGATGATTGCCCCGGGCCACGTGGACTTTGCGGTGAGTTTGCCGTTGGGCTACGGGCAGGAAGAGCTCGGCCCCGTGGCCAAGGGCTCCGGTTTCAACGCCTATGTTCTGCGCCGCACGGATTCCGACTACCTCGCCAGCGGGTTGACTCTCAAGAAAACGGGCAAAACCCGCCAACTCGCCGTCACCCAGGAACATCAGATGATGGAGGGGCGCGATTTGGTCCGGGAGGCCACGGTAAAAGAATTCAACCAGAATCCCGGTTGGGTGAAAAAGGTCGGCATGGATGCCCACATTCCTCCGAATCAAAATTTCTACCCGGCCCCAACTCTCGACGGGGACTACCAGTGGGCCATGGTTGTCGATCTTTCCACCTGCACGGGTTGCAACGCCTGCGTCACGGCCTGTACCGCGGAAAACAACATCCCGATCGTCGGCAAGGATCAGGTGATGAAGGGTCGCGAAATGCACTGGATCCGCGTGGATCGCTATTTCACCGGGGAACCCGAACAACCGGAAGCCGTTGCGCAACCGGTGGCCTGCATGCAGTGCGAAAACGCTCCCTGCGAAACCGTCTGCCCCGTCAACGCCACCGTCCATAACGAGGAAGGCCTTAACGTGATGGCCTACAACCGTTGTATCGGCACGCGGTACTGTGCCAATAACTGCCCGTATAAGGTCCGGCGCTTCAACTTTTTTGATTACAACCAGCGCTCCTTGGAAAAACTTTACTGGGGACCCCTCGCTGCCAAGGGAACCGAGGAAACCATCAAACTGCAGAAAAATCCGAACGTCACCGTCCGGATGCGCGGGGTGATGGAAAAATGCACCTTTTGTGTCCAACGCATCGAGGAGGCCAAAATCACCGCGAAAGTCCGGGCGCGTGATTCTGCGAACATCCGAATCCCGGTGGGTTCCTTGAAAACGGCCTGCCAACAAGCCTGCCCCGCCGACGCGATTGTTTTTGGCGATATGAAAAATGAAAAGGAAGCGGTCGGTCAGCTCCGCAACCTCCCGCAAAATTACGGACTGCTTGAATATCTCAACGTTCGCCCACGGCTCACCTACCTCGGACGGGTTCGTAACCCCAACCCCGCCATGCCCGGTGCTCGCACGAGCTACCTCCCGTCTCATGGCCACGGGGATGAAACCCACCACGGGCAAAAGAAGGGAGTCCCCCACTAATGCGTGCGGACAACCCGGCTTCCCAGGCTGCCTTTCTCAGGGCCTCCGAATATCTTGACCGAAAACCGCTGGTCAGTGGCAAGCGCTCCCTGGCTTGGATCACCGATCACGTCTGTCGGATCGTGGAGCAGCCTGCCCCCGTCTGGTGGTGGGTGGCCACGATCCTCACGGGCGCGTTGGCTGCCCTCACCCCGGCCATGCTGACTTATCTCGTCGCCACAGGCGTCGGGGTCTGGGGTTTGAATGCTCCGGTAGCGTGGGCCTGGGACATCACCAACTTCGTTTTCTGGATCGGGATTGGGCACGCCGGCACGCTGATCTCGGCCATTCTTTTTCTGACCCGCCAGAAGTGGCGGACCTCCATCAACCGCTCCGCCGAAGCCATGACGATCTTTGCCGTGATCTGTGCCGGCATTTTCCCAGCCTTCCACGTCGGCCGCATTTGGTTCGCCTGGTGGCTTTTCCCCATCCCCAACGCCAACGCCATTTGGCAAAACTTCCGGAGTCCCCTGCTTTGGGACGTTTTTGCGGTCTCGACCTATTTCACCGTCTCCCTGATTTTTTGGTATCTCGGCCTTATTCCCGACCTTGCCTCCCTCCGCGATCGTGCCAAAACCCGGCTCCGCCAAATGGCTTATGGTCTTCTTTCCCTCGGTTGGCGCGGTTCCAATCGGCAATGGACCCATTACGAGAAGGCCTACCTGATCCTCGCCGGCATCTCCACTCCACTGGTGCTTTCCGTGCATAGCGTCGTTTCCTTCGACTTCGCCACTTCCATCGTTCCGGGATGGCATACCACCATCTTCCCGCCGTACTTCGTTGCCGGGGCCATCTTTGGCGGCTTCGCCATGGTCCTGACTTTGCTGATTCCTTTTCGGGAATTGTACGGCCTGCATGACCTCGTGACGGACAAGCATATTGATAACATGTGCAAGATCACCCTGCTGACCGGATCGCTGGTGGGCTACGCCTACGCCATGGAGTTCTTTATCGCCTGGTACAGCGGCAACCCCTACGAGCTCTACGCCTTTATCAACCGCGCCACCGGGCCTTACTGGTGGGCCTACTGGGCGATGATCACCTGTAATGTGGTGGCCCCCCAACTTTTCTGGTTCAAAACCTGCCGGCAGAACCCTTGGGTGGTGTTGGCCATCGTCATGTTTCCCAATACGGGCATGTGGTTTGAGCGCTTCGTGATCATTGTCACCTCCATCCATCGTGACTTCCTGCCCTCCTCTTGGGGCTACTTTTCCCCCACTTGGGTCGATATTACCCTCTTCATCGGCACGATCGGTCTTTTTGTTTTCCTGTTCCTGCTGTTCGTGCGCTTTCTCCCCATGATCACGATGTTTGAAGTAAAGAACGTCACCCCCGAGGCCGATCCCCACCACGAAAACGGCCACGAAACCCACGGTCACCCCTCCCCCTCCCCGGCTGCCCGGGCCCACGCATGACCACTCCCGCCCCCCATTTTTATGGTCTTGGCGCGGAGTTTTCCTCCGCTTCCTCCCTGATGACGGCGGCTGAAAAAGTCCGTGACTCGGGTTTTCGCAAGTGGGACGTCTACTCCCCCTTCCCCATCCACGGAATGGATGCAGCCATGGGCTTTTCGCGTTCCCGGGTTTCGTTCTTTTCGCTGATTGGTGGCATCACCGGGCTCACCACCGCCTTTATCCTGATCTACTACACGTCCGCCTTGAACTACCCCCTCATCGTCCAAGGAAAACCCTACTTCGCCCTGGAACCCTCCATGCCGGTCTTTTTCGAACTGACGGTTCTTTTGACGGCCTTTGGCACAATCATCGGCCTGCTGCTCCTTACCCTGATGCCCCGCCTGCATCATCCCGTCTTTAACTGGGACCGCTTCAAACGGGTCAGCGACGATGGCTTTTTTATCGTGCTCGAAGCCGCTGACCCGCGTTTTGAAAAGGGCGCCTCCCGTCGTTTTCTTGAGGAACTGGGTGGGAGCCATATTACGGAAATTTTCCAGGACGCCGAACCTCAGCCCCATCCGGCCCGCGCGGAGGCCCAAGGCCACGCATGAAGGGCTTCATCCGGACCTTTCTCGCCGTCTTCGGGGCGGTCGGCCTGGCCGTGGTCGCGGTTGCCGGATTTCGGGGCGATTTTACCCAGCGCACCCCGATCGAAATTTTTCCCGATATGGACCGGCAACCAAAATACAAATCCCAGACTCCCTCCCCGTTGTTTCCCGAGGGGCGGGTGGACCGGGTGCCGCCCTACGGCACGGTCGCCTTCCATGTCACGACCGATCAGCCCTACCTGATCACCGGCAAGATGGGCAACATGTGGGGCACGGGGATTCCCGTGACCGTGGACAAAAAGCTGCTGGCGCGGGGTAAGGAGCGGTACGAGATCAATTGCCAGGTTTGCCACGGCGCCACTGGGGCGGGCAACGGGATCACCACGCAGTACGGCCTGGTGGGCGTGGCCAGCATCCACCTCGATAAATATCGCGAGATGGCTGACGGAGAAATTTTCAACACCATCACCCACGGCAAGGGCCAGATGGGTCCGTATCACCACATCGAGGTTGCGGACCGCTGGGCCATTATCGCCTATCTCCGGGCCCTGCAATTCTCCCAAAATGCCCCCGCCAGTCTGTTGCCGCCGGACTTTGCCAAGGCAGGTAAGCCATGAGCGCCTCACCCGGACCCCTTCCCGCTGCCGAGAAACTGCGAATCGAAAGTTTGGGCATTTTTCCGGTTCTCTTTCCAATTCTCGGGGCGGTGGGCCTTCTCTCCGCCTTTTTTCTTGGTTACCTGACCAACCCGGCGCAACTGGCTTTTTCCTACCTCTTCGCCTTTGCGGTCGGTTTCACCATCTGCTCGGGGGCCCTTTTCTGGACCTTGCTTCATCATGCGCTGGATGCGGACTGGTCGGTGCTGATGCGCCGGATTCTGGAAACCGTGGCGTGCTGCTTCCCGGTCCTCGTCCTGCTGGCCCTGCCATTGCTTTTTCTGTTCCCCAAGGACCTCTGGTACTGGATGACCAAACCGATCGGCTACGACGTCCTGCTTGATTGGAAACGCCCCTTCCTCAACACCCCGTTTTTTTACATGCGCTGTGCCTTTTATCTTCTTTTCTTCTGCGTCGCCGCGTTCCTGTATCGCCGCTGGTCCATGCAACAAGATGAGGACGGAGATCCGCGCCTCACCCTCCGTTCCCGCCATGTGGCCTATGGATTTATTCCCCTGTTTGTGCTCTGCTTCACCTTTGCGGGCTTTGATTGGCTGATGGCCCTCGATTTCCATTGGTACTCCACCATGTGGGGTGTCTACCTCTTTGCCGGCGCGGCCCAATCCTCCATGGCCCTCCTCATCCTCATTACCAACGGGCTCGCCAAGACCGGCCATTTCCGCGGGCTCTTCAACGTGGAGCACAATCACATCATGGGCATGCTGCTCTTCGCCTTCACTGTCTTCTGGGGCTACATCGCCTTCAGTCAGTACTTTCTCCAGTGGTACGCCAACATTCCGGAAGAAACCTGGTACTTTGTCTACCGCAATACCGGCACTTGGGCTTATTTCTCCATTTTCCTGGTAGTGGGCCACTTCTTTGTGCCTTTTCTTCTCCTGATCACCCAGCCAGCTAAGCGCACTCCCTGGCGGATCTGCACCGCCTCAGGTTGGGTTCTGCTCATGCATTGCGTGGATCTTTATTGGATCATCATGCCCAACCTGCAGTTGAAAAAAGCCCGGGCGGCCGGTTTGCCGCCTGCCACGACGGGTTTTGAGCCCAGCATCATCGATCTTCTCGCCTTGGTTGGAGTGGTCGGCGTGTTGGCCGCCGCCTTTCTTTGGCTCTTGGCCCGCGGCTCCATTTTCCCCTCCCGCGATCCACGCCTCCGGGAAAGCCTGGGGGTCACCAATTGGTCATGAACAGGAATTCTCCCCTGTCGGAACGTCGCCACCCGTACCTGCCGGGTCTTTGGCTTGCCGCCGGTTTTCTCGGTCTGGCCAGCCTCGCTCTTCTGCTGCGACCGGTTGGCGTCACCCCGGATACCATTCTTGAAAAGGCGGCGATGGAGCGTTGGGAGCGCTTGCAGAAATTAAAAACCAACCAGCTTGCAGACGTCACCACGTATGGATGGGTCGACCAAGCAAAAGGCGTGGCCCGCATTCCCGTCGCTCAGGCTATGGATCTGACCATTGCTAAGCTTCGGGCCCAAAATCCCAAGCCCGCTTACCCCATCACCATCATCGCCGGATCCGCCATTACCGCAGCTGCGTACCCGCTCTACCCCGAAGTTCCCGTTGACGCGGGAGCCATGGCGGCCGCCTTGGCCGCAGACGGTGCGGCCGCTGTCAACCCATCCGCCCCCGCTGCCAAGCCGGCTCCCGCCGCCAAGCCAGCCTCCCCGGAGAAGAAATGAACCGGAACGAATTTCCCCCAGGCTCCGCGGCCGCCTTGGTTTTGATTCTCGGATCCCTCATCTGGTCCCTGCTGGGTGCGGGCCTGCAATTGCTTGCCACCAGTCAGCTCCTGGTACCTCTTTTAGATCGTCTGATCGCCGCCCCGTGGTTCAGTTACGGCCGACTGGTTCCCGCCTCCCAATTCCTCCTTGGCTTCGGCTGGCTGGGTTCCGGCCTTCTTGGAGTTCTCCTGATTCTGGCACCCCGCTTTTCCGGGATTGCTTTTCGCTACGGCCGGCTGCTTTTCGGAGGTGCTCTCCTTTGGCAGCTCTCCATTTTTGGCGGACTCACCCAGATTCTGCTGGAAGGGCCCTCCGGCCTCGTGGGACTTCCCCAACCCCATTTTGTCTCCCTGCTTTTGGTTCTGTCCTTCCTGGTGCTGGGAACCGGGTTGACCCGGGGCCTGGGACGCACTTGGAAAAGCGGGCCGGTGTTGCCTCGTCTTTACCTTTTGTTGGGTCTACTTGCCTTCCCGCTTGGTTTGGGCACCGCTGAAGTGTTGCTGCGCGGAACTTCTGCCCCGGGTTCAGTCCAGATTATTACGCAAGTGCTCTGGCACTCTTTTTATCAACACCTTTGGCTGGCCCCGCTTGGATTGGTTTTGATCTTCCAACTCCTTCCCACCCTAACCGGCCGGGCGGTGAACAGTCTGCACCTCGGCCTGCTGGCCTGGGTCGCTACTTGCCTCCTCGGCGGTTGGCTCGGAACGGTGCGGGTCAGCGATGGTCCCATTCCTTCCTGGATGCAAAGTGCCGGGGTGATCGCCGCCATGCTCATGGGCGTGGTGGCCCTCGGGAATGGGCTGTTGATCCAGAATCTGACCGAAGGGCGCTGGGAGGATTCCCGCCGCAATGTGGCCCTCCGCTTCATCGCCGTCGGGGCCTGGTCTTATGCGTCGGCTTATCTCCTGTTGGCTTTTCTAGCCCTGCCTTGGTTTCGACCCGTGCTCGCCTTTACGGTGGGTTGGTCCGCTTTTTTTGAGATTTTCACTTATCTTTTCCTCGGCTCGGTTTTGGCCGGTTCCATCTATGCGCTCCTGCCGGTCTCCCGGAATTTCGGATGGCCAAGCAGTTCAGCCCTGACCTGGCACTTTTGGGGTACCACCCTGGGTAGTGGGACGACCGCCTCCTGCCTGCTTTTAGCCGGAGCTTTCCAAGGCCTTGCGCTGAACGATCCGGGTGTGCCGATTTCCACCCTCGCCAGCTACCTGCGGCCTTTCTTGTTTGTGGCGGTCTTTTCCCAAGCCGTTTGGCTGTTTGGGCAAATCGTTTTTTCCGCAGTGCTTTTGGCAGGCCTGCTCAGGCTTTTCCCTGCGGCTGCCCCCATGGCGGTCTTTCGTGATCCCTTGGTCATCCGACCAGCCGCCGTCGATCCTTTGCACGGGTAAACCATGAAACCAACCCGGGCTCTTTTCATCGTTCTCGGCGCTCTCATTCTGACCTGGGTCAGTCAGGCCGCCGTCGGCTACTGGCAGGTCGGCCGCCTCGAGCCGGTCCTGAACGAGGAAAGTAACCTGACTGAGCCACCGGTTCCCTCTGGCCTGGCCCACACGGGAGCCCGCGTCTTCGCGGCCGAGGGCTGCCTGGAATGCCACTCCCTCTCCGTCCGCGGCCCGAGCAGCTCAGCCGACCTCACTCGCGGCTGGGGAGTTCGGCGAACCGTCCCGCGCGATTACCTTTTCCGCGAACCCGCCATGACCGGTTTTTCCCGCATTGGTCCAGATCTTTCCAATATCGGCGCCCGGCTTCCGGACACGGAAAAGCTGATGCAGCACCTCTACGATCCCCGCCTTCTGAAAAAATCCTCCACCTGTCCTCCCCATCCTTGGCTTTTCCGCAAGGTTCCCGCCGGGCCAAGAACCGAGCCCGGGGCCCTCAAGGTCTCACCGGACGGCTGGCACCAGCTGGTGCCCGCTTACCAAGCCAAGTGCCTCGTGGCTTATCTCCAGTCCCTCACGGTGAACTACGCGCTGCCGGAGGCTCCTCTCAAATGATCCCGCCTGACCCCTCCCCGCTTGCGCAGGCCCCGGCGGAGCGTCATGCCCCCATCCCGGGTTGGCTGACGGGCTTAGGTCTGGTTTTGGCTTTTTGGGCAGGGGGATATTTATTTTTGTACAGCGGCGGATTCCGTGGAGACGTCTACGATCCCGGTCAGATCACCTGGGGTCCAGTCAGCACCGGTCCCGTCGCCCCGCCGGATCCCAAGGTCATCGGTAAGCGCCTCTACACCGCCAACTGCGCCCAGTGTCACCAAGCCACCGGCTTGGGCCAGGCGGGTGTGTATCCTCCCTTGGCGGGGGTGGACTGGGTAACGGGCTCCAAACATCGCCTGATCTCGATCCTGCACCACGGTTTGGCTGGGGCGATCACCATCAACGGGCAGCTCTACAACAACAATATGCCCGCTTGGGGCGACGGCGCCCCAGTGCCCCTCAAGGACGAACAGATTGCCGCCATTCTGACCTACATCCGGAGCGAATGGGGTAACAAAGCTGAACCCGTCAGCACCGAGGAAGTGGCCCTCATCCGCGCCGCCACCAAAGACCGCAAGCAACCCTGGTCCGAAAAAGAACTTCTCGCCCTCCCTTCCGACCTGCCTCCTGCGCCTGCGGCAAAGTAACCCAAGGTTTGGTAGGGGCGATTGTCCCCAATCGCCCGATAGATTTGTACGTTGCGGGCCGTTCGGGACAACGACCCCTACCAAGCCGACACTGAAATGCCCCCATCTCCGATCTGCCATCTTTCATCTTCGAAAACTCACCCGCCACTCGCCACCAGCAACCCGCCACCAATTTACTGCGCCGGCCTCACCAGCTTCTGAAAGTCCGGCTCTCCCTGGATCTGTTGGAACATCGGCTCGGTGGCGATCCTCTCCCTCATCGGCAGGCCTCCGAGCCTGACCGACTCCTCCAACATCTTGTAAAACTCCGCCCGGTTCCCGGTCAGCATCACAAACTTGGCCAACCCATATTTTACCTCCGGATCCTGCGGAGCTACCTTCTCCAGCTTGCGACCGTACTCCAGCGCCTGCGGCACCCGGTTTTGCAGGGCAAAGTAGTTCACAGCGTCCCGCAAAATCTCCACATTGGTCGGAAACGCCGCTGAAGCCTCCCCAAGCAGCTGATCCGCCGCCGGAATATTGCCCTCCTCCGAATACTTGCCCAATAATTGCTGCACCAAGGCAGGATCTTTTGGGGTAGCCGCCCGCTTTTGCTGGAGAGCCGCGATCTCGGCTTGAAGCTGGATCTTCCGCTCGCAGTTCTTGAGCAGAATCACCAATAGTCCGTTGTTGGGGTCGGCCTTAACCGCTTTCGTCAGGATATCCCGCAGCTCGGCGGAGCGACCCTGCTTCAGCAGGAGATCCGAAAAGTTGTTCAGCGTCTCAGTGTTGCCGGGCCACAACTCCAGCGCCTGACGATAGGCCTGCTCGGCCGGACCCGCCATATTCCGCCATTTGTAAATGTTTCCTCCGGTATTGCGGAGCTTGCTGAAGGATCGTTGGGCGTCGATGTCGTCCACAAAGCCGGGGTCAGCCTTCAGGCGGGCAATGTACTTGCGCCAATACTCCATATCGGCCTGCACCTGCTCCGGGGTCAACACCGCAACCGGGTCCCGCTTGATCTCATAGCACAGCCCATGCGGAACGGCGTTGGGATAGGACCACTCCATCGGGAAACTCTCCTCCACGAAAAAGGGGCGCTGATCCTTGTTTCGCTGCCAGATCCACTCCGCCACCATCGAGTTCAGCACGGTCGGGTCCGCGTTGGGATCGGGGGCGGCGGGGTTCTTCTGCCTTGCCTCGATAGCCCCCTGATACAGCGCCATGATGTCCTCCTGCCGCGGCAGGATCATATACGCCTGTGGGTAATGCTTGTCCCGACCCAGCCAACGGTCGATCCAGCCCCGGGGGGTGGGTCGTTCAGCAGAATAGTGGTTGCGGATGTACTGGTTGTAGAAGGCGTCCGCCAAGGCGTTTTGGGTGATGATGTAAAGATCCCGCCGGTCGAAGTTCGGATCCCGCTTGTGTTTTGGCTTCTCAAAGCTCTCGGAAAGGATCATGTAAGTCGGTACAAAACGCCCGGGATCCGTGCCCCCAAACACAAAGGCGTCTTTAGGCAGATCGGACAACATATCCCTCCCGTACATCCAGCCAAACCAGTGGTTCCGCTGGCTGCAAAAGGAAAGGTTTTGCCGGAACGAAAACGCGCCGATCCCCACTGCCAGGGCGGCGGCCAAGCCGAGGGTCAAACCGGGTCCTCGCCCAAACTTCTGAAAAGCCAACCCCGTTCCCATGCCGGCCAGCAGCACAAAAAAGGCGTGCGAATAAGCCAGATATGGCATCTGGAGAAGCCAAGCCGCCTCATCGGCGCCGGCCTTGTCAAAGGCCGGTTGGAGGAAGCCTGCGAGCAAAAAACCGAGTGCCGTAACTTGAATCCAATTTCGCACCGGTGGGGACATTCCCCCAAGAAAAGCGACGGCTGCCACCAGGGCCAAAATTCCCAAGGGGGTGAAGTTCTGGATCAGTTTGCGCCAGTACAGCTGCGAGAACTTGCCGAGGGTCTCGCGGAAAGAATCCGGCTCCGGGGATCCCGGAGGGGTGGGCGGCTCTTGTAAAAGTTCCGGCGGGGTTGCCCCCATCACCCGGCCCACGGTTTTCAGTAATTGCTCGGAAAGCTTGCCTGCATACTGACTTCGATTGACTGCATAAAAGAATCCTTCCTTGGTGCTGGTAAAGCCCCAGTTCATGGGGGGATTGGTCATGGAGGAAAGAGGCATGTAGGCGTACGGAGAAAGCCCGGAAGCCACGCCCACCAGCACGAGCAACCCGGTTCGCCAGTGAGCCAACCGCCTGCGAATCACCATCCAAAGCACGAAAGCCACCCCCACACTCCAGACAAAACGGACCGACGAGTGCCAGGTAGGCGGCTCTTGTGAAAGATAGCCAAATCCCCAATAGACCAAGGCCGCGGAACCGGCCAAGTAGAGCAACCCTTCCGCCAGAAAATCCCGTCGGCGCAGAATCATCACGAGGACCGGCAGGACGGATAGTGAGATCATCAGGTGGTGGTTGCTCATTCCGAGGGCGAAAAAGAAAGCGCACCAAGCCAGTCCGTTGGTCCAGGCCGGGTCGCGCAGCCAGCGGTAGATGGCTAGGAGGTAAAGCATCACCACCAGCACGTGGAGGGCGTAGACCTCGGCAATGACCGCCTGGGACCAGAGCGATACGCTGAAGGTCAGCGCCATCGACCAGCCCCACGCCAAGATCTGGGCCAAACGGTCGGAAACTCCTGCCCAACGCATCGAACTGCACAACAGAAGGGCAACCAAGCCGATTCCCAGGGCCGAGCAAACCCCCGAAAATAAGTTCACTTCCCAGGCGTTGTTTCCCAGAGGCAGAAGTTGGAAGAGCCAGGATCCGATCGTCCAAAGCGGATAGCCGGTCGGATGCGGCACTCCCATATGGACCGCCGCCGTAAGGAACTCGCCGGAGTCCAAAAGGCCGACGTTTGGCTGTACGGACCATGCGTAGGCAATTTGCGATACCAACCAGGC
>Ga0194130_10003539_pt1 | contig 20849 bp, 13 predicted proteins | sample TA2KigsurfametaG_FD_160084 | JGI IMG/M metagenome (GOLD analysis project Ga0194130, IMG submission 160084) | Freshwater microbial communities from Lake Tanganyika, Tanzania - TA2015050 Kigoma 12 surface | ecosystem: Environmental > Aquatic > Freshwater > Lake | place: Tanzania: Lake Tanganyika... | reverse complement strand
CCGCAACCTGCCACCGCCATCGAGGAGCCGGCGGCGAAGGCCGCCGTACATACAGCTCAGGCCGCCCCCAAACCGCAACCAGCCACCGCCATCGAGGAGCCGGCGGCGCAGGCCGCCGTACAACTGGTCCAGATCGAGGAGTTATGGCGCTCGTTCGGCCCGGTCATCGCGGTCCGGGATCTCTCGTTCTCGATCCCGCGCGGTGCCGTCGTCGGGTTCATCGGCGCCAACGGCGCCGGCAAGACGACGACGATGCGCGTGCTGGCGACGCTCGACGAGCCGACGAGTGGCACCGTCCGCGTGGCCGGCTACGACGTCACCGAGCGCCCGGCCGAGGTCCGCCAACTGGTCGGCTGGATGCCCGACCATCTCGGCACCTACGCCAGCATGACGGTCTTCGAATACCTCGACTTCTTCGCCCGCGCCTACGGCTTGGATGCCGCGCGCCGGCGCGACCGCGTCGAGGAGGTGATGTCGTTCGCCGATCTCGACATCCTCGCCGACCGGCAGATGGCGAAGCTCAGCAAGGGGATGTCGCAGCGGCTGTGCTTCGGGCGGATGCTGATCCCCGATCCCGAATTCATGATCCTCGACGAGCCCGCCGCCGGCCTCGATCCCAAGGCGCGGCTGGAATTCAAGAACCTCGTGCGGATCCTCGCCAACCGCGGCAAGACGCTGCTGATCTCCAGCCACATCCTCAGCGAGCTGGGGGAGATGTGCGATCACATCGTGTTCATCGACAAGGGGCGGATGGTGTTCGAGGGGCGGGCCGACGAGCTGCGCAACGGCGCGACTGCGGAGGGCACGGCGACCGACGTCGAGGTGACGGTGGCGGGCGGAACCGGGGCGCTGCGCGACTGGATCGGCACCCGGCAGGGGTGGTCGATCGTCGCCGAGCGGCCCCGGGGAGCGCTCGTCCGCTGTCCTGCGACCGACGAGGCCGGCCTGGCGGCAACGCTGCGGCAATTGGTGATCGCCGGGATCGACGTGGTCGAGTTCCGGCGCGAGCAGCGCCGGCTCGAGGAGGCGTTCGTCGACTTGGTCAAGCGGCTCGAGTGAGGAGCAGGTGATGGCGACCACCGCGGCCGGCGCGCCGGCCTCCGCGAAACCGTCCCCGGGCCGGTGGCATGGCGACGACCTGCCGTCGTGGCTGTCGCCGATGCTCGTCAAGGAGCTGCGGCAGGGGTTGCAGTCCGGGGCGTTCTCGATGACGTTCACGGCGCTGCAGGGGGGCCTGGCGCTGCTCATGACGGTGTGGATCGTCACGGCGGCCGAGAGCGGGGCCGGGCAGTTCTTCCGCGGGCTGTTCTGGTTCCTGTTCACGGTCAGCAGCACCATGATCTTGCCGCTCCGCGGCCTGCTGGCGATCCGCAGCGAGGAGGTCGGCCAGACATTCGACCTGCTGCGCCTCACGCGGCTGGGGAGCACGCAGATCGTCGTCGGGAAGTGGATCGCGATCATGGCGCAGGTCGTCCTGGTCGCGATCGCGGTGCTGCCCTACGTCGTCCTCCAATACTTCCTCGGCGGGTACGGGGTGATCGGCGACATGACGGCGATCGGCTGCCTCGTGGTGGTCGCCGGGCTGGTCACGGCGGCCGCCCTGATGGCGTCGACCCAGCCACCCGCGATCCGTGGGCTCGTCATTTCGCTCGGATCCATCGTGCTGTCTTGGGGAGTGCCCGTGATCGGCATGAGTGGCGGTTTTCTGCCCTCGATGACCCCCGGTGGCCTCGGGCTGCTGGCACTGGCGACGGCTCCGCTGACGGTCGTGCTCCTCGAATACGCGATCGCCGCGATCGCCCCGCGGGCGGAGAACCACGCGGTGCGCAAACGGCTGCTGGCGCTGGGGCTCGTCGGGATCGCATTCCTGGCCTGGTGGGGCATCGTGCTCCTCGGCGGCTCGGCGATCGCGCTTTCGACCTGGAACGAGCTCGTGTGGCCCGCGTTTTCCGCCTGGGTGATCGTCGCCTTGGTGGGCGTCGGCGAGACGCTCGGCGATCCGGTGCCGCTCCGCGCGATCCACGAGCCGTTTGCCCGGTTTCCCGCGCTGGCGATGCTGTTGACCCCCGGCTGGGCCACCGGCACGCTGTTCTTGTTGCTGCTCGGAGCGCTGTTCCTGGTCTTCGCCCAGGCGTTCGCCGCCCAGCTCGGCGGCGACGCGCGGATCACGATCCCGGCCTACTCGCCGATCGTCCTCGCGGCGGTGCTGTTTCCGATCCCGTTCACGCGCTTGTTTGCCACGCCCCGCCTCCGCGCGGTGATCTACGGTTTGGTGTCGTTGATGACGATCCTGCCGGTGCTCTATCTGTGGCAGACCAACCGGTTCCGTCCCAGCCTCACCCTCCAGGTCCTCGAGTTCGTCGCGCTGCTCTTCCCGTGGCCGAGCCTGATGATGATCGGCGACCCACGGGTCAACCCTGGACTCGGCTACGTGGAGGGGCTGTTTCCGATCATCACCACCCTCCTTGTCTGGCTGCCGCTCCTGCCGGCATGGCGCGCCGAATTGCTGCGCGCCTGGCAGAGAGCCGCAGCCTGCCGCACGGCGCGCGGCAGCGCCGCGCCGAGGACCGCACCATGAACCACACGGCGATCCACTCGCGGATGCGGCACCTGGCGGGGATCGCCCGGCTCCCGCTGTCGCGCGGGCGGTGGAGCGGCACCGCCGGGATCCAGGCGGGCAAGGGAACCGGCAGTTCGATCGAATTCCAGGACCAGCGCGCCTACCTGCCCGGCGACGACCCCCGGCACATCAATTGGCTCGCTTCGGCGCGGAGCGGCACCCCGACGATGAAGCTGTATCGCTCCGAGGTCGCCCCCCGCGTCGATCTGGTCGTCGACCTCAGTCAGTCGATGTTCGTCGACGAGGCGAAGGCAGCGCGGACCTGGGAGCTGGTCTACTTCGCGCTGGAAAGCGCGCTGCGGCAGGGGGGCCACCTGCGGATCTTCGCCCTCCTGCGCCGCGCCGACACCGCTCCCGTCGAGGTCGAGGTGGCCGCGGCGCTGGCCCACGACTGGCCCGCCACGGTGCCGGCGGCGCCCGGTCTGCTCGCCGATTCGCTCGAGCGAGTGCCGCTGCGGTCGGGGTCGCTGCGCGTGTTCGTCGGCGATCTGCTCGACCCCTCGCCGCCGCCGGCGACCGTCGCCCGCCTCGCCGCCCATGCCGGGCAGACGCTGCTGCTGGTGCCGGTGGCGCGCGCCGAGCGGGCGCCCGACTGGCCCGACGCGGTCGAGTTCGAAGACTGCGAGACCGGCCGGCGCCGCCGGCAAGTCGTCGACGATGCCATCCGCGCGCGCTACGCGGCCGCCTACGAGCGCCACTTCGCCCAGTGGCGCGAGGCGGCGGCACGGCGCGGCGCGGGGATGGCGCGGGTCTTCGCCGAGGGGGAGCTGCTGGCGGCCCTCCGCGGCGAGGCCCTCGCGCAGGGCGTCGTCGACATCACCTGACACGGCGGAGCCTCGATGGGCCTGTTTCTCGCCAACCCCTGGGGTCTGCTCGCCCTCGGTGCGATCCCGGCGTTGCTCGTGATCCACGCGCTGCGGCAGCGCTCGCGCACGATCCGCACCAGCACGCTGTTTCTCATCGAGCACGCGGGGCTGCCGCCCGACGGCGGCCTCCGCCTCGAGCGCCTGATCGGCTCGGTGCCGCTGCTGCTCCAGCTCCTCGCCGCCCTGGCGCTGGTGTGGCTGCTCGCCGAGCCGCGGTGGGTCACCCGGAAGCCGCGGCAGACCGTGGCCGTGGTCCTCGACAGCTCGGCGTCGCTGGCGGCGTTTCGCGAGCCGACGCGCCAGGCCCTCGAGCCGGCGCTCGAGCGCGTCGGTGCCACCGCCGACCGGACCGACTGGCACCTCATCCCGTCGGGTGCCAACCAGGCGCCGCTGTACGCCGGGCCGAGCCTGGCGGCACTGCTCGCGAAGCTCGACAGCGGCTGGCGCCCCGTCCTCGGCCACCACGATCTCGGGCCGGCGCTGGCGACGGCCGCGGGGCTGGTGCCCGGTGGGCGCGGGGCGGTGATCGTGGTCACCGATCGCCCGATGACGGTGCCGGAGACGATCGGCCAGTTCTCGGTCGGCAAGGCGATCGACAACGTCGGGTTTGCCGGTGGCGACGTCGTCGGCGAAGCCGGGGCGCGCCGCTGGCGGGCGATCGTCACCAATCCCGGCACTGCCGGCCAGACGCGGCGCCTCCGTGTGCGCGGCACTGGCGACGCGGGGGGCGAAGGCGGGGGCGACCTTCTGCCGGCGAGTGAGCTCGCGCTCGAGCCGGGGCAGATCATCCCGGTCGACGGGCCGTGGCCCGCGGGGGCGGAGAAGCTCGTCCTCGAACTGTCGCCCGACGCGTTTGCCGCCGACGATCGCCTGGCGCTGGTCGACCCCGAGCCGCGCCGCGTGGCCGTCGCCATCGGCGGCGACGACCGCACCACCGACGTGCTGACGGCGATGTTCGCCGCGCTGCCGGCGGTCGACACGGGCGTGCGCGCCGCCGAGGCCGACATCGTCGTCGGCCGCCTCGGCGACGCGGTCACCGCGGCGGCCGTGCTCGCCCCGGCCGCTGCCCCGGAGGAAGCCACACCCGCGCCCCTCGACGGCGCCGCGATCGCCGCCACCGACCATCCGCTCGTCGTCGACCTCGGCTGGTCGGGGTTGCTCTCGCCGGCACCGGTGCGCCTGGATGCCGCCGACGACGACGAGACGCTCGTCTGGAAGGGAGACCGGCCGCTGATCGTGCTGCGCCGCCTCGAGGGTGGCGCGGAGCAGCTCCTGCTCGCCTTCGACGTCGCCGCGTCGACCGCGCCGCGACTGCCGGCGCTGGTGGTGCTCCTCGGCCGGTTCGCCGATCGGATCCGGGCCACGCGCGACCGGCCGTGGCGCGACAATTTCCAGGTCGGTCAGCCGATCGACCTGCCGTCCGATGGCACGAGCGTCGTCACGCTCACGCCGCTAGGTGCCACGGCCACCGGCACCGCGGCGACCACGGCGGAGTCGCCGTTTCGCGGTCGGGCGCCGGACGAGCCCGGGCTGTTCACCGTCGGCCGGCCGGGGGGCCCGCCGGTGCTCGTCGGGGCGGCGCACGCCGCCGACGCGCGCGAGTCCGACTTCCGCGCCGCCGCGGCCGTCGACACCGTCGGCGAACTGGCGCTCGAGCAGCAGAAGCGCGAATCGATCGCCGATCCGCGGGCGCCGTTGTGGCTGGCGGCGATCGCCCTGGCGCTGGTCGGGGCCTGGGGCTGGCCTGCCTGGCGGCAGCGCGCCCACGCCGCCGCGTCCTCCGGGTGAATGCCGATGTCGCTCGCCACACCTGCCTGGCTGCTCCTCGCGCCGCTCCTCGTCGCTGCCGGATGGCAGTGGCGCTCGCTCGGCCTCGGCCGCCCCGTCCGGGCGGCCTGCCTGGGGCTGGTCGTGTTGCTCCTGGCCGATCCGCAGATCCGCTCGCGGAGCGACGGCCTCGACCTGTGGCTGCTCGTCGATCGCTCCGATTCGGCGGTCGACGAGCTCACGCCGCGCCTCCGCGAATGGGAGAAACTGCTCGCCGAGTCGGCCGGGCCCGACGACCGGATCCTGGCGGTCGATTTCGCCGCCGAGGCGGTGCCGCGGGGGGCGCAGCTGCGGGCCGGGCCGGGGGGCACGGAGTATGCCGGCCCGCGCAACGCCACCCGGCTGCGCAGCGCCGTCATCCGCGCGCTGGCCGGGGCCGACCCCGCCAGGGCGACGCGGTTTCTCGCCTTCACCGACGGCTACTCCACCGAGCCCCTCACCGGCGTGGCCGAGAAGCTCGTCGAGCGCGGCATCGCCCTCGACCTCCGCCTGCCGCCGTCGCGCGGCGGGGTCGACTTTTCGATCGCCCGGCTCGACCTCCCGCACCGCGCCCAGCCGCGCGAGGCGCTGGTGGCAGGGGTCACGGTCCAGGGCACGGTCGACGGCCGCGTGCCGCTCGAGGTGAAGCGCGACGGCGACGTGATCGGCACGCTCGAAGTCGACGTGATCGACGGCCTCGGGCAGGTGCGGTTTTCCGATCGGCTCATCGGCGCGGGAGCCCACCGCTACGAGGTCCGCGTGCTGCCGACGGAAGACACGCGCCCCGGCAACGACGCCGCGGCGGGGTGGGTGGAGATCGACGGCGGCCGGCGCGTGCTGCTGGTGACGTCGTTGATCGACGACCCGCTGGCGGCGGTCCTCGAGCGCCAGGGGCTCGAGGTCGAGGTGATCGACGATCCGCCGCGCGCCGGGGTCGGGGCGCTGGCCGGCAGCGCGGCGGTGATCCTCAACAACGTCCCCGCCTCCCGCCTCGACGCGGAATTCATCGCCGGGCTGCCGCTCCACGTCGAGGCCCAGGGGCGCGGGCTGGCGATGATCGGCGGCCGGTATGCGTTTGCGTCCGGGGGGTGGGCGAAGTCGCCGATCGACCCGCTCCTGCCGGTCGACCAGGAGCTCAAGCAGGAGCAGCGCAAGCTGTCGGTGGCCCTGGCGATCGTCATCGACCGCTCGGGGAGCATGATGGCCACGGCGGGGACGACCGGCATGACGAAGATCGCGCTGGCCGGCGAAGGGGCGGCGCGGGCGATCGAGCTGCTCGGCAAGGCCGACCTCGTGGCCGTGATCCCGGTCGATAGCGATCCCCATCCGATCACGCCCGAGCCGGTGGCGGTGGCCACCCACCGCGACGAGCTGGCGCGGGCGTCGCGGCGGCTGGTGAGCGAGGGGGGCGGCATCTACTGCTACCAGGGCCTGGCGGCGGCGTGGAAGATGCTCCGCGACGTCGAGATCGGCCAGCGCCACGTGATCCTGTTTGCCGACGCGGCCGACGCCGAGAAGCCGGGGGACTACAAGACGCTCCTGGCCGAGATGGCCGCCGCGCAGTGCACGGTGAGCGTGATCGGGATGGGGAGTCGGACCGACGTCGATGCCGCCCTGCTCGACGACATCGCCCTCCGCGGCGGCGGCCGGATCTTCTACAGCGCCGATGGCAGCGACCTGCCGGCGCTGTTCCAGATGGAGACGACGACCATGGCGCGGTCGGCGTTTCTCACCGACCCGGTGACCGTCCTCGGCACCCCCGGCTGGCTCGAGCTGGCAACCGAGCCCCTGGACTGGCCCGCGCAGGTCGACGCCTTCAACATGACGTCGCTCCGCCCCGAGGCATCGGTCGCCGCGGTGACCGGCGACGAGGATGCCGCGCCGCTGATGGCGTTTTGGCAGCGCGGCACGGGGCGCGTCGCGGCGGTCACCTGCCCGCTCGGGGGCGAGCATTCCGACACGGTCCGCGCCTGGCCCGGCTATGCCGACATGGCAAGCTCTCTGGCCCGCTATCTGATGGGCCCCGAGCCCCCGGCGGGGATCGGCCTGCGGGCCCGCGTCGACGGCACGAGCGTGCGCTTCGATCTGTATCACGACGACACCTGGAACGAGCGCCTCGCCGCCGCCGCGCCGCGGCTCACCGTCGCCGCCGGCGGCGCCGGCGCCTCGACACCGATCCCCTGGGAGCGGCTGTCGCCCGGTCACTACTTGGCCGCGGTCGACGCCGCCGACGTCGACTATGTCCGTGCCGGCGTCGCCGTGGGCGAGGCGACGCTGGCGGTCGGGCCGATCGGCGTGACGACCAATCCCGAATGGACGGTCGATCCGCGTCGGCTGGCCGAGGTCCGCGGCGTGGCGGGGCGCAGCGGCGGCAGCGAGCTGGTGGACCTCACCGACGTCTGGTCGGCGCCACGACCGCCGGCATGGCAAAGCCTGCGGCGCTGGCTGCTGCCGCTCTTGGCCCTGGCGATCCTCGCCGACGCCTTCCAAACCCAGACCGGCTGGCGCTGGCCCACGCGCAGGGAGGCACGATGAGCGGCACACACCGAAGCCTGCTCTGGCTTCCTGCCCTCGCCGCCGTCTGGGCTTCCCTCGCGCCCGCCGCCGACCCGGCGCCACGGATCACCGACCTGCGCCTGCTCGGCACCCACAACTCCTACCACGTCGCCCCCGACCCGTTCACGCTCGGCCTGATGGCGGCGGTCGTCCCCGCCGAAGCCCGTGCCAACGACGTCACCCAGCGGCCCCTCGCCGAGCAGCTCGACCGGGGCCTGCGCCACGTCGAGCTCGACTGTTACCTCGACCCCCAGGGGGGCCTGTTCGCCGAGCCGTTCGCGCTCACGTTCGCCGCGCGCACGGGCGCCGCCGCGCCGGCACTCGACCACGCCGCCGAGCTGGCCGCCCCGGGCATCAAGGTCCTCCATTCGCCGGGGTTCGACTTCCGCACCACGGTGCCGTCGCTGGCGGCGGCGCTCGGGCAACTCCGCGCCTGGTCCGACGCCCACCCGGGCCATGTGCCGCTGTTCGTGCTGGTCGAGTGCAAGGAGGACTCGTTTGCCCCGACGCGACCGGTGCCCTGGGACGAAGCGGGCTTCGCCGAGCTCGAACAGACGATCCTCGGCGTGTTCGCCCGCGAGCGGATCCTCACTCCCGACGACGTGCGCGGGACCTCGGCGACGGTGCGCGAGGCCGTCGTCACGCGCGGCTGGCCCTCGATCGACGCCGCCCGCGGCAAGGTCTGCTTCCTTCTCGACAACGAGGGGGCGCTGCGCGACCGCTACCTCGCCCCGGCGCCGGGCCTTGCCGGGCGGCTGCTGTTCGCCAGCGTGCCGCGCGACCACGCCGCCGCCGCGTTCATGAAGCGCAACGATCCGGTGGCCGGCCACGACGAGATCCGCGCCCTGGTCGCGGCCGGATTCATGGTCCGGACGCGCGCCGACGCCGGCACGGTCGAGGCCCGCGCCAACGACGGCTCGCGCCGCGACAAAGCCCTCGCCAGCGGCGCGCAGCTGGTGTCGACCGATTTCCCCGAACCCGACCCGCGCTTCGGCGACTACCACGTCAGCCTGCCGCCGCCGCCGGAGCCACCTCCGGCCCCCCGCACGGCGCCGTGACGAACCCGCGCGCCCTGTTCCCGGTGGAAGTCCGGTACCCGTCGACGATCCGCTCGAGCGCCGCCGTCGCCGTGTCGGCGCGGACCAGCGCCACGGCGCAGCCGCCGAAGCCGCCGCCGGTCATCCGGCACCCGAGCACGCCGGGCACGCGGTTGGCCGCGGCCACGAGGGCGTCCATCTCGGGGCACGAGACCTCGTAGTCGCGCGCCAGCGACCAATGGCTCTCGACCATGATCCGCCCCGCGCGGACGAAGTCGCCGAGATCGATCGACGCGGCAAACGCCTGGACGCGCGCGTTTTCCGACACCACGTGGGCGACGCGCTTCCGCTCGATCTCGGGCAGCCCGGGCCCGTGCGACCACCACTCGTCGGCCGACAGGTCGCGGAGCGACGCGACGCCGAGCCGGTCAGCCGCCCGGCGGCATTCGTCGCGACGGCGCGCGTATGCTCCGGCGGCGAGGTCGTGCTTCACGCCGCTGTCGATCACCGCTACGGCCACCGACGGGTCGGCCAGCGGCACGTGGGTCACGGCGCGGGACCGGCAGTCGAGCAGGAGGGCGTGGCCGGGGCGGGCGAGCGTGACGGCGAACTGGTCCATGATCCCGCAGGGCACGCCGGCGAAGCGGTGCTCGGCCTCCTGGCAGAGGAGGGCCTTCTCGACCGGGTCGAGCGCCTGGCCACACAGCGTTTCGACGGCGGTCGCGACGGCCACCTCGAGCGCGGCCGAACTGCTCAAGCCCCCGCCGACGGGAAGATCGGCCGAGATCTCGATCTCGCAGCCCGGGATCGCGAACCCACGGGCTGCATAGCCGGCGAGGACGCCGATCGGGTAGCGCGCCCAGTCGCGCCGCCCCGGCCCGAGCGGCCGTGACGGATCGACGACCGCTTCCCCCTCGTGGCCCACGGAGCGGAGGCGGACGAGGCCGTCGCCGCGGCGCCGCACCGTGCAGCGCACCGCCGGCTCGATCGCCATCGGCATCACGAAGCCGTCGTTGTAGTCGGTGTGCTCACCGATCAGGTTGACCCGACCATGCGCGACGACGACGAATCCGCCTGCCGCGGGCGCGGCTGGAGCCATGGGCACCTCCGGAAAGCCGGGCAGTGTAGCCCTCCTCGGCAAGCGGCGCGGACTTGGCCGCGGCGGTCGGAAATCCGGACGCGCCACCGCCGCCGTGGCCGAACGAGGACGGAGCGGGAGGCTGCACGCGCGCGCCACGAGACGGCGAGCGGGACTGCCGACCTGCGGGGAAGGGGGCCATGGCCGGATCGACGTCGAGGTGCGCATCGGCTGCCGCGCCGGCCGGACCACGCGGCCGCGGCCCGGGGCCGCGCGCGTCGATCGCGGCCCTCCTCTTCGCCATGGCGGCGGCGACCATCGCCGCCGAGGAACCGGACCTCCACACCGACCGCGACGCCTTCACGCCGGCGACGCGGTGCATCGCCGCCGGCACGAGCCTGCTCGAGGGGTCGCAGGTCTTCATCGACAACCGCAGTGGCACGCCGACCAACAGCTATCCGGAGCTGCTCGTGCGCTACGCCGCCACCGAGTGGTGGGAATGGCGCGTGGGGATCAATTACTCGGTGGGTTCGCAGGGGAACGTCGTGACGAACGTGGAAGTCGGCGAGCTGCCGATCGACGGCCACGCCATCTACGAGTCGAATATCCTGTTCGGGTTCAAGGCGGCGCTGACGGAGCAAGACGCCTGGGTGCCGGAGAGCTGCTTCATCCTGGAAGCGACGACGCCGACCTACGCCGAGGAGTGGGGCACGAGCCCCGTGGCCACGGTCGTGTGGGGCTGGGAGCTGCCCGCCGGCAGCCGGCTCGACGCGGCGTTGCGCTACGCCTACTCGGTCGCCGAGAGCGGCTGGTTCTCACGCTGGGGGCCGTCGGTGGTGTGGCGCCGCCCGGTGACGGAACGCTGGGAGGTGCACGCGGAATACTTCGCCACCAGCACGCAGGGGCTGGAGGACGACACTGTCCGGCCGTTCGTCAGCCCGGGCACACACTTCATGCTGACACCACGGCTGGAGATCGGCGTCCGCGTCGGCTGGGGGCTGACGGAGGATGCCGCACCGTTTTTCTCCGATGCAGGGATCGGGTGGAGGTACTGACTTTCGCGCCCGCGGGGCCATCCATGGCCCCCGCGGGCTTACGCAGGCGGAGGGAACGCCAAGGGTTCCCTCGCCTGCGGCGGTCGCACCTCCGGGCGACCGTGGCCGCCGCCAGTGGCGGCGCCGGGGGCGCGTTGGGTGAACCTCCACGAGGCGTGGAGGGGCTGCCCATGCCCCGGGAGCCGGCGTTCAGGCGACGAGCGGAGCCATGGATGGCGAAGCGAAGTCGACATCCGAGCGAGCGGAGGCATTGCCGAGGGAGCCAGGCTTCGCCTGGCGACCGCAAGCCGGAGCCGACGCCGGGACGGCGGCGACGGCGCGAAAGCCTCGGGCCGAAGTGAGCGTCCGGCGACGGGGCGTGGGCAGCCCCGACCTGTGGCCAGTCATGGTCGAGTAGGCTCTGGGCACGAGAGTCACGTTCCCCGGCCGTCGTCACGTGGGGCACACCCGATGAGCATTCCTCAGGCCGTATCGCACTCCTACCACGGTGGTCAAACTCCCGGTCGCGTCCGCAGTCTCGTTCTCGCGGCGGTTCTCGTCGGTGCCATGGGCTGTTCATCGCGACCGCAGGAGGCGCTTCCGGGCAAGGGCGCCGGGGGCGACGGCAGTCGGCCGCTGGTGGCGCTGGTGATGAAGTCGCTGGCCAATGAGTTCTTCGCCGCCATGGCCGCGGGGGCGAAGAGCCATCAGGCCGCCGCGCCCCAGCGCTACGACCTGATCGTCAACGGAATGCGCAACGAAACCGATGTCGCCGAGCAGGTCGGCATCGTCGAGCAGATGGTGGCTCGCCGCGCGGCGGCGATCGTCATCGCGCCAGCCGACTCCCAGGCGCTCGTGCCGGCGCTGGCCCGGGCCCGCGAGGCCGGCGTGCTCGTCGTCAACATCGACAACCGCCTCGACGCCGACGCGCTCCGGTCCGCCGGGCTCACCGTGCCGTTCGTCGGTCCCGACAACCGCGCGGGGGCGAAACTCGCCGGCGCCGCCGTCGCCCGACGCCTCCAGCCTGGAGACGAAGTGGCGATCGTCGAGGGGATCGTCACCGCCGACAACGCCCGCCAACGGAGCCTCGGCCTGGCAGACGCGGCGCGCGACGCGCGGCTCGTGGTCGTGGACACGCAGAGCGGCCAGTGGGAGATGGAGAAGGCCGACGGCATCGCCGCCGCGATGCTCGCCGCCCACCCGCGCCTCCGGGCGATCCTCTGTGCCAACGACAGCATGGCGCTGGGTGCGGCGGCGGCGATCGCCGCGGCGGGGCGCAGGGAGGTGCTCGTGTCGGGGTTCGACGCGATTCCCGCCGTCCGGCCGTTGCTCGACGATGGGCGGCTGGTGGCGACGGTCGACCAGCATGGCGACCGGCTCGCGGTCGAAGGGATCGAGACGGCGCTGGCGATCCTGTCGGGAGCGGCGGCGCCCGAAGACCGGACGACCGCGATCGACCTGGTCACCGGGCCAGATGACGGGGCGGCGCCATGAGCGCGCCGGCAGCGGACGCCACGGCCTGGCGGGCCCTCCGCCGCCACGGCGTCCTTCTCGCGGCGTGGGGAGCGCTGGTCGCGGTGTTCGCGCTGACGGCGACCCACTTTCTCTCGGCAGCGACGCTGCAGACGCTCGTCGGCCGGACGCCGGGCCTGCTGGTCGTCGCCGCGGGGATGACGGCGGTGATCCTCGGCGGCGGGATCGACCTGGCAGTCGGGTCGGTGGCGGCGCTCGCCGCGGGCGTGCTCGGGATTGCGCTCGTCGACTGGCACTGGCCGGTGGCCGCCGCGGTGCCACTCGCGATCGCCGTCGGGGCGGTGGCCGGACTCGCGGCGGGGATGATGACCGTCGGCCTGCGGGTGCCGGCGTTTCTGGCGACCCTGGGGATGCTCGAGATCTGTCGCGGCGCGGCGTATCTGGTGACGGGATCGCGGACCAAATACCTCGGCGGGGCGCTCGAGCCGCTTGCCCGGCCGCTTCCGGCGCTCGGACTGCCGCCGACGATCCTGATCGCGGCAGTGGCGGTGGTCGCCGTCCACGTGCTGATCACGCGCACGGTGTTCGGCCGCCACCTCCGCGCCGTCGGGGGCAATCCACGGGCTGCGCGGTATGCCGGCATCGACGTCGGCCGGGTGCGGATCACCGTCCACGTCCTGTCCGGGGCGCTCGCCGGCCTCGCGGCCGTGTTGGCGACGGCGCGGATCGGCTCCGCCGACCCGAATGCCGGAACGGGCCTCGAGCTGGCGGCGATCGCCGCGGTGGTGATCGGCGGCACGAGCCTCGCAGGGGGCGCGGGATCGTGCGCCGGAAGCGTGCTGGGGGTGGCGGTGATCGCCACGCTCGAGGCGGGGCTCGCGCACCTGGGCGCGTCGGAGCCGATCAAGCGGATCGTGACCGGCGCCGCGATCGTGGCCGCGGTCGCGCTCGACTTCCTCGAGCGCCGCGGCCGCGAGGGGGACGGGGAAGCCTGAGCGCGGCGGTTACCAGGGTGCAGGAAGCCCGAGGTGGTCGGCCAAGCGCGCGACGGCAGGCGCCGCGGCACGGGCCTCGGCAGCACACGTCAGGTCGACGGCGTGGGTCGGGATCGCCTCGTCGAGGCGGCGGCGGACGGCGGGATCGGCGAGCCGATCGGCGAAGCAGCGCTTCACGATCTCGAGGGCGACGTCGACGCTCACCGAGGCCCCGGGCGAGGCGCCAAGCAGCGCCGCGAGCGTGGCGTCGGGATCGGTGAGCACCTCGGTGCCATACGTGATCGTTCCGCGATCGACCGGCTTGAGCGTCTGCACGCGGATCCCGGCCTCGACCAAGCGCCAGTCGTCGGGCCGGGCGAGCGGATAGAACTCGCGCAGGGCGGCAAGCCGGTCTGCCATGCGCTGCAGCCCCTGGCCGACGAGGTAGCGCACCAGGCCGAGGTTCTGAACGCCCGTGCGCAGGAGCGTGCCGATCGTCGAGGGGCGCAGCGACCGCGGCAGGTCGGTGAGGCGCCCCTCGAAGCGGAGGAACCGGGTGGTCCAACTGGCGAACGGACCGAACAGCAGCGCCGGCTTGCCGTCGAGACGGCGGAGGTCGAGGTGCGGGCCGCCGAGCGACGGTGCCGACGGGGGCGTGCCGCCGTAGACCTTGAGCGGATGGCGGGCGGCGAGGTCGGCCCGGTCGCACACCAGCCACTGTCCGCCGATCGGAAACCCGGCGTAGCCCCGCGCCGCGGCGATCCCGGCCGACTGCACGAGGGGCAGCGTGCCGCCGCCGGCGCCGAGAAACACGAATCGGGCGGTGGTGCGCTCGACGGTGCCGTCGCCGTGGCCGATCGTCAACTCCCATCCGCTGCCGCAGCGCCGCACAGAGCGCACGCGCCTGCCGGTCTCGATCATGGTGCCCGGCTGCCGGGCGAGCCAGCCGAGGAGGTGGCGGGCGAGGCGGCCGTAGTCGACCTCGGTGCCGGCGTCCATCCAACTCGCGGCGACCGGCCCCGCCGCGCGCCCCTCCATCACCAGCGGCGCGAGGCGCTCGATGCGGGCCGGGTCGGCGCTGAACTGCATCGGAGCGAACAGCGGGTGGGCGGCGAGCGCCGCGCGGCGGTCGCGGAGGAAGGCGACGTCGTCGGCCCCGATGACGAACGTGGCATGCGGGACGGCGTGGATGAAGTCGGCGGGGATGGCGGCGCTGGCGACGGCATGCCCCCAGAACTGGAGCGAGTGGGCGAAGCGCTGGCCGATCCGGATCGCGCGCGCGACGTCGATCGTGCCGTCGGCCGAGCGCGCCGGCGTGTAGCTGAGCTCGCAGATGCCGGCGTGGCCGGTGCCGGCATTGTGCCAGCCGTCGGAGCTCTCGCGGGCCAGCCCCGGCCCGGCCTCGACGACGCGCAGGGTCAACTCCGGGAGCAGGCTGCGGAGGAGCGCCGCGAGCGTCGCCGACATGATCCCGCTGCCGACGAGGATCGCATCGCAGTCGGGAGGGGTAGCCATGGGGGGGTTGAGACGCGGTGACACGGGCCGGCTGACAGGTCCGTGAGCCGGGGAACATACCCGATCCGGCCCCGTTCAACTCCTGTCGTCGGCATTCCGCGGCGGGGCTACACTTCGGCGTGCCGGGTGGTCGGCCGACGAGGCTCGAGGTGACGGAGGCCCCATGGCGATCGTTCGCGGACCGTTTGGCGTCGCCGTCGTGGCTGCCGCCGTGATCACGCTCGTTGCCGGGTGGTCGGCCGCAGCACCGCTTCCCGAGGGGCTGCTGCCGCAGACGACGGTCACCGGCACGCCGGTGCCGGAGCTGGGGGCGAAGCGGGGCGTCGTGATCGGGTTTCTCGGCGTCGGCTGCCCGGTGGCGCGGCAGTATGCCGTGCGCCTCGGCGAGATCGCGAAGCGCTTCGCCGACCAGGGCATCACCGTGATCGGCGTCGATGCCAATCCGCAGGACACGGCCGACGAACTGGCCGCGACCGGACGCGAGCTCGAGGTCGACTACGCCTTGCTCCGCGACGAAGGGCAGCGGATCGCCCGCCACGTGGGGGCGACGCGGACCGGCGGGGTCGTCCTCCTCGACGGGGCTGGCACGGTGGTCTATGCGGGGCGGGTCGACGACCAATTCGCGCCCGGGCTCGCCCGGCCGGCCCCGACGAGCGAGGAGCTCGTGGCGGCGATCGGCGACCTGCTCGCCGGCCGTCCCGTGGCGATTTCCCGCACCGAGCCGGTCGGGTGCCTGATCACGTTCGACCGGCCGACGGAGCCCACGGCCGACGCGCCGACGTTTGCCGAGGCGATCGCGCCGCTCCTCCAGCAGCACTGCATGGAATGCCACCGGCCGGGGGAGATCGGCCCGTTCGGCGTGAGCGACTACGAGGAGGTGAAGGGCTGGTCGGAGATGATGGTCGAGGTGATGGAGCAGGGGAGGATGCCTCCCTGGCACGCCGATCCGGCCCACGGGGAGTTTCGCAACGCCCGCGTGCTTCCTCCAGGAACGATCGACCTGTTCAAGCGCTGGATCGCAGCCGGACATCCGGAGGGGGATCTGGCGGCGATTCCGCCCCCGCCGGAGTTTGCCAGCGGCTGGCGGCTGCCGCGGCGGCCCGACATCGACGTGGCGATGGCCCCCGCGCCGTTCGCGGTGCCGGCGTCGGGGACGGTCGAATACCAGTATTTCGTCGCCGATCCGCAGCTCGACGAGGAGACGTGGATCAGCGCCGCGCAGGTCGTGCCCGGCACGCCGGCGGTCGTCCACCACGCGATCGTGTTCGCCCGCCCCGAGACGCTGGCGGAGTTCCGCGGCACGGGGCTGGTGTCGGCGTATGTCCCTGGGCAGCGGGCGACGACGTTTCCGCCGGGCCACGCGCGGCGGTTGCCGAAGCGGGCGAAGTTCGTGTTTCAGATGCACTACACGCCAATCGGCACGCCGGTGAGCGACCTGTCGCGGATCGGCCTGATCACGATGCCCGCCGACGAGGTGACCCACGAGGTCCTCACGCTGGCGGCCCTCGAGCAGGATTTCGAGATCCCGCCCGGCGCGGCGGCCCACGAGGTACGGGCCGAGCTCGAGCGCTGGCCGGCCGGGAGCACGCTGCTGGCGGTGTCGCCCCACATGCATCTGCGCGGGCGGGCGTTTCGCGTCGAGGTCGTCAGAGCCGCCGGCCGCGAGGTGCTCCTCGACGTGCCGCGCTACGACTTCAACTGGCAGCACACCTACGAGCTCGCGACCCCCCTCGCGCTCGACGACGTCGAGCGCGTCGAGATCGTGGCGGTGTTCGACAACTCGGCCGGCAATCCGGTCAATCCCGCGCCGGGTGAGACGGTGATGTGGGGGGACCAGACCTGGGAGGAGATGGCCTTGGCCTTTTTCGAGGTCGCCGCACCGCGCGACGCCGCCGGCGCGGCGCGACCGCGGCGCCGCCGCACCGAGGGAGCGGCAGCCGCCTCGCCGGCCGCCGAGCAACGGGCGGAGGCATTCTTCGCGCGGTTCGACGGCGACCACGACGGCGTGGTGACGCGGGCGGAGAGCGCCCGGATCATCCGCGATTTCGCGTTCGCGTCGCTCGACGGCGACGGCGACGGGCGGATCACGCGCGACGAAATGGTCGAGGCGGCGGGAGTGCGCGACCGTGATCGCTGAGTCGCCACCGCAGCCGCGGTTCTCCCCGACCGGCCGGCTGTTTGCCCGGCTCGTCGATCACCCGTGGGCGTGCCTGGTCGTCGGGGCGGTCGTGACGCTCCTGGCGATCTCCGGCTACCGCGACCCGGGCTGGGTGCGGCGGCAGCTGGAGGATGCCGGTCTCGTCGAAGCGAAGGCCCGGGCCGACCAGCCGGCGCAGGGGCAGGGGCCGGCAAGCCGGCGCCTCGGCCGCACCGGCCGCGGGCGCGGCTCGGCGGTGGGCCGCGGCGATGCCGTCCTCGTCGTCGAGAGCCCCGTGATCTTCACCCGTGCCGGCGCCGACGCGCTGCGGGGAATCGTCGGGCGGCTCGAAGCGCTGCCGGCGGTCGCCGGCGTCACCTGGCTCGACACCGCCCCGCCGCTCAACATCTTCGGCCTCGCCGAGCCGATCCTCCCGCGCGGCGCTGCGACCGCGGCGCGCTTCGAGGTGGCCCGGAAGCGCGCCGTCGAGCACCCGCTCGTCGTCGGGCAGCTGCTCTCGCCGGACGCCCGGACGACGGTGATGCTCGTCCGTTTCGACTGGGCCTACGTCGATGACGAAGCCGACGTCACCGATCGGATCCTCGCCACGGCCACGGCCGCCGCCGCCGAGCATCCCGGCGTGCCTGTCGAGCTGTCGCTGACCGGCTCGGTGCCGATCCGGCTGGCGTGGATGCGCTCCCGCGAGACCAACGAACGCAAGTTCCAGCTCATTGCCTACGGGCTGATCCTGACGTTGTCGGCGGTGCTGTTCCGGGGGCTGTCGGTGGTTCTCGTGACCGCTGCGGCCCCGGTGCTCGGCGTCCTCTGGACGCTCGGCCTGATCCGCTGCTTCGGCCTCCAGGACAACCCGTTCAGCCACGTCATCCTGCCGATCCTGCTGAGCCTCGTCGGTTTCGCCGACTCGGTCCACATGATGGTCGATATCCGCCGCGGGCTGGCCGCCGGGCTCGCACCACGCGAGGCCTGCCATCGCGCGCTGGCGACGGTCGGCGTCGCCTGTTTCCTGACGATGATCACCACCGCGATCGGTATGGCATCGCTGTCGCTGGCCCAGCACGAGGTGGTCTGCGACTTCGGCTGGTCGTGCGTGATCGGGGTCGCCGCCACCTGGCTGGCGGTGATGGCCGTGCTGCCACTGGCCTGCGTGACGGAATGGGGCAAGGTCCTCGCCGCGGGGGCGGGGCGCGAGGCGATCGGCGGCCAGCTCCCGCGGATCCAGCGCGGCATCGACTTCACGCTCCGGCGGCCGCGCGTGACCAGCGCCCTGGCGATCGGCTTGCTGGTGGCGCTGGCGCTGGTCTCGCTGCGGCTCCAGCCCGACGACCGCAAGGCCAACATCCTGCCGATGGGGAGCCCGGCGCAGCTGGCCCTCGAGCGGCTCGACGCCGCGCTCGGCGGCCTCGACGTCTGCTCCGCCGACATCGAGTGGTCCGATCCGGCGCTCGACCCGGCGGCGATCGCCGACTTGGTCACGGAGGTCGACGACGCCGTCCGTGCCGAGCCGCTTCTCGCCCATCCGCTGTCGCTGCGGCGGCTGATCGACAGCCTGCCCGGCGAAGGGCCCTCACGCGAGCGGATGACGCTCCTCGAGCTGCTGCCGCCGCCGCTCAAGCAGTCGCTCTACGATCCGGAGGCCCGGACGGCCCGGGTCACGTTCCGCGTCCAGGACAAGGGCACGGTCGTCTACAAGCCGACGTTCGACCGGCTCGACGCCCGCCTGCGCGAGATCGCGGCCGCCCATCCCGGGGTGACGATCGGCCTGTCGGGCGATCCGATCTGGCGGTGGCGCGATCTGTATCACGTGGTCATGGACCTGGCCCGGAGCCTGGGGACGGCGGCGATCGAGATCCTGTTCGTGATGGTGATCGCGTTCCGCTCGCTGCGGCTGGGGCTGATCGCGATCGTCCCCAACATGCTCCCGCTGGCCGGGGCTGCGGCGTGGATGGTGTTCACCGGCCAGCCGCTCGACATCGTCAGCGTCTGTGCGCTGACGATCTGCTTGGGGATCGCGGTCGACGACACGATCCACTTCCTCTCGCGCTACCGCTTCGAGCAGGCCCAGGGGCTGCCGCGCGTGGCCGCGATCCGGCAGGCGTTCGCCGAGGTGGGAACGGGGATGATCATGACGACGATCGTGCTCGTGGTCGGCTTCAGCTCGGTGCTCGTCAGCGACAACCGCGACCACCGGGCCTTCGCCCTCCTCGGGGTGGTGACGCTGTCGATCGCGCTGTTGTGCGACCTGTTCTGCCTGCCGGCGCTCGTGGCGGTGTTCGACCGCGGCGACGACGGCGCGGCGGCAGGGCTGCCGACCGACACGGCTGCCGGGGAGCCGGCTGCCGAGGCTACACTGGCAGGGTGATGAGGCGAGGGCTTGGCCGGCATGGCCGAAGGGGGCTCGGGCGATGCTCAACGTGCTTCCCTACACGATCAGCTTCCTCCTTCCGCCGCTGGTCGTCGCCAGCACGCTGTGGGGCGGGTGGTGGACGTGGCTGCCGGTGGTGATCCTGTACGTCGGCCTGCCGGTGGCCGACGCGCTGCTCCGGCTCGACCTGGCCCACCACGCGGCCGACGACGCTGACCGGCTCGGGCGGCAGACGGCCTTTCGGCTCGTGACCTGGGCGTGGGTGCCGGTGCAGACGGCGCTGGTGGCCTGGGGGGTCTGGCTCGCCGGCACGCGGTCGCTTTCGCCGGTCGAGATGGCGGGTCTGGTCGTGTCGCTGGGGAGCGTCACCGGCGGCGTCGGCATCACCTACGCCCATGAGCTGGTCCACCGCACCGGCCGGTTCGAGCTGATGCTGGCCGACATCCTCCTGGCGCTGGTGTCGTTTCCGCAGTTCGCCATCGAGCATGTCCACGGCCACCACCGCCACGTCGCCACGCCCCTCGATCCGACGACCGCCCGGCGGGGCGAGGGGCTGTATGCGTTCCTGGTGCGGAGCGTGGTCGGCGGCGCGGGGATGGTGTGGCAGGTCGAGTCGGAGCGTTTGGCCAAGCGCGGCCTGTCTCCCTGGTCGCTCGGGAACCGAACGCTGCGCTACGGCGCGACGATGATCGCGATGCCGATCGCCGCCTGGTGCCTGGGGGGCTGGCCGGGGGTGGCGGTGTTCGCCGGGCAGTGTCTGGTCGCCATCGTCCTCGTCCAGGGGATCAATTACGTCGAGCACTACGGCCTGGTGCGCCGTGAGGTCGCCCCCGGACGCTACGAGCGCGTCGACGCCCGGCACTCCTGGGACTCGAGCCACCGGGTCACTAACTGGCTGCTCATCAACCTCGCCCGCCACGCCGATCACCATCTCGCGGCGGCGAAGCGCTACCAGGCACTGGAGACGACCGACGAGGCTCCGCAACTCCCCGCCGGCTACGCGACGATGCTGCTGGTGGCGATGGTGCCACCGCTGTGGCGGCGGATCGTCGATCCACGCCTGCCCCCGGTGTGACGGCGAGCGGCGCACGAATCGTGATCACCGACCTGTTCCCCTGGGAGATCGGCGTCGTCGCCTTTCTCTACGCCGCCGTCGGCCATGCCGGCGCGACGGGCTATGTGGCCGTGATGACCCTGGCTGGCGTCGCCCCGGCGGAGATCCGCCCCGCGGCGCTGCTGCTCAACGTGGTCGTCGCCGCGATCGCGACGGTTCAGTTTGCCCGGGCCGGCCACCTGCGGCTCGGATTCCTCGTGCCGCTGGCGCTGGCGAGCGCTCCTTGCGCGTGGCTCGGTGGGCGAACGACGCTCCC
>Ga0194130_10003538_pt1 | contig 20849 bp, 14 predicted proteins | sample TA2KigsurfametaG_FD_160084 | JGI IMG/M metagenome (GOLD analysis project Ga0194130, IMG submission 160084) | Freshwater microbial communities from Lake Tanganyika, Tanzania - TA2015050 Kigoma 12 surface | ecosystem: Environmental > Aquatic > Freshwater > Lake | place: Tanzania: Lake Tanganyika... | reverse complement strand
TCATATCGGCGCTGGAACACCTATTGGGCCGCGCGATCGGTGACGGGAACGCCGCTGGCCAATCGACCCTGGCAGTCTGATCGTTCTCGCGCCTTCGCAAAAACTCACTTTGTCCACGGCCTGCTAGGCATCGATGATGAACCCCTGGCCACGGCGGGTCGTGATCAGGTCCTGGCCGAGTTTCTTGCGCAATCGGAGCACGAGCACGTCGACGACGTTGCTCACCTGCGGCTCGGCCCGGGCATGGATCGCCAGCTCGATCTGCTCCCGCGAGACCAGCTTGCCCTGCTGATGTGCCAACAGCACGAGCAGGTCGAACTCCATCGGGGTGAGCGGGATCCCGACCCCGCCGCGGGACGCGGTCTTGGCGTCGAGATCGATCGTCACGTCACCGACGACGAGGACACTGGTCACCTCTCCCTCCGTTCGCCGCAGCACGGCCCGCACCCGGGCCCGGAGTTCGCGGACCGTGACCGGCTTGGTGAGGTAGTCATCGGCGCCGAGTTCGAGCACGGCCACGCGATCGTCCTCCTCGCGCTTGGCCGACACCACGATCACGGGAACCGGGTTGTCGCGGCGGAGACGCTCGAGCACGTGCTCGCCGTCGAGTTTCGGCAGCATCAGGTCGAGGATGATCAGGTCGACCCGCTCCCGGGCGACGACTCCGAGTCCGGCGACGCCGTCGCCGGACTCGACGACGGCATAGCCATCCTCGCGCGGGCACTGCACGACGGCCCGGCGGGAGGCCTCATCGTCCTCGATCACGAGGATCCGCGTCGCCCCCGCAGCATCGTCTCCCGGTGGGGTGGTCATGCCCAGTTCGTGGCGGTGATCGAAAGCTGCAGCGCGGCGGCCGCCGCACCCGGTGAGGCTATGGTTGCACTCGAACCGTGGCAACTCGGCGTGCGGCATCGGCCAGCCAAGCCGCCGCCGCGAGCCGAAGGCCGGCCCGCGGCGGCATGGACCCTAGCCGGTGAGCCGCCTTACGGCAGGATGACCGCGTCGATCACATGGATGACGCCGTTCTTCGCTTTGATGTCCGTCTTCACGACGTTCGACATGCCGGTCGCCGTGCCGACCTTCACGCCACTATCCGTCGAGATCGTCACGGTCTTGCCGCCGGCGGTCTTCGCCTCCTTCAGCTTCACGACGTCGGCCGCATAGACGTTTCCCGGCACCACGTGGAGGAGAAGAATCTCCTTGAGCTTCTCCTTGTTCTCGGGCTTGAGCAGCGTTTCGACGGTGCCGGCGGGAAGCTTGGCGAAGGCCTCGTCCGTCGGTGCAAACACCGTGAACGGGCCAGGCCCCTTCAGCGTCGCGGCCAGATCGGCGGCACCCACGGCCGCCGCCAGCGTCTTGAAGGTGCCGGCACCGACGGCGGTGTCGACGATGTCCTTGGGCGTCTCGACGAAGGCCACTTGATGCACGACGTTGCTGGGAACGACCCGCTCGTGCACGACCGTGACGCCCCCGGCAGGCGGGGCATGGCGGGCGGTGGAACCGCTGGAGCCCTTGCAGGGCGCCGCCCAGGCCGGCACGGCGACGACGGCGGCAATCGCGAATCCCAAGACAGAACTTCGGAACGTGGTCGACATGACGATCCCCTTCGGATGGTGGTGAACTGATCGAACCAAGGTATATTAGACGCTCAACGGCGGCTGACCAGCTCCGCGCGTGTCGCCCCGACGGTCTCAGAGGAGCGCGAACGCGAGAGGAAGTGACTCGGACGAACCAAAAGACGGTGGCCGTGGAATCCGCGAGCGGGTAAACTGGGGGGACTGTGCCGAATACCCCCCAAACCGTTCTGCTGCTCGAGCCCTTCGCGTGCGGCGACCTGACCCTGCCCAACCGCGTGGTGATGGCGCCGCTGACCCGCGGCCGCGCCGGCGGGGAGCGGATCCCCAACTCCTTGATGGCGGAGTACTACGTGCAGCGGGCCTCGGCGGGGCTGATCGTCTCCGAAGCCACGACGATCTCCGCGCAGGCCAACGGCTGGCTCGAGTCGCCCGGCATCTACACGGCCGCGATGGAGGCCGGCTGGCGAACGGTGACCGACGCGGTGCATGCGGCGGGGGGCCGGATGTTCCTCCAGCTCTGGCACATGGGACGGGCCTCGCACAGCGACTTCCAGGGGGGAATCTCCCGGTGTCGGCCTCGGCGGTGCGGATCGAGGGCGACGGCATCCACACGCCGCTGGGAAAGAAGCCCTACGAGACGCCCCGGGCCCTCGACACCTGGGAGATCGCGGGCGTTGTGGCCGACTACCGCCAGGCCGCTGCCCGGGCGCGGAACGCGGGATTCGACGGCGTGGAGATTCATGCGGCGAACGGATACCTGATCGACCAGTTCCTGCAGTCGAAGACCAATCTCCGCATGGACGACTACGGCGGCAGCATCGAGAAGCGGACGCGATTCCTGCGGGAGGTCGTCGAGGCCGTGACGGCCGAATGGCCCGCTGGCCGCGTGGGCGTGCGGATCTCGCCCAACGGCGCATTCAACGACATGGGCTCCCCCAACTTCCGCGAGCAGTTCACGAGCGTCGCTGCGACGCTCGATCGCTACGGGCTGGGCTACCTCCATGTCGTCGACGGACTTGCCTTCGGTTTCCACACGCTGGGCAGTCCGATGACGCTGGCCGACTTCCGGCAGGTCTTTCACGGGCCGCTGATGGGCAACTGCGGCTACAGCCTCGAGACGGCGGAGCAGGCGATCCAAGCGGGACACGCCGACTTGATCGCCTTCGGCCGCCCGTTCATCAGCAACCCGGACCTGGTCGAGCGCTTCCGGAACGGCTGGCGACTGGCGGAGCCGGCGGACACGACCGCCTGGTATTCGCCCACGGGCGCCGCCGGCTACACCGACTTTCCGGCGCATGCACCCGGCTGATACGGATCGAACGTGAGCCTCGGGCGTGACCCAGCTGGTGCGGCAGATTGACCGGATGTCCTGCCGACGGAGTGTGCGGTGACTCCGAATGGCCTCGGCGACGAGTGCCTGCTCGTCGGCGTAGGTGCGATGGCTCCAGTGGTGCTCTCGAAACCAGCGCCACAGCCGCTCGACCGGGTTGAGTTCCGGCGAATGCAGCGGCAGGAACAGCGGGGTGATCCGCCGAGGCCACCGCAGCTTGTGCGAGCAGTGCCATCCAGCTCCGTCGAGGATCATCACGGCGTGTTCGCGGCGACTGAGCCTTCGCGCCCACGCGTCGAGAAACGCCTGCGTCATCTTCGACCAGCCTGTCGCCGGTTCGACGGCTGCCAACACCCAGATCGACTTTCGCCCATGCTGGCGAACGCCAGTGGGCCGGGATCCCTCGAGTGCCCACACGGCGGTCAGCGTTCCCTGCTGCCCGAACCGCGCCTCGTCCTGCAACCAGATGCGAACCGTCGTGCGGGGGCGGGAGGCCCGGACGCGATTCACAAAAAGGGGGCGCGACTCGGGGCGTCAGGAAGCCGCAATCGCGTGGGCGACACGGGCATGCGGCCAGCGGGCATGGCTCGGAGATCGGGGATTCCGATGCGGGGTCTGCGGGGGTGCACCGCGGGTTGAAAACCCGCGCTCCGGGGGGGCAGGAACTCAGCCGCGGGTTGGAAACCCGCGCTCCTCTCAGGCCCGGGTAGCCCCGAGCCTCGCAAACGCGCGAGGCTCACGTGTGACCCGTATCAGGAGGCGGCCTCGGTCGCGTAGCGGCGGCAGTGCTGGAGATAGGCCTTCTCGTGGGTGGCGAGCAGGTCCACGACGCTTGCCCAGAGCCATGACGGGGCGTCGAGTGTCTTGGAGCGGTGTCCGCTGAGCTCCTCCTGCCACGACTTCCTGGTCGCCTCGTCCATCTGGCGGGCATGGGCCTTGCCCACGACGGTCGCCAAGAATCGTGACAGCCGCATCGCCTCCGCGCAGGTCAGGTCGGCGACGTCGAACTTGAGGTCCTGCGGCAGGAGCTCACGGACGAAGACCGGGCGATCAAGCACCTTCGCGGCCAGCATCCTGTCGCCGAGTGCCGGGGAGAGGTGCCAGGCACCCTGCACGACCCGCTCGGCATGGTCGGCCGGCATCGCGGCCTCGGTGTTCCGCGGCGCGAGCGGCGGCACGGCCTCCTTGACGTCGACCAGACACAGCTCCCCCTTCCTGCCGCCGACCGACACGAGCACGGCACAGCGGAGCAGCCCGAGGGAACTGCAGCCCTTCACCCAGTAGGCGGCGTCGACCACCTCGATCTCCGCGTCGTCCGGCCGCGACTTCAGGGCCGTCACCAGCCTGCGGCCGGAGTCGGCGGCGAAGATCGCTTCGACCCCCTCCCGCTCCTCGGCGGCGAGCGGCCAGAAGTTCCTGCCGAGCGGGATCGTGGGGGTCGTGTCCTCGATCCGTTCGCGGGCGAGATCCTTCCACTTCCGCTTCAGCGCCGCCTTCATCTCCTTCTGCACCACCTCCGGCCACTCGTCGTCGGCGTCGGCGACCGCTCCGAAGCTCTGCTCGTAGCCTTCGATGATCTGCTCCATCATCCGCGCGGTCGTCACACCGGGCAGATCCGAGCCGCGGGCGGCGCTGGCCATCGAGAGCCCAAGCCGGATCAGGTCGTGCGCGGGATTGCCCACGACCGTCTGATCGAGGTCGCGGATCTGGATCGTGACCGTGCCCTTGGCGCTGGCGATGGGCCCGATGTTGCCGGAATGGCAATCTCCGCAGATCCAGATTGCCGGGCCGGCTGGCACCGCCTGGCCGGTGCTCCCCTGGAGCCACTCGTAGAAGTTCCTGGTGTTGCCCCGCACGTAGGCGTGCGCCGACCGGGCCATCTTCATCTGCCGCCGCGCCTTCAAGGCCGCAGCACGCTCGGCCGCAGCGGGAAGGGCCACTTCCTTGGTCGACATGGCATCGTGCGTCCAGCGAGTCCGCGGCGCCCTCCGCGGCCCGCGCCCTGTCCCGCGCCCTATCTTGGGTTCGTGGGAAGTCTCCTGCAACCCGCGGGAGTCAAGTCCGCAGGGCCGACATGCCGCCGTCGACGCCGAGCACCTGGCCGGTGATCCAGCCGCTCTCCGCCGAGAGCAGAAAGCGGGCCAGCGCCGCCACGTCGAGCGGCGTCCCGATGCGTTTGAGCGGATACCGGGCCGCCATGGCGTCCCTTTTCTCCGGCGACGAGAGCAGCCGGGCCGCCAGGGGCGTGTCGGTGAGTGCCGGTGCGATCGCATTGACGCGGACGTGCGGAGCCCACTCCGCGGCGAGCGCCCGCGTCAGGCCCTCGATCGCTCCCTTCGCCGACGACACCGAGGCGTGCATGGGCATGCCCTGGCCCACGGCGACGGTGCTGAAGAGGATCACGCTGGCCGGGCCGTCGTCATGCCCCTTCAACCGCGGCTGGCAGGCCTGCAGGAACCGCACCGCGCCGAGGAGGTTGATCTCCAGGTCCTGGCGGAAGTCGGCGGGCTGCAGGCTGCGGAACGACCGCAGCGTGATCGTGCCGGGACAGTAGACGGCCCCGTGGATCACCTCGGGCAACTCCGGCAGCGCGGCTGCCGCGTCGGAGAAGTCACACGGCACGTGACGGATCGGCCCTCCGACGCGGAGGTCGTCGGGGTTTCGAGACCAGACATCGATCCGCCCGGCGACCGGCTCCAGGAGCCTCACCAGCTCGAGCCCGATGCCGCGACTGCCGCCGGCGATCACGTAGGTGGCGGGCATCAACGGGCCTCCGCGGAGTGGGCGCGCGGTTGCCGCCGCCGACAGCGATCGCTGCAGTAGATCACGTTCGCCCAGTCCCGCTGCCACTTCTTCCGCCAGGTGAATGGTCGGCCGCAGCGGGGGCACGTCTTCGCCGGCAGGTCTCGACAGCGGTTCATCGGTAGTTCCGGATGATCGGGCTCGAGTGAGACATTGTCGGCGCCCGGTTCACGGGATGGGATTTCCAGCCATCGTAGTCAGGCCGCGGTGACAGTCGATCCACGGGCGGCGGCGGCCCCCGAGGATCGGCACATCGTCGGCTGAAATCGTCGCGGCGGGTTCCGGCCGCGGGTCAGTCGCCGCCCAGATACCACCCGGCACCGAACACCGCGGCTGCGAGGAACTCGCTCACGTCGAGGGCGTCGAACCCGCCGTCGTAGTTAAAGTCGCCGGCCGACCAGCTGGCGGTCGACGACGGCTCACTGAGCGGGCCCGACAGCATGCCGGACATGTCGAGGATGTCCACGATGCCGTCGAGGTTGAGGTCTCCCGCGGCGACGAAGGCGATCGTGATGCCCGACGGCTCCGTCCGGTAGCCGATGGTCCGAGTTCCACCGCTGGCCGACGCCCGCGTCGACAGGATGCCCGCCGCCCCGGTCCAGCTGCCGTCGGCTCGACCCGACACCAGCCAGCGCCGCACGTCGGCTTCGCTGAAGCCGCCGGTCGCGATCCCGATCCGGCCGGATCCCAGGTCGAGCACGGCCCCGACCTGCAGGGCGAGCGACGTGATGCCGACACTGCCGGTACCCACGTCGAGCACCACGCGGCCGGCTGCCCACACGTCGAGCACGCCACCGCCCAGCGCGGCAGGGTCGCGGATCACGACGAGGCCTTCCTCGACGATGAGTCCGCCGCTCACGGCATTGGATCCGGAGAGCACGAGCGTGCCGGGGCCCCGCTTGCGGAACGGGCCCGAGCCCGACCACCCCCCGGCATCGACCGCGGTCTGCCCGGCGGGCACTTTGGCGACGACTTCGGCCAGCACCGTGACCTGCGCCCCGCCAGCGATCGCACCGACCGCGGCGGTGATCACCGACGAGGTGGCCGACTCTGGCGCCGTGAACAGGCCTTCCTGGGTGATGGCCCCACCCCCGGACACGCTCCAGGCAATCGCCGGCTGCACGGTCAGCGGCGCCCCGAACTGGTCGATGCCGGTGGCCGTGAACAGACGCGTGCCGCCGACGAGCACCTCCGCGGTCGCCGGCCCGACCACGATGCCCACCAGTTGTGACACGACGTTCACGTTCACCGCCGACGAGGCCGTCCGTCCGCCGGAGTCGGTGATCGTCGCGGTGAGCGTGTAGGCACCCGGCTTCACGAACGTCGCCACCGCCGACTTCGCCGCGTTGGTCCCGGTCGGAGAGAACGAAACCGCCGCGGGCCCCGTCGCGGTCCAGGCGTATGACAGGTTGGGCTCGCCGTGGTCGTCGGCGCCGAGCACCGACACCGCGGTCGTCGTGCCCGTCACGGTGGCCGGCGCCGCCGCCGCCGCGGTCACGATCGTCGGAGCCGCGTTGGAAACGGAGACATTGTGGAACGTCGACGTGTTGAGCCGGGTGGTGATGTTGCTGTTGGCCGACAGGCCCACCAGCACGCTGGACCCCATCGAAATCGTGACGCTGCCGACCGAGAACCACGCGGCGCCGTCGGCGGAGATCGAGCCGGTGAACACGTTGCCGGAGCGGACGAGTCTCACCCAGTACGGCGCGACCTTCCCGGTCGGCCCGGCGATGCTCGTGCTCGTGCCGCCGGTGCTCGAGCGGTACTGCATCGCCACGCTGTTGGACGGGCTGACGACGACCATCGCATGCCGGGAGTTGACGGCCGTCGACTCGCGGATCATCACCCCGATCTTCGCCCAGCCGGCCGTGTTCTCGACGGTTGCCACACGGGCCACGATCGAGCCGTCGCCCACGAGCGGCTGGTACGTGTAGCGAAACGCGTCGGCCGTACTCCAGATGTCGGCACCGCTGGAGACGACCGTGAAAACGCCACCGGAAGAGCCCGACGCGCCCGTCCCCGAGACGTTGCCGATGTCGGCCGCCGTCCAAGGCGCCGGCAGGGGCGTTGCCGCCGGCACCGCGGTGAAGATCGGCAGCGTCGGGTTCAGGCCTTCGGCCGTCGCGCTCACGCCGATCACCCGGTAGTAGTATTCCCCGAGCGGCGCGACGCTCGTGTCGGAGTAGGTGAGCACGCTACCGACCGTCGTCAGCGTCGCAAAGGCGCTGCCGTCGCTCGACCGCTCGATCCGATAGCCTGTCGCCCCGGTCAGGGCCGACCACGTGAGACCGATCGCCGTCGCCGACTTGGTGGTGAAGGCCAGTCCGCCGACGCTCGCGAACCTGGTGCTGCCAGAAATCACCGTCGCCACCGAGTCGCCGAAGGAACTCATGGGGGTGATCCGGAACCAGTACCGGCTGCCCATCGCTAGTCCGCTTACGGCATGGCTCGGCACGTTTGTGCCCACGGTGGCGACCTGCGTGAAGGTCACGTTGTCGTTCGACCGCTCGATGCGGTAGCCGGTCTCGCCACTCGTGTCCCGCCAGTTGAGGACGAGGTCCGAGATGGTCAGCGCCGTGACCGCCGCGGCGGTGACGGCGGCGGGACGGTTGACGGCGGCGACGATGCCCGACGCTCCCGACCGGCCGGCCGGGTCGGTCGCCCGCACGCGGTAGAAGAATCGCATCGAGGTGGAGAGTGACGAGTCGGTCCAACTCGTGGCCGAGGCAGAGGCCGAACCGGCGGCCGTGAAGTCGACGCCGTTGGCCGACCGTTCGATGGCGTAGCCCGCGGCACCCGCGACCCCCTGCCACGAAACCGCCAGGGCCGTGCCCGTGCCGCGGACGACCGCCACGCCCTGCGGCACCGGCAGCCCGTTCTCCGGCTCGGCCACGTTGAGCGCGCCCGTGAGGGCGACGCCGCTGAACTTCGCCTCGTTGAGCTTCGTGGTGTCGTGTGAGCAGGCGAGCAAGCCGATGAACACGGTCGAACCCATCGTCACCGAGACCGACCCGACCGCGGTCCACGTCGTCCCATCCGCCGAGCGGGAGGCGGTGATCAGGCTGCCCGCGCGGACCAGCCGCACCCAGGTGGGCGTGAAGGCGGCCGCCGTGCCGTTGACCGCAGTCGACGTCCCGCCGGTCGACGTGCGGGAGACGAGCTGCGACCCGCTCGTCGCGCTGGTGACCATCGCGACGTGCTTGGAGCCCGCCGCGAGCGTCTCGCGGATCTCGACGCCGACCTTCGACCAGGCGTGAGTGTTCTGGTTCTGCACGACCCGGGCCACGATCGAGCCGTCACCCGTGAGCGTCTGCCAGACGAACCGGAAGGCATCGGCCGTGCCCCACACATCCGCCCCGGACCCCGACACGGTGAACGTGTCCGCCGCAGAGTCGTACCGCGCGGAGCCGGGATTGCCGGTGCTGCCCACATCGGCCGTCGACCAGCCGACCGGCAGGTCGGCGACCGTCAGGTCGTACATGCCCAGGTCGCCGTAGTCGCCATGGCTCGAAACCATCACGTACCACGTACCGGTGCCCGGCGGGAGCACGACTTGCTGCTCGTTGGTCGCACCGTCGCTGGCGGCCACGAGCGTTCCGAAGGCGTCGTAGACCTCGAGCTTCGCGTCGAGTCCCGACGGCTTCGTCGGCACCACCGAGATCACCGCCCCTCCGCCGGCCGAGGTGAACGAAAAGGCGTCGACGTCGGCCATGCGCTCGATGATGCCCGCGATCGATCGGCCGCCGGCGACCGCGTCGAGGGCCCGCGCCGTGGCGATCGTGCCCCCGAAGTCATCGGCCCGGAAGCCATCGCCCCCGGCGGGTTGGCGGGCCTTGATTTTGGAGGCGATGACGGCGATATCGTCCTGCAGGCCGGAGGCGGAGTTGCTCGGATGACCGATGAACCACTTGTGGACGCTCTGGGCGTAGTCGACGCCCATCAGCGGGCCGTGGAGGGAGTCGAATCCCGACGAATACTCCTTCGTCTTGTTGCCCAGCAGGTCGTAGTCGGACTGGTGCCAGAGGCCGAAGTTGTGACCGAGTTCGTGGACGATGCCCGACACCCGGCTGCGGGCATCGCCGGCGTTGTTGAACGACTGCGGGGACGAGTTGGGGAACACGCCCACGTAGCTGTAGCCGCCGGAGACGTCGGGGCTGGAGACGTGCCAGGCGAACGGCACCGTCGGCTTCGCGGTGGTGACGTCGACGTCGAACATCGAGAAGTAGACGGAAACCTGCCGCCAGGCCTCCGTGATCGTCGCCGCCTCGGTCGCATTGAAGGTGGCCGGATCACCGTCGACGTCGTAGGGCCGGTTCGAGCCCTCTCCGTCGAAATCGAGGTAGATCGCCGTCGGCGCCGACGGCCTTCCATGCAGGATCGGCAGCCCGTTCGCGGCCGTCGCGGCGGCCACCACCCCGCCGTCGAGGGTGGCCAGCGTGCCGGTCGACGCCGCCAGACTGACGGCGAAAGAGTCGGCATGATCCACGACCACATTCCCCTCGAGTGAGGGTGGCCGGTCGTTCCAGTCGGCAAGCGTCGCGGGATCGACGAGTTGGTCGAACAGGTGCGTGGCGCAGAGCACCTGCCGGGATTCCAGCCGCTCCAGCCGCAGCCGGCCGCGATGCCTGGTCGGCCGAGTCTCCCGAGCTCCGCCCCGGCCGCCGCGTCGCATGCGTGCCCTCGAGTTGTCGCGCCCCGTTCCCGCCAAGACTATGCCCGCCTCGCCCGGCCTGCCAGACGTTCCACGATCATCACGGCCGTTGGAATCACCCGCCGCAGCCGTTATTCTGCCCGGGAATCGCCCGATCTGCGCGGTTTCCGCCGCCTCCCCCCGGATTGACCCCCATGTCCATCGCGACCGCGGCCCCCGATGCCGCCGACCCCTGGTTTCAGGACCGCTTCGCCAAGCGGATCGGCGGCGCCGGGTTCGGGAAGGGGACCGAGATCTACAAGTTCGAAATGATCAAGCGGGCCAAGCGGAAGGCCCTCGCCGACCACCCGGAGCGGCGGATGCTGGACTTCGGCATCGGCGAGAACGACGAACTGGCGCCGGCCGGGGTGCGATCGGTCATGAAGAAGGAGATCGATCGCCCCGAGAATCGCGGGTATGCCGACAATGGGATCGCCGCCTTCAAGGAGGCTGCGGCGGCCTTCATGCGGCGGGAGTTCGGCGTGACCCTCGATCCGGTCACGGAGATCAATCACTGCATCGGCTCGAAGACGGCCTACGCGATGCTGCCCGCCGCCTTCATCGACCCCGGCGACGTCACGCTGATGACCGTTCCCGGCTATCCGGTGGCGGGCACCGCAACCCGGTGGTACGGCGGCGCGGTGCATCGCCTCCCGCTAGTGCCCGGGAACGACTTCTTCCCGGACCTCGACGGCATTCCCGCCGACGTGCTCGCGCGGACGAAACTGCTCGTCCTCTGCTACCCGAACAGCCCCACGGGCAAGACCGCCACCCGCGAGTTCTACAAGCGGGTGATCGACTTCGCCCATCGCCACCGCGTGGTCGTCGTGCAGGACGCGGCCCACATCATGCTCTCGTACGACGATGAGCCGCTCTCCTTCCTGTCGATCGACGGTGCCAAGGAGGTCGGCGTCGAGGTGCACTCGATGTCGAAGGGCTTCCACATGATCGGCTGGCGGATGGGCTGGGTCTGCGGCCATGAACGGATCGTACGGGCGTTCGCCGACATCAAGGACAACTGCGATTCGGGGCAGTTCATGGCGATCCAAAAGGCGGCCGCGGCCGCCCTCGCCGACCCCGAGATCCCGCGGCAGGTGCGGGAGAAGTACCGCCGCCGGCTCGAGAAACTCGTGGGCGTGCTCCGGGCCTCCGGCTTCGAGTGCGAGATGCCCGGGGGCACCTACTTCCTCTACACGCCGAGTCCCACGGGTGCCGGCGACCGGGGCTTCGCGACCGCCCAGGACGCGAGCCAGTTCCTGATCCACGACCTCTCGATCTCGACGGTGCCCTGGGATGACTGCGGCGCCTTCCTGCGATTTTCGGCCACCTACGAGGCCGAAGACGAGGCCGCCGAGGACGACCTGATGGCCGAACTCCACGCCCGTCTTCAGCGGGCACGCCTCAAGTTCTGAACCGCCGCCTTGTCCGTCGTGACCGCGAGGAAACCTTCATGCGTCCATCACCGCGCCTCGTCTGCTGCCTGGTGCCCGTGCTCGGCGTGGCCATCGCCGGTGTTGCCGGCTGCAGCGGCACCCGCACCCCGCCGGCGAAGACGATCGGCCAACGGATCGAGGACGCGAAGCGAAACACGTCTCCCGGCGGACCCGCTCGGGAGCTCTCGAAGATCGCCCGCTTCCAATACCGATCCGGAGACGAGTCCGGGGCGCTCGAGACGCTGCGGCAGGCTCAGCGGACGATCAAGCCGGACGCCGACGCCGCCGTGTTCGCCCCCCGGCTCGTCGACATTGCGGTGTCGTTCGGGCTGATGGACGACGCGCCGGCGGCCCGGAAGGCCGCGGTCGACGCCGAAAAAATGGCCGGTCGGATCGAAGACCCGGTGCTCCGGATCGACGTACTCTCGAGACTCGGCGGGCTGTACGGCGACAAGCAGGAGGGGCTCGGCGAGGTCCGCAAGGCCCAGACGCTGCTCGCGAAGGCGGAGGAACTCGCCGTGGGTGACGCCGTCAGCGACCGCTTTCGCGCGCCGGCGCTGGCGGCCGTCGCCCTCGGCTACGCCAACGCCGACTTGGCGGACAAGGCCGAGGCCCTCGTGGGCCGGCTCGAGGGCCTGGTGGAGTCGCTCGACCAGCGGCCGAAGGTCGATGCGCTGGCCGCGGCGGCCAACGTCCGGGCGAAGCGGGGCGAGGCCGACCAGGCCAAGGGCCTGCTCGACGCCGCAGCGAAGACGGCCCGGGAGATCGACGGCGCCGCGAACCGAACGTATGCGCTGGTGACCGTGGGCAACGCCCTGAACTCGGCCGGCGACAGGCCCGGGGCAGCGACGATCGCGGCCGAGGCCGAACAGGCCGCCGAGAAGATCGGGGATCCCGAGCAGCAGAAGGATGCGGTGCTCCAGGTCCGCAACCTGCAGGCGGCCCTCAAGGCCCCATAAGGGTCGCCCACGCCAACCCTTACCGCTTCCCGGTCACCTTCTTGAGCGCCTCGAGGGCCAGCGAGCGTGCCGCGGCGTGGTCGACGATCGGCTCCGGATAGCCCGTCCCCGCCCAACGGTCGACGTAGGTCCCGTCGGGATCGAACTTCTCTCCCTGGCTCGTCGGATTGAAGATCCGGAAGTACGGGGCGGCGTCCGCACCGCAGCCTGCCGCCCACTGCCAGCCGAGCGTGTTGGCGGCGAGATCGGCGTCGACGAGCGTGTCCCAGAACCACCGGGCTCCCTCGAGCCACGAGACGCGGAGGTCCTTGACCAGAAAGCTGGCCACGATCATCCGCACGCGGTTGTGCATCCAGCCCGTCGCCCAGAGCTGCCGCATGCCGGCGTCGACGATCGGGAACCCGGTGCGGCCCCGCTGCCACGCCCGCAAGCCGATCGGATCCTGGGCCCAGGGAAACTTCGCGTAGTCGGCCCGCAACGGCGCATCGGGCGTGTGCGGAAAGTGATAGAGCAGGTGGTTGGCGAACTCCCGCCAGCCGAGCTCGCGAAGATAGGCTTCGGCGCCGCCGCTGGTGATCCGCGCCGCGGGCTTGCCGCCCACCGCCGACCGCACGGCATGCCATACCCGGCGCGGCGAGAGCTCGCCGAAGTGGAGGTGCGGCGAGAGGCAGCTCGTGCCCTCGTGATCGGGACGGTCGCGATCGGTGGCATAACCCGCCAGGGCCTTCTCCAGAAACCGATCGAGCCGTCGGGCTGCTCCGGCCGGCCCCGGCTTCCAGGTCGTGGCCATGGTGGCATCCCAGCGGATGGTCGGCAACAGGCCGAGCGCCTCGACGGACAGACTCTTCGGGGCTCGCTCGACGCCCCGCAGCCGCCGCGGCGCGGAGGCGGGCTCCGCCGGCTCGTCCTTCGCCAGCAGCGCCCGCCAGAACGGCGTGAACACCTGATAGGGCCTGCCCTCCTTCGTGGCCACGTGCATCGGCTCGAAGAGCAGCGACCCGTTGAAGCTCTCCGCCGCGAGGCCGGCGGCCGTGAGCGCCTTCTTGATCGAGGTATCGCGGGCGATCACCGCGGGCTCGTAGCGACGATTCCAGACCACGCCACCGGCGCGACTCTCCGCGGCGACCGCACGCAGGGCATCGAGCGACGGCCCGCGGCGGATCACCAGCGGCGCGCCGGCCTTCTCGAGATCCGCCGCCAGCGCCTGGAGCGACCCGTGCAGCCACCATCGCGACGCCGCGCCGGGCTCCCAGGGCCGCTCCTCGTCGGGAGCCCAGATGAAGACCGGCACGATCGCGCCGCGGGACGCCGCGGCGACGAGCGCCGGGTTGTCGTCGAGCCGGAGGTCGTTGCGAAACCAGACGATCGTGGGGCCGCTCATGGCCGGATTGTAGGTTGGGCGAGCGCTGCGTGGAGAATCTCCACGGGGTGCAGGGCCCGCCGCCCCGTGCCGTCGGCGATCTGGTGGCGGCAGCTCGTGCCCGGCGCGGCCACGAGCGTCTCCGGGAGCGCGGCCCGCACGAAGGGAAACAGCACGAGTTCCCCGATCTTCATCGACAGGCCGTAGTGCTCGCGGCCGTAGCCGAAGGATCCCGCCATCCCGCAGCAGCCGGAGGGGATCACCTCCACCTCGTGGTTCACCGGCAGGGCGAGGATCGTCGCCGAGTCGGCCACGTCTCCCAGAGCCTTCTGGTGGCAGTGGCCGTGGAGCGCGATCCGCCGCGGAGTGGAGCGGAACGCTGCGGAGGTGATCCGGCCGGCGCGTGACTCGCGCGCCAGAAACTCGTCGATCAGCAGGGTCCGCTTCGCCAGCCGACGGGCGGCGGCGGCCAGCGGCTCGGGCACGAGGTCGGGATACTCGTCGCGAAACGAGAGGATCGCCGAGGGTTCGATGCCTACCAGCGGAGCCTCGTCGGTGACGACGGGATCGAGCGCTTCGACGTTGGCGACGGCGAGTTCGCGGGCGGCCCGCACGAGCCCGGTGGAGAGCTGCGCCCGGCCGCTGTCGGCGTGCCGCGGCACGACCACCTCGTAGCCCAGCGCCTCGAGCAGCTCCACCGCCCGGATGCCGATCTCCGCATCGAGCGTGTCGGTGAACTCGTCGACGAACAGGTGGACGCGGCCGTGGACGGCCGGTCCGCGGGCCGGCCGGCGGGCGAGCCAGGCCGTGAGCGTCGTCCGGGGCAGCGTGGGCAGCGACCGCCGCCAGGCGAAGCCGGCGACCGACTTCACGACGTGCGACACCAGCGGCATTCGCGCGAGCAGGTTGTAGGCCCAGGGAACCACCGCCGCCCGCCGCAGCAGGGCCGCGGTGCCTCCCACGAGGCGGGCGCGGAACGGCACGCCATGCTCGTCGTGCCAGTGCTGCTGCCACTCCGCCTTGAGCCGGGCCATGTCGACGTTCGACGGGCACTCGCTCTTGCAGGCCTTGCATGACAGGCAGAGGTCCATCACCTCGGCCAGTTCCGGCCGCCGCCAGGGGTTGGCCTCGGCCCGCGTGCCGGCGAGCGCCTGCCGGAGCACGTTGGCCCGGGCCCGCGTGGTGTGGGTCTCGTCGCAGGTCGCCATGTAGCTGGGGCACATCGTGCCCCCGGCGAGGTGCGACTTGCGGCACTGGCCAACGCCCGTGCACTTCTCGGCCGCCCGGAGGATGCCCCCCGCATCGGCGAACCGGAACACCGTCTCGTGCCGCGGCGGCTCCCCCGGCAGGATGCGGAGCGAGGTGTCCATCGGCGGGGTGTCGACGATCTTCCCGGGATTGAGGATGCCCTGCGGATCGAAGGCCCGCTTCACGCGGACGAACAGGTCGTAGCAGGCGTCGCCCACCATCGAGCGGATGAACTCGCCGCGGAGCCGGCCGTCGCCGTGCTCACCGGACAGGCTGCCGCGATACTTCTTGACCAGTGCCGCCACGTCGGTGGCCACCGCGCGGAACATCCTCAGGCCCGCCGGCGAATGGAGGTCGAAGAGCGGCCGGAGGTGGAGTTCGCCGGCCCCGGCGTGCGCGTAGTGGATGCAGTCGATCCCGTACTTCTCCGCCAACAGTCGATCGAACTCCGCGATGTAGGCCGGCAGGTCCTCGACCGCCACAGCCGTGTCCTCGACGATCTCGCGGGGCTTGGCGTCGCCGGGCACGTTGTTCACGAGGCCCTGCCCCGCCCGCCGGAGTTCCCAGACCTTGTCGCCGTCGCCGCCGAACAGCACGGGGAAGGCATACCCGAGGCCGGCAGCGCGGAGATCGGCCTCCAGCCGGCCGAGCAGCGCCTCGAGCGTGGGCCGATAGGCGTGCCGCAGTTCCACCACCAGGATCGCGCCGGGGTCGCCGACGACGAAGTCGCGGTTGCGGGCCTGCGCGAGGTTCGCCTTCGTGCACTCCAGGATCTTGTCGTCGATCAGTTCGCAGCCGGTGGGCTCGTGCCGCATCGCGACCACCGCCGCCCGCAGCGCCTCGTCGACCGTCCGGCAGTGCACCACGACCAGCGCGCCGGGCGGGGGCAGCGGCAGCAGGTTCAGCTCGAACTCGACGCCGACGAACAGCGTGCCCTCCGAGCCGGCGAGCAGCCGGCACATGTTGAACTCGTCGACGACGCCGGCCTCGAAGCACGACGCGTGCATCAGGGCATCCAGCGCGTAGCCCGTGTTCCGGCGGGTGACCTCGGGCCGAGGGAAGGAATCGCTCACCAACCGCCGCGTGGCCGGTTCGCCGAGCAGTTCCTGAAGCGTCCGGTAAACGGCTGCCTCGAGGCCCGTGCCCGCACCCTTCGCGGCGAAGGCCTCACGATCGAGCGGTCCGAAGGTGACCTCGCTGCCGTCGGCCAGATACCCGCGGGCCGATACCAGGTGGTCGCGGGTGGACCCGTACGCGATCGAGTTGGAGCCGCAGGAGTTGTTGCCCACCATGCCCCCGATCGTCGCCCAACCGGCGGTCGAGGTCTCCGGACCGAAGAACAGTCCGTGGGGCGCGAGGAAGCGGTTGAGTTCGTTGCGGACCACGCCGGGCTGCACGCGGACGCGGCGGGCGGAGACGTCGAGCCCCACGATGCCGTTGAGGTGCCGGGCGAGATCGATCACGAGGCCGTCGCCGACCACCTGCCCGGCCAGCGACGTGCCGGCGCCCCGCGGGATCAGCCCCACCCGGTGCTCGGCTGCGAACGTCACGATCCGGTGAACGTCCGCGTCGCCCTTCGGGCACGCCACCGCCAGCGGCCGCTGCTGGTACTCCGACGCGTCGGTCGAATACGCGGAGGTCGTCAGGCCGTCGAGCAGGAGTTCGCCGTCGAGCCGACGAGCGAGCGACACCAGCGGGCCGGCGAGCACCGGCTGAACATGGAGGCTCACGTGCCGCTCCGCGCCCGCGCGGGCCGCCCACCGGCTGCGGGCGGCCGGCGATCATGGTTCGCGGTCGGCATCGGTGCTCCGACCTCCTGCCGCCAGGCCAGCAGTTTCGCGTGCAACTCACGCACCTTCCCGGGAAGCTCCGCCGCCAGGTCGCGTTGCTCGCCGATGTCGGCCGCCAGATCGTAGAGTTCGAGCCGGCCGTCCTCGAGAAACTCCATCAGTTTCCAGCGGCCCGCCTGGATCAGGCTCACGGGCCTGGTGCGGAACGTGCCCTGGCCGGCGCCGAGGTAGCCGGGGAAGTGCTGGTAGATCGCCTCCCGGTCGAGACGGGCCGTCGGGTCGCGGAACAGCCGCACCAGGCTCTCGCCGTCGAGCACCTGCGGCGGCTTCGGCCCGCCGGTGATTTCCAGCAGGGTCGGATACAGGTCGACGTGGATCGTCGGCTCGTCGCAGGCGGTGCCTGCCGGAGTGACGCCCGGCCAGTGCACGATGAAGGGCACCCGCGTCCCTCCCTCGTAGAGGCTCCCCTTGCCGCTGCGCAGGGGCGCGTTGTCGGTGATGTCGCCGCGGGCGTTGAGCACGCCCTCACGGGCGTAGCCGCCGACGCCGCCGTTGTCGCTCGTGAAGATCACCACGGTGCGGTCGGCGACGCCATGCTGCTCCAGAGCCCGCCGCACGCGACCGACGCTCTCGTCGACGGAGGCGATCATCGCCGCATACGTCGCGTTGCGGTGGCCCCCGACCGGCGGCCGGCCCTCGAACCGCGTGCGGAGATCCGGCTTGGCCTCGAACGGCGCGTGCACGCCGAAGTGCGGCAGGTAGAGGAAGAACGGCTCGGCGGCGTGGCGGGCGATGAACTCGACGGCCCGGTCCGTGAGAAAATCGGCCAGGTATTCATCGGCCGGGTGCGACTGCTCGGGAACCGTCTCGAACCCGAAGTGCCTGCCGTGCGACGTGATCGCCTCGTCGAAGCCGCGGCGACCGGGAGAGTACTCCCCGGTCTCGCCGATGTGCCATTTGCCGAACATCCCCGTGGCGTAGCCCGCCCTCTTGAGCGCCGCGGCGATGATCTCGCGGTCGAGCGGCAGCTTGGTGACGTTGTCCACCGGCCGCAGGGCCTGGCTCTGCCAGTCGAACCGGTCGATGCTTCCGACGGTGAACACGCCGGTGCGGGCGGGATGCTGGCCGCTCATCAGGGCGGCCCGCGTGGGCGTGCAGTTCTGGCAGTGGTGGTGGCTCGTGAGCCGCAGCCCTTCGGCGGCGAGGCGGTCGACGTGGGGCGTCTCGTAGTAGCCGCTGCCGAAGCAGGCCAGGTCGGTCCAGCCGAGGTCGTCGGCCATGATGAAGACGACGTTGGGCCGCACGGCCGGCAGTTCGGTCGCCCAAGCGGCGGCCGCCACCGCTGCCGACGCGGCCGCCAGCAGGGCCGGCAGCGGTCGACTGACGACCGCCTGATGTTGCGAAACCCGCATCGGACACCTCTCCGGCTCGACCGACCTCCACCGCAGTTTCCCGGTCCCGCGGTCGCCATTCAACCCGGCGCGAAGGCTTCGCCCCGGGAGGGTCGTTTCGGGCCTGTGGAACCGCGCTCGCAGCGCGGCCGGGCCGCCGGCATGGCATCCAACCCCGCTGCAGGCCGTCGGCTCCCGGGGCCTCGTCGCGGGGAGGATTGCCGCTGGCCGCGCGATCGGCGAACATCATCCAGTCTGCTCGCACCGGCGAAGGAGAGCGTGTGCATGCGCCTGGGATTCGTGTCGGCGATCGTCCCCGAGTTGTCGCTCGACGAAGTGATCGACCTGGCGGCGGCCGGGGGCTTCGGTTGTGTCGAACTGATGTGCTGGCCCGTCGGTCGGGCCGATCGCAAGTATGCCGGCGTGACGCATGTGGACGTCGCGGCGCTCACGCAGGCCCGCGCCGACGACATCCGCGGCCTCTGTGACCGGCGCGGTGTCGCGATCAGCGGCCTCGGCTACTACCCCAACCCGCTCGATCCCGATCCGGCGGTCGGGTCGGTCGCCATCGAGCACCTCAAGCGGGTCGTCGCCGCAGCCCCGCTGCTCGGCCTGCGCACCGTCAACACGTTCGTCGGCCGAGACTGGCGACTCTCGATCGACGACAACTGGCAACGATTCCTGGAGATCTGGCGACCGCTCGTGAGTCATGCCGAGGACCATGGCGTCCGGATCGGGATCGAGAACTGCCCGATGCTGTTCACCAAGGACGAGTGGCCTGGGGGCAAGAACCTGTTCGTGTCCCCGGCGGTCTGGCGACGGGCCTTCGCCGACATCGGCTCACCGGCCCTGGGGCTGAACTTCGACCCTTCACACCTCGCCCTGCAAGGGATGGATCCCGCCGGGCCGCTCGCGGAGTTCAAGGATCGGCTATTCCACGTGCACGCCAAGGACGTGAGGCTCGACCAGGCGGCCGTGAACCAGGTCGGCCGGTTCGACTTCCCCAACCGGTGGCACGCCCCGCGGATTCCCGGCTACGGCGAGATCGACTGGCCGCGGTTCATGGGGGAGTTGACCCGCGTGGGCTACGACGGTCCGGTCTGCATCGAGGTCGAGGACGAGACGTTCGGCACGACCCTCGACGGCCGGCGCCGGGCGCTGCTCGTGGCCCGGAACGTGCTCGCCCCCTTTTTCGCCGCCGCCTCTGCAGAATCTGTGGGTGAACGCAGGTTCCGGTAGCCGCCCGAGCACATGAAAGAGTGCGATTTCGATGCCCTTCGGCGTCCGGAAGCCGAACGCTTTTCTGGTAGTCAGTTTCGCTTTGCCGTTGAATCCCTCGACGACGCCCGACGAGATGGTGCCCCGAGCCCGGAACCAGTTGAGGATCAGATGCCGATGACGCCGCAGGCTCCGGGCAATCTTCTTCATCGGGACGATCCGGCTGCGCATGGTGCGGGTGCACCAAGCGTCGAGGAACTTCATCGCCCACTCGGGGCTCGTGTACTCCCAGAACCGCTGGAAGTCCTCGCGGAGCAGATGAGCCCGGACGCTCTTGAGGTTGTACTGCAGGATCTCCTTGAGCCTGACTTCCTGATGGTCCGTGAGGTTCTCCGGTCGCTTGAGCAGGCACCAGCGGGCCTTCGTGAGGATCGGCTCGTAGCCGTCCCGCTGCAGCTGGGCGACCTCGGCCCGCCTGACGTCGTCGAGAGCCATGTTCATGTTCCGCATGATGTGGAAGCGGTCGAGGACGTGAAGGGCGGCCGGGATCTGCTCTGCGATCACGTTGAGGTATTGCCGCCACATGTCGCTGCAGACGAAGCGGATGCCAGAACGCACCTCGGCGGTGAGCGAAGTGAAGAAGCCCCGCAGGCTCTGCTCGGTCCGCTCCTGGGCCACCCAGAGCAGCCGCTTCGCCCCGTCGATCTGATAGACGAGCGTGAGGTAGGTGTGGCCGCTGCGCCACTGGATCTCATCGACGCCGATGGCCTCGATGCCCGAGAGATCCCGGTGGGCGAGGCCCCATTCGACCGCGTGTTTTACGGAACGAAACACGTTGTCCCAGGTCGTGCTGAAGGCATCGGCCGTCTCCTGCCACGAGAGCCGCTTGGCCCAGCGGGCCAGGAACCAGCGGTAACTGGTCGTCAGATGCTCCTAGCCCAAGTTACGCACTTCGGAGCCGTTTTTCGGATTTTTGGGCGGTCCGTCGATCGTAAGTGCTGACGCGACAACGCGCGGTTCGGCGAACGGCCGTGTAGTGAAGACCTTGCCC
>Ga0194130_10003537_pt1 | contig 20858 bp, 18 predicted proteins | sample TA2KigsurfametaG_FD_160084 | JGI IMG/M metagenome (GOLD analysis project Ga0194130, IMG submission 160084) | Freshwater microbial communities from Lake Tanganyika, Tanzania - TA2015050 Kigoma 12 surface | ecosystem: Environmental > Aquatic > Freshwater > Lake | place: Tanzania: Lake Tanganyika... | reverse complement strand
AAAGCCTTCTACAACAAACAAGATCATTTTATTGTAAAAAGTGCCAAAAGATGTAACATTCATGGGTTAATGATAGATAAATTTGAGTTAATCTGTAAGCGCTTCTTCCTAAATTTGAATTCAACATCCAGTGATAATCATGAGAAAAAGTGAAAGTACAATCGGAGTGGAACGATACAGCAGTAGATACACTAGGGGCTTCCTCAGGATGTTAACCAACGAAGGACAAGTTTTAACTGACAAGTTTGTTAAGCAGTTTTATACTTCAGAAAATTATCAGGAAAGACTCGAAGCAATCAAGTACATTGTCAGTGTTAGCGGCAAATATCAATTTCCCGGCAAAATTTTTTTTGATGCACTCAATGATTCTTGCTCTCAAGTAAAAGTTTACGTTTTAAAGCATGATGATTTTTCAGAAATAATTACGCCTCAAATAAAAGATATTTTGGCATATATTGCCCAAAACGATGAGAAGTTCCAGCTTAGGGCCTTGGCCTTAGAAAGGCTTTCGGAACAATGCGATCATAATTTTTATGACCTATTTTTCTCAAAAGCGTTGTTAAAAGGCTCCAAAGAATCCTCTGCGGCATTAAGAGGCTTATATAAGCTGGACAAAGAAAAAGCTTATCAAATGGCGAAATTCAAAACTGAATCATCCAGTGGAAATTTAGATATTGCCATTGCCGAAATATTCCAAAATGAAGGTGATATAAATGATCTTCTTTTTTTCAAACAGCGCTTGAAGGCCCGAAATAAATTCAATAAAATTGACTTTATCAAAATATATCTTAAGTTTTTGGGCCGACTGGCCATTGATCCAATCACTAGAAATAATGTCCTCTACATTAGTGAGGATATTTTGGCAACTGCAAACAGAGAATTGATTCAGTTATTGATTATGGAACTCCATGTTTTTATCTCCGGCAATCATAAATTTTTAAATAATAATGGAGACTTAATGAGTTATTTGAGTAAGGCCATTAATGTATTGTTGGAAAAAAATACATGAGGGAAGGGAAAAACGACCCATTCGGTTCGATCTAAAAAAGAAAAAAGTTTCATAATAAAAAAAGCCTTTTGATTAACATCAAAAGGCTTTTCTGTTATTAAAATAGTCAGAAAAATTATTTTGCACTATTTTTTTTCGCAGTAACTTCATTTCTGATCTCTTGGGCAAGGTTTTTTAAATCCTGCATTCCTTTACGAACTCTTGTTCCTGCTGCACTGTTACCTGAATTGTAAAATTTGTTTGCATCAACTTCAACTGAAGCGAGTAAATTTTTCATTTTTGTAAATTTGTCCATTGTTTTATTTTTTTAGGTTAAATAAATCTAATTTAATTACAGAAAAAGACAAGTCATTTTTGTATTTTTTTCCAGCACTGCAAATATTTTGGCTGAATTTCTCAAAAAGAGGCAAGAAACTGATCTTACATTATTTATTTCACCATCCCACTATTTTATTAAAGTCAAAAATGTTCAAGTAAATTATGATTAAAAAAATAATTCTTGAATGCGATCATTTGGCGTTCTGCCATTCTTATCATCCGTCTGTTAATTATAGTCGCTTTAACTGTCTTAATACAAAGTCTTGTAGGTTTTTATTTTTAAAGTCAAACAATTGTTGTCTAAAGCAGCCAGAGTTGTCAATAAGGAACTTAAACTCTCTAAAAGGTTTACTTCTACTTAAAGCGTCAAACAGTTGGCTTTGTAGTTTATTGTCTGTTAGTTGTTCGGCAAAGTCACTCATTATTTCAAATACCTCACTTGAAGTCCACTTTTCAACTTCGTAGTAATCAGTGAAGCTGTTTTCTAATTGTTCAAGTTCTTCCTTCCAAGGGTTAAGTTCAATATCGGTCAAGTTATTTTCGTCAGGCACGAAAAGTAGTTGTCCTGTTTTCTTGTGAATAAATGCACGGAAACCGCAATCCAGTCGCTCCGCAATTTCTTTGACTGTGTCGGTTTTCATGCTGTTCATATTTTTTGTTACCAGATGAATCTAAAAATTTTCTTTACTATTGTCAAGCGCCAGGTTGCTATCATGCTGAGTTGTCTGTCATTCAGTTTATTAAATCCTTAAAGCCTGAATTGTTGTCCCCCGAAACTGAAAGTACCGAAATTGAACAGCGGTCCAAGTCTACCGAAAAAAGTCCAACCGGGAAAAAGTCACTCAGTGTCTCCAAATGTCTCTATTGTCTCGGTAGATAGTTGTGATGTCATCTAATTATACTTACTCCTGCCTTATCTCATTAACAATCTTTTCTTCAATTAAATATTGATCATATAATTCCACATCTTCTGCAGCACTAGACTGAGATATAAACCCAGAAGGTTCTTTTAACTGATTTTGAATATTACTCAAATTTTCATGAATCTTATGTTTTAATTCATCGATATTATTTTGCTGTATGAGAAACTGGTTTTGAAAATACTCCACCTTCATGGCTACTTCATGTCCGGTATTATTAGCTGCAGTCTCCTCTAGACGACTTCTAAGTATCGTGATATCTTGTTTGTAAAAATCCAAACTTCTTAATGCATCGCTGTGCAAATTATTGGTGTGCTTCATATTAATTTCTTTCACACAGCAATTTTAACTGATACCCAAAAACTGCAGAATGATTACAGTAAGTAATTTTTTTTGATTTTACTCATATAATCCATCTGGGTATAATTCAGAAACCGTTTCATTTTTAATCTGATTGCATTTAGGATTTTAGAGTTTTTTCAATAGATATTCAAAATCGAAAGCAAATCATCAACTAGAAAAGCCACAATTTTAAATCCTCATAAACCTTATTTTTATAATTCCCGGCCAGTTTTGCAATTGCAAGATTGGATTTACGTCGGAATAGCCTTTTTCAGAATTTTATCTTATGCTTCTTTGAGTCTTGATTTGGACGATAGCTGTTCATCACTAAAAGCCTTGAGCCAGTCAAGTTTTGGTTTTTTAATTATGGTCTAATAAATGATAAATATTTGACCGGTAAGCGGTGATTGAATCCTGATTGGTTAATGGTATTATCCGAAAATTGAGGTCAATCAATGAGGTTTTAGTTCAACACAAAATTTTCTGACCATAAAGAAAAGACATTTTGAATAATATCTTTTAGCCTCGGAGTGTATTCGACATTAATATAAAATAAATTGATCAAGAAATTGATTAACATGAGGCGAATTGATCACAATAGTTTAACTTAGTAATAGCATATTCAACAGTTCTTCACATTTAATTATTTTCATGAAAAACATTTTCCTAATCAGTTTGTTAATCTTTGGGCAAAACAAGCTTGAGGCTCAAATCAGTAAGCACTGGTCTCCTGATCAAACTATTAAACACAAGACTATCAGTGCAATTAGGGCATCCCCGGATGGCAAAGAGGTGATTTATGCTGTAAAGGAGCTGAAAATTATAGAAGGCAAACATGAATTTATTAATCAGCTATTCCTGGCAGATGTCAACCAAAAAAATACAATTCAACTTACCCGCGGTGAAAAAAGCAACATAAACCCGAAGTGGAGCCCTGATGGAAAAAAGATTGCATTTATCAGTAACCGAAACGGCAAGAACAATCTATACCTGTTAACCATAGGTAAAGGCAAAGCTGAAAGATTAACCGACCTAAAAACCGGTATAATTGACTATAAATGGAATACAAAAGGTGATCAGATTGCCTTGATAAGCAGTGATCCCCAGACCAAAAAAGATGAGGAAAGTAGCAAATCAGCTAAAGATTGGTATTTCATGAATGAAAGTTTCAAGCTGGGCAGGCTTTATTTACTTCATTTCAATAAAAAAGATCAGGATGGTATGCCTGAAATTACGCCATTGAGTAAAGTTAACAGACACATTAATTCATTCAGCTGGAGTCCTGATGATCAATGGATTACTTATGCTCATGCCGCCTCAGCCGGTGTGGAGGACAATGTTTTCTGTGATATTTCAATGATTCATGTCAATACCGGAGAGCTTAAGGAAATTGCCAATACCCCGGTTGGTGAAAATCAGCCACTATTCAGTCCGGATGGTAAATATATAGCCTATTATAATTTAGATGAGAAGGGAATTTGGGGCGGTACAAGTTCTGTAAAAACTTATTCCTTAAAGGACGGTAAAATACAAACGCTGGCTGATACTCCGAATGGGCCTGCTGAACTGATTGGCTGGAGTACCGATGGAAAATCGGTTTTTACCAGTGAACCCTTTCATACCGGAAGTAGAATATTTCGGTTGAGCAGCGACGGAAAACAAGCTATTGAATGGAATAAAGGGATGACGGGCGTATTAAACGGAATTGAATTAAATAGTAATGGAACGCATTTCACTTTTTCATTTCAAAACACATCTCTTCCACAGGATGGATATGTCAGTAGTTCTACTAGCTTCTCGCCGATAAAGGTAAGTAGTATTAATCCCGAAATTGCCGGACTACCAATTCCGAAAACTGAGCTAATCAAATGGAAAAGTTTTGATGGAATGGAAATTGAGGGACTGTTAACTTATCCCATCAACTATCAAAGTGGGAAAAAATATCCCTTTATTCTCAATATTCATGGTGGACCTGCAGGGGTATTCAATGAAAGTTTTATAGGAAATTCTGGTATTTACCCTCTTGCAGGCATCGCAGAAAATGATATTTTTATCCTCAGGCCAAACCCAAGGGGATCAAATGGATATGGTTTAAAATTCAGGCTAGCCAATCATCGCGACTGGGGTGGTGCGGATTATAAGGATCTGATGGCCGGCGTTGATTTGGCAATTTCAAAAGGCTGGGCGGATCCCGAAAAACTAGGTGTCATGGGCTGGAGTTATGGTGGGTTAATGAGCAGTTGGGTCATAGGGCATACAGACCGATTTAAAGTTGCAAGTATTGGGGCTCCTGTAGTTGATCTGATTACCCAGGATCTAACGGATGATATTCCAAGTTTTCTTCCTTCTTACATGGAAAAACAACCCTATGAGGATTGGGAAATCTACGAAAAAAATTCCCCTTTGCGATTCGTGCAAAATGTAAAAACCCCGGTGCTTTTACAGCATGGAGAGGCCGATATCAGGGTTCCTTTCAGTCAGGGCTTAATGTATTATAATGCCTTAAAACGCCGAGGAGTTCCGGTTCGTTTCCTGGTTCTGCCAAGACAACCACATGGCCCGGTAGAGCCAGCAATGATTCTTAAAACAGCTCAAACTAACCTTAGCTGGATGCTCCATCATTTAGAAGGTACAGAGTTAGGGTTTTAGGATAGGAAAAACATATTTAAAAGAGGCATTTCTGACGATTAAAGAACCATTAATTAACTTTATACTTCTTTTAAACTTGCCCCTCTTCAGGCTAAAAAAAATCCGGATGATTGCGATCATCCGGATTCATTTAAATTAATTTTCTCATCCTAAAAAAGAATGTGTTAAGCTGAACACTATATTTTCACTTTAGTATCCCCACCCCTTTTCAAATCAATATCATGTGGTTCATTCTTTTTCCATGAACCACGGGTAAAGTCAGGCACATCAACTGAATTTGAACGATTGTTTACAGACCACTCACTCAATGGCCAAACTGCACTCCAGGCTGCTGCATCATAAACATCCTGATCAAGGGGTAAACCATTCCTTAAACAATCAATTAAGCGCCAATTCATCAAAAAGTCCATTCCACCATGTCCACCAACTTTTTTAGCCAATTCACCAACTTTTTTAACAATATTTGGTGTATATTTTTCCTCAAGTGCCTTAAACTCTGCCTCTTTAACCCATCCTTCATGACTATTTGATATACTCGGTGTTGGATATTTCAACGCTGTTCCCTTTGTACCACTCAGTAAATGTATCCTGGAATATGGACGTGGTGAGGTTACATCATGCTGGATCATTATTGTCTTCCCCAGAACAGTACGAATAGTAGTCGTATTCATATTTCCATTAAAGTCTTTATTGGCAAACTCCTTATAAAGATCATTTTTTGCTGCCAGTTCTTTTGCCCTGGCTCCCATCTGGAAATCATTTGTAGAGACAGATACCAGATAATCCATCCGGTCACCCCGGTTAATATTCAGAGCCTGACAAACCGGACCGAGTCCATGAGTTGGGTAAAGACTACCCTTTCTGGTTGCATTCTCTCTTAAACGCCACATATCTTGATACCCCTTATCACTAAAATTAAGATCAATCAGATTATGAATGTATGCTCCTTCGGTATGTAAAAGTTCTCCAAAATAACCTTGCCTTGACATATGTAAGGTCAAGAGTTCAAAAAAGTCATAACAGCAGTTTTCAAGCATCATACAATGTTTACGGGTACGCTCAGAGGTTTCTACCAATTGCCAGCACTCCTGCATTGAGACTGCCGCAGGAACTTCAATAGTCACATGTTTACCCTGATTCATTGCATAAACTGCCATTGGGACATGCAAATGCCATGGGGTTGCAATATAAACGAGGTCGATATCTTTTCGATCACATAATTTCTTCCATTCATCAGGGCCGCCTGAATAGAGCGTTGGATTATGACTGGTACCATCAATCACCTTCTTAGCTTTCTCAACACTTGCCGGCCGTAAATCGCATAAAGCCTTGATCTCTGTACCCTCAATTTTGGAAATTGCATTCAGGTGACTTGGCCCCCGCTGTCCGAGTCCGATAAACCCAACCCGAACTATCGGAATTTTAGGAGCTGCATAACCACTCATATTAAAGGTTTGTACAGTGGAATGTCCATTCATTGAATTCAATGGACTTGATTGGTCTGTTTCAGAGGCAAAACCCTTCATGACATTACCTCCGGCAAGACTAAGACCTGCCAGGCTGCTGATTTTCAAAAAATCTCTACGGTTATTTTTCATTTTCTAGCTATTATTTTTTCTCCCGTCCGCTGCTGCGGTATTAATTATACTTGTAAGACCTGTGACCAGGTATAAAAATTTTCAGTGCCTCAAAATAGGAATAATTTATAATGTCAGTAATTTTAAATATTAAATTCCAGGAAACCACTTTTCGGCATTTTTACGATAGATTTTATCGATAACCTCCCTGGGTAATTTTATGCCTTTAATCTTTTCCTTAAAATAAGGAACGCTCATCTCTTCATCCGTAACAAAATACTTCCAGTCGCTTAATCTGGTTTCCTGAATATCCCTCTTCAGTTCAATCGGGTCTGAAACTGGTCCAACCCAATCATCTGTGGCATAAATCAGTCTATCCTGGTACTTAATCATAAAATCTCTGACTTTTTCTCTCTCCTTTATCGATTGATATTCCAAATGGCAAATCCTTTCAGCCATATCAACTGCCATATTCGGAAACTTATCCAAACGTTTAGCCAGTTCATCAACACTCCATTCTAGACTCCCAAGGTGAACCCCAACAAAGCGGATATTGGGATGCCTTTCAAGCATTTTATCCCTGGCATTGACCTGGTCTTCGTATGAAGGATATTCAGGATGTAGGAACATATGATATTCAGGATGCTTACTAAAATAGCTTTTATCCCCTGAAACCGTCATTTGATCGAGGGGTAACCAAGCATTGCGTGGTTCACCCAAATGCCCAACCAGAGTCTTGCCACTTTTTTCTATGTAATCAATTACCAGATCAAATCTTGGATCATCAATCATCACAAATTTTCCGTCCTTGTCGCGGAGCTCCATTCCAACATTCTTCCAAACCTTAACCCCTATCGCTCCATTATCGAATGAGCGCTTTAAATAAGCCAGTGTTTGTGGCAACCATTTATCAGTCCCCCAATCTGCTACCGTAAAGGTAGTTGCCCAAGCCACCTGTTCAGGGTATGCCTTAACCATCCGCAGAGCGACATCCTGCTGATATTCAACAGTTGGGTAGCTTGAGGGATTGACATTGAGTGCCAGCAGCCTAAAATTATCTTCTTTTGCCAAATGAATAAAAGTGGTATCGTATGCATTAATGTGAGTATGGGTATCATATTTCTCCACTTTTCGAAAATCCTCCAGCGAATAATAAGTGGTATCAGCACTTTCTGCACCCGAGGATATTTTGTTTGGTTGAGTACAATTCTGCATGAATAAAGCAAGCGCCAATAAGCCTGCATAGCGTGAATTTGAAAGTAATTTCATTATCAAATAATAGGGTTTAAATTTTTATGAATAATTTTCTCTTGGACATCCAGTACAGGATCAGCCATTCGAAGAAAAGAACGAGTCCACCACTTATCAAGGTAGCATAGGCAGGCCCCAGAATCTGATCAAAGTTTTTGCCCAGATGAATGAACAATGAATCATGAATCACATTCCGCATTCCACCATCGGCAATGACATAGGCAGCAATCGAGTTAATCCCAATCACTGTCAGGAAAAAGGTACCTTTTTTGCGGTTTTTCATGTCAATTAAACCATAAAACATGGCAAGAAAGAGAAAACAAATACCACCGCTAAAAATAGTCCATGCAGGAGTCCAAATACGTTTAACAATCGGGTTTATCCCTGCAAAATGAAGAACCAAGCCAATCAAGATCAGTAAAACTCCAAAAACAATAAACTTATTCAGTTTTTTTAAGGAGCTGGCTGAAGAGTTCAAGATATTTCCTGCAAGTAGACCTAAAATCATAGTTCCGAGCGTGGGAATAAAACTGAGGGTTGAATAACCACCACCGTTAAATAAGAATGGATTCTCCCGTGGAAAAAGGTTCATGAACCATTGATCGAATGCCCATGCGAAATTGGTATTCTTATTCCAGTGTGCTGCAAACCCACTTAAATTATGCTCCCAGTTTGCAGTAACACCGGCTGCTACATAATTAAAATCTGCTCCCGGCAGCGGGTAGAGTGCGAAAGCCAACCAATAGGCGAATAAAATAAAAACCAGCATAGCCAGTTGAACACGCTGAGAATAAAGAGAAATTAAAACAAGAAAAGTGTATCCTAAACCGATCTGGGTTAAGGTATCCTCAAAGGTCCAATAGGTTTGTTCAGAATGCATAGAACGAAGAAATATCCCGAGAAAAATAAGAATGACAGATCTTTTGATCGTGTGTCTAAGTATATTTCCAAAACTCGCTCCTTTGTTCTTTCGGCTAGCTATTGAATAGGGTAATACTACCCCAACCAGAAAGGTAAAGGAAGGTTGAATCATATCATGTAAGCTAAGCCAGGTCCATGGAACATGAGACTGATTAAAACCAATGATTTGCCAAAATGTACTTTCCGGTAATGCTTTTGCGACATCCTGAAGGGAAAGTACTTCGGCCATCATTAATAACGTGACAAAGCCACGGTAAACATCGACAGATGCTACGCGCTTTTGAGGCATTACAGGATTTATTGCAGCTCCGGTTGCCTTATTTTGCTCCTGGGATATTTCTGTTTCTTTCATTATAAAATTGGTTTTTTTCACGTATTTTCGGGATTCCGGCCGACAACCAGTCCTTCGCATTTTTGTAATAAATTTTATCAATTACACCTACAGGTAATTTTAGTCCATTTAACTTCCCAAATCCCGCCAAGCTGATCGAAGCATCCGTAACGAAGAAAATCCAGTCGCGCAGCCATGCTTCGTGAATAGCTTTAGATAATTCTGCGGGATCAATACTTGCATTTATTGCCTTATCAGATCCATATATCAACCTGTCCTGATACTTAATAAAAAAATCACGTATTTTTTTCCTATCATTAAAGGCATGTAGTTGTAAATTAGACATTCTGGACAAATCAACACGCATATTCGGAAAACGGTCCAACCGCTTAGCCAGTTCATCAAGACTCCATTCAAGACTTCCCAAATGCGCTCCAACAAATTTCAAATCTGGGTACATTTCAAGGAGCTTATCCCTTGCATTGATGTGTTCTTTATAAGATGGATATTCGGGATGAAGGTACATGTGGTATTCCGGATGAGCGCCATAATAGGATTTGCTAAAAGTCATTTTATCAAGGGGAAGCCAGCAATCCCTGGGCTCGCCATTATGTCCGATTAATGGAATACCATTTTGAACAAGGAATTTGAATATTGGTGCAAGTCTTGGATCATCGATCATTTACGAATTTTCCTTGATCATCACGAAGATCCATACCAATATTTTTCCAGATTTTAAAAGCCTTAGCACCTTTTGAAAGGGATAGTTTTAATTCCTTAATCGTATTTTCGGCCCAACCTTCATCATTAAAACCTTTTACCGAAAATGTGGTTGCAAACTCCATTTGGCGGGGGAAGTTTTGTAAATGCCCAAGTGCAATTTTCTGCTGCTCAGTCCAGGGCAACCCAAATGGCCGGTCATCAACAATATCCAGAAACTCAAAATTATCATCCTGAGCCAGTTTAACAAAAGTGATCTCATCCGTATTCACATGGACATGCGTGTCAAACTTCTTGACGGACTTAAAATCTTCAGCGGTGTAATAGCCATCATTTTTGAGTTGCAAATATGCTATCGAACGCGTGAAAGTCTTTCCTACCCAATCCGGAGTTACAAGGGCAATCAATAAAATCAGCAAGGATTTAATAGTCATTTATCGCTAATACAATTAAAAGTTTGAGCTCATTAAATTAAACAAAACATTTGGCATTCTATTTTTTGATTCCGAGTGCAGGGAAAAATGAATGATCTCAAGATTTTGTTTTTATATTTAGCCATATCCGAATTACTGAAAGTTATTAAATGATCAGCAATAATTTTAAATCTGCGCTAAGTCTTTTTACGCTACTTTCCATTTTTTTTTTGTACGCATGCGCAGGATACCGAAATTGTAAACGACTCGCTAAAGGTTAAAAAAAAGACGAGTTTAATCAGTGTAACTAACTTGTTTAACACTGGAAGTATGTATTATTTCACGGGTGTAGCGTCAAATAATAAACCTTCATTTGACACAAAGTTTGTTTATGATAACTTAAAACATAACTGGGGTGTTTTATTTTTCAAATCCTTCGATCTTGTGGATCGTAACGAAGCAATTAATTACTCTTTAATTGTACTTAACAAACGCTATTTCATCGGCTCCAAGATAATTATAAGTCCCCAGGCAGGTACCCAATTAAACCAAATTGGTACAATCGCCGGACCGGGGACTGACTTTTTAACCAATCTGAGCATAAATTATAAATTTAGCAAGAATTTCAGTATCAGTAATGATGCGGTGATGCAGAACCTGATATTAACCAAGCGGGCTAACTAGACCAACAGGATGAAGCTCCAATATCAAAAAAGAAGTTTCCTTATCTCTGCAGATGTATGGCATCGTAACCGGATTTTCAATAATCCAGGTTATTTATCCGTTGGAACTTACTTGCGTTACAGTGGTATAAAATTAAATTCAATCATGAACATGGTCATTACCTATTCACAGATCAAAATCCTGAATGCATACACGCCGCGAAAAAATGGGATGATGTTCTCGGCCGGGATAGGCTTCTAATTCGGTGTAAAAAAACGAGGTCAGATATTGCAATATCAGACCTCGTTTACTCAATTTCGTAGGGCAACGCAATAAACAAAAGCTGAATTAGGGTATATTCTAATTCGAATTAGCTTTTTTACTAAATTAAACAGCCAATTTTTAAGAAATCTTAAAGAAATTTTGATCGAAGTTCCGGACCCGGGATCATGCAATCTGCCTTTTGGCCAAACCATTTGTAACGGTTTCTAGCCAAAAAATCATAAAAAAAATCTCTAATTGTCACAGGAACAATTGACGTTAGAGCGGCAATTTTAAAAATACTTCCTAATTCCATTGCAATTTTTAGAGCGGCGGCAGATTTTAAATAGGGAGTGTTTCCGGGTTCATACACAATAATGGAATCAATTTTTGTTATATCAATTCCTAAATCGTGAATAATCTCTTTTCCAATTTTACTTTGGATTGGTACAAATCGAAACCTGTCCTTTTGATCATGCTTGATAATAAATTGCACTGAACTGTTGCAAAAGTTACAAACTCCATCAAAAAGTATGATTATTTTATTTTTTGGAAGATCTGCCTGCATGATCGGTCCCTTATTGCAAAGATAAAAGCAATCCTCGGAATCAGGTAGATTTCATCCATTTAATTGGATGAAGAATCGATTAGAGATGAATTAATGTTCCAAATTAATCAGAGAAAGCGGCAAGCCCAAACAAAAAAGCTCTCAAAAATTGAGAGCTTTGAGTGTACCCAGCGCCGGAATCGAACCGGCACAGTTTCCTATCGGTGTTTGAGACCGACGCGTCTACCAGTTCCGCCAGCTGGGCATTTTGTTTTAACGATTTACGCTTTCACGCTAACCATGCGGGATGCAAACATAAATAAAATTTTAATAATTTAAAGGGTTCAGACCTTGAATTTATTCAGACCTTCCCCGCTAGGAATATCTTTCTTTTAACTTCTCGATAAGTTCAGGATATTTTATCAAGTTCTTGATGTATTTTGTACTCTTCATTCTCTTTATGTGAAGTTCGATAAGCCTGGCCTGTTGATAGCCCAAATCTGCAATGGAGAAGTACAACTCCCAATCGTCAGTTTTTGCAGTGAAGCTTTTTGAAAATAACTTCTTGATATGTTCAGTAATTCGCTCAGGAAGGTCTTTACAACTACCAATATAAAACTGATTCAGTCGATTAGAAAATAAAATGTATACTATCGCCATGCACTAAGATAATACTGACTTATTGATAATCGGATTGTTAGTAGTAAATGGTATGTTTTTGGTAATTACCGGAAAAACTAGGAGCAGAAAAAAGAAATTATTATTTGTTACCAGTTTAACTGAAGTGTGATGAGGATAAAGACATTTATTGCGAGTAATCTTGTTTACTTGGCGCCGGTCCCGATAACTATCGGGACGAACCGGCACAGTTTCCTATCGGTGTTTGAGACCGACGCGTCTACCACCCCGATAGCTATCGGGGCCGCCAGCTGGGCATTTTGTTTTAACGATTTACGCTTTCACGCTAACCATGCGGGATGCAAACATAAATAAAATTTTAATAATTTAAAGGGTTCAGACCTTGAATTTGTTCAGACCTTCCCGAATCCTTAGAAGATATTTCTGACGGTACCAGATGTCCTTGATTCTTAACAATATACTTTCAGAATCCTTTTCTAATTTGGTATTAAACTCATCAGTAGCAGATTTCAATTCATCAAACAAAGCTAATTCCATTGCATCGATCTGCGCAGTAAGATCTGCCAGTTTCAGCTCATCATGATCAAATTCCATTTCCATTAAAGCCTCATTCACTTCCATCATTTCCATTAAGAAATCCTGCGGCAAAACATACTTATCTCCATCAGCAAGCATATTATTCAGAGAAAGTACGTACTCAATACACTTGAGAGGATCAGATAAAACCTGATAAGCCTTATTATTCATGGTAGAGAGTTCCAAAATCTCAGCCTGCTTTTCATCACTCTCATTGACATAAAAGTCGGGATGATAACGCTTGCTCAGCTCATAGAATTTTTTCTTGACGAGTGAACGGTCAGGCTGAAAACTCAAGGGAAGATGGTATAGTTCAAAATAATTCAATGGTAAGATTTTAGAATTAATTAGGTGTTGAGAACAGCTTTTTTCTATCAATATTCAATCAATATTAAGGGTTTCTCTATTATTTCAATAGAGAGATGAACAGATATGAGATCCGTACTGCCTTGGGATGACTTTAAAACGAAAGGCGATTTTTAAGCCAAAACTTTCTGGTCAATAAAATAAGAATCAACCATCAATTAATAATGTGCTTAACTATATCATTCCAAAAAACAAATACCATCAAGGTGATGAGGATCACGAAACCTACCATCTGAACACGTTCCATAAATTTATCCCCCAGAGGTTTACCTTTCACCATTTCTAACAATAAAAAAATCGCATGACCACCATCCAATGCCGGAATTGGTAATAAATTCATTAATGCTAAGGCCATGGATAATAAACCCACCAAACTCCAGAATTTAACCCAGTCAACCGTACCTCCAAACATGGTTGCAATACCTATCGGACCTGTAAATGCTTTATTTGCTTTGACCTGACCTGAGGCCACTTTACCCAAACCCTTGGCATTATCCATAAAAGAACCCCAAGCTTTAGAGGCACCCACCGGCAATGCAGCCAATATTCCATAATCTACACTCTCGAGAGGAATATTAAAATATTGAGATACATAGATGCCAATCGTGCCATCTTCGGAAACTGCAGTTGGAATTTCAATGGCTTGCTGATCGCGAATAACCGAAATCGATACTATCTTTCTTTTAGAAGCTTGTATCTCAGATTTAAATTCATCATAGAATGTTATCGGTTTAGCATTTACTGCCAAAATACTGTCTCCCACTTTTAATCCTGCTTTTTGGGCATTCCCGCCAGGTGCAATTTGCACTACGCCCGACATCTTAACACGCGGTTCAACAAACTGACCGATTCCTAAATCAGAAACCATTTCCAAAACATCTCCAGGAACCTGTACCGAAACAGTTTCGCCCTTTCTGAGCACGCTAAGTTCTGTATCACCCAACAATACTTTTGAACTGGTTAATTCCTCAAATCGCTTTACCGGTAAGCCATTTACCGCTATTATACGATCCCCTACCTGAAGGCCGATAGCTTTTCCGATAATCCCGGGTGCAATTCCATCGGGAAGTTTGTCATTGGGAATAAAAGTTTCACCATTTTTTAGCGTAAGCATCCAGAAAATAAAAATACCCAGTATGATATTCACTGTCACCCCACCCAACATGACAATAAGTCGTTGCCAGGCCGGTTTGGACCGAAATTCCCATGGCTGTGGCGGACCGGCAAGCTGGTCGGTGTCCATTGATTCATCAATCATCCCTAAAATTTTAACGTAGCCCCCTAATGGTAGCCATCCAATACCGTATTCACAACCCTTATAATTAAAACTCAATAATTTAAAGCCCCATGCATCGAAGAATAGATAAAATTTCTCTACTCTGATACCAAATGCTCTTGCAGCAAAAAAGTGCCCAGCTTCGTGCAAAATGATTAAAATCGATAAGCCCAATAACAATTGCCCGGTCATTACTAATCCATCCATGCCTTTTCTCTTATTTTATATTTAAACTTTAAAATTTACTATTTGTTACAAATTGGTTTGCCAAGATTCTTGTAATTCTGTCCGTTTCTATGTAATCTTCAAGCGAGGGCTTGGAAATGAATTCGATTTCAGACATACATTTCTCAATTATCTCGCTCATGCGCAAAAATGTAATTTGTTCTTTCAAAAATTCGGCCACAACGATTTCATTGGCTGCATTAATTACACAAGGCATATTTCCACCGGTATTTAAAGCAAAAAAGGCAATATCAAGATTTCTGAAGGTCTTTTTGTCAGCCTCCTCGAAACTTAAATTCGGAAAGTCCATGAAATTGAACCTTGGAAAATCATTTGCCATACGTTTAGGATAAGCCATCGCATACTGAATAGGCAATTTCATGTCGGGAAGGCCTAATTGTGCTTTAATTGATCCATCGGTAAACTGAACCAGGGAATGAACAATCGATTGAGGATGAACAATAACGTCAATTTGTGAAGGGTTTAAATCAAATAACCATTTGGCTTCAATAACCTCCAGTCCCTTATTCATTAAACTTGCCGAGACAATAGTAATCTTCTCACCCATCACCCAATTAGGATGTTTGAGGGCATCCTTACGTGAAATGGTAGCCAAAAATTTTCTGTCTTTCCCCCTGAATGGACCGCCTGATGCTGTCAAATATATTTTTTCAATAGGATTATGTTCTTCTCCTGCTAAGCACTGAAAAATTGCGGAATGTTCAGAATCAACCGGCAATATCTTAACCCCATGGTGTTTTGCCAAGGAGGTTACCAACTCTCCTGCCACAACTAAGGTTTCCTTATTGGCAAGTGCAATATTTTTGCCCGCTTTGATGGCGGCCAATGTGGGAATTAGACCGGCAAATCCAACCATCGCTGTAAGAACAAGCGCAATCTCAGGTCGCTCTAATATTGAACATAACTCATCAGTCCCAAAAAAAACCTCCGTATTTGAATTTTTCAATGCCGATCTAACTTCTTCCAATTTAGACTCCTGGGCAATTACTACATATTTCGGATTAAATTCCAGCGCTTGCTTGATCAAAAGGGAAGCATTACCATTAGCGGTAAGAATAAAGGCCTTGAAGCGCTCAGGATTTTGTCTGATTACCTCGAGTGCCTGAGTGCCAATACTTCCTGTTGAACCGAGTATGGCAATATTCCTTAATTCAACACCATTATCTAAATTTATACCCATCTATATCCACACAATTTATACTATCAATCCGTAATTGATTTAAATTATAACTTTGTTATTAGCCCCTTTATCAACTGATAATCCATTCATTCAATTCTTCAGCAATATGTCTGTCATTTGACAATCGAGGCACCTTATTTTGTCCGCCGAGTTTACCTTTTGACTTCATATAGCTTCTGAAGGAATCTTTTTCAAGTTTATGCATGATTAATGGACGTAAAACTTTGCCCACTATTAAATCATAATAATACGTATTTCTCTCCTGTAATACCAGATCAACTTGATTACTAAAATTTTCAAGGTCAACCGGGGCCTTGGCAAATTCTACATACCATTCGTGGTAAGGCAAGTTACCATCAATAGGGCTCACCTGAGGAGCCACAGTAAATTCTGTAATTTCAATACCTTCCCTCCGGGCAACGGATAAAAGTGCATATTCAACTTCCTCGCCGATGACGTGTTCTCCAAAAGCTGAAATGAAATGCTTAATTCTTCCGGTAACTACAATTCGATATGGACTTTTAGAAACAAACCTAACGGTATCCCCGATGCTATAGGCCCAAAGTCCGGCGTTCGTATTTAAAATGATTGCATAATTTTTATCCAACTCAACATCTGCAAGTGAAATGCGACTAGGATTTTCAGAATAATATTCATCCGTTGGAATAAATTCGTAAAAAATACCCGAATTAATTAGTAGCAGCAGTCCTTTTTCTATTTGTGAATCTTGAAAAGCGATAAATCCCTCGGATGCGGGATAGGTTTCAATCGAATCAACAGATCTTCCAATACTTTCTTCCAATCTGGCACGGTAGGGCTCAAAATTAACCCCACCGTAGACAAAAAGCGAGAAATTCTTGAATAAATCTCCAATCTTCTTTCCCTCACCCCTAATGCTAAGCCTGTCGAAATACATTTGAACCCAAGGTGGAATTCCAGAAATCAGACGCATATCTTCAGAAATTGTTTCTTCAACAATTGCATCAACTTTTGCTTCCCAATCCTCAATACAATTCGTTTCATAAGAAGGCAAACGATTTTTTTGAAGATAGGGCGGCACATGATTTGCAACAATACCTGACAATCGTCCTAAATCAATTCCATTTCTACGTTCAAGAATAGGGCTCCCCTGAAGAAAAATCAGTTTTCCATCCAAAAACTGAGATTTCCCTGTTTCATGGATGTAAGAAAACAGCGCATTTCTGGCACCGTTTAGGTGTTCAGGCATTGATTCTTTCGAAATGGGAATGTACTTCACACCCGAAGTAGTTCCAGATGTCTTGGCAAGATAAATCGGCTTACCTGGCCACAGGACATCAGCCTCACCCCGGACTACACGATCTATATATGTCTTCAGCTCCTCGTAATCTGAAACAGGAACCTGTTTTTTAAAATCATCGTAGGTTTTTATGCTCTCAAAGTGATGATCCTTTCCAAAGGAGGTATCTTTAGCTTTAGATATTAGCTTTAAAAAGATTTTTTCCTGCGTTGAAATGGGATCATTCTTCCATTTATTCATCTGCCAAACCGCAAATGATGCGAGTGGCTTGGCCAACCAGGATTTAATTCCCATTAGTATCCTCCGATTCATTCAGCAAAATTTCCTCTTCGTCGGTATACATGTTAACCAAATGACGATAAGCGATAATCTGAATTAGACTTGAAAATGGGACAGTAAACAATAAACCTATAAATAAAGCCATCGCACCGAGAATATTCAGCCCCAGCATAACTAAAAAAAGCAGACTGATAAACCAAAAATGACCTTTCGTTATTGCCCAACTCTGGGTGATTGATTCTGAGGCTCCAGACTCCTGATCAACGATAAAACAAACAACAAAGCAAAGTCTGATGGTAAGGAAAACCAATGGAATGGCAATAAGTGTAAAAATCGGCAAAAGATCCCAGCTAAATGGGTTATTGGTATCAATATCCTGCTTATTGTAAAAATAAATCGAGCTGATTATTCCGATTATAAATACCATTACCAAACCAATGATGAGCTTAACAAACAAAAAATTAACCGCTTTAACCAGATTAGGAATAAAATCGGGGAATTCAGGATCTGCATCCTCATCAATCAACTTAATAAAGACCTGATAAAAAGCGACTCCAAAAAATGCATCGAAGAGACTGAGTATAACATTCTGAAGTAATACCCCTTGTCCGCTTGCACCTCCAAAAATACTTGTTAGTATAGTCGTAACTAATAGTATGAATGCAAATTGCACGGCAGTAAAGCCTATTAAAATCCAAATATTCTTCTTGGCAAGTTGCCAGGCATCAGCCAATATCACCTTCACTGACAATGATTTATTCATATTTTATTACTTTCTTAAAATAATTCTTTTCCAAAAATCTTGCATAAACCCCAGACCATAAGCTGTTAGTTGCACGAATGAAGCTGCAATACTCAAAAATGCAACTTTTGATGAATTATTTACTTTCCATGCATGGAAAAATATTAACAAAATATAAATGGCAAGAAAAGTATTGCAAAACTCAGCCAATAAGTGATTCAAAACGTTTAAAAATAAACTCAAGAGCAAAAATATAGTAAAAAAAGCGGGTAAAAAATGTACCCACTTTAATTCTTGAGGAAAATGTTTGAAAATATTAATTCTGGCTCGTCCGAAAAAGTGAAGTTGCTTGTAAAATTGAAAAAGATCAGTTCTGCGTTTATGGTAAACAACCGCATCAGGAATCAATCCGATTTTAAATCCCAGAGATTGAATACGAATGCTGAATTCAATATCTTCACCTAAGCGAGGCAGGATAAAACCACCGGTCTTTTCCCAAACTTCTCGAGAAATTCCCATGTTGAAACTACGTGGATGAAAAGTTCCAATATGCCTTTTGTTTCCCCTGATTCCTCCGGTAGTAAACGGAGAAGTCATGGAATAACTAATGGCTTTCTGAATCGGTGTAAATGAGGGATGAGCCCCATCCGGACCGCCATAGGCATCCAGTGGATGAGCTAACAGGTAATTATTTACGGTTTCCAGGTAATTGGGAGGTATCAGACAATCAGAATCAAATACAATAAAAAAATCGCCTTTAGCGTGTTCAAAACCAAAGTTTCTGGCAAAGCCCTGCCCTCCATTTTCCTTGTAATAATAGCTTATGCTTAGACGGTCAATATATGAATTGACAATATCCTTTGCATCAATTTTTGATCCGTCTTCAATAATCAAAACCTCAAACTGAAGATAACTTTGTTTCGTTAAGGTAAATAACAATTCATCAATTTCTTGAGGTCTGTTATAAAGTGGAATGATGATTGAAAAAAACATGTTGATTATAGTCTAGTGAATAAAAAATCAAACAGTCTTTTCAATCTGATAGGAATTACGTTCAGGAGAGTTTCTTGAGACAAGTTCTGCAATAAAACCGGTTAGAAAAAGTTGAAAACCAACCACTATAGCTACTAAAGCAATATAAAAAAGTGGTTGATCAACTATTTCGCGTGAATATTTAATGTGCATGCTAATGTGATACAACTTCTCAATGATAATCCAAAATGCAATCATAGTACCGGCCATAAAACTCAGAGCACCCATTGTACCAAAGAAATGCATGGGTCTTTTGGCGAACTTTCCTACAAAAAAGATAGAAAGGAGGTCAAGAAAACCATTTATGAACCGACTAAAACCAAATTTGGTATAGCCGTATTTGCGAGCCCGGTGTTCGACTACCTGTTCACCTATTTTTTTAAACCCAGCCCATTTGGCTATAACAGGAATATAACGATGCATTTCGCCATAAACCTCAATACTTTTAACCACCTCACTTCGGTAGGCTTTCAATCCGCAGTTGAAATCATGTAAATTATGGATTCCGGACATGCGACGGGTAACGAAATTAAATAGTTTGGTGGGGATGGTCTTAGAGAGCGGGTCATGTCGCTTTTGCTTCCAACCTGAAACAAGGTCAAATTTCTCTTCAACAATTCTTCTGTAGAGCTCCGGAATTTCATCCGGGCTATCCTGAAGATCAGCATCCATAGTAATCACCACATTCCCCCGAGAGGCCTCAAAGCCTACATTAAGCGCCGCAGATTTGCCATAGTTTCTACGAAATTTAATCCCAATAATTTCTGGAAACTCGCCTTTTAATTTTTCAATTACCTCCCAAGATCCATCATTACTTCCATCATCAACTAAAATCACTTCGTGGCTAAAACCCTGATTGGTCATCACCCTGTTAATCCAACTTAGAAGCTCAGGCAGAGATTCAGCCTCATTTAATAGGGGAATAACAACAGATATGTCCATTCTTTAAATGTGAGTATGAGCAATGAGATCATAGAATCTCGCTTGTTTAACCATTAAAAACGTGCAAATTTGGTCAATAAAATTGAGAAAAACCGCACCTTAAATTATTTTGAATTTCTATTCTTCTTGATGCTCATCATTTGAGGCAAAGACCGGGGCTTCCTTCTTAAATATAGCGGCGAAAATCAAAGACATGATGAACTGTACTATTACAGCGGTAAGCAGATTTTTAAAGAACTGTGCTGGACTTGGGTCATACTGATCTTTTATTCCTTCAATTTGCCTGGATACTGCTTCATCAATCTGCTCCTGTCCCATACCCATTTTCTCAAAAGTTTCAGTCATACCGATTTCCATATATCCTGAAATTTTTTCAAAG
>Ga0194130_10003536_pt1 | contig 20858 bp, 25 predicted proteins | sample TA2KigsurfametaG_FD_160084 | JGI IMG/M metagenome (GOLD analysis project Ga0194130, IMG submission 160084) | Freshwater microbial communities from Lake Tanganyika, Tanzania - TA2015050 Kigoma 12 surface | ecosystem: Environmental > Aquatic > Freshwater > Lake | place: Tanzania: Lake Tanganyika... | reverse complement strand
CCATATTCAAAAGCTGACTGGAATAACTTAAAACAGCTTATAGAACAACGTAATGGATGTTTTTGGTTAGACGCCTTTCCAAACTCTAGAGAACTCGGTGAACCTAAATGGCTTAGTGAATTTGAATTTTTAGGGATTTATAAGACCAATCAGCCCGATGGATGGACCCACTATGTAGCCGTACCTCAACCTGCTATAAATACTTGGGATGATTTTTACAATCATGACTGGTCTAAACAAGATACTATTAAGTTTCTTACTCAACCGTTAAAATATATGAATTTAAATGAAGCAAAGACTGTGCTAAAATATTTAAAAATCTTTGACAAATCAAAATAAAGTAAGTAAAATAGAAAAATTAACTTAGGAAAAAAAATGAAAACCAACGCAAGTTTTAATCTTTCAAAAACCAGTAAAAAATTAGCAAGCGGTATACAAGATCCGCACACACGCAGAACATTTCTCAATCTTATGATCGAAGCAGAAGCTGCACAAGTCGCAGGTAAGAATCGCAAGTTTAGTGATCCAGCCACAAGCCAAAAATCTAATAAAGTAACTGCGACAGAGTAATGATTTATACTTTTGGTTGTAGTATGACAAAGTGGTATTGGCCTACCTGGGCTGATTGGCTACAAATATACGATCAACCAGTGACAAATTTGGCTAATAAAGGTTATGGTAATCAAAACATTTACTGGACGTTGATTAACCTAACGGATAAGTTAACTAAAGACGACACGGTTAATATCATGTGGGCAGAGAATCATAGATTAGATTTATGGTATGATCGTAGCTGGATAGATGAAAAAGACGTGTTGGGATTCTTTCCAGACACCAAAGGCCGTCTTTGGTTTACAAATAGATCTGCGTACACAGGATTATATAGAACACATCCCGATTTGTATACCAGTTTTACTAACATGGTAATTGAAACCCTACAAATTATCTTTCAAACTCAGTTATTACTAGATTGTATTGGGTGCAAGTATGTTATGCACTCTAGTAAAAACTTGTGGTGTGATGGTCGTCCGGTATTCCTATCGCGCTACCAAACAACATATCAACACAAATACGGTATTTCAGAGGAAGAATTAGAAATAGCCAAAGATATAATGTCATTAGAACCTATAGAAAAACTTATTGGATTAATTGATTGGTCTAAGTTCTTGTGTGATGTTAAAGATCCGTACGATGCAAAACAAAGTAGAGGTATTTGGGAATATTATATCAATAACAAAGAGTATGTTGTACTAGCACATGAAACTGATCACCATCCTAACAGTCTAGCACATCACGACTATGCTTTAGAAATGGTATTAAAACAAGACCCAAAACAAGGGCAATACAGAAAACTAGCAAAAAGCATAGCAGAAGAAACAATGGCTTATCCTGTGCCGGAATTTATTCCAAGTGAATTTGTAATTGCTCCTGGGATTAAATTACTAGACGATAAGTATAAGAGAATGTTAGAGAAATTATAATGAACACAGAAGAAATTAAAGCCTTTTATAGCCAAATACATTTTCCAGGCCGCTATACTGTTGAAGACCTAAAGTTCTATGAAGAACAAGGTATCAATAATGTTTATCTAAAAGAGATAGATAAGTTTTTAGTTGACGGCATGAGTGTATTAGATGTAGGGTGTGGCACAGGCCTAGTAAGTAACCTGTTTGCTATTCATAGACCTAACTGCCAAATCACCAGCGTGGATTTTAGTGACAGTATTGACTATGCTAAATCATTTGCTCAGGAAAATAATATCAATAATGTTAATTGGATTAAACAAGACTTCTTGAATTTTAAAACAACTAAACGATACGATATGATTATCTGTTGTGGTGTACTACATCACATACCAGAACATCAACAGGCCTTGGCTAAAATGAAAGAACTCCTAAAGCCTGGCGGCAAGTTAATGTTGGCGGTCTACAACACGTACGGCAAAGTACTTAAACAGATATTTAACATCAAGTATCACAATGATGTTTTATATAAAGATCAAGAATTAAATCCATTTGAATTAAGTTTTACACATAGACAAGTATTAAAAATGTGTAAAGATCTACAATTTGAATTAGTTACTCCTAGCATTAACAATCATTTAGTAAACTTATCTGCACTATTCAACAGCGTCAATGGTGGGCTAGCCTTATATGTCCTTACCAAGCCCTAAACGAAAGAAAACAGTTGTAGTTTGCAACTTTCCTAGATTTAGCGGTGAGATCTGGTTGCCATTCTTATGGGCCCAGGCAAAAACATTCTACGAAAAATACGGCCTACGTGATGACGAGTGGACTTGGTACCCTTGTTACGCTGACGTCTATAGTGGCGAATACGCCGAACAAATCAAAGAACTACTCAAAAACAGCAATCCTGACGTATTTGCTATCAGCCTATATGTATGGAACTACACACTAGCACATGAAATAGCCGCGTGGGTTAAAGAGCGTTGGCCAAAGTGTGTGGTAATCAGCGGCGGCCCCCACCAATACTTTAAGCATGACCTGCGTTGGTTTAAAGAACACCCACATTTAGACGCTAGCCTACCTGGTGACTGCTATGGTGAGCAGTGTTTTATGGAAGTCCTGGACAACTATGATGATGCGACCTGCACAGTAGATTGGCGTAAAGTCACAGACATCTACTATCCAAGTAAAAGCAGAATGGTATTGTCTAATACCAAATCAATGTCCAGAGCAGAACGCAAGGTATATCCATTTACCTGGAGTGCACTTAAGGTACAGGCAGATCACTTGTTAAAGTTTGCTGAATTCCAACGTGAACATTTCCCTAATAGTATGTTGTTGAGTGTATTAGAAACTACCAGAGGGTGCCCGTATGGTTGCACCTATTGTGATTGGGGCGGTGGGGTTAGTACCACAGTCCTACAGAAAACCTTAGATAATGTTAAACAGGACATTGATGCACTGATGCTATTTAACCTAACCTATATCTATCTTGCTGATGCTAACTTTGGTATATTTGGCGAGCGTGATGTAGATATCATGCGTTATATTGCTTATAAGAAAATTAAAACTAAACAGTGGTTTGGTGTAGGGTTTGGTGGATATGCTAAAACAGAAAATAAATTATCATATATCCGCGAGATCTTAAAGATCGATATCGAGAACAATATTAGCATGACTAAAGAATTAAAACTTAGTATGCAGACTCTGGACGATCAAGTGCTGGACAATATTGACCGCAAGAACATACCTTTGAACAAACAGTTAGAAATATATCAACCTCTGGCCAAAAATACCAAACTACCATTGTATGTAGAAATGATCATGGGTTTGCCCGGTATCAACCTTGACAAGTACTACCACGAACTAGATGTGCTAGGACTTGATCATCTAAGTGTACAATGGTTTGAGTGGATATTACTACCAGAAACCCCTGCTTATGCCCAAACGTATAGACAGAAATATGGCATCAAGACTATTATCAAAAACAAAGGCTGGGCAGTATGGGAAGAAGGCAGTGAGCGTGAAGTAGTCGTTGCCTGTGACAGTTTCACTGATCGCGACTATATGCAGATGATTTTAAGCAACAGCCTATATCATTTGTTTGTGCTGGGTGGCTACTACAAACAATCTATCAACTGGGTAAAAGTAACACACAGTATAGAATACGGACAACTAGCACGTGATATTTACGAAAACTTTTTTGATTACAACGAAGCTTGTCCAGAATGGCAACGGATAATCACGGATCCAAATGTTCCATGTACATTTGATGTATGTGGTGCTGAAGTATATGGTGCTTATTACTTTGTAGCACGTGTATTTTTAGATCCTATATTTGCAGATAATTTAATCAAATATTTAAAGAGTAAATACAATATACCCCAAGACCTAGTAGATGCTGATGCTGTACTAAACATCACAGCGGATCGTTATGGTCGTACAGAATGGCATGGTTTACATAGAGTATCGTATAAAAAAGACATTAGTTTTCAAGAAAATAACGTACACTCAATGATAGGTGCGTTGAGAACTTATATCGATGCTGGAGATACTATGCGTGGAAAGAAAAAATTATTTGGATTTATAAATGTGGACGTTTAATTTTAAATCAGTAATAATATCGATATTGATCGCTGTTGCCTGGTTTTTTGGATTCCGAGAACTGTGGACAGTCTTTACTAATTTTAGTGATCAATGGTATTGGTTTCTTTTAGCTACAATTTATACAACCACACTGAATGATGTATTTGGTCATATGATCCTGACGCATCGATTATTTCCTGTAAATCTTGACGGCATGGGATATCGTGTTTTAAGTTTCTTATTCATAGTTGATCACGGATGGGGGCCTGTAACGGGATTCTGTATGGCGCATCATAGGCATCATCAATGCAGTGATCAAGGTAATCGAGATGTTGCCAACTGGCGCATTGGTTGGTGGGCCCATGGCATAGTAAGTCCAATAAATTATATATTCCAACCTGTTACTGATTGGGGTGACAAAGAAAAATATGTAGAAATGCAAGAACGTAAATTTAGAGAAGTATTTGCTGATACTTGGACTTGGTTTATAGAAGAATATTCACACGTGTTTACTTTGTTATTTTGGACCATGCTGTATATTATCTGTCCTGTGATACTTTTCAAAGTGATATTTTTAGGTAGAGCATTGTTGACTATATACACCCTATTTTCAACTATCGGTGGGCACACACGGATACCGGGTGGATATAGAAATTTCAACACTCCAGATAATTCTTATAATAATTTACTGTTACATTACGTTAGTTTACTGATGTTTCCTACAATATTACAGAATAATCATCATGGTCAAAAATATACATTAGAAAAAGGTAGTGGATTACATTGGTACGAATATGATGTTAGTAAACATATAGCAAGATTTTTAAAATTAATTATAGGAAAAAAGGATTAACATGGATTACAAAATAAAAGATATAAATTTAGCCTCATGGGGACATAAAGAAATAGCTATCGCAGAAACAGAAATGCCTGGACTGATGGCGATTCGCGATGAATATTTAGAAGAACAACCACTCAAAGGTGCTCGTATCGCTGGAAGCCTACACATGACTATCCAAACAGCAGTGCTAGTAGAGACATTAGTTGCACTAGGCGCAGAAGTCCGCTGGAGTTCATGTAACATATTTTCAACACAGGATCACGCCGCTGCTGCACTGGCTGATCGAGGCATACCTGTATTCGCTTGGAAAGGTGAAACAGAAGAAGAATACTGGTGGTGTATCGAACGCACACTGAGTGGTCCTAACGACTGGCGGCCAAATATGTTGCTTGATGACGGGAATGATCTAACTCATTATGTACATAAACATCACCCTGGTCTATTAGAGGGTATCTTTGGAGTTACTGAAGAAACCACAACTGGCATCCATAAGATCAATGAAGCTATTGGTCGTGGAGAATTTAAACTACGTGCCATCAATGTCAACGACAGCGTGACCAAAGCTAAATTTGACAACCTCTATGGCTGTAGAGAAAGCCTGGTAGATGGTATTAAGCGTGCCACTGATGTGATGATCGCAGGTAAAGTTGCGGTAGTAGCTGGCTTTGGTGATGTAGGTAAAGGTTCAGCCGCGGCATTGCGAGCACTATCAGCGCAGGTATGGGTAACTGAGATTGATCCTATCTGCGCACTACAGGCGGCCATGGAAGGCTATCGTGTAGTTACTATGGACTATGCCGCAGACAAAGCAGACATATTTGTCACAGCTACTGGTAATATTAATATCATTACCTATGGTGATATGTTAAGAATGAAAAATAATGCTATCGTTTGTAACATAGGACATTTTGACAGTGAGATTGATGTTGTTAGCCTGCAGGATTATTGTCAATGGGAAGAAATCAAACCTCAAGTTGATCATGTGATATTCCCAGATGGTAAGCGTATCATCTTACTAGCTAAAGGTCGATTAGTTAATCTTGGTTGTGCGACAGGACACCCCAGTTATGTGATGTCAAACAGTTTTACTAATCAAGTCCTAGCACAGATTGAAATGTTCCGTAATTGGGAAAACTATAATATTGGTCATTTATATCTATTACCGAAACATTTGGATGAGAAAGTTGCTAAATTGCATTTGGCCAAGATTGGTGCTGAATTAACATCACTAACTGCTGATCAAGCCGCGTATATTGGTGTTGCGGTCGATGGTCCATATAAACCTGATAGTTATCGTTATTAAGAGATCATTAAGTAATATTATTACCTCTCGGCCACCTGGCTAAATAAAAACGTGGCTTACATGCAACAGAATTTTATTCTGTGGCTTTTTAGCAACAAATTAAACAAGAGAGGAATAAGTAATGAAAAAATCATTAATCGCAGCAATCTTAGCAACACTATCAATTTCTGCTCAGGCAGATCAACCAATCACCGCATCTGACAGCTACATCCACGGTCAATACACATTCCGTGACAGCATCGCCAGCAACAAAGATGATGCAAACCGCCAAGGTATCAACTTAACTGTTGGTCGTAATATTGGCTACGGTATTACATTGGATGGTGGTGCACAAGTTCGTAACGAAAACGGTGCAGTCGGTCGCGATACTACACGTTTAGAAACTGGTGCTACATATCAGTTTGGTCTTACACAGGACGTGGCTCTATACACACGCGGTGCATTAGGTTACAGATTAACTGACCAAGAAGATTCAACATACTATTCAATTGAACCTGGCGTTCGTTTCCAAGCGACTCCGGCACTGAACTTACGTGCAGGCTATCGTTACAGAACTGCGTTTAGTGATAGCATTTTTGACAAGACAAATACTGTACGTTTTGGTGCAGAATACGCATTGAGTAAAACACAGTCTCTAACAGCAGGTGTTGATCGTTTCTACGGTGACACAGAAACACTAGGTGTTAACCTAGGTTACGTTGTGAGATTCTAATCAAACTAATAACGCCTCTTAACAATGCGCAACCTTTATTAGTATCCAAAAAAGCCTCATTTCGGTGGGGCTTTTTCTTAACAAAAATTTGGTAATAGAATATCTTTTGCGTATTGTCGGTAAGTGACTCTTTCAGGGTGCCCGTCTGGTTGTAACGGTAAATTGTTTTTATTGGCCCAGGTTAACAAACTATAGTCAGATGGAATAAAATTTATCTGATGATTTGTAGAAAAAACTTTCAATTGATTTTTTTAATAAAATATCAGAGGTCAAATCATCACCAAAAAAGATTAAACACTTTTGAGAAATTTTCTTTAATAATAGTAATGTCGTTAATAGCGAACTAAGTTCATCATTTATGTCTAGTAGATGTATATAATCGTTTGTGTAATCTGAATTTAAGATATCAACATGTTTTTGATTATCGAAATAGTTTCTATTTGGTGATTCTTCTGCGTAGACCAACCCTTTATCAATTTTTGGCATATATTTCTTAGCTAAAATATCAGGATGATCCGGTGGCAATCTTATGTTGAATCTAGAAAGATAGGTCAGTTGCCATATAGCATCAAACGTTATTTTAGAATCATTTAATAAAAAATCATTAAATCTTCGAATCTGAGTAGTATTGCTTCCGGCACCGATGGCTAGATTAATTACATTATAATTAGAGTTTTCTTGAATGTAGTTTGCCCATCCATCCTGATGAGTAAAGCTACACCCCAAAGTTAATAAAGTTTGAGTCATGTTGATATTTATTTTTCTATTTTTTTGATTAGATATTTCAAAATCTGTTGACAAAAATTTGATATCATGCTATAGTATTACAGTAATATTCTATAATTATGGGGTAAAAAAACATGTTTGATTCAATTGAAATTCGTAAAGTAACAAATGGATTCGTAGTGATCCTAACACAAGAAGATGAGACCAGTGAGTATGTATTTGATACCAGTCGTAAGGCTATTAGATTTATCAAAGAATACGTAGAAACCAAGGTTGCACGCACAGTAGCAGATCGCCAAGAAGCATAATTTTTCCACGTATTTCAGCAAAAATAAATACGTTATAGCAGTAAATTCAACGAAAACTGGAGAAATCAATGTCAAAAACCGTCCTGGTGACTGGTGGTGCGGGCTTTATCGCACACCACGTTATTGAAAATATATTAAGAAATACCGATTGGAATGTAGTCAGCTTAGACAGACTAGATTTCTCGGGCAATCTAAATCGCTTGTCAGATATGATGGCAGATTTTGATACAGAAATACGTAAGCGTGTGAAGATAGTGTTCCACGATCTCAAAGCAGAACTTAACCCCATGGTCATGCGTGACATTGGTGATGTCAACTATGTCTTACATCTAGCCGCTGGTAGCCATGTTGATCGTTCAATCGAATTCCCAATGGAGTTTGTATTTGACAACGTGGTAGGTACAGGACATATTTTAGAGTTCGCTCGCAAGTGTAATAACCTAGAACGTTTCATCTATTTCTCAACAGACGAAGTATTTGGTCCAGCACCGGTTGGGGTAAACTATGCTGAACGTGATCGTTACAATTCAAGTAACCCTTACTCAGCGACTAAAGCTGGTGGTGAGGAACTAGCTGTGGCATTTGAAAATACCTACAAGATGCCAATTTATATCACACATACAATGAACGTGTTCGGTCAAAGGCAGCATCCAGAAAAGTTTATTCCCATGTGTATACGTAAGGTAAACGATGGTGACACCATCACTATCCACAGTGATGCTACACGCACAGTTCCAGGTAGTCGTTTCTACATCCATGCGGCAGACGTAGCAGATGCTATGATGTTCTTGTTAGGATTAGATTCAACTACGCTCGAAGCAGACTACGGAGATGCTAAATGTCCTAAGTTCAATCTAGTAGGTAAACAAGAAATCAACAATCTGCAACTAGCACAGATCATCGCTGATGCGCAAGGAAAAGAATTGAAGTACGAAATGGTTGACTTCCATAGCTCACGCCCAGGACATGACCTACGTTATGCTCTCAGCGGTGACTACATGCGCAGTTTAGGTTGGGAACCTAAGGTTAGTCTAACAGAACGTATCGGTGAAGTGGTCCAATGGACACTGACCAATGAACGTTGGTTGCGTTGCGAATAAGGACACATATGAAAAATATCGTATTACTAACTTCAGCAGTTTATACTAACTATGGCATCTACAATCCTGTAGAACGTATCCAGCAGACATTAGATACTGCTCGTAGTGCTAAGAAATATATTCCTGGTGCGGTGGTTATCCTAGTAGACAACAGCAAAACAGATGTGCAGAATGATACCAGTGCAGAGTTTGAAGAACTTATCGACCTAGTTGATTACTATATCGACAACAGCGATGATGCTGACATACAGTATTTCCATACAAATGTCACCAATTATGACATAGGCAAAAATGCCATGGAAGCGTTGGGAATTATGAAAGCTTTGAATTATATTAACACAAATGAAGATATGCAGGCTGTGGTCAAAGATGCTGATCGTATATTTAAATTAAGTGGACGTTATCAAGTTACAGATAAATTTGATATAAGCAAGTTCAGTAATGAAACGACAACGGACAAATATGTGTTTAAAAGAGCACAACCAAGTTGGATCAATCCTCAAGACACTGGCGTAAACACACTATTACAGACACGCTTATGGTCATTTACTCCTGGATTACTAGTTGATACTATTGCTATGTATAATAAAATAATTGATACGATGTTTAGTTTATTCAATCAGAACAAATATATCGATAATGAACACGCAATGAGTAAATTTATTCCTAGAGAACTATTAGTTGAATTAGATATAGTAGGACTACAAGGAAATATTGCTCCTAATGGTATGATGATCATTGACTAATGAAGAAAATTTTAATTCTAGGTGGTGCAGGATACATTGGTAGTCGACTAAGACAGGTATTGCGCGAACATCATTTTGTAAAATCAAATGATATCTGTTGGTTCGTCTACGATGAAACAAGTGATCGCAGAGATTATCATAAACTTACTAGAGAAGAATTAGCAGAGTTTGAAATCATAGTGGTGTTGGCTGGTCATAGCAGTGTGCCAAGTTGCATTGGTGATCTGCCAGGACCATGGTTAAACAATGTCACTAACTTTACAGACCTATTAGCCAAGACTGACGATCAATTGATCATCTACGCTAGTTCAGCCAGTGTATATGGTAACAGCAAGCCCGGAGAACAGCATCGAGAAACCAACACACACTTTACTCCTGTAAACAACTATGACGTGACCAAATATGCTCTAGATCAGCAGGCCACTATAGCTAACTTACAAGGTAAGCGAGTGATTGGTCTACGCTTTGGTACAGTGAATGGATGGGCACCTAATCTACGTGTAGATGTGATGATCAATAGCATGTATCACAGTGTGCAGAATGGTCAAGGCATACAAGTAATGAATCGACAGATAAGTCGTGCTATGTTAGGCATAGAAGATCTGTGTCGTGCGGTTCTAAGTTGCATCGAACAGCCAACACCAGGTATCTATAATCTAGCCAGCTTTAATAATACTGTAGGTGAAATAGCCAAGGCCGTCAGTGCCAAATTAAGTGTTGATATCGTCGATCGAGGTGCTACTCGCAATGCCTATGATTTTGCGCTTGATACAACCTTATTTGAACAGACATTTGACTTTACGTTTACAGCTACACCTGCTACAATAGTAGACAGTCTAATAGAAAACTATGCGCAAGCTACTCCACAGTGGAGAGACAAATATATGATTTATAATTGGGAAAGAGACCACTTATATGGAAGACGCTAAAAAACTTACAGAATGCCTTTGCTGTGGTAGTAAAAGATTGAAACTGGTATTAGACTTAAATGAGCAACCATTGGCTAATAGTTATAAAAAAACAGCAGAAGAAACAGAACCATATTTTCCATTATGCTTAAACATCTGTGAAGACTGCACTCATCTGCAATTAAGTCACGCAGTAAATCCAGATTTGTTGTTTAAAAATTATCTATACGTATCAGGTACCAGCCAAACCTTGCGTGACTACTTTGATTGGTTCGCTAAACGCACACTTGAATATTTTGAAATGCCACCAACAACCGTATTAGATATTGCCTGCAACGATGGTAGCCAACTAAACAGTTTCAAAGCATTAGGATTAAAGACATATGGTATAGATCCTGCTGAAAATTTACATCCATTGAGTAGTGCTAATCATGACGTTGTCTGCGACTACTTCACTGACAAATATTCTTATCATTATGGCAGTAAAAATTTAGATATAATTACCGCTCAAAATGTTTTTGCACATAACAGCTATCCATTGGAGTTTTTGAAACAGTGTAAGGAAATTATGCATGATCGGAGCCGATTGTTCATACAAACCAGCCAAGCAGATATGATCAAGAACAACGAGTTTGATACTATATATCATGAACATTTAAGTTTCTTTAATTCAAGCTCAATGTCTGCGTTAGCCGGCCGTGCTGGATTACATATTATCGATATAAAGAAAACTCCCATACATGGCAACAGCTATGTGTTTGTCATGGCAAAAAATCCTGGAGCAAGACCTAGTGTACAACATCAATTAGATCAAGAACGCGAACAGGGCCTACAAGACATGAATACCTATCTAGCCTATGCAGAAGGTTGCCATACTGTCATTGAAGATCTAAATGCGACTATCGCACATTATAGAGAATTAGAATATGTCATAGTGGGCTATGGTGCGGCAGCCAAAGGCATGACCTTGCTGAATTTTGGTCAAACCTCATTAGATTATATTATTGACGACAATCCACTCAAACAGGGTTTATACACACCTGGTATGAACATACCTATTGTCAGTATCGATATATTAGAAGACTTGAGGGAACGACAAATTGCATTTGTACCATTGGCATGGAACTTTTTTAAAGAAATTAAAGGTAAGATAAAAGCAAACAGAGATGTAGACAGTGACGTGTTTATAAAATATTTTCCAACAATAAAGGTAGAATAAGATGGAACAAGAATTAAGACAGATGTATTTAGATATAGTAAGAAAAACTATCCTTGGTTTTACCTATAGAGATCCAAGTTTTGATGCAGGTCGCGGACAACAAATTCCTTTTAACAAAGAAGCTAGAGAACTAGGCGAAGATTGGCCTATCCTTGCACAGTCAATGGCAGGTAATAAACGCCTGCAAAATATACAAACATTAGCTGAAGATATTTTTTCAAATAACGTGCCAGGTGATTTCATTGAAACTGGAGTTTGGCGTGGTGGCAGTTGTATTTTCATGAGTGCTATCCTGCGTGCTTATGGGATCACGGATCGCGATGTCTATGTATGTGATAGCTTTGAAGGCCTACCTCCTCCTAAGGATCATGAATATCCAGCAGATCGCGGTGACACACATTTCACAGCACCATTCCTAGCAGTAGGTCTAGATCAGGTACAGGCTAACTTTGAAGGTTATGATCTATTGTCAGATCAAATTAAATTTGTCAAAGGCTGGTTCAGTGATACCTTACCAATACTCGAGGTAGAGAAATTAGCACTATTACGTTTAGATGGTGATATGTATGAATCAACTATCGTAGCTCTTGAAAACTTGTATCCTAAATTATCAGTTGGTGGATATGTGATTGTTGACGACTATGGCTTGCCTAACTGCCGTCGTGCTATAGCAGACTATAGAGAATTCCATGGTATCGATACTGAGTTAGTTGCTATCGACAACAGCTCAGTATATTTCCAAAAGATCAAAGAACTAGATAGTGACAAAGTCTCACACAGATTTAAAAATACAGCACCTGCACCACAACCAGCGGCACCAACATTCTCTATGCCTAATCGTGGTGGTAGTATCAGCAGTGTATTCTAAAGTCAATGCAAAAGACTGTTATATCACATTTTTACAACGAAGAATATTTATTGCCTTGGTGGTTGAATCACCACAAAGCAATATTTGATCACGGCATTATGATTGACTATGCTAGCACTGATCGTAGTATTAACATTATTCGCGAGTTATGCCCGTCGTGGCAAATTGTTCCTAGTAGAAATGCAGAGTTTGATGCTTATGAGTGTGATAAAGAAGTCAGCGACTATGAAGGTATAATCAAAGGGTGGCGCATGGCACTCAATGTCACGGAGTTTCTATACGGAAATTACAATCATTTAAATGACAGTAACGAAGATCAACAAATTATTGTTGGAAATTTTGTTTTTACTGATATGGAAGATGACAAATTAGGCCCTGTCGATTTAGATCACAATGTTCCATTACATCAACAACGATATTGGGGATACCATCATTTAGAAGATGCTGGGGGAAATAGGTCAGGCAGAAGTGTAAGAAGACAAAATCGCAGTTTACAAAATTATCCTATGGATTATATGCTACACCCCGGTAGGCATTTTGGACACGTAGCAGCAACAGTTGATGATTTAGTAATATTCTATTATGGTTGGGCTTTTGCAAACGAACAAGGGCTAGCAAGAAAAACTCAGATACAAAATAGAATGAGTAAATTTGATATTGATAGAAATAGTGGCGGGCATGTAGCTACAAAAAATGATTTTTTTAATAGAATCCGAGTTGACCATCAACCAAAAAGCCGTGACCTAAGACAAGAAATAGATAAAATACTAAAGTTTAATAAAGATTTAACAGGACAAGAATTTTGAAAAAAACCATACTCTGTCATTTTTATAACGAAGAATACATGTTGCCGTGGTTCCTTAACCATCACAAACAGATATTTGATCATGGCGTAATGATCGACTATCACAGCACTGATCGTTCAGTGGAAATCATTCGAGAGATTTGCCCAACCTGGGAAATAATAACTAGTCGTAATCCTAACTTCCAAGCAGATCAAATTGATTATGAAGTTATGGACCTTGAACGCAGTATCGAAGGGTGGCGCATCTGCCTTAACGTGACAGAGTTAATGATTGGTGATTACAGCCTGATGGATGACACTCCAAATCAACAGTTACTATTGCCCAGCATGTTCTATGTTGATTGTGATCGCCAACGACCTGTGGATACAAACATTCCTTTATATAAACAAAAGACAGACGGATTTAGTTTTGAAGGTAGTTATGTTACTAGAAGAGAAACCAGCAATTTCCGTGAACGTCGCGCTCGCAGTCTGCACAATTCGCCTGTTCAGTATCCCATACCTGGCAGACATTATGAAGAATATAACACTCGAGAACTTGTAATTTTTTATTATGGTTGGTGTCCGTTCAATGAACAATCACTGGCACGCAAACTACAGATACAGACACAGATTCCTTTAGTTGATCGTCAACGCAACTGGGGATTCCATCATATAACCAATAAGGAAACACTCGAATATAGACTAGAACATGAGTTTATTCCTAGATCAACAAACTTAAAACAAGAGACCGAATACTATGTTACCAAACATGAAAATTTTCCAAATTTACTTTAAACCAGAACTAAAAGTACATTGTGACCCACGCTTTGTACCTTATGATAATACTAGTAATCCCCGACCAGAACTACGTGAATGGGACGTATGGGATCGCGAGTATGATGGACTGATGACCAGTGATTTAGAATACTGGGGGTTTGTCAGCTGGAAATTTAAAGAGAAAACGAATCTTACTGGAGAACAGGTATACGACTTCATCGCCGCCAACCCAGGACAAGATGTTTACTTGTTAAATCCCTGTATTATCAACGAAGCATGTTTTGCCAACAGTTGGGAACAAGGTGACATACATCATCCAAACATCAGTGCGATAGGCAATAAGTTTTTACAAAAAATCGGATATGATAATGCTGACGTTAAGAGCATGCTATTGGATCGTAACAAGACCGTGTTTGCTAACTATGTCATTGGTAATAAGAAATTTTGGTCTAAGTTCATGGAGTTTAGTCGCCAACTATTTACAGAAGCAGAAAAGGATCCTGTGTTCAAAGAAGAAGTATTTGGTGCCGGACGTAGCAATTATGCCCACGATCAATCATTGCCTAACTTTACATTTTTAATTGAACGATTGATACCTACATTCATCGAATTGGAAGAATTATCAGCAGTTGGATATAAACATATACCAGAAACTTTGCCAGCAAAATATCAACCCTACAGCAATGATATCATGGCACTCAGTGATCTAAAGGTCGCTGTAAATCGCTACAATTCAGACGAATTGTATGACATTTGGAACTTTTATCGCCATAAATTTTTGCAACAGAACCAAGGCATTTTAGGATTAGAGTAGTTATCCTATATTTTGGTTAGTTTTATACGCATAAAACTCCGGATTCTCGTCGCTACATAATACTACGTTCGGAGGATTATGATATGAATGAAACCGAATCGAGATACTATTGCGCAGGGAGATATTGCACAATGAGAGAACAGTGTCACAGACACACATCAAGCACAGGAGTGAACCACGCTCCATTTGAAGACTATGATTTATTGGCGCTAAAGATGTCAGATAAATCATGCCAACACTACATCAATCGCGATCAGGCGACTGGTGTGGTTTCTTAGGAAATTAGCCTTAAGACAATACTAACAGGAGGGAAAGATATGAACGTGTTCACACGATTCAAAAAAATACTAACCTGGACGATAATGTCCACAGCAGTTTTAGCAGTAGCAACATCAACAGCCGATGCCGCAGAAGATCGTGCGTTTGGATTTAAGATAGCCAAAGCACAGGAACAAAAAGTCAAGAACATCGAACGTCAATTGACCTGCTTGGCCCGTAATGTATTCTATGAAGCCAATGGTGAGCCCATAGCAGGACAGATGGCAGTGGCACAGGTCACAGTAAACAGAGTCAAAAGCGGATTATTTCCCAATGACTTGTGTGCAGTTGTCACCCAATCTACCATAGTAGGCAGTGACACTCGCGTGTGCCAATTTTCATGGTACTGCGATAAACAGTTAAACAAGAAAAAAATAATCAGCAAAAACAGCCCCAGTTATATAGCCGCAAAGAAAGTCCTAGTGGATGGCGAAAAGATTGCCAAAATAGACGAAGACGTCATGTGGTTCCACGAAGACTCTGTAAAGGTCAACCCACGCTGGCCACATAAGGTTGCTACCAAAATTGGTAACCATGTGTTCTACAAACGAGAAAAATAATCATTGACAAACGCCTATAGTTCATGTATAATCACTACATGAGCTATAGACACGACGATACAAATTGGGATAGAGCATCAAAACTACCATAAAGAATTTCCGTAGTTGGGTCCAGGACAAATGGTATGACTATGTGGAAGAAATCATGGCGTGGGAAAAACGCATACCTGAGCTCAACAGCCAACAGTATTTCCGCAAGTACCGTTGGATGCTAAAAACTCTATATAAACACGAACTAAAACACAAAGCAACTAAATAATCATATAGTGACACAATCACTATTTTTTAATTAACTGCCCAAAAGGCGAAAGGAAGTAAAATGGAAAAGCAAAAGGACGTAAGTGACATAGCTCACGAAGCTATGGTCGCTAGCATACCTGCTAAACCAATCCAACCAGAAGCAGTAATGCCTTGCTCAGATGAGGATAAAGCCTGCACTAAACGCTGGATTGATAGCTTTAGCGATTGTTGTTAATAATCAAAGACTTATAAATTGGTTGACTAAACCATCAAAAGATAGTATAATGTTCCTATAAAGTAATAAAAGGAGCAGTTACTATGCGTGACATTTTAGTCAAATTATGGGCAGGCAAGGGCACTATCGCTATAGTATTATGTGCGGTGGTGTTTGCTTGGATCTTCAATGTAGATTGGTCCAAAAAATCTACATTTCAACAAGAAGTTACTCCTAAGACTATAGAAGAAATCATAGCCACTAATGTAGACCACTCATCAAAGCCAATTTGGGACACAGAGTTTAAATCTGCGATAGAGGCCGTAAAATGAACCACAAATGGAGCCAACCATATCCAAATGAAAGCCGTTACGAACGCCTGTTCCGTGCCCAACGGATCTTACAGCTATCACGCCACGTGATGTTGCTAGACACAGTAGAGCCAGTCCGAGATGTATCTGAAGCGACTAAATATCTCATGAAGTTTAGATTGGAGAATTAGTATGGGAACACCTGTATATATGGATATCGATGAAGCCTATAGTATCGTGCAGTGTCACGGTGAAGAATACGGACATCGCAATCTTTTTGGTGCCTTAAACAGCATGGAAGAGAATTGGGACGATTTAGACAGCATGGAACGTGCGGCCTACAAACAGGTCAAACGTGAAATAGAACAAGAGCTCAAACGTGTCGAAATTTTGGAAGATGACGGGCAACCAGATTGAACGGTGCTGAAGCATATCAGCAGGAATTAGAGCATCAACAGTGGCTAATACATCAGAAATCTAGCCCAATAATCAATGACTTACAACAGCCAAAAACGGTTGACAACAGCCAATTTTGGTGCTATAATACTACTATAATAAGAAAGCAGACAAATGCTTCAAAACTAGTTAATTCAAATATAGGAGCACTAGACATGCAAGGTTTCGTAAAAATCAAGAACGGTAGTTATCGCAATCAAGAAGTACGTGATGAAGTGTTTCCACTGATCAAACAATGGGAATTGGGTTCAAAAGGCGGCTACATCACTGTGGACGGCACGGGTCGGTTTGGTAAAGACAAGATACGTGTTAGTGTGGCAACACCTACAGATTATGAACTTGTAGACGCACCAGCACCAACGATCGAAGCATCAGATCCAGCTTTAGATGAACAACGTATGACTGAGATCGCTGAACGTTTTGAGATCCTGGATGACATGACCAAGGCAGTCCTTAATGGAGATATCCGTGCTATGATCGTAGCAGGACCTCCAGGTATAGGTAAATCATTTGGTATCGAACAACAGTTAGAACGTTCTAACCTTTTTGATCAGATCTCAGGCCGTAGAGTAAAATCAGAAATGATCAAAGGTACCGCATCCGCATTAGGTATGTATAAGGCACTTTACAAGTATAGTGATAGTAACTCCGTGGTGGTATTTGACGACTGTGACAGCATCTTACTTGATGACGTATGTCTTAACTTGCTTAAAGGCGCACTCGACTCAGGAAAGAAACGTAGGATTAGTTGGTTAGCAGATTCTTATAGCCTACGCAATGAAGGTATTCCAGACCAGTTTGACTTCAAGGGTGGTGTGATCTTTATCACCAATCTTAAGTTTGATCAAATGAAATCGCAAAAAACACGTGACCACTTGGATGCTATCCAATCACGCTGTCACTATCTAGATTTAACTTTAGACACCATGCACGACAAGATCTTGCGTATCCGCCAGATCGCACGCACTGGCGAACTGTTCGCAGACTTTGATTTCAATCAACTAGATCAAGATCTTATAATTGATTTCATGACTGCGAACCAGACCCGACTACGAGAAGTTTCACTGCGTATGGCTATTAAGATTGCCCAGCTCAAGAAGAGCTTTCCGCTCAAATGGGAAGCCTTAGCTAAGACAACATGTATGAAAGCAGGAGGAAACTAATGTTAGAATACGTGGTTTATGTTTGGTTACAACCAGATTACAGCGATCAAGGTGGGCCTCGGGAGATTCCTGGAATTTACACAAACTGCACAGAAGGAGTGGCAGAAGCGATGCGCCAGTATCCTGAATACAGGAACATCCACTGTGTGTTTCCAGGCGATCCTGTGCCTGGCAAGCCAAGATCACAATTTATTCAAAACAAAAGCAAGGAGTAATTATGTATTTCAATCCCATATGGGCAAAGAAAATCTGTTTATTTTTAGCCCTAGCGTTAATATACGCACTATTGCCAGCAAACATCCAACAAGTGGTAGGCTGTTTTGCAACAGGGTGGATGTTGGTAGATTTAGCAGACAAAATTTTTAATTAATAGGCATGTGATACATAAATAAGAATAAGAATATGTCTTATTTACAAAAAACTTGGCCGTTAATTTTTAGCATCATAACTCATGTCCTGGTAATAGGTTACGTCCTGTCGACTTATTCCCCACCAGAATTTAATAACGCCCAGACAGAATCTTTGACGGTTCGATTAGACAACATAGTCCATAAAAAGTCACTTGATGTGATAACACCTATTAACAAAATTACCCGAGTGCCTAGTGTAACTAAGGTGGCACCAATAGTGGAATCCGTATCGAAAATTACCAAAGCTGTAGATACTGAGATAGTAGAACAACAATCCACTACCAAGATAGTGGAAGAATCTACTATTATCAAGGAGGAATTTTCGCCGCCAAGACTGGATGCCGATTACCTGCATAATCCAACACCAGAGTACCCTCTTATGTCTCGACGTAGAGGTGAACAAGGTCGTGTGCTGTTAAGTGTAACTATATCATCTACTGGTGATGCGGAATTAGTGACAATATCGAAGTCTAGTGGATACGCAATGTTAGATCAAAGTGCCCTAAAGGCGGTTAAGACTTGGCGTTTTGTGCCGGCAAGATTAAACAACGAACCTATATTTGCTGAAGTTATAGTACCAGTGAGATTTACACTTGGAAGCTAAACACTAGTATCTTACTGTGAAATTAACTATGCCAATCAAATCTATTTTACTTGACTATGATCGATTAATTATATCATAAGAAAGGTTGGTTATCAGATCTGCATTATTAGTATATACAACGACGTAAATATTTTAGAAATTTCATCGCACTTCAACTTGTCTAGCTCCTAGTGCGATGATCTCAAAGCCCGGTAATTAATTTTACTGGGCTTCTTTTTCAGTTGACAACTAGGACTAGCTAGGGTATAATATAAGTATGCTACAATATCCCCACGTAGAAGACTATTTGGAATATCTCGCTGGCTACGAAATAGGAATAACTGCCTTGATAATGCCTAACATGACCAAGATCAGCCTAGCACGCTATGACATACAGATAGTTAACAGCATGGCTAACGCTACTATGTTTGGCACGGCCCTAACTGAACGGCAAGCTGAATTAGCAGTTAAATTAGTATTAAAATACCGTAGGCAGTTCGCTAAACTGGGCATAGATGTCACACCAGTCGAGGATCCACAGTATCGCATACCGCCACGCAAGATGGACAGAACCAAACGTATCTGGACTGCTGATGGTAAGATACATGTGAAGTTTCCATACGATAACGTCTTGATCAAAGATCTACAGACATTCAGAGAATCCAGCCAAGGCCATGCTCACTATGATCGCGATAGTAAGATATGGTACCTAGCTCTAACAGAATATAATGTCAATTGGATAGTGCCATGGGGCAACACTAACGGTTTTGAAGTTGAAAATTCAGTGCGTGAAATATTCTATCAAATACTTGAGTGTGAACAGCAACCTTTTGAGATTAAACTGGTCCAACAGGGTAGTGGATATACGATCACCAATGCGGCTGATAGTTTAATAGAATATGTAAAAGAGCATGCGGGCGGATTTGGTCTGGATAATTTAGTCAAGTTAATCGACCATGCTGGTTTATGTGGCTACGCTATCGACGATAGTGTCGAGGTGTCTAGTTTAGCATTGAGATACATTGGCGGAAAACATACTATACATGTAGAACCTAGCGAAGATAATCTCAACATGATCTTTGAGTATGCTGAGATAACCAATAGATATCCCATCTGTATCTACAATCCTACGCTGATTGATATAGATCTGAGTCGCTTTGAAGAACGTGACATAGTGCGGTTTGATAGAAATGGCAAGACTAGCACTAGCGAATATGATCCGTATGGTGTTAAAGTAGTATATGCTCAGAAGATTCCTGCGACCTGGGACTTTCCTGTGCCTTTGTTGGTGACTACATTTGAGATGATGTTTGGTGGACGTAAGATGGATTGGACTCAACGTGCTGAAAAGATTATCTACTATAGCACCTCACAACTAAGAGAAAATAACTAATGGCATTAGCCCGACTAATAATTAAAGATGAGTGTAACGTAAAGATAGA
>Ga0194130_10003534_pt1 | contig 20863 bp, 16 predicted proteins | sample TA2KigsurfametaG_FD_160084 | JGI IMG/M metagenome (GOLD analysis project Ga0194130, IMG submission 160084) | Freshwater microbial communities from Lake Tanganyika, Tanzania - TA2015050 Kigoma 12 surface | ecosystem: Environmental > Aquatic > Freshwater > Lake | place: Tanzania: Lake Tanganyika... | reverse complement strand
TATTGTTACCGGTGGTGGTACAGGTTTAGGCAGAGCCATGAGTACTTATTTCCTGAAATTAGGTGCCAATGTGGTAATTACAAGTCGGAAAATTGATGTACTTGAAAAAACAGCCAAGGAAATGCAAGAGGAGGCATCCGCCAATGGTAAGGAACTCAAAGCAAGAGTTCTTGCTGTTCAATGTGATGTGCGCAGACCTGAAGAAGTAGAAGAAGTATTAAGAAAAACTATCTCAAATTTTGGTCAGGTAAATGGTTTACTTAACAATGCCGCCGGGAATTTTATTTCACCAACTGAAAGACTCTCGGCAAATGCCTTTTCTACAATCATTGACATAGTACTAAAGGGGACAGCAAATTGTACCATGGCCACAGGGAAACATTGGATAAAAGAAAAACAAGCAGGAACGATTTTAAATATTGTCACTACCTACGCATTTACAGGATCTGGATATGTGGTACCTTCAGCTTGTGCAAAGGGGGGTGTTTTAGCAATGACCCGCTCCCTGGCCGCTGAGTGGGGAAAATATGGTATTCGCACTAATGCTATCGCACCCGGTCCTTTTCCAACTAAGGGTGCCTGGGATAGATTGCTCCCGGGAGACATGGCAAAAAAATTCGATTTTAAAAATCGGGTACCACTCAAACGTGTAGGGGATCATCAGGAATTGGCCAATTTGGCCGCTTTTATGATGTCAGACTATTCGGGATATATTAATGGGGAAGTCATAACGATTGATGGTGGAGAATGGCTACAAGGCGCAGGACAATTCAACGGACTTGAAGCAATTACTCCCGAAATGTGGGATATGCTTGAAGTGATGACTCGGTCGGCCAAGGGAAGTTAATTTCACTCTAAATATATGCAGAGACGTTGAAATATTTCGTCCGGAGCGGTTTGGGAAGATCTCGTTGGCTACAGCAGAGCAGTACGAGTTGGTAACATCATTGAAATTTCGGGAACTACATCAGTCGATGGAGATATGCTGATCGGTAAGGATGACCTTTACGCGCAGACAAAATATATTTTCCTTAAAATTGAAAAAGCCTTGCATGAAACAGGTGCGCAAATGAGCGATGTCGTACGAACACGCATTTATGTAACCGATATAAGTAAATGGGAAGAAGCAGGTAGAGCTCATGCTGAGTTTTTCAAAGATATAAAACCTGCAACAACCTTGATAGAGGTAAGCCGCCTAATCCATCCTGATTTACTTGTAGAAATTGAGGTAACGGCATTGATTCAATAAGATTCTTATTAAAATAATGTGAGTTCGATATTAGAAATTATCCTTTTGATGGAACTCATGCTGCTCCGGACGGCTATGATTGGTTTTTGGAAAGCAAAACCTGCGTGTTATCGCTTCGTGCAGTCCTTTCCTCCGGAGTATTTCCGGCAAGAAATTTTACTTGATTTCAGATGATCCGTTTCCGGAAGATACCTCCTTCGGCAAGGTTTAGTTTACCCACTGCTGTTTTTCATTGCAAGGGGCAGTCCGGAAATAGAACCCAAAACCCGGGTGGCAGACCTATCTTTTTTGCATTTCTAAATGTTATGTGAGCTATTCAACTTTCAGCAAAAAAAAATGGGGAGAACACGGGGCCGGGAGCAACAGACTGAGAAAAATAATCAGGCTCCTGCAAGATTTTATATCGATCTCGAGTTAAAATATTCATTCTGTAATCCCTATTCATTCTGTATTTTTGTACAATGGGAACACAAGTACAGGAAGAAACATTATCACTTGAAGAGGTACTGGCAGCTTTAAAAGTTAATCATCGACTAATCCTGTGGAATGACGATACAAATACATTTGAACACGTCATTAATTGTCTGGTAAAATATCTCGACTATTCAGAAAAACAAGCTGAAAGAATTGCTTGGACAGTTCATAATGAGGGTAAATGTATCATCTTGGAAGGATCCTTTACGGAAGTAGAAGTTTATCGCAAAATTCTCCAACAGGAAGGATTAACAGTAAGTATAGAATAGCATTGGGGTCCTAAATAAATTGCGTTTGACATAAACTACCTAAACATTAAGATCTACTAACCAAATTGGCTTTTGTTATTCTTTAAAGGAAAGATAGAAGGTAAGATGGAGCCCAGCTTTAAGGCTGTCTGTAGCTAAATTTTGCTCAGAAACTTCAAAATGCCAAGTTCCTCTGCCTATGGGCAGGTATGCGGTCTTAAAAAAATATGTCGGGTTTAGGTTAAACAGTAGAACTATTTCGTCAATTTACAAAGCCGGTAAGCTATTTCCACACTTGAATTAAGCCTTCATTATTTACACTAAATACCTGTTCATCATTACCTATAAAAACCATGAACTGCTGTGTACCAGCTTCCATCCAAAGTCTATTTTTCTTGCCCAAAATTGGAAATATGGTTTCAGAAATCCCAAGTTTTCCTAGATCAGAGGCATAGGTCTTATTTACCTGATAGTAGTCCTGCTGCAGGTAATAGACGTACCAAAGGTATTTTTTCTGTTCCTCGCTGTAGGGAATGGTGAAAGAATTCTTTGAATCACCTGATCTTTTTGAGCTGAAATGAAGGTAAGCCCAACGCTCAGGAAAATGCATATTGATTAAGCCTTGGGATGACCAAACCCAATTATCTTCCGGAAGATTTCGCCCATCTGCCCCCTTCAACTTGACATACTTACCGTCCCTGATCTCAGTTTTCCACTCCACTCTGGAAAAATTTATTCTCCAGAAATCACCATCAGCAGGAACTTTTGGGGAATTGCCAATAGTCACTGCCCAAAATGGGATAAAAATTTCTACGGTCCAACCTTTGTCTATATCTGATGGATTATTTAAAGTACCCTGGATATCGACAGCCCATTTCATCCCCGGAGCATTATAGGTAATCATCGCTCCGCTGCCATTTCGATAGGGTTTAGGCATAAACAAATCGAACATCGTGTTTAAAGCATTTACTTCAAATTCAAAATAACGATGCGTATCGTTATCAGGATCAATAAATACCTCAAAATCATTATCATAAAAAACGATGTCGTCATAATTTTTTAAAGATGCCCAAACATGAGGCTCAAGTAGTTCGGCAGCGATGTATAATCCATTTTTGTCCCAAGTCATCTTGGCCCTTGTATTCCAGGTTGGAAGTGGTTTACGATCTGCCTCAATATCCTTAAAGTTATCGGTCCATTCAATACCTTGCCATACTACATCGTCCAATTTGCCATCAATTTTTGGCGGTTCATCATTAAAAAAAACGGTATATTTTTTAGGACTAGTAAATAAATCCTCTTTACCAACAAATTTCGGTTGTGCCTCAACTGCGGAAGCAAGTAACAAAGGCAAAAAAAACGCAAAAAAATCTTTGAATTTTCTACCCGAATTTAGCTTTTGGATTACCATATAAATACCCTTATTTCATTTTAACGTAAGGAATTAAAAATAATTTTAGTGATTGAGGATCTAATCTAGTCATATAAAACAATTAAAGTCACCATGTTGCTTAGTATTTAGTAAAGTATAATCCGGTCAGGTTCGACAAAAAACTGATATTCAAGCTTATATAATTTTCTTTCTTCTTTCATTTTAATATATTCGCAATACAAAACCAATTTTAAATCAATTTCAAATTCATGAAAAAATCAATCAGGCTTATAGCTTTAATTCTTTTATTTCCAGCCAGCATTGTTTTTGCCCAAAACAACGATCAGGTTGTGCAACAGATTATCAAAGAAGCAACTGAAAACTCGCAATTAAAAAAACTTGCCCACGAATTAACTGATGGAATCGGGCCCCGTTTAGTTGGAACCCCGCAAATGAAGCAAGCTCATGACTGGGCTGTTGCTAAATATGAAAGTTGGGGCATTCCTGCAAGAAATGAAAAATGGGGTGAATGGCGAGGTTGGGAAAGAGGAATTACCCACATCGACCTGGTGCATCCCCGTACTGAATCGCTTGAGGGAATGCAGCTGGCATGGAGTGCTTCTACCATTGGCAAAACAGTTAGTGCCGAGACAATTATTTTGGCTGACCTTGCCGACTCTATTGCCTTTCAAAACTGGTTGCCAAATGTCAGGGGAAAATTTGTGTTGATTTCTATGCAACAACCTACCGGCCGGGATGACAGAAACTGGGAAGAATTTGCAACCAAAGAATCTCTGGAAAAAATGAAAGCAGAGCGAACTGCTGCAACAAATGCATGGAGAAACCGACTTGGAAAAACCGGCTTAAGTCCGAAAAATTTAGCAATTGCCCTCGAAAATGCCGGGGCTGCAGGAATTTTTGCCTCGAACTGGTCTTCAGGTTTTGGCGTTAATAAAATATTTAGCGCACAAAGCACAAAAATTCCAACCATAGACCTGTCACTTGAAGATTATGGAATGCTATACCGTTTAACTGAATCAGGTGTGAATCCTAAAGTTAATCTTCGTGCCGATTCAAAGCAACTGGGAATGGTTCCTGTTTTCAATACGATAGCTGAGATCAAAGGAACCGAAAAACCGGAAGAGTATGTTGTTCTATCGGCTCATTTCGACTCATGGGATGGGGGCACCGGAGCTACGGATAATGGAACCGGAACAATTACCATGCTTGAAGCGATGAGAATCCTCAAAAAGGTTTACCCTAATCCAAAAAGGACAATCTTAGTTGGACACTGGGGAAGTGAAGAACAGGGTTTAAACGGCTCCAGAGCGTTCGTTGAAGATAATCCGGAAATTGTTAGAAATATTCAAGCGCTGTTCAATCAAGATAATGGAACCGGAAGAGTTGTAGATCTTTCCGGACAAGGATTTTTACATGCCTATAATTATTTGAGTAAGTGGTTACAGGCAGTACCAAATGAAATCAGATCGGAGATTAAAAGCACTTTCCCGGGTACTCCAGGTGGAGGCGGATCAGATTATGCATCATTTTTAGCAGCGGGTGTTCCTGCGTTTTCGCTTAGCTCCTTGAGTTGGGCTTATGGTACCTATACCTGGCATACTAACCGCGATACCTATGATAAGATTGTTTTTGATGATGTGCAGAAAAATGCAATTCTTACTGCAATATTGGCTTATAAAGCTAGTGAAGATCCGACGCCGGCATCACGCGAAAAAAGCATCCTTCCCATTAGCCAAAGAACAGGTCAGCCAATGTCCTGGCCCTCTCCACGAAGTCCGATTCGTAAAGGTGGGGTAAATTAAAATTTAATTTTTGCCAAGCACTGACAGGGTTTAAACCCTTGTCAGCGCTTGATTGCTTCCAGCTTTAACTAGGAATTCCGATTTGTAAAGGTGCGGAAATTAAAAAATCCAGACTATTCGAAATGCCCTGGATCAGAAAAAAACACTTCCGAAACAAGATCCGGTGACATAAGCTTTTTCTGAAAATCCTTATCAGAGATAGAAAATTCTAATTATATCAGAGATATTTTCTTGAAACAATTTTAAACTGACTTCAGGAACAGAACTTCAAATATTATTTGAGAATAATCGATGCATTTATAAAACCTGAAGATACCTCTACGATAACAAAGAAATTACTCGATATCAGGGATGCACTAAATCAATTCATGCCCATCATCCGAATTCAATAGGTATCAGTTCCGTATCTTTAACAAATTTTAAATTCCAGACATGGTAGATATTGGTAAATTCAATGAGCTAAGATTTATAAAAAAGACTGAAAATAGTCTTATTCTAACTGATGGTGAGAGGGAAGTTCTGCTACCTTATGTTTATGCTCCCAAAGAGGCAGAGATTGGCGACACGCTACATGTATTTGTTTATATCCATAGTGACGGCCGTTTAATGGCTACCACCGAAACTCCGATTGCACAGGTTGATGAATTTGCTTTTCTGGAAGTTGTAGATGAAAATGAAAATGGGGTCTTTATGGATATGGGTATAGGTAAGGATGTTTTCGTACCTAACAAAGAACAAAGACGACCGATGAAAGTTGGTCAAAAATACGTTGTGTTTTTATTTAATGATGACCAAACCAATCGTATTACAGCATCGTCTTATTTAACCGATTTTATTAATCAGGATGAACATGATTTAGAGGAGGGGGATGAAGTAAAGTTGTTAATTTTTGATGAAAGTGACTTGGGATTCAGTGCAATAATCAATCAACAATACGTCGGACTTCTTTATCGGAATGAAGTCTTTGAAGACCTTAAACCCGGAGATCAGAGACGTGGATTTATAAAAAAGATTCGTGAAGGAAATAAGATCGATCTCAGTTTGCAGGTTATAGGTTTCAAACATATTCTTGATCTTAAAGATAGCCTGATGAGCGATCTCAAGGAAAACGAGGGATCCATTCTCCTAGGAGACAAAAGTTCACCTGAAGATATTTATAACCGATTAAAAATTAGTAAAAAAGCCTTTAAAAAAGCCATTGGAAGTTTGTACAAAGAGCGGCTGATTATCGTTTCTGACCACGAGATAAAACTGGTTTCGAAACAGACCAATTGAATTGCATAGCTTAAAATTTTGCTATTTCCGAAAAAAAGAGGTAATATTAATAGTAAATCCATTATCATTTTGCAATGAAAAGAACGTTATTATCCATTTTTATTTTAAGTCTGGGACTAACTGCAAAATCACAAAACATTATTCCTGCTGCCGCTATACAAATACAAACTGCCAAGCTGGCTGCCCCTGCCGACAAGCGCGGGTCCTCAACGGTGTATGGCTATTCTCCAAAAGGTGATTTTATTCTACTCAGAAAAGGCACCAATGAAATGATCTGTTTGGCAGATGATCCAAAAATACCGGGTTTAAGTGTGGCTTGCTATCATGAGGATCTGGAACCATTTATGAAGAGAGGGCGTGAGTTAAAAGCTGAAGGTAAAACTCCTAAAGAAGTGACTGATATCCGTGATTATGAGGCAAAAAGCGGATGGTTTCCTATGCCAACACAGCCCGCAAGCTTATTTGTTTATACCGCAAAGGCTGAAAACTATAATCCTGAAACAGGTTCAGTAAAAGATGGCTATCTGAGATATGTCATCTATACTCCCTACGCCACAGCAGCAAGTACAGGATTACCACTAAAACCGGATGTACCGGGTATGCCCTGGCTCATGGACCCAGGAACGCACAGGGCACATGTAATGATTAGTCCACCACAAAAAAACTAAAAGGATTAGGTCTGAACTTTTGAACCCTTGGACACTTTTGCTCATAGGTTTACCGGATATTACCATTTAACCTGAGATCGAAATAAGCTCTTACCTGAGGCTGATTATATATTTCTCAGTCTGTCCCGTGTTCTGCCCTATTTTTTTGCTGAAAGTTGAATAACTCACATAACATTCAGAAATGCAAAAAGATAGTTCTGCCACCCGGGTTTGGCGTTCTAATTCCGGACTACCCGTTGCAATGAAAAACAGCAGCGGGTAAACTAAACCTTGCCGAAGGAGGTATCTTCCGGCAACAGATCATCTGAAATCAAGTAAAATTTCTTGCCGGAAATACTCCGGAGGGAAGGACTAAACGAAGCGATAACACGCAGGTATTGCTTTCCAAAATCAAATCATACGCATCCGGAGCATCATAAAATCGATTTTAAGGATATTTTTAAATCTTTCATGTATCGAACTCAGGTTAATTTAAAATTTATCTTTTTTCATACTTTTTGCAGCAATTAAGGCACTAATCAACATTAATATTGCTCCTGCAAAGAATGGAGCGCCAGCAAATTTTAGCGCTGCTTCAGGCCTTGTAAACCAAGCAAACAAATTAGTCATCAGTAAAGGTCCGACAATGGATGTTGCGCTAATCAAACCGGTTAATGCTCCTTGTAATTCCCCTTGTTCATTTTTGGGAACATTAGCTGAAATGATAGATTGTAGTGCAGGTCCGGCGATACCCCCCAAACAATAAGGAATTAAGAAAACAAACATCATCCAGCCCTCCGTAGCGAAAGAAAACAGGAATAGACCCATAGAATAGAAGCCCAGACCAACATAAATACTTTTCTCGTCCCCTAGTTTTGGATTGATATATCGAATTAAACCTCCCTGAACAATAGCAATAAGCAAGCCACTAACAGTTAAAGAAATGCCCATTAAGGTATTGCCCCATTGAAATTTTTCTATGTTAAAGAATGTCCAGGTACTCTGTACTGCATGTGCTGCGATATAGACAAAAATAAGGGAGCTGATTAAACCTCCTACACCCTTGTATTTCTTTAATTGTATGAGAGAACCTAAGGGACTGGCACGCTTCCATTCAAAAGGTCGCCTATGTTCCTTGGCCAGTGACTCAGGAAGTACAAAATATCCATAAATCATATTTAGGAAAGTGAGAAGTGCGGCTGCCATAAAAGGAACTCTCGGGCCAAATTCGCCTAAAAGACCACCCAAACCCGGACCAATTATGAATCCAAGACCAAAAGCAGCACCAATCATTCCAAAGTTCTTTGATCGGTTTTCAGGGGTGCTGATATCGGCAATATATGCAGTTGCGGTTGTGAAACTTGCGCCGAACATACCGGCAATTAGCCTTCCAACAAAAAGCCACCAGATGGTGGGTGCCAATGAAAGAAAAATATAATCAAGCCCAAAGCCTAATAAGGACAAGAGCAAAACCGGCCTTCTTCCATATTTATCACTAAGATTACCAACAATCGGTGCACAAAGAAACTGCATAATGGCATAGGCAAAAGTTAACAAACCTGCCCATTGGGAAGCTTCACTGATGTTTCCTCGGATCAGTTTTTCAATTAACTGAGGAAAAACAGGGATAATCAATCCAAGCCCGATAACATCCAATAAAAGAGTAATGAAAATAAAACTGACAGCAGCTTTGCGGGATTTGGGCATATTTTACTTATCAGATGCTCAGAGGGTGAACTTATTCAATAAAATGGTAAAGAAATACTACTTCAGCTTTGAATGCGGTTTTAGGTTGACCATTGATTTCAAGTTCAACTCCCAGGACAGCCTTTGTAACCCCTCTGAGATTGGCAATCGAAACCAATTTTGCCCGTAGCCGCACCTCCGAGTCTACCACTACAGCCTGACCAAATTTGAGATTCTCAATACCATAATTGATCTCCATCTTGAGATTTTTGATATGAACAATCTGCTTCCATAAAAATGGGATTAGTGATAAAGTGAGATAACCATGAGCAATTGTTGCCTTAAAGGGGCCTTCAGTTGCTGCTCGCTCAGCATCAATGTGTATCCATTGGTGGTCTAATGTTGCATCAGCAAACTTTCCAATCTGTTCCTGAGTGATTTTATGCCATGCTGAAATACCCAGCTCCTGACCTAAAAAAGATTCAAATTCTATATAATTATTAATAACAAGCATGAAAAAGATGTATTAATGAGCAGATTGGTGTTTATTAATAATACAAAGTTAATGTTTAATAAGTGATGCAAGCCTTGCCATTTGGAACAAAGACAAGGCTTCTCCATATTTATTGCATATTTATAATATGGTTCAGAAAAATCAAGTTAAGCTTACAAAGCTAAAATTATTCAGTAGTATCTTTCTGTTTATTCTAATCCTATTCATAATCCATCAAAGATCCCAACCATTATTGGTCGAAAAGTACTATTCAACCAGCATTTACCCCTGGATACGGGCTGGTCTTCAACTGATTTTCAATAAGATTCCCTTCAGCTTGGGTGATATTCTGTATTTGGTATGTAGCACAATCCTACTGATCTTTTCTTTTGAGATTTTAAGAAATTTATTTCAAAAAAAAATACTCACAGGAGCACGATTAATCCTCAATACGATCATCTTGGTGGAACTACTTGTATTTACTTTCTATTTATTCTGGGGCTTGAATTATTTCAGGCAGCCGGCAGCAGAAAGATTGAAAATCAGTGGTATAGAATACAAAAAAGAAGAGCTTTTCAGAATAACCGAAACAATAATTGATTCTGCAAATTCCATTCGCTCCAAAATCAATCCGGTGAATTGGCTGCAAACTGAATATGAACTTTTAACAGAATCAACCCAAGCGATAAAGGACCTTAATCCTCCATACAATGAAGGTGTTCATCCGATCCCAAGAATTAAAAATTCTCTCCTAAGTTCGCTACTGAACTATTTCGGAACCGCCGGGTATTTTAATCCTTTTACAGGTGAAACTCAGATCAATTCGGATATGCCAATTTATCTTAAGCCTTTCGTAGCCTGTCATGAAACAGCCCATGCTATGGGCTACAGCGCGGAAGACGAAGCTAATTTTATTGGTTTTATTAGTGCCAGCGAATCCAGTAATGCGATGCTAAGGTATTCAGCTTATTACCTCGCAGCTCAGGAATTCATGATAGAAACAGGCAGATTAGATACAATCGAATTTCAAAGGCTGAAGAACCGTATTTCAGAACCTTTTTTAGCTGATTTAAAAAATGAAAAGGCTTATTGGGAGAAATATAGTGGTCTTACCAGAAGATTTACTAACATCTTTTATGATAGTTACCTAAAAGCCAATAAACAGCCCGATGGTTTAAAGAGCTATAACCGCATGATCCTACTAACCATGGCCTATTACAAAAAAAAGGGGGGCCTAATGCCCCCTCAATAATCAGTCAATTCCTAATGCCACTTCCCTGGCTTTAGTGGTGGTATAATACTTTGCGATCATATTCGGAACTTCCCATACTGGCAATCGACCTTCTCGAAGGTACTGAAAGTATTTTTGGGCTACTTGGGCAAAATGATCTTCATGTCCCACCTTGTACTTTTCAGGAATTAATACTTCCCAACCCCTTGAATTTTTCTGCAGCTCTACACCCGGGTATTTGGCGTTAATCTTTTTCAAATCGCTCATGATCTCCTGCTCAAATTCCTTCATGTCAGTCCCGCTTTTAGGCTCAATATACAATACTGGCTTAAAATTCTGATCCTTACCCTGCTTAATAATGACACTCGCTTTAGTACCCCGCATCACCGAAAAATGGGTGTCTCCGGTTCCTTCAGGTGCCTGAAAATCCCAGGTTACAGACACTTTTGCATGAACTCCTTTGATTCGGTAGTTTATTTCACCGTTCGAATATGGATTCAAAATGCCATTTTTAACATCTGTTTTGAGGTAAGCAGGAAATTCCTTCTTGAGAGTAACCTTTTCAAATTGGGCTGCTGTTAACTGAGTACCCCACCTTTTTGCTGAAACAATTTCAATATCCTTTTTATAGTCAATTACCTGATCCGGGAAACACTCCCATTGAACCAGATCAACTAAGTGAGTGGTAATATCAGTGATACCCTCTCCTTGCTGTTTAACATCAAAAAACCATGCCGGTCTGACCAGGGGTTTCCCGGAGACATTTTTGAAGAAATAATGAACACTTATTTTAGTAACGGATGGATTTTCAGGACTACCCTTATCTAATTCACCAAAAGCCGGGAGATGTGTAAACTCTTTTTGTAGGATACTATTGATTTCAAAACGCTCAGTCATGATATCATAAAGTAGTACTTTATTTTTTTCTGCTGCCTCAAAAGCCTGCACCAATGTATTGAAACCATCTGTATCGATTGCCATCGGCTTATCCGCCAGAACATTCAAACCTGAGTCGACAGACTGTTTAATATAATTTGTCTTGAACTTATTGTTTCCGGCAATTACAACAACATTACCTGCCTTTTCCTTAAACATTCTTTCCAGGTAATCATCACCGGTATATACCTTTTGATTCCATCTTGTTGGTTCCTCCTTCCTTTTATTATAAGCGCTAACCAGATTAAGATGGGCCTTAACTTCATCCCCATAGGGAGCATAAACATGAACCACTGAATCCATTTCGGGATACATAGACTTTTGTACAAGAGCTGAGTGAAAGTGCCCCGGATCGAGTGTAATCAAACGTATTTCAGGTTCCTTCATTTTTTCAGATTTACTTACACAGGCTGCACTAAACAAAAAGATAAAGTTTAAAAGCAGCTGGTGTTTAAGGTTATTGAATTTGATCATTTGAATAGCTTGAATTTTAAATTAGACGTATTTTAGTTTTATATGCTTTAGAAGAAATTGTTTTAAAGAGTACTAAATAATTTTCTCTAAGGTTATGGATTTTAATCTTGGAGACAGCAATTGAATTCCAGTAAAAGCGATCAGGTAAGCACATCCTGCAAAAATGAATAATGAAACATAACTTCCTGTTGTTTCTAACAGAAATCCACCAACACTTGCACCGAACATCCCGCCAACTGCACCCATCATACTTCCAATCCCAACCACAGAGCCCACCACCTGTCTTGGGAACATATCGGTTGTTAGGGTAAATAAATTAGCAGACCAGGCCGAGTGAGCTGCTAAAGCAAGACCAATGAGCGCAATAGCAAGCCATAATTCTGTTGTTTGAGCAGCAAAATAAACAGGAATGACACATAGCGCTGATGCGAACATGGTCGTTTTACGACTCTTGTTGACGGTCCACCCCCTCTTAATTAAAGCAGAAGAAATCCACCCTCCCAGTATACTTCCAAAATCAGACATTAAATAAATTATAATGAGTATCGGGCCTATTTTCGTAATTCCAATTCCATAATTAGTAAAAAAGAATTTCGGCAAAAAGAATAGAAAAAAAGAAAAGATAGGATGTGTCATGAAAGCACCAAATGCAAAAGCCCAAGTTTGTCTGTACTTCAATAAATGAAGCCATGGGATTTTGATCTGAGGTTCAACCGGATCAGTAGTAATGTGTTCAAGTTCTGTTTTACTAAGCTTGGGATGATCCTGAGGTAATCGGTACATCATCATCCAGAATACAATCCAAATAAACCCAATTCCGCCTGTGATCACGAAGGTCATTTGCCACCCATAATTAATGGCAATAAAAGGAACTACCAGAGGTGCTACAATGGCGCCGACACTTGCACCGGAAACAAAAATACCTGTTGCCAGAGCACGCTCCTTCCTTGGGAACCATTCAGAAACGGCTTTTAAAGCCGATGGGAAATTCCCGGCTTCTCCTAACCCAAGTAGAAAACGAACTGCTGCAAATCCAAAAAGAGAGGCCACCAGGGCATGCATCATAGTGGCAATACTCCAGAATCCGATGGCAATAGTTGCTCCCATTCGGGTTCCAATCTTGTCGAGCAGATGCCCCATAACGAGGAAACCAATAGCGTAAGCCGCTTGAAAAGAAGAGACTATGAACCCATATTCAGAATCTGACCAAGCAAATTCTTTCTGAAGTTGAGGAGCCAAAATTCCAAGAACCTGACGGTCTACAAAATTAATTGTAGTGGCCAGAAATAGCATTGCACAAATCTTCCAGCGGTAAATACCAATTCCCGGTTGCTTTTCCATTATATCAATTCCTCAATTTTATTAATTCAATTTAAGTTCCATTATCTGAGTGAATCAACAAATTCAGGAATTGCCAAAATCATTAGTTGAGAAATTAAACCCAGCATAAACATCATGAATAAAACTCGAAGTTAAACCTTGGGTTCCCAACCTTTTTGATATTCTCTTTTCCACAGTTTCATTGCATCAGGATCATTCTTGATGTGACCATTATTTGGGTCAGTATGCAACGTCCTGCCGGTCCGCTGGGCAATATTTCCAAGTTGACAAAGTAGAGTGCTCTTATGCCCCCCGTCAATATCCGAGGCCAAGGCAGCTCCTGTCTTAATGGCACTAAAGAAGTTCTGCAGATGGTAAGCATCCAAAGCCTGCGAAGGGTTGCTCAAGCTACCTGTATTCACCACAGTTTCGTTCTTAGCCTCTTTGATTAGATTATTTTTTTGGTCGAAAGCTTTATAAGCATTTCCTCCACCAATAAATAAAGTTCCATTTTCACCGTAAAAAATAACACCTACTGAACTACCTTCAATAAGAAAACTATTACAGCTTCTTCCTTCCCATGTGATGGTAGATTTGTTGGCAAACTCAATAGCTATATTTTGGGTATCAGGAGTTTCCCAATCATCCTGGTATCTATATCTGCCACCCGCAGAAGTAACTTTAGTTGGAAAATCTACTTGTAGTCCCCAACGTGCAAGATCAATCATATGAGTTCCATTGTTCAGGGCTTCGCCGGTCCCCCAGTGCCAAAACCAATGCCAATTATAGTGAATCACATTATCTTTAAACGCTCTTCTTGGTGCGGGACCTTGCCATAAATCATAATCCAACCATTCAGGAACAGGTGCTGATTTACCCACTCCAATAGAAGGTCGGTTATTCGTGTACCATGTTTTTGCAAAATAAGGGCGGCCAATTATACCTCCATGCAATTCGGCAATACCGGCAGCCACATTCGGCCATGAACGACGCTGATTGCCCATTTGAATAACATTTTTGTACTTTTTTGATGCTGCAAGAAGCATTTCACCTTCATGAGGATTATGACTACAAGGCTTTTCAAGATAAACATGCTTTCCTGCAGAAGATGCCAGCAAGGCTGCAGGAGCATGCCAGTGGTCAGGAGCAGCAATGACAAGTGCATCCAAATCTTTTACTTCCAAGGCCTTTCTAAAATCAGGCTGGGCCATGGGCTCCTTATTCTGTATCTTACTTACCGTACTAATACATTTGTCGGCAGCTCTTTTATCTACATCACAAATAAAACGGACCTCACAGTTCTTTTGATCAGCAAAATTAGCCGCAAGTGCATGTCCACGGCTATTGACACCCATGATTGCAATATGAACACGTTCATTAGCACCAAGAATGCGGCTGTAACTGCTGGCACTAAATCCCGGAAGAATGCCACCAAAAGAAATTGCGGCAGCGCCGGTTACTGTCTTTTTAATAAAATCCCTGCGGGAATCTGAATTTTTCATACAATTACCTGTTTAAAAGCTTAAAAACTTAGTATAATTTTAATTTTCAAAAAAGCTTAAATATCATATTCGCTTTTCCAATATTGCGTTGTTTCTGTTTCTGCAGCCTTGTTTCCCATATGCACTGCAATGGCTACATCTTTACCTGTTCTCACATTAGAAACCGGACTTTTCCCGGTCAAAATACATTCAGCAAAATCACGTAGAGCATAACCCGTGGGGTCTAATTCAGGAGAATCCTTTTGAAATAAAATAGGCTCTCCTACCCCTCCCGGTAAAACTTCTACCGTAGCTCCGGTAACACCATCAACGGTTCCTTTAGTTTTATTTTTTGCTTCCGCATAAATAAATGCCTTGTCCCTTAATATTTCAACCGTACCCCTTGTTCCAAGAATACGAATGGAATAACCTTTATACTTATTAGTTAGCACTGAGGTAACACTTGATTTTACTCCGCCGGGATACTCATAAACCAAACGGATATTATCAAAATTATCTCGGCCATCTTTCCAGTAATCAATTCCACCAAATCCTGCAACCTTAACTGGATGGCTACCTTGAATCATGTTAACCATATCAATTTCATGAGCACTAAGCTCAGATAGTAATCCCCCACAGTATTCCTTATACATCCTCCAGTTTACAGTGCGCTCGGTGTCAGGATCTGTCACAGGTTGCCGCCAGTCGGAATTCCTATTGTACTGGCATTCATAATGAAATACCCTTCCTATCCATCCCTTATCAATAATCTCCTTTACCTTGTGGTACATCGAATAATACCTATACTGATGGCCAACCTGAAATACAAGCTTTGAGCTATCGACCAATTTCACCAAATGAAGAGTTTGTGGTATATCATATGCCATGGTTTTTTCTACATATACATGCTTACCTGCTTTAAGGGCATATACAGCCATGGGAAAATGTAAATACAGAGGAGTAGCAATAATTACAGCGCGAACCTTGGGATCATCAATAAGCTTCTGATAATCATAATACCCTTTGGCATCTTTATCTGCCAGCCTTAAACCTGCCTTTAAATGGTTTTCTAGAACATCGCAGCAAGCAACAAGCTCAATGTTTCGAACATTTGCAAGAGTATGCGCCAGACCCAAACCACGACTTCCGGAGCCAATCAGTCCGACACCAACCTTTTCATTTTGACTCGGCCGAAAGAAATCAAGTCCTGTAGATCCAAAAGCTGTAAGTCCTGTCAATGCGAAGGCACCTGTACTTAAAAACTTTCTTCTTGATTGCTCCATATTATTGATATCCCATAAATCTATCTGGTTTTTCTGATAGCTCTTGCATAGCTATCCGCTAGGGCTACCGGAATCCCGCCTTTTCGCTTACTCTCATCAGCCGCATCCATAAAAGCGCAAATGTCAAGCGTTTCCTCAGGCTTTACCGGAACTATCCCAGTTTTGAAAAAATCTGTAATTTGCTTTAAAAGAGGATTATAACCTCCATACTCACCAATAGGAACGGTAGCCTTTTCGGCAAAAACTGTTCCTCCATATCCCAATTTTCCGGAGCGAAGGCCACGGAAAGTACCCACTCTGCCATCATTCCATGTACCTACTACGATATCTACATCCGGTGAACTGATTCTTACCACCTGCTTGCAACCCGGTCCCATTACCGTAAATAGTGATTCTACGCCATGAATACCATACCAAAAAAGATCTGGATGAGTACTTTCCAGATGACATGGACTAAACGTTTCAGCACCCAGCACCTTTCCATACTTTCCGCCTGCAATCTCTTGGGCTCCGGCAGAGTATCTGAGCGAAGAAGCAGAGAATACTCCGATGTTGGCTTTCTTTGCTGCATCAAATATGGCCGATGCACCTGCGAGCGAGGCCGCTATCGGTTTATCAATAAAAAAACGCTTACCGGCTTTAATCACTTCCATGGCTTGCTCCAGATGTAATCTTCCATCATTCGTTTCCAGGAGAACAAAATCAACTTTGCTTAGAAGGCCGGCTATTGAATCGACAATTTCAACACCCATTTTTTTTATATCCTCTGTATATCCCGGTATACGTTCATAGCTACTTTTTATTTCCCTGCTGCCAAAAGGATGAGCAGCTACAACTTTAAATCCACTGTAATCCGGACTGGCGTTGGGATCGTTTAGAGCCTTAGTAAAAGCAATGGAATGGGAGGTATCCAAGCCGATGATTCCAATCCTGTTACCGACCACCCGGCTCAATTTTAATGATGGATATACGCTTTCTGCAAAACTATTTGCACCTATTCCTAAACCTGCCGCAGCAAGTGCAGTTGTTTTGATGAAGGTTCTACGATTTTGTTCTGTTTTCATATTATTGATGAGTATGATTATTAAGTATACCGGCTAAAAGTTAGAAAAAATAGCCATATGCACGTTGAAAAGTAAAATAAATAGCTCAATAATGCAAGTAAAATACATGGTGGTGGTATATTGTTACTCTATCTTTTTCATATGTGGTAAAATAGGAGTCATTTTTGGCACCAGAACCCTAAACATTAGAAACCAGGCAATCAGATAGGCGGTACCACAAAAAAGAAACAACATATAGTAGCCTGTTTGAATATGACCGGCAGCTTTATAATAATCAAGCAAATATCCTGCAATTTTAGCAACCGTAATATTTCCAAAACCTCCGAACATTCCTCCAATTCCTATGACTGCACCTATAGAGGTTTTGGGAAACATATCGGATACTGTAGTCATAATGTTAGCCGACCAGGCCTGGTGAGCAGACATTCCAATTCCAATTATAATCACAGCATACCACATATTAAATGAACCTGCCCATTGGGAAAACATTACCATTAAGGGAATAGTCGCATAAATAAGCATAGATGTTTTACGGGATCTGACCATAGACCAGCCTTTATTTTTGCTGAACCACATGGGTAACCATCCACCTGCGATACTTCCAATTCCGGCAATTAAATAGACAACTGCAACCGGAATACTCACTTCAAGGCCTACCAATTTATATTCTGAAATTAAGAATGCGGGCAGCCAAAATAGGAAGAACCACCAAACCCCATCCGAAAGAAACTTACCAAGGGCATAAGCCCAGGTTTGTTTGTAGGTCAATAATTTTTTCCAGGGAATTACTGCCTCAATTTCACCTTCAACAGGTTTTGTTACCTCTTCATCACTGTGAATATGCGTGAGTTCTGCTGCCGAAATACGCTTATGGCGCTCAGGAGTTTCATAGAGTAAAAACCAAAAAATCAGCCAAAGAAAACCAACTGCGCCGGTGATGATAAAGGCCATCTGCCAGCCGTAAGATACGGCTAACCAGGGAACCAGCAAAGGAGCGATAACAGCTCCAATGTTAGTTCCGCTATTAAAAATACCAGTGGCAAATGCTCGCTCACGCTTTGGAAACCACTCTGCTACCACTTTTATTGCAGCCGGAAAGTTTCCGGCTTCGGTAACCCCCAGAAATGCACGTACGAACCCAAACCCAAAGGTGGTTTTTACAAATGCATGCATTATCGCTGCTATACTCCATAAAATCAGCGATACGGCATAACCCATTTTACTGCCCACGCGGTCTATTATACTACCAACACCCAGCATACCTAGGGCATAGGCTAGCTGAAATACGGCAACCACATTAGAATAGTCGGTCTCAGACCAGTTAAATTCCGTCTCCAGGTAAGGTTTCAAGAGACTGATAACCTGTCGGTCAAGATAATTAATGGTTGTGGCGAAAAACACCAGTGAGCAAATCGTCCAGCGATAATTAGTCATTTTTTGCATGAAGATCAATTATTAGGCTCTTAGCAGTAAGTTATCGTTACCCATACTTTTAGGAGTTGAAGTAATTCTTTGCGTTAAAATAACAAATATTCTGAACCATTTGCCCAAGCCATTGAATATCATTCGGTAATTCACCATTTTCAACATCTTCACCAATCAGATTACATAAAATCCTTCTAAAATATTCATGCCTTGGATAAGACATAAAACTCCTCGAATCAGTTATCATACCAACAAAACGACTCAACAAACCCATACTTGAAAGCGAATTAATCTGATCAATCATGCCGAATTTTTGATCCAGAAACCACCAGGCGGATCCGAACTGAATTTTACCCGGAACAGAACCATCATTAAAATTACCCGCCATGGTTGCAAACATATCATTGTCGGCAGGATTCAGATTATAAATTATGGTTTTTGCAAGTCTGTTCGTAGAATCCAATTTATTAAAAAACCTGGACATCCCCCTTGCCTGTGAAAAATCACCCATCGAGTCAAAACCTGTATCAGGGCCAAGCTCTGTCAGTAATCTTGAATTATTATTACGGATTGCTCCAAGGTGAAATTGCTGAACCCAACCTTTTTCATGATCCCAATGAGCTAAATGGAGCAGCATGCAAGACTTAAATTTGAGTATTTCCAGGGTACTCAAAACTTCCTGATTTAGGATTTTATTAAATATTTGTTCGACTTCTGCGTCTGTATATTCTTCATAACCGAGTTGCTCCAGGCCATGGTCTGAAACCAGACATCCATTTTCAGCAAAATAATCATGTCTGCTCTTTAATGCCTGCAGATAGTGCCCAAAAGTATTGATCTCCTGCCCATAAACAGATGATAATTTTTTTATGTATGAATGCAGTTCCGGTATATTATCAGCGTTCATCGCCTTATCGGGTCTGAATGATGGCCTAACGATCACAGAAAATTCATCAGTTTTGATTTTCTGATGAAATAAAAGGTCATCAAGAGGATCATCAGTTGTACCAATACTTTCTACATTCATTTTCTCAATCAATCGCCGAATAGAGAACTCAGGACTTTGAAGTTTTTCGCTGCATTCATCATATATTTTCCTTGCGGTGCTTGGAGAAAGTATTTCATGAATGTTAAAATACCGTTGTAATTCCAAATGGGTCCAATGATAAAGGGGATTTCTGAAAGTAAATGGAACGGTTTCAGCCCATTTTTGAAATTTTTCCCAGTCACTGGCATCACCGGTAATATACTTTTCAGAAATTCCATTGGCTCTCATGGCGCGCCACTTGTAGTGATCACCGTATAACCAGATTTGAGTCAGATTTTCAAAATTAGAATCAGCGGCAATCTGGTCAGGAGGTAAATGACAATGGTAGTCTATAATGGGTAAACCAGCGGCGTATTTATGAAACAGTCTTTGTGACGTTTTTGTGTTAAGTAAAAAGTTTTGATCTAAAAAATCTTTCATTTATACTGATAAATAAATTATTTGCGTTAAGCAATATCAGAAATAAAATTCTTAAAGTATAGGCATAACCCATAGATTATCTTATTTTAACGATAATCATTATTTAAAAACCAATAGCAAATGAATCCAATTTTTCTGACAATCGGTGGCTTTATATCTTGCGCAATTCTTATTGTCTTTTCAGGTGTAAGACTTTCCAAATATGGCGATGTAATTTCAGAATTAAGTGGTCTGGGAAAAGCCTGGATCGGTTTAATTCTTATGGCTGCCGTCACATCACTGCCGGAATTATTTTCCGGGATCAGTTCTGTCCTGGTCTTAAACCAACCAGACATTGCTGTTGGTTCGGTATTTGGAAGCTGTGCCTTTAATATGGCCATCCTTGCTGTTCTGGACTATTTTGTACCCGGTAAACCCATTTCGTCAATAGTGACAAGAAGCCAGATACTTGCAGGATTCTTAGGTATGATTTTAATCATCCTTTCAGTTATTGAAATTAATTTCGGGAACTTATTTCCTGAAAAGGGATGGTTTAGTTTTTTCCCCGCCAGTATAATCCTCATTTACTTGATATCTGTTAGAATAATCTTTGAAAACGACAAAAAAATAAAGAAAGAAGAGGATGTTAGAACTGATCAGATCTCACATAATAAGGATTCAATAAGCTTAAAAAATGCCATAATCCAATTTCTTTTAAATGCTGTATTAATCGTTCTGGCAGCTTTGGCTTTACCTTACTTCGCTGAAAAATTAGCACTACAAACAGGAATCAATCAATCCTTCATCGGTACTTTATTGGTTGCAGGATCAACCTCTTTACCCGAATTGGTAGTATCTGTCGCAGCAGTAAGAATGGGGAGTATAGATTTGGCGATTGGAAACCTTTTGGGTAGTAATTTATTCAATATGTTCAT
>Ga0194130_10003533_pt1 | contig 20864 bp, 18 predicted proteins | sample TA2KigsurfametaG_FD_160084 | JGI IMG/M metagenome (GOLD analysis project Ga0194130, IMG submission 160084) | Freshwater microbial communities from Lake Tanganyika, Tanzania - TA2015050 Kigoma 12 surface | ecosystem: Environmental > Aquatic > Freshwater > Lake | place: Tanzania: Lake Tanganyika... | reverse complement strand
CGTCCTAGCCGACGAGATCAGCCCCGACACGTCCCGCCTCTGGGACGTCAAGACCAACGAGAAGATGGACAAGGACCGCTTCCGCCGCGACCTCGGCAACGTCGAGGAGGCGTATCGCGAGGTGGCACGCCGCCTCGGCATCTTCCCCGAGGGCGGCCCCCAGGACCTCAAGGGTCCGAAGACGATGCAGTGAGGACCGGTGCGATGAAGGCGAAGGTTCACGTCACCCTCAAGAACGGCGTCCTCGACCCGCAGGGACAGGCGATCCTCGCGGCGCTCGGCCATCTCGGCTTCGGCGACGTGACGGATGTCCGCCAGGGCCGCTACATCGTGCTCGACATCGCGGAGACCGACCACGCCAGGGCGGAGGCAGCGGTCAAGGCGATGTGCGAGAAGCTGCTCGCCAACACCGTGATCGAGAACTACCAGTTCGAGCTCGTCCCCTGATGCGCCGCGCGACGCGGCGCGCGCGGAGCGCAGGCGCATGAAATCGGCAGTCATCGTCTTCCCGGGATCGAACCGCGAGGGCGACATCGCCCACGCGATCCGATCGGCGACCGGCTCGAGCCCCGCCATCGTGTGGCATGCGGAGGCCACGCTGCCGACGGCCGACCTCGTCGTGCTGCCCGGCGGCTTCTCCTATGGCGACTACCTGCGCACCGGCGCCATCGCGGCCCATTCCCCCATCATGCGCGAGGTCCGCGCGCGCGCCGAGGCTGGCGTGCCGGTGCTCGGCGTGTGCAACGGCTTCCAGATCCTAGCCGAGGCCCGGCTCGTGCCGGGCGTCCTCCTGCCCAACGCCAGCCTCAGGTTCATCTGCCGCGACGTGCACCTGCGCGTGGAGCGCGCCGACACGCTCTTCACGTCCCGCTACGCGCGGGGCGAGGTGATGCGCGTGCCCTGCGCCCACCACGACGGCAACTACTTCGCCGACCCCGCGACGCTGGACCGGATCGAGGGCGAGGGCCAGGTCGCGTTCCGCTATTGCCGGCCGGACGGCGCGGTCGACGCCGGCGCGAACCCGAACGGCTCGGCGCGCAACATCGCCGGCGTGTTCAACGCGCGGCGCAACGTGCTCGGCATGATGCCGCATCCGGAGAACGCCATCGAGGCACTGCTCGGCTCCACGGATGGCAGGAAACTCTTCGAGGGCCTCGTCGAGGCGGTGACGCGATGACCGGTCAACGACCCAACGACCTGATGGGGCTCACGCCCGCGGAATACGACCGCGCGCTGGAGATAATGGGTAGGCACCCGAACCGGACCGAGCTCGGCATCTTCTCGGTGATGTGGTCCGAGCACTGCTCCTACAAGTCGTCCAAGCGCTGGCTCAAGACGCTCCCGACCACCGCGCCCTGGGTGATCTGCGGGCCCGGCGAGAACGCGGGCGTGATCGACATCGGCGACGGCGACGCGGTGGTCTTCAAGATCGAGAGCCACAACCACCCCTCCTACATCGAGCCCTACCAGGGCGCGGCGACGGGCGTCGGCGGGATCCTGCGAGACGTCTTCACGATGGGCGCGCGGCCGGTCGCCAACCTCAACGCCCTACGCTTCGGCGACCCCTCGCATCCGCGCACGCGCGGCCTCGTGGCGGGCGTGGTCGCGGGCATCGGCGGCTACGGCAACTGCGTGGGCGTGCCGACCGTCGGCGGCGAGACGAACTTCCACGCCAGCTACAACGGCAACTGCCTCGTCAACGCGATGACCGTCGGCATCGCGAAGGCTGACCGCATCTTCTACGCCAAGGCCTCCGGGCCGGGTAACTCGGTCGTCTATGTCGGCGCGAAGACCGGGCGAGACGGCATCCATGGCGCGACCATGGCCTCCGCCGAGTTCGACGAGAACTCCGAGGAGAAGCGCCCGACCGTGCAGGTCGGCGACCCGTTCAAGGAGAAGCTGCTGATAGAGGCCTGCCTCGAGCTGATGGCGACCGACGCGATCGTCGCGATCCAGGACATGGGTGCGGCTGGCCTGACCTCCTCCTCCACGGAGATGGCGGGCAAGGGCGGCCTCGGCATCGAGCTGCAGCTCGACCGCGTGCCGATGCGCGAGCAGGGCATGACCGCCTACGAGATCATGCTCTCCGAGAGCCAGGAGCGCATGCTGATGATCCTCCGCCCCGGCGCCGAGGACATCGCCAACCGCATCTTCGCCAAGTACGAGCTCGACTGCGTGGCGATCGGCACGCTCACCGACACTGGTCGCCTCGTGCTGCGGATGGGCGACAGCGTCGAGGCCGACATGCCCATCGCGCCGGTCTCCGAAGCGGCCCCGGAATACGACCGTCCCTGGACGCCGTCGCCGCCACGCCCGCGCATCGACGCGGGCTCCGTGCCCGCGCATGCCGCGGGAGCGGCGCTGGAGCGGCTCATGGGCTGCCCGGACCTCGCCTCGCGGCGCTGGATCTGGGAGCAGTACGACTACCTCATCCGCGGCCAGACCGTGGTCCGCCCCGGCGGCGACGCCAGCGTGGTGCGACTGCCGGAGGGCGGCAAGGCGCTGGCCCTCACAGTCGACTGCACGCCGCGCTACTGCCACGCCGACCCCGAGGTCGGCGGCATGCAGGCCGTCGCGGAGACCTACCGCAACATCTCCGCGACTGGCGCGCGCCCGCTCGCCATCACGGACAACATGAACTTCGGCAACCCCGAGCGGCCGGAGATCATGGGGCAGTTCGTCGGCTGCATCTCCGGCATGCGCGAGGCCTGCGAGGCGCTCGACTACCCGGTCGTGTCGGGGAACGTGTCGCTCTACAACGAGACCTCGGGCGCGGCGATCATGCCCGCGCCGGTGATCGGCGGCGTCGGCCTGCTCGCCGACGCGGCGAAGGCGGTCGGCATCGCCCCGCGCGGCGCAGGCGAGACGCTCCTCCTCGTAGGCGGGACCGAGGGCTGGCTCGGCGCGTCGCTCTACCTGCGCGAGATCTGCGGGCGCGAGGATGGCGCGCCGCCGCCCGTTGACCTCGCGGCGGAGCGCCGCAACGGCGAGTTCGTGCGCGCGGCTATCGATGCCGGCCTCGTCTCTGCCTGCCACGACGTCTCGGATGGCGGCCTGCTCGTGGCCGTCGCGGAGATGGCGCTCGCCTCCGGCCTCGGCGCGGAGCTGCGCCCCGCGCCGGCAGGCAGGCCGCCCCATGGCTGGTGGTTCGGCGAGGACCAGTCCCGCTACGTCCTCGCGACGCGCGATCCGGCCGCCGTGGCGGGCCGCGCCGCCGAGGCTGGCGTGGAGGTGGTCGAGCTGGGCCGGACCGGCGCGGAGCCGCGTTTGACACTCCACGGCGAGGTTCCTATACCGCTCGACGGGTTGCGCGCCGCGCACGAGGCTTGGCTGCCGCGCTTCATGGCCGGCGCCTCCTGAACACCGACGAGCCGAGGTTCCAGATGCCGATGCCGGCTACCGAGATCGAGCGACTGATCCGCGAGGCCCTGCCCGACGCGCAGGTGACCATAGAGGACCTGCGCGGCGACGGCGACCACTACTCGGCGAGCGTCATCTCGGCCGCCTTCCGCGGCAAGACGCGGGTTCAGCAGCACCAGATGGTCTACGCCGCCCTCAAGGGCCGGATGGGCAACGAGCTGCACGCCATGGCGCTGCAGACCGGCGTTCCCTGACGGCCAGCCCCCTTCCAGCAGGAGACAGACATGACCGACGCGACCGTTGCACAGCGCATCAAGGACGACATCTCGAGCAACGACGTCGTCCTCTACATGAAGGGGACGCCGGTCTTCCCGATGTGCGGCTTCTCCGCCGCCGTCGTCCAGGTGCTCAGCCAGATGGGCGTCAAGTTCAAGGGCATCAACGTGCTCGAGGACCCCTCGATCCGCCAGGGCATCAAGGACTTCTCCAACTGGCCGACCATCCCGCAGCTTTACGTGAAGGGCGAGTTCGTGGGCGGCTGCGACATCGTGCGCGAGATGTCGGAGAGCGGCGAGCTGCAGGCGCTGCTGGGCGAGCGCGGGGTCGAGACCAAACGCCCCTGAGGTTCCGCCTGAACTTCAGGACTAGCCTCCAAGTACCTGTAGTCCATAAAGGATCAGGACTCAAAGGGCGCAAGTGAAAACCGCCCGTCGTCACGAGACGCCGGGCGGTTCTGCTTTGGGACACCCCCGTTCGGGCAGGGGCCCGGAAGGCTCAGCGCGAGTAGAACTCGACCACCAGGTTCGGCTCCATCTGCACGGGATACGGCACGTCCCCGAGCTTCGGCGCGCGCACGAAGGTACCCTTGAGCGCCTTCTCGTCGAGCGAAAGGTAGTCCGGCACCTGGCGCTCGCCCGAGGCCTGCGCGACGAGGACCTGCTGCAGCTCGCGCGAGCTCTGGCGGATCTCGACGGTGTCGCCGTCCTCGACGACGTAGGACGAGATGTCGACCCGCTTGCCGTTCACGCGCACATGGCCGTGGCTGACCAGCTGGCGCGCCTGGAACGGGGTGACGGCGAACTTGAGGCGGTAGACGACGGCGTCGAGGCGACGCTCGAGCAGCTGGATCAGGTTCTCTCCGGTGTCGCCGCGGCGGCGGGCCGCCTCGGTGTAGATCTTGCGGAACTGGCGCTCGGTGATGTTGGCGTAGTAGCCCTTGAGCTTCTGCTTCGCCTGCAGCTGCGTGCCGAAATCGGAGGGCTTCTTGCGCCGCGCGCCATGCTGGCCCGGGCCGGAATCCGTGCTGGGCGCCTTCGCGCGGCCCCAGAGGTTCACGCCAAGCCGGCGGGCGATCTTGTACTTCGCGTTCGTGCGCTTGCTCATCGATCTCGGATCCGGGAAAGAGGTGGTCTGCGGCGGCGAACGCCCCGCGAAACAGGCCGCGGTAGATACCTGCCCGGGACGCGGCCCGTCAACCGCCAATCGGCCCGGCCCCGCCTCCCCGCCCCGGCCCGTCGCCGGCAGCGGCCCTCTTGGCCGCCCTGGACCCGGGCGCGGGCGATGCATGGGGTCGCTCGGTGAGGCCCGTCACGATGCCCTGCAGCGTGTTGACCTCGTGGCGCATGAGGCCGGCACGCTGGAAGATCGCCCGGATGTTCCGGACCATGGTCGGGCGCATCTCCGGGTCGCGCAGGAACCCGCAGGCGTCGAGCGCCCCCTCCAGGCGGGCGAAGAAGCCCAGGAGCTCGGACTTGGTCGCCGGCACGGCCCGGTTGGCGACGAGTTCGCGCTCCGGCGTCTGGTTGGCCGCCTGCCACCATTCGTAGCCCATCACCAGGACCGCCTGGGCCAGGTTGAGCGAGTTGAAGCCCGGGTTGAGAGGGATGGAGACCTGGACCTCGGCGACGCTCACCTCGTCGCTCTCCAGCCCGGTGCGCTCCGGCCCGAAGAGGATCCCCGGTCGCCCGCCAGCCGCCGAAAGCACCCGCATCTGCGCGGCGGCCGCGCGCGGGGTGACGACCTCCTTCACCATGCCGCGCCGTCGCGGGCAGGTCGCGAAGACCGTGTGCAGGTCGCCGACCGCCTCGTCGAGCGTCGCGAAGACCCGCGCCGCGCGCAGCACGCCGTCGGCATGGGTGGCCGCCGCGATCGCGCGCGGATGGTCCGGCGGCTCGTCCGGCGAGACGAGGCGCAGTTCGTCGAGGCCGCAATTGAGCATGGCGCGCGCCGCCATGCCGATGTTCTCGGCAAGCTGCGGCCGGACGAGCACGACGACCGGCCTGGCGCTCACGTGGCGCCGTCCCTCGAGAGCTTCCACGAGATCGCGTCGTGCAGCGCGTCATAGGAGGCGTCGATCACGTTCGCGGAGACGCCGACCGTCGACCAGTGGCGCGCCGCGCCCGCGTGCCCTCCATGGTCCGCGCTCTCGATCATCACGCGCGTGACGGCCCGCGTCCCGTCCTCCGGCGTGAGGATGCGCACCTTATAGTCGACGAGACGCATGCCGCCGAGCGCGGGGTACATCGGCACGAGCGCCGCGCGCAGCGCGCCGTCGAGCGCGTTGACCGGGCCATTGCCCTCCCCGACCGTCAGGAAGCGCTGGCCGCGCGCGTCGAGCTTCACCGTCGCCTCGGACAGCGTCGTCGCCTCGCCGCGCGCGTCCGTGCGCCGCTCGGTGATGACGCGGAACGACACCAGCGAGAAGAAGTCGGGCACGCGCCCGAGCGCGCGGCGCGCGAGGAGCTCGAAGCTCGCCTCCGCGCCGTCATAGGCGAAGCCGTCGTGCTCGCGGCGCTTCACCTCGTCGACGAGGCGCTGCACGCGCGGGTCGCCGGGGGCGATGTCGAGGCCGAGGTCGCGGAACCGCGCGAGGATGTTGGCCCGGCCGGCCTGGTCCGAGACGACGATCTCGCGCCGGTTGCCGACGCTCTCGGGCGGCACGTGCTCGTAGGTGCGCGGGTCCTTCTCGACGGCCGAGACGTGCACGCCGCCCTTGTGGGCGAAGGCGCTGGCGCCGACATAGGCCGCGCCGCGCGCCGGCGGCCGGTTCAGCCGGTCGTCGAGCAGGCGCGAAACATGGGTGAGCCGCCGCAGCCGCTCGGGCGTCACGCCGGTCTCGCAGCCGAGCTTGAGGACCAGGCTGGGGATGATCGAGGTGAGGTTGGCGTTGCCGCAGCGCTCGCCGAGCCCGTTGAGCGTGCCCTGCACCTGCCGCGCGCCGGCGCGCACCGCGACCAGCGAGTTGGCGACGGCGTTGCCGGTGTCGTCGTGGCAATGGATGCCGAGCCGGTCGCCGGGGACGAGCGAGGCCATTTCGCCGACGATGCGCTCCACCTCGTGCGGCAGCGTCCCGCCATTGGTGTCGCAGAGCACGATCCAGCGCGCGCCGGCGTCGCGCGCGGCGCGCAGGCAGTCGCGGGCGAAGCCGGGATTGGCCTTGTAGCCATCGAAGAAATGCTCGGCGTCGAAGATCGCCTCTCGGCCGCGCGCCACGACCTCGGCGATCGAGCCGCCGATCATGTCGACGCCTTCGACGAGGTCGACGCCCAGCGCCTCGCGGAGGTGGAAGTCCCAGGTCTTCCCGAACAGGGTCACCACCGGGGAGCCGGCGCCGATCACGGCGCTCAGCCCGGGATCGTTTTCCGCCGAGCGGCCGGCGCGCCGGGTCATCCCGAAGGAGGCGAGCCGCGCATGGCCGAGGCGCGGCGCCGCGGAGAAGAAGGCGTCGTCGGTCGGGTTGGCGCCGGGCCAGCCGCCCTCGACGTAGTCGAGGCCGAGGCCGTCGAGCGCCTCGGCGATCGCGCGCTTGTCGGCGACGCCGAAATCGACGCCCTGGGTCTGCGCGCCGTCGCGCAGCGTCGTGTCGTAGAGATGGACGCGGTCGGCCATGGTCAGGTCCTCCGCCAGGTCGTTCCCCCGGCCCCGTCCTCGAGCAGGACGCCACGGGCCTTCAGCGCGTCGCGGATCCGATCCGCCTTCGCGAAGTCGCGGGCCTTGCGCGCGGCGAGGCGCGCGGCGATCAGCGCCTCGATCTCCTCCGCCGACGGGCCGTCGGCCGAAGGCGCGCCTCCGGCGAACCATTCCTCCGGCGTCGATGCGAGCAGGCCGAGGAAGCGCCCGCTCGCGAGGAGCTCGGCGGCGAAGGCGCGCCCGCGCCCGGCCTCGCCGCGCGCCAACTCGTCGAACACGGAGGTCGCGAGCAGGCTCAGCCGCGCGACCGCGCCCGGCGTGTTGAGGTCGTCGCCGAGCAGCGAGAGCAGGTCGCCGAGCGGCGCGGCGGCGGCCTCGGCCTCGAAGGCGGCACGGTCGGCGCCCGCCGCGCCGCGCTGGACCGCGCGCTGCCAGCGGTCGAGGTTCTCGCGCGCCTGGCGCAGCCCCGCCTCGGTGAAGTCGATCGGCGCGCGGTAGTGCGTCTTGAGCAGAAGCAGGCGGATCGCCTCGCCAGGCCAGCGCGCGAGCAGGTCGCGCACGGTAAGGAAGTTGCCGAGGCTCTTCGACATCTTCTCGCCATTCACGACCAGGAAGCCGTTATGCATCCAGGTATGCGCCATGGTGCCGCCATGGGCGCACTCGGACTGCGCGATCTCGTTCTCGTGGTGCGGGAAGATCAGGTCGTGGCCGCCGCCATGGATGTCGAAGTGCCGGCCGAGATGCGCGGCGCTCATGGCGGAGCACTCGATGTGCCAGCCCGGGCGCCCGCGTCCCCAGGGCGAGTTCCAGCCGGGCTGGACCGGCGTACTTGGCTTCCACAGCACGAAGTCGGCGGGATCCTTCTTGTAGGGCGCGACGTCGACGCGCGCGCCCGCGACCTGCTCGTCGCGCGAGCGGCCGGACAGCTTGCCGTAGTCGGCATCGCTCGGCACGTGGAAGAGCACGTGGCCCTCCGCGACATAGGCGTTGCCCGCGGCGAGCAGCCGCTCGATGACCTCGATCATCTCGCCGATGTGCTGGGTCGCGCGCGGCTGGACGCTGGGTTCGAGGGCGCCAAGGGCGCGCATGTCCTCGAAATAGGCCTCGGCCGTGCGGCGGGTGATGTCCTCGATCGGCTCGCCGGTGTCGAGGTGCCGCTGGATGATCTTGTCGTCGATGTCCGTGATGTTCCGCACGTAGGTCACGGCATCCGCGCCATGGACCCTGCGCAGCAAGCGGAACAGCATGTCGAAGACGACGACCGGGCGCGCGTTGCCGATATGCGCCCAGTCGTAGACCGTGGGGCCGCAGACATACATGCGCACGCGCGCGGGATCGATCGGGACGAAGGGCCCCTTCGAGCGTGTCAGCGTGTTGTGGAACTGCAGCGTGGGAAGCGAGGGCATGGCGGCACCGGGGCTGGTCGGCACGGGACGTGGAAAGGCGTGTCGGCGGGCATCAACAGCCCGACGTAATTCGCTCTCCGATGCCGCGCGCCTTGCCCATGGGCCGTCCCGTGTCCTGTCCTGGTCGCATCCCGGCCCTCAGGCCGTGCAGCCGCGCAGGCGCGCTTCCGCACGCGCGCGGCCAAGGATCGGTAGCAGGGTTTTCAGCTCGGGTCCATGCTCCCTGCCCGTGAGCGCGAGGCGCAGCGGCATGAACAGCGCCTTGCCCTTGCGCCCGCTCGCGGCGGAGACCGCGGCGGTCCAGGCGCCCCAGCTGCGCGCGTCCCACGGCTCCGGGGGAAGCAGGTCGGCGGCAGCCGCGAGGAAGTCGCGCTCGCCGCCGGACGGCGCCAGCGCCTCGCGGCAGATGGCCCACCAGTCGCGCGCATCGGCGACCCGCGACAGGTTGGCGCGGATCGCCTCCCAGAAGGCGGCATCTATGCCGCCAAGGCCGAGCGCCGCCAGCCGCGGCGCCGCTGCCTCGAAGGGCATGGCATGGACGAGCGGCGCGTTGAGCCGGCGAAGCTCCTCCACGTCGAGCTTCGGCGAAGCCCTGCCAAAGCGCGACAGGTCGAAGCCCGCGACCAGCGCCTCGAGCGACGCCATGGGCTCGACGGGGTCGGAGGTCCCCAGTCGCGCCAGGAGCGCGTTGATCGCCATCGGCTCCAGCCCCTCCTCGTCGCGCAGCACGCCGACGGAGAGGCTGCCCAGGCGCTTGGAGAGGTTGTGGCCGCCGGCATCGGTCAGCAGAGGGAAATGCACGAAGGCAGGGGGCTCGACGGCGCCGAGCGCGCGGAAGAGCTGGATCTGGACCGCGGTGTTCGCGACATGGTCCTCGCCGCGGATGACATGGGTGATGGCGAAGTCGATGTCGTCCACCACCGAGGCCAGCGTGTAGGTCGGCGAGCCGTCGGCGCGCAGCAGCACCGGGTCGCTCAGCGATGCGCCCTCGAAGATGACCGGGCCGCGTATGCCATCGGTCCAGGCCACCTCGCCAGCCTCGAGCAGGAAGCGCCAGTGCGGCCTGCGGCCCTGGGCCTCCAGCGTCCGGCGCGCCGCGTCGTCGAGGCGCAGGGCGGCGCGGTCATAGGGCTGCGGCCCGCCGCCCGCCGCGCGCAGCCTGCGCAGGCCGAGTTCCTCCTCGGTCTCGTAGCAGGGATAGAGCCGGCCCGCTTCGCGCAGGGCCTGGGCGGCGCCGGCGTAGCGCGCCAGGCGGTCCGACTGCCGCGCGATCTCGTCCCAGTGCAGCCCGAGCCACCGGAGGTCCGCCTCGATCGCATCGGCGAAGGCCGTGGTCGAGCGCGCGCGGTCCGTGTCGTCGAGGCGCAGCAGCATCCGCCCGCCGTGGCGACGCGCGAAGAGCCAGTTCACCAGCGCGCCGCGCACGTTGCCGAGATGGATGAGGCCCGTGGGGCTGGGCGCGAAGCGCACCTTCACGTCGGCCATCACGCCCTGTCCGTCGACGCGCGCGGCGCTCACGCGCCGCCGGCGCGGAAGCCGTTGGTGATCGGGTAGCGCCGGTCGCGGCCGAAGGCGCGGCTCGAGATCTTCACGCCGGGAGGAGCCTGGCGGCGCTTGTATTCCGCGAGGTCGAGCATCCGCCAGACGCGCCGCACATAGGCCTCGTCGTGGCCGCGCGCGACGATGTCCGCGACCTTCATCTCGCGCTCGACCAGGCAGTCGAGGATGTCGTCGAGCTGCGCGTAGGGCCCGAGCGACGCCTCGTCCGTCTGGCCGGGCTTGAGCTCGGCCGTCGGCGGCTTGGTGATCACGCGCTCCGGCATCACCGGCCCCGCGGGCCCGAGCCAGCCCTCGAGCCTGTGGGCGTTACGCCAGCGGCAGAGCGCGAAGACAGTCGTCTTGTAGACGTCCTTGAGCACCGCGTAGCCGCCGCACATGTCGCCGTAGAGGGTGGCGTAGCCGACCGACATCTCCGACTTGTTGCCAGTCGACACGACCATGTGCCCGAACTTGTTCGACAGCGCCATAAGCGTAAGGCCGCGCGCGCGCGACTGGATGTTCTCCTCGGTGATGTCGGGCGCGGCGCCGGCGAAGGATGGCGCGAGCATGCCACCGAAGGCCTGCATCGCCGGCTCGATCGAGATCGTGTCGCAGCGCACGCCCAGCAGGCGCGCGACCTCGGCCGCGTCCTCGAGGCTCTCGCGGCTCGTGTAGGGCGACGGCATCATCATCGTGCGCACCTTGCCGGCGCCGAGCGCGTCGACCGCGATCGCCGCCGTCAGGGCGGAATCGATGCCTCCGGACAGCCCCAGGATCACGCCGGGGAAGCGGTTCTTGCGCACGTAGTCGCCGAGCCCGAGCACGAGCGCGCCATAGATCGCCGCGAGGTCGCCGGGCGGCGGCTCCAGCGGGCCGCCCGCGCAGGACAGCGCGCCATCCGCGCCGCGCGTCCAGCGCAGCGTCGACACGCCCTCGCGGAACCAGGGCGCCTGCAGGACGAGGCGCCGGTCCGCGCCGAGCGCGAAGGACGCGCCGTCGTAGACGATCTCGTCCTGGCCGCCGACCTGGTTGACGTAGACGAGCGGCAGGCCGGTCTCGACAACGCGCGCCACGGCGAGGTCCATGCGCCGTCCGGCCTTGCCGGCCTCGTAGGGGCTGCCATTGGGCACGAGCAGGATCTCCGAGCCGCTCTCGGCGAGCGTCTCGGCGACGTCCGGCGTCCACATGTCCTCGCAGACCAGCACGCCGATGCGCGCGCCGCGGAACTGCAGCGGGCCCTGGGGCGGGCCGGCGGCGAAGACGCGCTTGTCGTCGAAGACGCCGTAGTTCGGCAGGTCCTGCTTGAAGCGCTGGCCTGCGACGCGCCCGCCATCGAGCAGAAGCGCCGCGTTGTAGGGCTTGTCGCCTTCCACCCAGGGCGCGCCGACGAGCATGGCCGGCCCGCCATCGGCGGTATCGCGCGCGAGGTCCTCGACCGCGGCGCGGCAGGCGTCGAGGAAGGCGGGCTTGAGGACGAGGTCCTCGGGCTGGTAGCCGGCGACGGAGAGTTCGGGGAAGGCCACGAGATCCGCGCCCTGCGCGGCCGCCTCGGCGCGGGCGGCGCGGATGCGCGCGGCGTTGCCGCGCAGGTCGCCGACGGTCGGGTTGACCTGGGCGACGGCGATGGCGAGCCCGGCGGCCATCACTCCTGGCCGGTCTTCGCCGCCTTGTGCCCGCCAGGGCCGAAGGCGAGGCGGTCGAGATAGGCGAGCAGGATCGCCGAGACGACGAATGCCATGTGGATGACGACGAGCAGGAGGAGCTTGTCGTTCGGGATCGAGCCTGCGTCGAGGAAGGCCTTCAGCAGGTGGATCGAGGAGATCGCCACGATCGACGACGCGAGCTTGATCTTGAGCGATCCAGCGTCGAGCTTGCCGAACCAGGAAAGCTGTTCGCCCGAGCCGTCGTCCTCGATGCGGCTGACGAAGTTCTCGTAGCCGGAGATGATCACCATCACCGTCAGGTTCGCGACCATCACGAGGTCCACGAGCGACAGGACGTAGAGCACCATGCGGCTCTCGTCGGCCTCGAACAGCGTCGCGCTGAGGTGGAAGAACTCCTGGAAGAACTTGATGACCACCAGGACGAGCACGAGGATGAGGCCGACATAGAGCGGTGCCTGCAGCCAGCGGCTCGACAGGATGACGCGCTCGATCATGCGTTCGAGCGACTTCGGGCGGGATTCCTTGCTCATGGCGACGGGGCAATAGCAGATTCCCCGCGCCCCCCGCCACAGCCGGGGTCAGGCGGGCTGGAGGCCGGCCTCGCGGACGAGGCGCGCGACGACCTCGCCCGCCGGCTCGGCGCGCGCCATGGCATGGCCCTGCCCCGCCCACATGGCCATCAGCTCGGGGCGTCCCTGCCGCGCCGCCGCCGCGCGCAGCGGCCCGGACAGCGCGCCCTGCACGAGGTAGTCGGGTGCATCGGCCGCGCTCGCGTCGAGCTCGACGAGGAGGCGGTTGCGCAGCCCGCGCGCGTGGCGGCCGGTCACGCCGCGGGTGAGGATCGTCCCGCCGGCGCTCGCCAGCGCGGCCTTGTGGAGCGGGTGTGTCCCCGCCTCCGGGCAGGCGAGGAAGGCCGTGCCGAGCTGCACGGCCGAGGCGCCGAGCGCGAGCGCGGCGGCGACACCTCGCCCGTCCATGATGCCCCCCGCGGCGATCACGGGGATGCGCACCGCGTCGACCATCGCCGGCACGAGCGCCATCGTGCCGAAGAGGGATTCCCCGACCGGGCGCAGGAACGTGCCTCGATGCCCGCCCGCCTCCGCGCCCTGCGCGACCACCGCATCGACGCCGGTGGCCTGCAGCGCGCGCGCCTCGTCCGGCGTCGTCGCCGTCGAAATGACGAGGATGCCGCGTTCGCGGCATCCCGCCAGCAGCCGGGGCGGCGGCGGGCCGAAATGCGTGCCGACGATGGCCGGCCGCGCAGCCAGCACGGCATCGACCTGCGCCTCGAGGTCCTCGCCCCAGGAATTGGGGATCGCCGGCGGCGGCAGCCCGAGTTCCTTGTGGAACGGCGCGAGGCGCGGGAGCGCGCGCGCGACCTCTGCCGGCGAGGGCGACGCGGGCGGCAGGACGAAGAGGTTGACGAGGAAGGGACGCGTCGTGCGTTCGCGCGTCGCGGCGCAAGCCTCGGCGATGGCCCGGGGCCCGAGCATCGCCGCGCCGATGCTGCCGAGCGCGCCGGCCTCGGCCACGGCGGCGACGAGCGCGGGCGTCGTCGGCCCGCCCGCCATCGGCGCCTGCACGATCGGGAAGGCGACGCCGAGCCGCGCGGCGAAATCCCGGGCGCGCGCGCTCATCGCCTGCCGTCAGGACGCGACGGCGCGGCGCTCTGCTGCGGTGTCGCGCGCCGCCTTCAGTTCCTCGGCCAGCAGGAATGCGAGCTCGAGGGACTGGGTGGCGTTGATGCGCGGGTCGCAATGCGTGTGGTAGCGGTCCGCGAGCGCGCTCTCGGTGACCTCCTGCGCGCCGCCGATGCATTCCGTCACGTTCTGCCCGGTCATCTCGAAATGCACGCCGCCGGCATGCGTGCCCTCGGCGCGATGGACGGCCATGAAGCCGCGCACCTCCGCGAGGATGCGGTCGAAGGGACGCGTCTTGTAGCCGGAGGCGGACTTGATGGTGTTCCCGTGCATCGGGTCGCATGACCACACGACCTTGCGACCCTCGCGCGCCACGCGGCGCACCAGCGCCGGCAGGCGCTCGGCGAGCCTGTCGTGGCCCATGCGGCTGATGAGCGTCAGGCGTCCGGCCTCGTCCTCGGGATTGAGCATGTCGATCAGGCGGATCAGCTCGTCGGGCTCCAGCGTTGGCCCGACCTTCATGCCGATCGGGTTGCGGATGCCGCGGCAGAACTCGACATGGGCGCCGTCCGGCTGGCGGGTGCGCTCGCCGATCCAGATCATGTGCGCGGAGCAGTCGTACCAGTCGCCCGAGGTGCTGTCGACGCGGGTCAGCGCCTCCTCGTAGGGCAGCAGCAGCGCCTCGTGGCTGGTGAAGAACTCGGCCTCGGAGATCTGCGGCGTGAGGTCGGAGCGGATGCCGCAGGCCTCCATGAAGTTCAGCGCCTCGGCGATCCGGTCGGCGATGTCTCGGAAGCGCTCGCCGGCCGGCGAGTTGGCGACGAAGCCCTGGGTCCAGCCATGGACGCGGTGGAGGTCGGCGTAGCCGCCGCGCGCGAAGGCGCGCAGGAGGTTGAGGGTCGAGGCGCTCTGCGAATAGACCTGCAGCATGCGCTGCGGGTCCGGCTCGCGCGCGCCCGCCTCGAACTCGATGCCGTTGATGATGTCGCCGCGATAGGCAGGCAGGGTCACGCCGCCGATCGTCTCGGTGTCGGCCGAGCGCGGCTTCGCGAACTGGCCCGCCATGCGGCCGACCTTCACGACCGGCAGGCCGCCCGCGTACATCAGGACGACCGTCATCTGGAGGAACACCTTGAAGGTGTCCCTGATGTTGTTGGCGGAGAACTCGGCGAAGCTCTCGGCGCAATCGCCTCCCTGGAGAAGGAAGGCCTTGCCGTCGGCCACCGCCGCGAGCCTCGCCTTCAGCGCGCGCGCCTCGCCGGCGAAGACGAGGGGCGGGAAGCCCGCGAGCTTGCGCTCGACGGAGCCGAGCGCGTCCTTGTCGCGATACTCCGGCATCTGGCGGATGGGGTGGCCGCGCCAGCTGTCCGGGTTCCATTTCGCGCGCATGATCAACTCTTTGGCTTGGAGGTTTGAGTCGGGACATTAGCCCCGTGCCGACTCCGTGCGCAACGACCGCGGCGACGCGCCCCCGGAGATCAGGCGGCGTTCACAGGCCGCATCAGGATCCCCATGCGGCGCTCGCGCAGGCGCTTCTGCGCCGCCAGCCCCTCGGGCGCGAAATCGGCGGCGGCCCGGGGCTCGGGCTCGAAATGCCCGAAGCGGTCGACGCCCCGCACGAGCGTCGCGGTGTCGTGCGCGGCGATCGACTGCCGGACGGAGGTCGGGATGTAGCGGATCGCAAGGCCGATCCGGCGATCCGAGCCCGTGTTCGGGTCCGAGCCATGGGCGATCTTGACGTGGTGCAGCGACATCTCGCCGGGCTGCAGGACGATGTCGGCCACCCTCGCCTCGTCGACCTCGACCTGCATCTCCTGGCCGCGCGACAGCATGTTGTTGGGCGCGAACGTGTCCTTGTGGGCGGCGATCTCGCCGGCATGCGAGCCCGGCAGCACGCGCATGCACCCGGTCTCGCGCGTGCTTGGGCTCAGGGCGACCCAGGCCGTGAGGATGTCGTAGGGCTCGAGGCCCCAGTAGGCGACGTCCTGGTGCCACGAGATGTAGGCGGGATCCCTCGGTTCCTTGATGAAGAGCACGGTCTCCCAGCACAGGATGTCCGGCCCGAGGATGCCCTCGACGCGGTCGAGGATGGCCGGGCTGCGCACGATGGCGTCGATCGTGGTCGAGTAGAGATGCGGCTTGTGGCGCAGTTCCTTGGGCAGCGGCCCGCCGAGCGAACGCTCGAAGGCCTCGACTCGGCTGCGCGCGGCCGCGGCCTCGCCTGCCTCCATGACGCGGAACGGGAACAGGTAGCCGTCGCGCTCGTAGGCGGCCTTCTCGGCGGCGGTCAGCGTGGCAGTCATGCTGGGTCTCCCCCTCGGATGGAACGGCCTCGGCTCGAGGCCATCAGGTGCGCCGCGTCGGCTCGCGCATCAGCACGAACTCCTCGGCGGCGGTCGGATGCACGGCGACGGTGCGATCGAAGTCGCGCTTCGTCAGCCGCGCCTTCACGGCGATGGCGAGCGCCTGGATGATCTCCGGCGCGTCGGCGCCGACCATGTGCGCGCCCACGACGACCTGCGACGCGCGCTCGACGACGAGCTTCATCAGCGTCCTTTCCTCGCGCCCGGACAGCGCGTGCTTCATCGGCCGGAACAGCGCGGTGTAGACGTCGACCGCCCCGCATTGCGCGGCCGCGGCCTCCTCGGACAGGCCGACCGTGCCGAGCGGCGGCTGGCTGAACACCGCGCTGGCGACGCAGGAATGGTCCATGCGCGTCGGGTTGCCGTCGAACAGCGTCGCGGCGAGGCCCCTGCCCTCCGCGATCGCCACCGGCGTCAGGTTGATGCGGTCCGTGACGTCGCCGATGGCGTGGATGCCCGGGGCCGTCGTCGCCTGCCACTCGTCGACCGCGATGGCGCCGGCTTTGTTCAGGGTGACGCCGGCCTCCTCGAGGCCGAGCCCCGCCGTGTTCGGCCGGCGCCCCGTCGCCATCATCACCTGGTCGACCTCGAGCGCGGAGCCGTCCCGGAGCTCCAGCCGCAGGCCACCCGCGACGCGCTCGATGCGCGCCGCCTCGGCGCCGGCCAGGAAGCGCACGCCCTTGCGCGCCATCTCGGCCTGCAGGTGCGCGCGGCACTCGTCGTCGAAGCCGCGCAGCACGCGGTCCGCGCGGATGACCTGCGTCACCTCGGCGCCGGCCGCACGGAAGATTCCAGCGAACTCCACCGCGATGTAGCCGCCACCGAGGATCGCCAAGCGGCGCGGCAGATCACGAAGGTCGAGCGCCTGGTCGGAATCGATCGCCAGCTCCGCGCCCGGGATGGCGAGGCGCTCGGGCCTGCCGCCGGTCGCGACGAGGATGTGGCGCGCCGTGACGCGCCGGCCCGCCACCTCGACGGTGTTCGCGGCGACGATGCGCGCGCGGCCTTCGTGGACGGCTACGCCGGAGCCCGCGAGCAGCTTCGCGTAGATGCCATGCAGCCGATCCGTCTCACGGTCCTTGGCGGCGACCAGCGCGCCCCAGTCGAGGCGCGCGCCCTCCACCGTCCATCCATAGCCGCGCGCATCCTCGAGCTCCTCGGCGAAATGCGTCCCGTAGACCAGCAGTTTCTTGGGCACGCAGCCGCGCAGTACGCAGGTGCCGCCGATGCGGCGATCCTCGGCGATCGCGACACGCGCGCCATGGGCCGCGGCCCGGCGCGAGGCCGCGACGCCCCCGGAGCCGGCGCCGATCGTGAAGAGGTCGTAGTCGAACGCCATGCGTCACTCCTTGATCGCGGCGAGCGTGGCGGAGAGGAATTCGCGCCGCGCCAGCACGAGCACCACCAGCGCCGTCGCGCCGACGAGGAGCCAGGGATGCACGAAGCCGGCGAGCGCCGCGAGCCCGAAATAATACGCGCGCACGCCGGAATTGAAGTGCCGCGTGGCGATGTCGCTCATGCGCGCGGCGCGCGCCACGATCGCAGGCCCCTCCGCGCGGGCGGCGTCGCTGCTGGCGGCCGGGGCCGTGCCCATAAGGATCATGAGGTAGTTGAACTGCCGCATCGACCACGTGAAATTGAAGAACGCGTAGATGAACACGATGATCTCCGCGCCGAGGCGCAGGCGCCAGGAAAGGGCGCCGCCGCTGCGCGCGAAGGGCAGCTCGGCGACGAGCCCCAGGACTTGGTCTCCCGCTCCCGCGACGGCCAGCAGGCCGCCGAGGATGATCAGCGAGGTCTGGGCGAAGAAGTTGGGCGAGCGGGCGATATGCGTGGCGACCGTGGCGTCGTAGATGCGGTTCTCGCGCTCCAGCATCCGCTCCATCCAGCGCCGCCGCAAGCCGCGCCGTGACGCCCATCAGCCCGTGCGCGGGGAAGCGATGGTCGGCGAGCAGCGTGTAGCCGGTCCAGGCGGCCAGCAGGAAGCCGAGGGCAGGTAGGTCCTCCGTCGTCGGCGCGCCTTGCATCGGCTACTCGACGGTCACGCTCTTGGCGAGGTTGCGCGGCTGGTCGACGTCCGTGCCCTTGATCACGGCGACGTGGTAGGCGAGCAGCTGGACCGGCGCGATGTGCAGGATCGGCGCGACGAAGGGATCGACGCGCGGCATCTCGATCGAGGCCCAGGGGATGCGCCCGGCCCTGTCGATGCCCTCGCGGTCCGAGATCAGGATCACGCGGCCGCCGCGCGCCGCGACCTCCTGCATGTTGGACGCAGTCTTCTCGAACAGCTCGTCGCTCGGCGCCACGACCATGACCGGCACGGTCTCGTCGATCAGCGCGATCGGGCCGTGCTTCATCTCGCCCGCGGCGTACCCCTCGGCGTGGATGTAGGAGATCTCCTTGAGCTTCAGCGCGCCCTCGAGTGCGACCGGGTAGGACGACCCGCGGCCCAGATAGAGGACGTCGCGCGCCTCGGCGACGGTCGCGGCAAGCTTGCGGATCGCGTCGTCGTGGGCGAGCACCTCGGCGATGCGCGCGGGCGTCTCGCCCAGAGCGACGCAGAGCCGCGCATGCTCGCGCGCCGGGATCGTCCCGCGCGCCCTGGCGGCGGCCAGCGCGAGGCAGGCCATGACCGTGAGCTGCGTCGCCATCGCCTTGGTCGAGGCGACGCCTATCTCCGGGCCGGCATGGGTCGGGAAGACGACGTCGGAGGCGCGCGCGATGGAGCTCTCCGGCATGTTGACGATCGAGGCGATGCGCTGGCCCTCGGCGCGCGCGTGCTGCAGCGCCGCCAGCGTGTCGATCGTCTCGCCGGACTGCGAGACGAAGAGAGCCGCGCCGCCCGGCGCCAGCACCGGCCGCCGGTAGCGGAACTCCGATGCGATATCGGTGTCGACGGCGAGACGCGCGAGCCCCTCGAACCAGTACTTCGCGATCTGGCCGGCGTAGTGCGAGGTGCCGCAGGCGACGATCGACAGGCGTGGCAGCGTCGCGAAGTCGAAGGGCAGCCCGGGCAGGCCGACCTCGTGCGTCGCCGGGTTGACGTAGGCGCGCAGCGTGTCGCCGACGACCGCGGGCTGCTCGTGGATCTCCTTGTGCATGAAGTGCCGGTGGTTACCCTTGCCCACCAGCGCGCCGGAGAGCGCGGTCTCGCGCACCTGGCGCTCCACGCGCCGGTCGTCGCGGTCGTAGATCTCGGCGCCCGCGCCGGTCAGCACGGCCCAGTCGCCATCCTCGAGGTAGCAGAGGCGGCGCGTTAGCGGCGCCAGCGCGAAGGCGTCCGAGCCGAGGAACATCTCGCCGTCGCCGAAGCCGATCGCCAGCGGCGACCCCTGCCGCGCCGCGAGCAGCATGCCGTCGGTGCCGGCCACCAGCACCGCGAGGGCGAAGGCCCCGCGGATGCGGCGCAGCGCCATGCTCATGGCCTCGCGCGGCGGATGGCCTGCGTCGAGCAGCTCGGTGATCAGCTGCGCGAAGACTTCGGTGTCGGTCTCGGTCTCGAAGCGGCGCCCGCGCGCGAGGAGCTCGCCCTTCAGCTCGGCGAAGTTCTCGATGATGCCGTTGTGGACGACCGCGACGCGATGCGTGGCGTGCGGGTGGGCGTTGGTCTCGTTGGGGCGCCCATGCGTGGCCCAGCGCGTGTGGCCGATGCCGGTCGTACCCGGAAGCGGCGCCTCGCGCAGCACGGCCTCGAGCCGCGAGAGCTTGCCCTCCGCGCGCCGGCGATCGATGGCGCCGTCGCGCAGCGTCGCGATGCCCGCGGAGTCGTAGCCGCGGTACTCGAGCCGGCGCAGCCCGTCGACCAGCAGGGGGGCCGCCTCGGCGCGACCGATGATGCCGATGATGCCGCACATGGTCGCTAGCCCTTCCGCGCCGCGGCGGCGGCCTTCTGCGCGGCGCGGCGCGCGCGGTAGCGCGTCGCCCAGCCCTCGATGTTGCGCTGGTCGCCGCGCGCCACGGCAAGCGCGCCCGGCGCGACGTCCTTCGTGACCACGCTGCCGGCGGCGACGTTCGCGCCGTCGCCCACCCTCACCGGCGCGACGAGCGCGCTGTTCGAGCCGACGAAGGCGTCGGCGCCGATCTCCGTGCGGAACTTCTCGAAGCCGTCGTAGTTGCAGGTGATCGTGCCCGCTCCGATGTTCGCGCGCGCGCCGACGCGCGCGTCGCCGATGTAGGACAGGTGGTTCGCCTTGGCGCCCGCCTCGAGGCGCGCCGCCTTGAGCTCCACGAAGTTGCCGACATGGGCGCCGGCGCCGACCGTGGTGCCGGGGCGCAGCCGCGCGAAGGGGCCGACGATCGCGCCCTCCGCGACGGTGCAGCCCTCGAGGTGGCTGTAGGCGCGTACCTGCGCGTCGTCGCCGACGCGCACGCCCAGGCCGAAGACCACGTGCGGGCCGACCACGACGTCGCGGCCGAGGCGCGTGTCGGCGGAGAGGAACACGGTCTCCGGCGCGACGAGGGTGGCTCCCTCCTCCATCGCGCGCCGACGCAGCGTCGCCTGCAGCATGGCCTCCGCCTCGGCGAGCGCGGCGCGGGAATCGACGCCGAAGGCCTCGGGCACGGGGATCTCGACATGGCCGCAGCTGCGGCCGCGGCGCCAGGCATGAGCGATCGTGTCGAACAGGTAGTACTCGCGCTTGGCGTTGTCGTTGCGTAGCCGGCCGAGCAGGTCGAACAGGACCGCGCCGTCGAAGGCGATGACGCCGGCGTTGCAGAGCTCGATGCGCGCCTCCTCCTCGGTGGCGTCGCGCGCCTCGACGATGCGCTCGAGCCTGCCGCGCGGGCCGACGACGAGGCGCGCGAAGAGCTTGCGATCGGCCGGGCGGAACGAGGCGGCGACGGCCGCGTGGCCGCCGCGGCGGCGCGCGGCGACGAGCCGGCGCAGCGTGCGGGTGGTCACCATCGGCGTGTCCCCGAAGATCACGACGACGTCGCCCCCATGCTCCGCGAGGGCGGGACGCGCCTGCCGCACCGCATGGCCCG
>Ga0194130_10003529_pt1 | contig 20880 bp, 18 predicted proteins | sample TA2KigsurfametaG_FD_160084 | JGI IMG/M metagenome (GOLD analysis project Ga0194130, IMG submission 160084) | Freshwater microbial communities from Lake Tanganyika, Tanzania - TA2015050 Kigoma 12 surface | ecosystem: Environmental > Aquatic > Freshwater > Lake | place: Tanzania: Lake Tanganyika... | reverse complement strand
CACGCCCTTCTGGACCATCGCCTCTTCCAGCTTGCGCAGCGCGCCCTCGCCCGAGGTCGGCGACACGTCCCGGCCATCCGTGAAGGCATGCACCCACACGCGGTCCAGACCCTCGCGCCGGCACAGGTCCAGCAGGGCAACCAGGTGGTCCTCGTGGCTGTGCACGCCGCCATCCGACACCAGGCCCAGCAGGTGCAGGGCCGTGCCCCGCGCCTTGGCGTGGCGCACCTGACCCAGCAGCACCTCGTTCGAGAAGAAATCGCCGTCATGGATGCTCTTCGAGATGCGGGTGAAGTCCTGGTAGACGACGCGGCCCGCGCCCATGTTGAGGTGGCCGACCTCGCTGTTGCCCATCTGACCATCGGGCAGGCCCACGGCCTGGCCCGACGTCGGGATGGCCGTGACGGAACCGATGTCCGTCAGCCGGTCCAGCCGCGGCGTATGCGCATCGCGGATGGCGTTGCCCCGCGCATGCGGGTCGGGGTTCAGGCCATAGCCGTCGAGGATGACGAGGACGACAGGGGGTCGCAAGGGTTTCCCTCCCCGGGATTCTTCACCAGCCGGCTACCAGCGCACCGGCACATCACCAACATGCCAGCCAACAACCAATCTGCCACGCCCAGCCAGCCAGCGAAAAGCCGACCAGCCTGGTCGCAGGCCTACGCCGTCACCTGATCGAAAGCCACCAACTTGGCGAACGACTCGGCCTCGAGCGAAGCGCCGCCCACCAGCGCGCCGTCGATCTGGGGCTGGGCCATCTGCTCGGCGATGGTCTCGGGCTTGACCGAGCCGCCGTACAGGATGCGCACGTCATCGGCGGGCCCGGGGCCCACGTGCCGCGCGATGGTCTCGCGGATCAGGCCGCAGACCCGGTTGGCCTCGTCCGACGCGCAGGTCTTGCCGGTGCCGATGGCCCACACGGGCTCGTACGCAAAGACCAGCCCGCCCACCTGTTCGGCCGGGATGCCCGACAGCGCCCGCTGCACCTGCACGATGATGACGTTGTCCGTCAACTGGACCTCGCGCTCCTCGAGCTTCTCGCCCACGCACACGATGGGCACCAGCCCGTGCTTGAGCGAGGCCTTGAGCTTCTCGTTGACGCTGGCATCCGTCTCGCCGTAGTACTGCCGCCGCTCGGAGTGACCGAGGATGACATGCGTCGCCCCAGCCTCGCGCAGCATCGCGGGCGACGTCTGGCCGGTGTAGGCCCCCTGGTCGTGGCTGTCGCAGTCCTGCCCGCCCACCTTGACCACCGTGCCTTCCAGGGCCTCGGCCAGCACGCCCAGCGCCGTGAAGGGCGGGCACACCACCACCTCGACGCCCCGGGCCGACTTGGCGTCGGAGGACAGGGCATCTGCAAACGCCCGCGCCTCGGCACGGGTCTTGTGCATCTTCCAGTTGCCGGCCATCAGGGGCACGCGGGCCATGGTCGAGGTCTCCTCCGCGCTAGGCGCGGGTCGAGGCGAGGGCGGCCTTCTCGAGCGCCGCCACGCCGGGCAGCACCTGGCCTTCGAGGAACTCGAGCGACGCACCGCCGCCGGTGGACACATGCGTGACCTTGTCCGCGAGGCCCGACTGCTCGAGCGCGGCCACCGAGTCACCGCCACCCACCACCGTGCGGGCTCCGGCCGCCGTCCGCTCCGCCAGCATGGCGGCCACGGCGAGCGTGCCTTCCGCGAACGCCGGGTTCTCGAAGACCCCCAGCGGGCCATTCCACAAGATGGTCTGGGCACCGGTCAGGGCCTGGCGGATGGCCGCCACGCTGGCTGGACCCACATCCAGTCCGATGGCATCGGCAGGCATGTCGGTGTCGGTGTGCGTGCCTGTCACCGCCCCCTTGGGATCAGTGCCGACCAGCGTGTCCGTCGGCAGCAGGAGCGTCGTCCCCGAGGCCTTGGCTGCCTCGAGCACACGCAGCGCGACCGGGATCTGGTCGTCCTCGACGAGGGACTTGCCCGTGGGCTTCCCCATCGCCTTCCAGAACGTGAAGGCCATCGCGCCGCCGATCACCATGCCGTCGACCTTGCCGAGCAGGTGCTCGAGCACGCCGAGCTTGCTGCTGACCTTGGAACCGCCGATGATCGCCCAGAACGGCCGGCCGGGGGCTTCCAGAAGCCCGCCCAGCACGTCCAGCTCGCGCGCCATCAGGAAACCCGCATAGGCCGGCAGATGCTCGGCCACGCCCGCCGTCGAGCCATGCGCCCGATGCGCCGTCCCGAAGGCGTCGTTGACGTACAGGTCGCCCAGCTGCGCGAGCTGTGCCACGAAGCCGGGCTCGTTGGCCTCCTCTTCCGGGTGGAAGCGCACGTTCTCGAGCAGCAGCACCTCGCCATCCTTCATGGCGGCAACGGCGGCTTCGACTTCGGGGCCCACCACGCCCGGCGCAAGCCTGACGGGCTGGCCGAGCAAGCCCGCCAGATGCGTCGCCACGGGTGCCAGCGTCAGCTTGGGGTCACGGCCCTTGGGCCGGCCCAGGTGCGCCGCCACCACGACGCGCGCCCCGCCCGCCACCAGGTGGCGAATCGTGGGCAGCGCGGCACGGATGCGGGTGTCATCAGTGGGCTTGCCGTCCGCCAGCGGCACGTTCAGGTCCTCGCGGACCAGCACGCGCTTGCCCGCGAGGTCGGCGGAGCCGAGGTCGGCCAGCGAACGGAAGCCCGGCATCAGGCGACGGCCGCCGGCAGCTTCTTGCCGATGAGGGCGCACAGGTCGACCAGACGGTTGCTGTAGCCCCACTCGTTGTCGTACCAGGAGACGACCTTGACCAGGCGCTTGCCGATGAGCGTCGTCATGCCCGAGTCGACGATCGAGCTGTGGGCATCACCCACGATGTCGCTCGAGACCAAGGGCTCGGTGCTGTAGGCCAGCACGCCCTTCATGCGGTCGCCGGCCGCGGCCTTGGCCAGCGCATCGTTGACCTCGGACTCGGTGACGTCCTTGCCCAGCTCGCAGACCAGGTCCACGACCGAGCCGTCCTGCACGGGCACGCGGAAGGCGATGCCGTGGAACTTGCCGTTGAGCTCGGGCAGCACCAGGCCGATGGCCTTGGCCGCTCCAGTCGAGGTCGGGATGATGTTCTGGGCGGCGGCACGGGCGCGACGCAGGTCCTCGTGGGGCAGGTCGAGCACGCGCTGGTCGTTGGTGTAGGCGTGGACCGTCGTCATCAGGGCGCTCACGATGCCGAACTGGTCGTTGAGTACCTTGGCCACCGGAGCGAGGCAGTTGGTCGTGCACGAGGCGTTTGAGACGACGTGGTGCTTGTCGGCGTCGTACTTGTCATCGTTGACGCCCAGCACGATCGTCAGATCCTCGTTCTTGGCGGGGGCCGAGATCACGACCTTCTTCGCGCCGGCGGCAAGGTGGGCCTTGGCCTTCAGGGCATCGGTGTAGTGACCGGTGGACTCGATGACGATGTCGACGTTGAGCGCCTTCCAGGGCAGGTTGGCGGGGTCACGCTCGGCGCTGATGGGAATACGTGTGCCGTTGACGACGATGGCGTCGTCATGGGCCTCGACGGTGCCCGCGAAGCGACCGTGCACCGAGTCGTACTTGAGCAGGTGGGCCAGGGTCTTCGCGTTCGTGAGGTCGTTGATGCCGACGATCTCGATCTCGGGGCGGCCGGCGGCGATGCGCAGGACCTGGCGGCCGATGCGTCCGAAGCCGTTGATGGCGATGCGGGTGCTCATGGGAAAGACCTCCTAGGACAGCTCAAAAGTGGCATCAGGATACCATCCGCGGGTGATGAGGGTCAAAGGACGGTTGTGGCGCAGCGCACACCCCACCCGTATCTCCGGCCGCCTGTTCGGGTACGTGGAAAACAGGATCATGCGAGCCCATCCGCGACCGATCCCCGCCGCCTTCCGGCCGGGGCTTGCGATGCTGCTGGCAGCGACCCTCGCGGCGTGCGGCGAGGCCAACCCGATGGCGGGTGCCGGCGCCAGCCTGCGCAAGACGCTGTCGACCACCGCTCCGGCCGACCAGGTCACGCTGACGGGGTCGGTCCTGCTGCCCAACGGCGTCACCCTGTTGCCGACCCTGGCGAACGCCACGCCCCTCAACAACACCAGTGCGCTCAACAACACCAGTGCCCTGAACAACACGAGCGCGCTCAACAACACCAGTGCCCTGAACAACACGAGTGCGCTCAACAACACCAGCGCCCTGAACAACACCAGTGCGCTCAACAACACCAGTGCCCTGAACAACACGAGCGCAAGGCGTACGCTGGCCTTCGACGGGGTGCTCTCGGCCTTCCGGATCCTGACGGTCGACGGCCCATCCCTGCTCCGCAGCGGCGGGGTCCGCACCCTTGCCAGCGCACGCATCAACCTGATCGATCCGGCCACGGGCCGCATCGTCATGCGGACCACGACGGACGCCGCCGGCAACTACCGGATGGACTACCTGTCCGGCGCCAGTTCGATGGGCCTGATCGTCGAAACCGTCATCCCCGGCGCCAAGGGCGCTGCAGGCTACCTGGCCAGCGCCTTCCGTCCGCCCGACGCGGCCGGCACGGAGCCGACCGAGGCCGAATCGAACCTCTCGCTGGGCACGACGACGTTCCTGTATTCGGCCTACCAGTTGGCCGGGGCCGGCAAGCAACTCAACCTCGACAAACTCGAGACCCGCAAGTCGCAGGCCCTGCAGCGCCTGTTGGCTCGCACGGCACCTGAAGCCGCCCAAGGCGCCTCCGAAGGCCTGGGCCGCGCCGCCCACCTCGACCAGGCCAACGACATGGTCAGAGCCACGGCGACCTCGGTACTCCTCTCGGAACGACTCGCCGTCCGCGCCTACCAGGGCCTGCTGCGGGTCAACCTGCCGGCAGGGCAGGCTCCTTCCAACGAGGCCATCCTGGGCACCTTCCTGGGCGAGATTACCGCGCGCATCGCGCAGGCCGCTCCCCCTCCCGCCGCGAATACGCCGTCCGCGACGGCAAGCACTCCGCCCGTGACCGAGGACATCACGGCTTCGCTGGACCGGATGGCCGAGAAGGTCGTCCGTGAAGCCGGACTCGAGATCCTGAACATGGCGCGCACTGTCGATGCCAAGGTCAAGGTCCGGGATCCCCTCCCCCCCACGGCAGGCGACAGCTCCGCGCCCGCCCGGCCCGCCGCGACGCCGGCGCCGAACCGCAACAACCTGCCGACCATCACCGACGGGTAGCACACCGGGGCCCACGGACCGCGGGGTCTTCACGGGCCGCGCGCCAGCCCCCCTTGGCCGGTGCGGTGCCCGACCGATCGCGCGCACCCGGCATGACGCAACGTGCCGCCAACCCTTATGCCAAGCAGATGGACGGCGTCCCGGTGCTTCGTCAGCTTCGGGTCATGCCCCCGAGTCCCCTGCACGAGGTCCTGATCGAGTTGCTGCGCCAGACCCCCGCGCATCTGGCACCGTTGCTCGCCCGCGCCCTGCCCGGACTGGCTCCGGCGCTGCCTGTCTTGTGCGTGGATACGGCAGCCAGCGAGCCGCTTGTGGTCGAACGTCGTGCCGACCTCGTATTGGTTCTTGGCAAGCCGGACGAGCCGGAACGGGTGGTGGTGGCGGAGGTCCAGCTGAGCATCGACCGCGACAAGCAGTTCGTGTGGCCGCAGCATGTGGTGGCCATGCGCAACCGCTGGAAGTGCGAGGTCGCCCTGCTCGTCATTGCCCCGGACCCCAAAGTCGCCCGCTGGGCCAGCCAGCCCATCCTTCTCGATCGGCTGGGCAGCCGGATCGTCCCGCTGGTGCAGGGCTCGGGGGACCTGCCCCGGCCGGATCCTGCGGAGCTCGCCGGCCACCTCCGCGCGGCCGTCTTTCATGCCTTGGTGCACTGCCGGGAGCCAGCGGATTTGCCTTTGCTGCAGCAGGCTCTGGATGACATCCAGACGTTGCCCGGGCCGGATCGATTGGGCTACTGTGAAATCCTGAAAAGGCATATCACCACGTCGATTTTCAAGCTAGCGGAGGTGGCGATGACCGACATTCAGCTGCGGTACTTCCAGGAGGCGGCCGATCGCTCCAGGGCGGAAGGCGAGGCCAAGGGCAGAGCTGAGGGCAAGGCTGAGGGCAACGCCGAAGGCCGTCACGCCCAACTGCTGCGTACGGCCACCCGACTGCTGGGCCGCCTGGTGGCCCTCCCCGGCCCCGAGGCGCTGGCGAAGATGGAAGCCCTGCCGATCGAGGCGCTGGAGCAGCTGACCGAGGACCTGCTGGATTTCAAGGGTCCCGACGATCTGGATGCGTGGTTGGCGCAGAACTGAAGTAGGGGCGCCCCCGCTGAATCAAGAACTACTCGGCCATTCCCCTGGATCGGGCGGGGACTTCCGGAACGGGCGAACCGGGAGGCGTAGCGGTTACGGGGAAAGCTCGAGCCCCACGCATCAATACCCTGCTAAGGCGCAGGCCGCGTCAGCCAGGCATTGGCTCCGTCGAACAGGGCCAGCCACGCTCCCTGCAACAAGACACCCGCACCATGGCCCTTGATCTGCTCGTCAGGCTGGGCCATCAGGGCGAGACCTGCGGCCATGTAGCCCACGTCCAAGGCGGCGTTGACCAGGTACAGGTCGTGAAGCCAAGGCTTGTGACCGGGATCCGCGGGCAAGGCACGGCGCTTCTCGAAGTCCTGCACGGCCCAGAGACCAATGCCCGCGTCGATCACTCCCCAGACGACCTGCTGGGTGGCGAAGGCCCGGGTCCAGGCGTCGGTAGGACGTGCAAGCAGGGCCGCACCCGTACCGATCGACGCCAGACCCCAGCCGGTGGTCAGCGTCATCGCCTGCTGCTGCTGGTTCAACAAGGCCAAATCCGGCAGACCGACGGCGACGCTCGTAACCTCGGCCGCACGGACGGGGGGGGCGGCCAGCAGCCACGCCCCAAGCGCGACCGGCAACCAACGGACCCGGGACATCAGCAACCTCCAGCCTGTCACTGCTGGCCGTCCGAAGGGGGAGCCGCCAGGAAACCGGTTCCACCGGTACGTCCCTTCTTGCCCGTCAGTTCCTTCATCAGGCGAAAGAGCAGGTCGGCCCGCGCCTGGGCTTGGTCGCGCACCTTGCGCAGGCGCTCTCGCTCCGCCACCCGCGCCGATCGACGTTCCTGCAGGGCCAACGCCTCGAGCACTTCCGGCAGCGGCTCGCCATCTGGTCCGGGGGGCAATGCGGGCACACGGACCGGTTCGTCTGCCAACTCCTCGGGCGCCATCGCCTCCTCGAAAGCCCGCAGGGCCTCCGTCTGCAAGAGCACGGTCGCCACCTGATGATTCCGCTCGTCGGACACGACCTTGTACATGTATTTGGCGTCCTGAAACAGGCGGCTGGCCGTGGGGTCATCGAAGAACGCATCGAGGAAGGCGAGGCGCTCCTCGGAGGCCTCGTCGGGCGGGAGGCCATCTCCGGGGAAGACGTTCCCGGTACCCATCTGGGGCTTGGGTGTCGGCGGCACCACCAGTTGCTGGGTCACAGGTGCCGTGGACTTGGGGCGTGGCGCAGCGGCCGCGGCGGCCGACGGCTTGAAGACGTCCGTACCCGAGCGGACAGGCCCCGTGCCGGGTCGCTGGACAACCGGCTGGGGGGTGGGTTCCGGCTGGGGCTTGGGCGTGGCAGCCATGTCCAGCAGGCGCCCGAGCAGGCCCTTCTTCGGAGATGCGTCGTCCTGTCCCATAAGCGTTTCCTACCCTGACGACGCTTGCCTCTCCCGCCAAGTTACGGATTGGCGCCCCGCAGGGTAGGGAAAGAACAGGTCCGCGAACTTGGCGGTCCCCCCTTCTTCCGAGGATTCCAGACCATGTCGAGTGTGCCCAGCTTCAGCACCAGCACCGTGTCCATCTCGCCTTCGGTACAGGCCCGCCCCAAGGTGGAGGGCGGCGGGACGGGCGGCAATGCCGAGGCAAAGCCGGCGGCAGGGCAGCGGGACAACTCGTCCGCAACCAATGCCAAAACCGAGGACCTCTCGAAGACGGCCAAGCAGGAAACGAATCGCGAGGTCCAGCGCCTGTTGCAGCGGGCCGAGGACAACAAGGCTCGCAACCAGGCCACCCCGGCTCAGGATGCAGCGGTTGCCGGTGGCTCCTACACCGTCAAGACGGGTGACACGCTCGGGGCCATCGCCAAGGCCAACAATGTCTCCATGGCCGAACTCAAGCAACTCAACCCCGACCTGTTCAAGGACGGCAAGGATGCCAGTGGCAAGCGACGTGTCGCCTCGGGAGGCCTGATCTTCCCCGGGGACGTCATCAAGCTGCCCGCGAAGCAGGGCCAGAAGCCTGCCGAAAAGCCTCCCGCAACCGGAGGTGGCCAGACGCCCCCGGCCAGCCCGACCCCGCCGGCCGCAGGCGATGAGCCGAAGAAGCCCGAGGTTCCCGAAGCACCCAAGGCCAGCCTGCCCGGGGACAAACTGGTGGGCGAGGCACTCAAGAACGGCAGCGTCGCTGGCAAATGGACACTGACCGAGCAGAAGCAGGTGCTCGACTCCGTCAAGGCCCGTGTCGACGACCTGATGAGGACGGCGAACGACGATGCCAAGCCGGTCAACGAGCGCCTGAAGGCGACCAAGGAAGCGATCAAGCTGGCGGACGACATGCTCGGCATTGCCAACCGCAGCGGCAACTATGACTTGGCCGAAGAGCTCAAAGGCGTCCTCGACAAGGACGCCGCCGGCAAGCTGGCGGACAACCTGAAGGTCAAGGCCGGGGATGCCGACGCCGTCCGCTCGGCCGTCCGCGAGTTGGACCCCGGCAAGCCCGAACAGTTCAAGGCGCTGGCGGACCAGATCCGCAAGGACCAGCCGGCGCTCGCCGGGATGCTGGACACACTGGCCAACCCTGCCTTGTCCAAGGATGTGCGCGACGAGCTGATGCAGGCCGTCGAGGATGATCGCAACACGGCCAAGGACCTGCGGGATGCCGTCAAGGAGATCCGCAACCCCGCCGACGCGGCCGCCGTCGCCAGTATTGCCACGGCGCGTGGCCAGACGGCCTTCGCAGCCAACGTCAAGGCCGCTTCGGAAGCCACGTCCGAGGGCGTCCGCGAGAATCTGTACAAGGCGATCGGAGGCGGCACCTTCTGGACGTCGGACAAGGGCGCCCTCTCGGAAGCCCGCGACGAAGTCGTGACTGAAGCTGACCAGAAGGCTTTCGCGACGGTCGCCGCAAACTTGGGTGGCATCTAGCCCGAAAGCCTGACGCCCGTCCCGCAAAGGCAGGGCGGGCGTCTTGTCTTCAGTCCGTCACCCAGGACACGCCAGGAGGCAGCCAGGTCCAAGCGGCCGTGGGCGGCACGGGAGCAAAGGCGATCGAAGCCGACCAATCCTTCTCGAAGGTGCCGCGGACGGATCCGAGCAGATCCGCCTCATCGAGGATCAGGCCCACCTCGCGGTTGTTCTTGATCGAGTTGGTCGTGAGATTGACCGAACCCACGTAGAAGCGGTTGTCCGCGGAGACCATCTTGGCGTGGATGACGGGTTCGGCGATCCAGCGAGCATCGATGCCCAGTTCCTTGAGGCGGGCGGCAGCCGTTGCGTTACCCGGGATATGTTGCGGATCGCCCATCAGGACGCGGACCTTGACCCCGGCCTTGGCGCGCTCACCCAGCGCAACAAAGGTTGCCTCGTCGTACATCACCTCGTCGTAGACCTCAATGGCCTGCCGCGCGCTACCGATCAGCTCCTGCAAGCGCGACTCGGCGTTGATCGGGCTCACGACCAGCCGGGGCGAACTGGGTGCCCAAGGCTTGTGGGTCCAGTCGGCATCAAAGAGGGCGTTCATGTCACGCACGTCCTCGGCGCGGGTGTCCACGACGCCAAACTCACGGTTGCGGGTCATGCCCGACTTGGACATGTTGGCCGTCAGAATCCACGCCTTGGCCCGGTCGACGATCATGAACTTGCTGTGGGTGAAACGGAACCGGGGATCGCTCCACGCCACCATCACCTTGGTCCCCGTCAGCTTCTTGAGCGTCTCCTTGTTGATGGGCAGGGGGCTGTTGGGGTTGGACGGGTTGTAGGGAGCCGGATCCAGCATCAGGCGGACGCGAACACCCCGCTCGGCCGCGTCGGCAAGCGCCCGGATGATGTCCTCGTTCGAGAGGATATAGACTTGGACATCGATGGTCCGGCGCGCAGACGCGATGGCCTCGATCATCGGGGCGACGCCCACCTCGGGCCAAACGAGCAGGCGAGTGTCGCGGGCACGGGCCGCCGCCTCCACGGTGGCCGTGGAGGTTCTGACGGCTGGACCGAGGGCTCCGCAAGCCGTCAGGGACAGGGCCGCCGCCAGCAGCATGAAGTGACGCGAGGCGCGAATCACGAGGACCACCTTCCGAAAAGTTAAAAACCCACCAAAAGGGTTATCGTCAGCTCAAGACCTTTTCTTGCTTCCTTAAGCTTGCAAGGTGGTCATGATCTTGCGGACATACTGCCGCGTCTCGGCATACGGAGGAATGCCCCCGTGGGCGCGAACTGCGCCGGGGCCTGCATTGTAAGCGGCAAGCGCCTTGCGAAGGTCCCCGCCGAAAGTGTCGAGCTGCTCCTTGAGGTAACGCGCCCCGCCCACCAACTGCTGCCAGGGGTCGCGGAGGTTCGTCACGCCCACGGACCTGGCCGTCGCCGGCATCAACTGCGTCAGGCCACGCGCCCCGACGCCGGACCGCGCCCCGGCATTGCCGGCCGACTCAGCCTGCACGAGGGCGCCGAGGACCCTGGGCGAGATACCGACCGTCCGCGCCGCCTTCTCGATCATGGGCCACCAGCGCCGGACGGCGGGCGTCAGCGAGGCCGAGGGCCTTGTCGTCACGGCTTGGGCAGCAGGCTTGGTCGGCGGACGGTTGCCGGGCACCGTCCTCAGGTTCAGGACGTGACCCGGATGGATGACGTGCTTGTTGCGAATCCGGGGATTGGCTCCAGCAATTGTTCCAACGTCATGCCGTGACGGCGGGCCAAGCTGAAGAGTGTGTCACCCTTGGCGATTCGTACCTGCATGGGGAGCTCCCGTCTTTGATGCCGGACAAGACCCCCTTCGGGGATTTCACCTCCGGCAAGGCTTGATTTCACGCACACTAAAAAAATCCTTTGGTCCCTGGTTGGCATGACGACCGGGCAGGGTATGGTCAAAGCCATGAGGTCATATGCCTGATGGTCGATTGGCTGCACAACGCGCAGGCGTGGCTGGCGCTCGCCGCCGTACTTCTGCTTGCGGAAATCCTGACCACCACGTTCTTCCTGGCCTGCCTGGCCCTGGGGGCGCTCGCCGCCGCAGGGTCGATTGCGCTGGGCCATGCGGGACAGGAAGCGCTGGTCGCCTTTTCGGTCGCAAGCGTTCTCTCGATGCTGGCCCTGCGCCCCTTCATGCTCAAGATGCTGCGACCGGCTAGCGAGGTCCGCACGAACGCGGCAGCCATCATCGGCCAGGAAGGCCGCGTCACCGTTGCCATCCGGCCCGACATGGATGAAGGCCGGGTCCAGGTGGGCGGGGAGGACTGGTGGGCGGTTTCGTCGAATGGCGAACCCATCGCGGTGGACTGCCGCATCCTGGTGCTGGCGGTCGACGGCAGCAAACTGACGGTGCGCCCGTCGGATGACCCCTCGCCCCCACTCGTACCCCCCGGACAAGGAGCTTGATTCGTGGAAAGCATGTTTCCCCTGCTGCTGTTGGCACTGATTGCGATTGCACTCATCAGCAAGGCGATCGTCATCGTCAAGCAGAGCGAGGCCATCGTCGTGGAGCGACTGGGCTCCTACCACCGCACCCTCTCCTCGGGACCCAACATCATCTGGCCCATCATCGACATCCCCAGGGAAGTGGAGTGGCGTTACAACGTCGAGAACAGCAAGGGCCGCCAAGCCGTCGTCCAGCAGAAGGTCCTGCGCATCGACCTGCGTGAGACGGTCTTCGACTTTCCCCGGCAGAACGTCATCACCAGGGACAACGTCGTCGTCGACATCAGCGCCTTGCTGTACTTCCAGGTGACGGACCCCGTGAAGGTCATCTATGAAATCGCCAACCTGCCCGACGCCATCGAGAAGTTGACGCAGACCTCGTTGCGCAACGTCATCGGCGAATTGGACCTCGACGAGACGCTGACCAGTCGCGACACGATCAACAGCAAGCTGCGCTCGATCCTCGACCAAGCCACGCACAAGTGGGGCATCAAGGTCACCCGCGTCGAACTTCAGGACATCACGCCTCCCCTCGAGATCAAGGGGGCGATGGAGAAGCAGATGCGGGCCGAGCGGGATCGCCGGGCCGCCATCCTGGAGGCCGAAGGCCAGAAGCAGGCGCGCATCCTCGAGTCGGAAGGCATCAAGGATGCCCAGATCAACCAAGCCGAGGGCGACAAGCAGGCCCGCATCATGTCCGCCGAAGCCGAGGCGCAGGCGCGTCTGCGCGTCGCAGAGGCCGAGGGCCAGGCCATCTTGCGAATTGCCGAGGCCGTGCGCATCGCGGGCGGTGATCCTACGGCCTACCTGCTGGGAATCCGCTACATCGATGCCTTCCGGGAGATCAACGCCGGCAGCGACACCAAGACCATCTACATGCCCTACGAGGCCTCGGCGATGCTGGGTGCGCTGGGTGGACTGACCCAAATGATGGGCAAGGGCGCAAACTCAGACACGTGATGTCTGGCACAGCCGGAGAAACACCGCGACAATTTGGAACCACGGGGTAAGGGTAAATTATGTTGCCCGTGAGTCCCATCATCGGCAGGCGCCTGCCTGCGTTCTTGGTGACGCTCCTGCTGGCCCTCGTGCAACCGGCATGCACGAGGGTGGTGCCTGTAGCGGGCGTGCCTGCGCCTGCCTCCCACACGGGGAGGCTTGAAGGCGAAATCCGTTTCGGAGGCGCACGGTCGACGCAAGCCTACGGCGTCCGGGATGTCGCCGTCGCCGCCACCGTCTCGATCATCGACATGACGACGAGCGAGACCATCGCCACGACTCTGACGGATGCCAGTGCGCGATTCAATTTTGCAGCGGATGTCACGGGCAAGCTTGCCGTCGAGACACCGTACATCCTCGAGGCCATCAAGGGCCTGTCGGCCAACAGGCCTGGCGTCGCGGCCGTCCGGGTCAGGACCGTCTTCCTCAAGGCCACCACCGGCTTCTACTCGATGAGCCAGAACGGCATCACCATCACGCCGGGTACGACCGCCGCCTCGATCATTGCCAGCTTCGAAGGCATGGACGGACGCTTGCTCATCGACCTGTTCGCCGATGACGGCTTCAACCTCATTCTCTTGGCCAAGGACGCCATCGGCATGACACAGACCAAGTTCGATCTCGTCGACGGCCTTGCCCGACAGGCCATGAGCGAGGACAGGGATCCCGTCGAGGCCATCATCCGTGATGCAGGAGTCTACAAGCTCAAGGGCGGCGCGGCCTCGGCCGTCAATGAGCTGCGTCTCCTCGCCATGTCGCCCAACCCCGCCCCCGAAGGCGGCATCGTGACTCTTCTAGGCACCAAGCTGCAGGAAAACGGCAATCGGACAACCGTCAAATTCGGCACCTTGGTGGCGCCCGTTCTCGAGGCAGTCCCCAACGGTATCAAGGTGCGCGTCCCGGCCGGGGCCGTCACGGGCACCTTGTCGGCTGTCAATGCCTCGGGCACTGCCACCATGAGCATCAACATCATCCCACCCGTGGCCGGGCAGAACACGCCGACAGGTGATGGCAGCCGGTTGCCCGGTGGTCAATTGTCCGGCAACGTGCCGCCCGCGATGGGTGGAGCCTTCGAGCCCTGATTCTGGAAGCAGGAGAATCAATCGTGCAAGACCCGACGCAGGCAACTCGCCACCCGGCGAGGTTCTTCAGGTTCGCCGTTGCTGGCGCCCTGGCGCTGGTGCTGGGTTGCCAGCAGATGGTCCAGCGGGGTGAACCCGCCAGCACCGGGAATCCGGTGACGGCAGGACAGGCTCCGGATGTCCAGGTGGCAGCCATGGCCCCCAAGCCAGCCCAGCCCGGCCAGCTGACCTCGGCCGAATTCCTCAAGCAGTGGCGGGAACAGAAGATCGGCGACCTCGATGGCAGCGTCGATGTCACGGCTGAGGTCGGCAGGAAGATCCAGGCCTCGGTGGCCGAGGTCGTGTCCTTCGCGACCATCTCGCTGATTGATGCCGAGAGCAATTCGGCCGCCGCGAGCACCGTCTCAAATGGCCGGGGCCAATTCACGCTTTCGATGAACGGCTTCATCCCCGATACGGGCCGCGCCTACTATCTGGAAGCTTCCAAGGGCCTGAACGGCCATATGCCGGGCAGCCCGGTCGTGCGGTTCCGCACCCTCGTCCGCTGGAACGGATCGAGCTGGGAATCGCTGTCCGGCAGCACCATCAGCATCAGCTCCCTCACGACGGCCGTCTCCATCGCGGCCCAGCTGGCACCATCCACCTTCGACCCGGCGACGCTGATGAACAAGATCAATGCCTCGGTCAAGCCGCCCATCCTGAACCGGGCGCCTGCCGCGCCGACGGGTTTCACCGATGCCCAGATTCTTGGGCTGGCCACGGACGTGCTGGCCTTCCTGACGGCCAATATGGACCCCATCGGCGCCCTGTCGGACGTGGCGCCCGCCATCACCTACCAGAGCACCGACTCGGCACGGCCCGGCCAGACGATCGAAATCCGGGGCAAGGGCTTCAGCCCGACGGCCACGCAAAACCTCGTGACGTTTGGTGGCAGTTCGCCCGGTGCCATCCTGGCCGGCGGAACCGAGCGCCTGTTCGTCATCGTGCCCGCGGACGCCGCGACGGGTTCGCTCGTCGTGACGACGCCCCGGGGAGCGGTCACAGGCATGACGTTCTATGCAGGCCGAGCCAATCCGGTCTTCAAGATTTCGCGGTGGTTCCCGGCGGCAACCTTCTACCAGCCCGGAGAGGAAGTGACGCTGCTGGGCTTCGGGTTCTCGAACGTCCCGTCGGGCAACACAGTTGTCGTGGGTAACGTCACGACGACGCCCTCCACGTGCGACGAGCAATTTCTCGTCTTCAAGGTGCCTGAAGATGCAACGAAGGGACCCATCAGTGTCCGGACCAGCGCGGGCAACAGCAATGAGCTCAATATCAAAATCGAGTTCAGACCTGTCATCAAGGACTGGTTTCCGAGGGCTGGTGCCCCGCGAGGGGAACTCCAGATAACCGGCACGAACTTCGGCAAAGAACGGGGAACTCTGACCATTGGCAATACGGAGGCGAGCATCCTCGCGTGGACAGACACCGAAATATCGGCAGCGGTGGCGAACGGCAGCATTACGGGAGACCTGACAGTTACCCGGAAGACTGGTGGGGCGACCAGCCCTGGCCGATTCACGGTGCTGAGCGGCACTATTTCCAGCTGGCAGTCCTCGACGACGACAAACCAGTCCCATCAAGGGGGAATCATCGCCCGGAAGGGGAGATTCCTCTACGCGGCTGGAGGGTATTCAAGCAGCAACGGATATAACAGCAGTGTCGAGCGTTGTACCTTGAGCGATGATGGTTCCTTGGGTGGATGGTCTGTCATGAGTGGCGTCAGTCAAGGCTGGACCTGGAATATGTATGGTGGCGAAGGCCCCAGCAACCAAGCACAAGTGATTGGTAACTATTTTTACGCTTATGCTGGTTATAATCCGGGCGGCTACGGATATAACGCGGTAAATAGAGCCCAGATTCTTGACAACGGCGACTTTGCCGGCAACTTCTCGCCTTCCGGCATCACGATGTCCCAGAACATCTACTATGTTGGCTATTTCAGGCGCATCCGAAACTATGTCTATAGCTTTGGCGGCTACTGGAATACGGACATCATACAGTCCGCAGCAATAAATGCCGATGGAAGCCTTCAGCCCTTCCAAAATGTCTCGCGGTTGCCTTCCGCCATCTATGGTGGCCACTTTGTCACAGCTGGACGGTATATCTATTGCCTTGCCGGCTACAGACCCTGGGACCACGGACACTACGGCTGGATGTATCGGGCGGAAATCGACCAGAACGGGGCCATCACGAACGGATTCCAGTACTTGTCACGCTCAACACCTTGCAACGTTTACGCAGGAAACACGGCAGTCATCGGTAACTACATCTACCTTTTCGAAGGCTACGACAACAACTGCACCGGATCTTGGAACCAGGGATACGTCTTCCGGGCGCCCTTGGACGCTAACGACAACCTTGGAAACTGGCAACAGGTGGGCTCCATGCCTGCAGGGACACACTATCCGAACTACGCTATCGTAGGAAATAAAATTCATATGTGGGGCCACTACGCGAACGCTCACTACGGAACTATCTTTACAGGCACTATCAACTAAACCCCAAGGAAGGCAAGACACCCGATGAAACGCGTGACACCCCGGGGGGCACTTGTATCAGGCCTCCTACTCCTCTCCATTCATGCGGGCGGCTGCACCGGCACGGCGGTTCCTGGTTCCGCTGCGACGAACGTGCCCAAGAAATCGCCCGCACCCAAGCCTTCAGCGGCCGCGCCGCGAGGACCAGGCACGGACAGTATGTCCGGCTCGATCGGGGGGGGCAGCAGCCCGACTCCGTCCCCTGCCACCTCCTCTGCTCCGCAGGGAGGTCAAACGGCAGGGGAAGCAAGTGGCGGGGCCGCCTCACCAGCGCCGACACCAGCCTCGGGCAGCGGCACTTCAGGCGGCTCAAGCCCTCAGGTGCCGGTGCCAACTGCAACAACCCCTCCCCCGTCTGGAACTCCGTCCTCGGGCGGAAACGACCCTGCGCCAGGCAACAATCCCTACTTCCCGCTGGAATCGTCCGACATCAAGTTAATGATTGGCAGTTCCATTGTCGGCAATATGATCAGTACGATCTACGAGCCGGCGCCCGACGGGAACAACTCCCTGAACAAGCCAACCACGCTGAAACTGACGGCGTCTGTCTTGCTCAATAACCTCTCCACAGACAGCAGGGCCAAGTGGGAATCCAGGAACAGACTTGTGGCAATTGTTGACGCAACAGGGCTCGTGACGGCAGTGGGCCGAGGCAGGACTGAAATTATCGCCAGACCTGCGGATGACCTGAGTTACCCAGCGGGCTACACGGTACCCACGGCAACCGCGGTGATAGAAGTTCGTGCCGTCGCGGCCATCGACCTGGTGGTGGAGTGAAATGATGCGTAACCATCCGGTTGCCCTTGCCGTCTCAGCTTCCATCGCTGCGAGTCTGTCATCTTGCGCCGCGATTTCGAACCCCACGCCTGCCCAATCGGGTCCCGTCATGCCCGAAGCCGTCGTAGCTGGTGTCCAACCAACCCATCTGGGCTTGGCAGAGCTGACCTTGACGATTCGCTGGCCAGCCAGAACCAGCCAAGGTTTGCCCCCAAACGCCGTTCGCGTCGAGGCAACTGTGAGAGACAAGGTCGGCAATCCGCTGGGGGCCGCCTCCGTGAATCGGGATGGTGCACCGACCTCGACTCTGGCGATAACAGACATTCAGGTGCCGATCGATGGGCTCGTAACGGTCAATGTGCGGGCGATTGATGCCGCAAATGAAGAGGTGGGCATGGGTTCGAAGATGGTGACCATCGTCCCAAACCAACGTACAGCCGTCGCGATCTCAGTCACGGCAACCAAGGTTCCCGGCCTGACCTTCGTCAACCCCTTGGCAGCAGGGCCCGGCATTGTCGTACGGGCCTCCGGAAACTACCTTCCGAAATCCAAGGACGGCGTGACGCTCAAGCTGGGCGGAATACCTGTTGATGTCCTGAATCTGGATGCCTCAGGCGGAACCTTTCTTGAGTTCATCGTTCCCGGCAACGCGACCAGTGATCAGGTTGTGCTCGGCTACCTCGGACAAACCATCAAGAGCAATGACACCTTCCAGACCATCAAGTCCATCACGCTGGCGGTGCCCCCATCCGGGCTTGCCAGTGGGTCAACGGCGACCTTTGTCGCCCAGGCATTGAACAGTGCATCCGAAGCCGTAGCCGGTGCGCGCCTCACTTGGAACCTGATCAACGTCACGGGAGTTCCGGGAAGTGCACCAAGTGGTGGGGGCGCCTCGAGTGGCGGCGCAGCAGGAGTGCCCGGGGGGGCTCCGGGAGGCGGTGGCCCAGGATCCATGGATAACAACTATGTCGGTTCGTTCGTAGACTTCCAGTCGACCAGCGCCATCGCCGGCGGCGAAGTTGCCGGCGGGGCGCCCGGGGGTAGCAGTTCTTCTGGCGGGTCCGCTTCACCGCCTCAGGCTACCAACAGCATCACCTTCACGACGGCGGGAACGGCAACCCTCGAGGTCAAGACGGGCCAGACCGTCGCCACCGCGACAATCGTCATCAAGCCCTGAAATCCTGCAATGTGGACGGCCTGCCTGCCCGATTCGCAGGGCGGGCACGTTCTGGGAACTTGCACCCGGGGATGATCTCCGGCGGCTAGACGTCCTGCAGACTTGGCTTCCCATCGCTACCATCCACGCCAGAAGACAAAAAGGCGGGTTGCGACGTTTCTGCGTAGAACCTCTGCTTGCTTTACGAGCGGACCCGACAGCCCGCCCATTGTTCAACCCTTTTGAAATTCCTGTTTCATCAAACAGCCCTCGGGGCGGCTCTCCGGATAACACCCTCAAGCGAAGGCCACCTCGAAACAGGTGCAGACGCGGCGGGCCATCCCGGGGGGGATGGATACCGACCCTCGTCGAACGGCCTTCGCAACCGCTTGGCTCATCAAAGGGGGATGAAACAATGGCTGACGCAATCAACACCAATCCGGCGATCAAGCCCGCCATCACGGGCAACCAGGTGGCCAGCGCCGCAGCACCCGCGGTCAAGGCTGCTGCGGATGCGCCCGCAGCCGACTTCGGTTCCGGCAACAGCCCGAAGTTTCCCGCCGCCGACTCGGCGGCCACCCCTGCCCGTGGCCAGGCTTCAGGCCTCGACTTCCGGAGCTGGGGCGACCCGCACTTCGTGTCGGGCGACGGCCGCAAGTGGGACAACATGAACATCGGCACCGTCAGCCTCTTCAGGAGCGACAAGGGTGACCTCGAACTGCAGAGCAATCAGCAGAAGGTCGAGGGTCTGGGTGCCGTCGGCTCGACCGTCAACGTGGGCGCGGCGCTCCGGGTCGGCGAGAACGTCGTTCGGTATGACGCTCAGGCGGACAAGCTGTTCGTCAACGACAAGGAAGTCGCCGTCGAGGCCGGCAAGCCCTACGCGCTGCCCGGTGGCGGCAAGATCGAGCGCAAAGGCGACAATCTGGAAGTCACCAGTGCCAAGGGCGACCTCGTCCGCTTCGAGGACAAGGGCAAGTACATGGACATCTCGGGCAAGCTGTCCGCCACCCGTGAGGATGGCGAGGTCACGGGCGCCCTAGGCCGCTTCGACGCCGACACCAACGCCGACAACGACCTCGTGATGCCCGATGGCACGATGGCCAAGTCCGTCGAGGAGTTCAACAACGCCTGGAACACCACCCAGGCCAAGGACATGTTCAAGAACGCAGCTGCCGACATCGTCAAGGCCGCCCAAGCCGAGATGAGCCCCTACGCCAAGGAGCGCCAGGCCCTCGAAGCCGAGAAGAAGGCCCTCTACGAGCAGGAGCAGGCCAAGGGCAAGGAGCGCCTGGACATCGTGGGCAGCATGCCCCTCAAGGATGCCGTGGCCGACTACCTGCGGGCCCTGCCCGCCGACAAGGTCACCGAGACCGACAAGGAACTGCTGGCCAAGTACGACGCGGCCAAGAGCAAGGTCGCGGCCCTCGAGGCCGAGATCGCGACGCTCAACGAGAAGCAGGCTGCCATCGACAAGCGGCTCGAGGGCCTGAACCAGATGGAGAAGCTGGATGGCGTGATGAAGACCGAGTTCGCTGCCGAGCAGACGGCGGGCACCGAGCGGGTCAAGGCCCTCGAGGAGAAGATTGCCGGTGCCGCCCGGTACAACGCCCTCACGGCTTCCTCCGCCACCAATCCGATGGCCATCAGTGGCGCTGATACCATCTGGATGCAGGGCTACGAGCGGATCAGGCAGCGGATCGCCGCCCTCGAGACCGAGATCGCGGACCGCAACCGCAAGCAGCAGGAAGCCGCCGCCGAGAAGGCCCGCATCGACGCCGCGACCAAGTACCCGGTGAAGCCCGCCGCCACCACGCCGGTCAATGCCGTGGCACCCGACGGCAAGGCCGCCTGAAGACCGATCCGGCTGGCGCCTTCACCGTCGCCCCCGTAGGATGCAGGGATGCTTTCCCTCGACCTGCGGGGGCGACACGCCTTGGTGGCGGGTGTCGCCGACGACCACGGCTACGGTTTTGCCATCGCGCGGGCCTTGGCGGCCGCTGGCGCCACGGTTTCGGTGGCCACTTGGCCGCCGGCCCTCGGCATCTTCCGCAAGCTGCTCGAACGGGGCAAGCTGGACGGGTCGCGCTGCCTGCCAGACGGATCACTGCTCACCTTTGCCGGCATCCACCCGCTGGATGCCGCGTGGGATCATTGGGACGACGTGCCGGATAGCGTCCGCGAGGATCGACGCTACCGGGAGCACGGCGACTTTACGGTGAACGGCCTTGCGCAAGCTTGGGGCGAAGCCCACGAAGGTCGCGGCCCCGACATTCTGGTGCACGCCCTCGCCAACGGCCCCGAGGTTCGCAAGGCGCTCGTCGACACCAGCCGCCAAGGCTATCTGACGGCCGTGGGCGTCAGCGCCTACTCCCTCATATCGATGGCGCGGGCCTTCGGGCCGACGATGCCGCAGGGCGGCGCCTTGCTGACACTCTCGTACCTGGCCGCCGAACGGGCTATCCCGGGCTACGGGGGCGGCATGTCCTCGGCCAAGGCCGCGCTCGAGAGCGACACGCGCACCTTGGCCTGGGACATCGGCAGGCGCTGGGGCCTGAGGGTCAACGCCCTGTCCGCCGGCCCCCTGGCGAGCCGGGCGGCGAGCGCCATCGGCATCATCGAGCAGATGATCGCCCACGCCGCCGAGACCACCCCG
>Ga0194130_10003516_pt1 | contig 20941 bp, 20 predicted proteins | sample TA2KigsurfametaG_FD_160084 | JGI IMG/M metagenome (GOLD analysis project Ga0194130, IMG submission 160084) | Freshwater microbial communities from Lake Tanganyika, Tanzania - TA2015050 Kigoma 12 surface | ecosystem: Environmental > Aquatic > Freshwater > Lake | place: Tanzania: Lake Tanganyika... | reverse complement strand
AGCTCACCGATTTGGAAGACGCCTTCCGTTTATGGCGCTTCCGGCATGTCACGACCGTCGAGCGTGTGATCGGTTTCAAGCGCGGCACAGGCGGTACACATGGCGTGACCTATCTTCGCAAGATGCTCGACACCGTCATGTTCCCTGAACTGTGGTCCATGCGCACCCATCTGTAAGAGGGGCGGACCTGCGGGGCGCGACTGACCCCGGGATAGGCCCGAGGGGGTGATTGGGCCTTTGGGATTAAGATTGAATTGACATTCAGTCACAGATCCATGAACGCCAGTCCATGAAGGCCGATCTCAACGAACGCATCACCCGTATCGGGCCCGGTACCCCATGTGGGCGCTTGATGCGCCACTATTGGCAGCCGGTGGCCTTGCTCGACGAGTTCGACCCCGCGGTGATACCTGTCATGGCTCAGCGGCCGCTCAAGGCGGTGCGTTTGCTGGGCCAGGATCTGGTGCTGTTCAGGGATGCGCAGGGTCAGTACGGTCTGCTCGACCGGCCCTGCCCACATCGCGGCGCCGATCTGGCCTTTGCCCGCTACGAAGGTGACGGCTTGCGCTGCCCCTTCCACGGCTGGAAGTTTGATGTCAGCGGCCAATGTATCGAGACGCCTGCCGAGCCCGAGGGCAGCCGCTTGTGCAGCCGCGTCCGTCAGCGCAGTTACCCGGTGCGTGAGTGCAGCGGCGTACTGATGGCCTGGCTCGGGGAGACAGATCCTCCGCCGGTGCCGGCCCTCGATTGCTTCGCTGCCCCGCCGAGTCATACCTTTGCCTTCAAAGGTCTGTGGAGTTGCAATTGGCTGCAGGCCTTTGAGGTCGGCATTGATCCGGCGCATACCTCTTATCTCCACCGGTTCTTTGCCGACGCGTCGCTCGAGGCGAGCTACGGGCGGCAATTCCGTGGTGCCAGTGCAGGCGATGTGGGCGGCGAACGCTGGCCGATGACACGCATCATGCGCGAATTTGACCGGCCGCAGATCAGCGTGCAGACCACCGATTACGGCATGCAACTGACCACCCTGCGTCCCATGAATGCCGAGCTGACGCATGTGCGGGTAACCCATTCGATATTCCCGCACACCTTCGTCATTCCGCTCTCAGAGACCATGACCATCACCCAGATGCATGTTCCGGTGGACGACACCCACACTTATTGGTATGGCATCTTCACCAGCTTTGCCGAGCCGGTCAACAAGAAGGCCATGCGTGATCAGCGCCTGCGTGCGGTCACACTGCCTGACTACCTGCCCGTCTCGGGGCGGCACAATCAGTGGGGGTTTGATGCTGAGGAGCAGCGTACCCGCACCTTTCTGGGCATGGGTGAGGACGACATCAATGTCCACGACCAGTGGGCCTGCGAAAGCATGGGGCCGATCCAGGACCGCACCCGCGAGCACCTGGCCAGCACAGATGTCGCCATCGCCGCCAACAGGCGGCGTCTGCTGCAGGCGCTCGACGAGATTGAGGCAGGCACTTTGCCGCCGGGCATGGCCCGCCACGAGGTGGCCAGTCAGCGCATCGGGCCCGATACGGTGGACGGCATCGCACCGGCCGGGGACTGGCCGGCCTGGTGGCGCCAGCAGGTTCAAAGACGGCGTGAACTTACGCCCTGGAGCCCGGTGTCCGCATGAAGGGCTTGGCGCAACAAATTCAGGCCCTGGGGCTCCAGCAGATGCGCTTTGTTTGGTGCGACCCGCACGGGCAGACGCGAGCCAAGGCCTTGACGGTCGATGCGGCGCTTGCAGCCTTGGGTCAGGGTCTGAGCATGGTGGGCACCGCGGCTCTCAAGGACACCTCCGATCGCACTGCGTTTAAGGTCTTTGAGCCCGAGTTTGCTGCCGGCCATCCCGGATTCGCCGGTGCGCGCAATGTGTGGCTCAAACCGGTGGAAAGCACCTTCAAGGTCTTACCTTGGGCGCATCGAACGGGGTGGATCCAATGCGAGGCGCATTTCAGCGACGGCAGCCCGGTCGCCCTGGACACCCGATCGCAACTGCGCCGCGCCTTGGATCACCTGGCAGCGCGCGGCCTGGGCTTGGCCTGCGGTCTGGAGGTCGAGTTTCATATCTACCGGCTGGCCCAGGCGCATGGCCAAGATGCGCTAGATCCAGCGCAGGCCGGGTGGCCGGGCCCGGCGCCGGCGGTGCAGATGCTGCATCCCGGTTATCACCTGTTGTCCGAAGCCAGTCTGGATCAGTCCGATGAAGCTTTACGCGTGGTGCAGAGCACCGCACAGGCGCTAGGCCTGCCCTTGTCATCGCTCGAGATTGAACTCGGCCCGAGCCAGTTCGAGGCGGTATTTGATGTCAGCGACGCGCTGACTGCTGCCGACCATATGGTCCTGTTCAGGAGTGCTGTTAGGCAAGCCCTGCGCCGCGCGGGTTACCACGCCACTTTCATGTGCCGCCCGCCGTTCCCCCACATCATGTCCAGCGGCTGGCATTTGCATCAGTCTGTGGTGCATCGAGAGTCCGGATGCAATGCCTTCATGCGCGAGACCGCGCAGCCCGAAGGCGCACCGGACCAGGCGCGTGCACTGCTGAGCGATTTGGGGGCGCATTACCTGGCCGGTCTGCTGAGCCATGGGTCAGGCATGACCGCACTGTGCACCACCACCGTCAACGGCTTTGGCCGTTTCAGTGCCCATGCCATGGCCCCGCAGTCGATCGTCTGGGGTCAGGACAATCGAGGCGCGATGCTGCGAGTCGTTGGTGGGCCAGGCGATCCGGCCACTCGCATAGAAAACCGGCTCGGCGAGCCCGCTGCCAACCCCTATCTCTACATGGCTGCGCAAATTTATGCCGGTCTTGATGGCATCGACCGAGCTTGCGACCCTCCGCCAGCGACTCTGACGCCTTATGCCGAATCGCAGGCGCAGGGGTCGTCCCCTCGCATTGCGAGCGACTTGAAAGCTGCGCTTCAAGCCTTGCGCGATGATTGCGTTTTATCGGCCGCCTTCGGACCTGATTTTGTCCACAGCTACGCGCTGATCAAGAACCTCGAACAAGAGCGATTTGATGCCGCCTCTGACAAGCTCGAATTTGCCCGGCGGGAGTACTTTGGACGCATTTGACCGAGTTGAAGGGGCGCCTGGGCCAGTTCAGTTGAATTGACCGCGTATGGATATCAAGTGGCTTGAAGATCTCATCGCCTTGGCGCGAACCGGCAGCCTGGCCGCAGCTGCACGCCAGCGCCATGTCACGCAGCCCGCCTTCGGCCGTCGTATTCGCGCCTTGGAGGCCTGGGCGGGGCAGGCCCTGGTGGACCGCCAGCGCAAGCCGGTGGCTTTGACCGAAGCAGGTCACCAATTGCAGAGGCAGGCGGCCGAGGTTTTGCAGGGTCTGCTGGCAGCCAGGGCGCAATTGCAGAGCCTGGATCGGGCCGAGGAGGGCTTGAGGCTGGCAACGGGCCGCACCCTGGCTCGAACCTGGGTGGCCGACTGGCTGCTGCGCATGACCGCCCAGGCCAAGCCGGCCTGGGTGCAGGTCAAGACCGGTAGCCTGTCCGAAACCCTCATCTGGCTGGAGGCCGAACAGGTCGATTTGGTGGTGCCCTACTACCACCCCTCGATGGCACAGCGCCCTCAGGGTCGGGGCCTGCTGCAAAAGGTGCTGGCCCGCGATCGCTTGGTACCGGTGATAAAGCGCCGGCTGGAGACGCGCCGGGGAGCGCGGCCCCGGCACGATCAGGCGCTGCCCCTGCTGGCCTACGCCCCCTCCTTGGCTCTGGCCGGTTTGGTCCAGGATCACCTGGAACGCAGTGCGACTCCAGTGCCTGTGCAGCGGGTGCTCGAGAGCGATTCGGCCGATGCTTTGCTGGAATACACGATCAAGGGCATGGGCTTGTGCTGGCTACCCTGGTCCCTGGCCGCAGGTCCCTGCAGACAGGGTTTGCTTCAAGTCCTGTGGGACCGCAGTATGGAGATCGGATTTGAGGTTCGTCTCGTCCGCAGGCGCAGCCGATTGGCACCGATCGCCGAAAAAATCTGGCAACTGACTCCGCCTGCTTGATGCCGTTTTGGCTTTTCATCTTGCGTAGAAAGCTATTTGGCAGGTCTGATGGATCGCGCATACTTGCGTCTGTCTTGATTGTCCGGAGGATGTTCCGATGAACCGATGCTTTCGACTCCTGTTGACCTTGGTGGGGCTGGCTGCCGCCGTCTATAACGCACCGGCCTTCGCCCAGGCTGATGGCTATCCCTCTCGACCGATCACCATCGTGGTGGGTTATCCGCCCGGGGGCAGCACCGACCTGACGGGCCGCGTGGTGGCTGCGGCACTGGCAAAGAGTCTTAATGCCACGGTCGTGGTGGAGAACATCGGGGGCGCCGGTGGAGCGATCGGTGCGCAGAAGGTACTGGCTGCACCTGCGGATGGCTACACCCTGTTGGTCGGCGCAAACAACGAGGTGGCCATTAACCGTCTGGTGTCGCCCTCCATCAAATACCAGTGGCAAGACTTTACGCCCATCGGGCTCATCGCTTCGCAGCCCATGGTGCTGGTGGCCTCCACACGCATGGGGCTCAAGAATGCCGACGAATTCATCCGCTTCGTCAAAACCCGGCCGGGCCAGTTTAGCTATGGCAGCTCCGGGGTGGGGACGGCGCTCCACCTGGCCGGCGAGATGGTCAAGGAGCAGGCGGGTATTTTCATGACACACATTCCCTATCGGGGCGTAGCGCCTCTAGCCAATGACTTGCTGGGCAATTCGCTGGAGTTCGGGGTGTTTGTCTTGTCCAGCGGACTACCGCATATCCGCAGCGGCAAAGTGGTAGCTCTGGGCACCACCGAAAAGGTGCGTTCCAAGGTGACCCCTGAGATCCCCGCGCTGGCCGAACACCCCCTGCTGAAGAACACCGATATCAGCACTTGGTTTGTTTTGATGGCGCCCGGCAAGCTCCCGGAGCCGGTGCAGGCGCGACTGCGCAAAGCGCTGACCGAGGCCCTGCAAAACCCGGAACTGCGCGGCAAGCTCGAGGCTTCGGGCTCGACCGTGGCCAGCGCACAGCCCGACATGAACCGCTTCTTGCGTGAGGAGACGGCCAAGTACCAGCGCATTGTGGATTTCGCGAAGATCCGTGAATGAAGCCTCTGGTCTTTGCCCTGCCGGCGCCTGACCTGGCGCCTTGGCGGCGGGGGAACACGGGGATAGAGGGCGTCTGGCACTTCGACTCGGGTCGGCGCGGGCGGCATGTGCTGATCAGTGCCTTGATTCACGGCAATGAGCTGTGTGGCGCCTGGGCCCTCAAGGACATGCTGGAACTGGGCCTCAGGCCGCAGACTGGCTGCTTGACCCTGGTGTTCGCCAATCTTAGGGCATTCGATCGTTTTGATCCAATGCGGCATGATGCCTCCCGCTTTGTCGATGAAGACATGAATCGTCAGTGGCGGGCCGAGGCCTTGGCCCAGCCCCACAGCATCGAGCGCAAGAGGGTGGCTCAATTGCTGCCCTGGGTGGAGGCGGCCGATTGGCTGCTGGATCTGCACTCCATGCACGACCCGGGACCACCGCTCTTGCTGGTGGGGATGCAGCCGCGCAACCTCGATTTGGCCCGTCAGCTCGGGCAGCCCGCCCATGTGGTGCGCGATGCCGGTCACAGCGACGGCGTTCGTATGCGCGACTACGGTCGATTTGGCTTGCCCGATGCTCAGGCCTTAGATGTGCGTTCTCTTTTGATCGAGTGCGGTTTTCATGGTGATCCCGCCAGTGCAGTCGTCGCACGGGATCTTTGCGCCCGTTTTTTGCACCAGTCCGCAGCCTTGCCCTGTGCGCATCAGCCCGCCTCGATGAAGGCCTGGTGGCAGCCTCAAGCGGGGGAGCAGTGGCTGCTGGATGTCACTGGCGCGGTGGTGGCGCGTAGCGCCCATTTCAAGTTTGCGCAGGACTGGCAGGCGCTGCAGTGCCTACCCGAGACCGGCACCGTGATTGGTGACAATGAGGGCGATCCGGTGTGCACCCCCTACGATGATTGTGTGCTGGTCATGCCTTCCCTGCGACAGGTGCGACCCGGGGTGACGGTGGCCCGGCTGGCGCGGCGTGTCAGGCTTTAGATCAGGGTCGGTTTCCAGACCTTCAGCCGCATCGCTCAACGGCCTGCTCCCATTGCGCCATCAAGTGCTGGGCCCAGTCACGCGATCGTTGGGGTTCAAAAATGCGATCCACGGGCAGGCAGGTTCGCAGCTGTAAGGGGTCCTTGATCAGGCCCACCTGTGACCCCGCCAATAAGGCCGCGCCGAGCGCGGTCGTTTCCACCGATCGCGGCCGTATCACCGGCAGACCCAGGAGATCGGCCTGGATTTGCATCAGCAAGTTGTTGGCGCAAGCTCCTCCGTCAACCCGCAGTTCCTCGACTGTCCAGGCCTGGCGTGCGGCTGTATCGCGTTGCATGGCCTGCAACAAGGCCGTGCTTTGCAGGGCGATGCTCTCCAGGGCAGCGCGTGCGATGTGCGCCAGGCCGCTGCCACGGGTCAAGCCCTGCAAGCTGCCTCTGGCAGTTTCCTTCCAGTACGGAGCGCCCAGACCGGTGAAGGCCGGCACCAACACCACGCCCTGACTGTCGCTGACCTGGGATGCCAGAGCTTCGATATCGGCGCTGTGTTCAAAGGCCTTGAGTTGATCGCGCATCCACTGCACCACGGCCCCGCCCACAAAGACGCTGCCTTCGAGGGCGAAACCGGGATACGGACCGATCTGTGCCGCTCGAGTCGTGATCAGCCCGTTCTGACTAGGGAAAGCCTCGTCTCCGGTATGCATGAGCATGAAACATCCGGTTCCATAGGTATTTTTGACTTGGCCCGCCCGCAGACAGCCCTGACCAAAGAGGGCCGCTTGCTGGTCGCCCGCGACCCCAGCAATCGGCAGGGTGTGCCCCAGCCAGCTGCTGTCAACAACGCCAAAATCGGCACTCGATGGCAGCACCTGCGGTAGAACCGCCATCGGGATGCGCAAGGCCTGCAGCAGTTCCTGATCCCATTGCTGGGTGTGAATGTTCCACAGCATGGTGCGAGAGGCGTTGCTGACATCGGTCAGATGTTTGCGACCCCGGGTCAGTTGCCAAATCAACCAACTGTCTATCGTGCCAAAGGCCAACTCGCCGGCCTCTGCCCGATCCTGCGCCCCGGGGATATGGTCAAGCAACCACCGCAACTTGGTCGCGGAAAAATAGGCGTCGATCCGCAGACCGGTACTGTTTTGAACCCGTCTGTCCAGACCCGCCACACGCAACTGCTCGCACAGGGGCAGGGTCCGTCGATCTTGCCAAACGATGGCATTGTGCAAGGCTTGACCGGTCTGGCGGTCCCAGAGCACTGTGGTCTCACGCTGATTGGTGATCCCCACCGCGGCAAGCTCACGAGGAGACAGTTTCGCTCGCTCAAGAGCCAATTGGGCGGTTTGCCACTGACTGCTCCAGATTTCATTCGGATCGTGTTCCACCCAGCCTGCGCGAGGGAAAATCTGCCGAAACTCTTGCTGGGCCATCGCAATGGCCGAGCCCTCTGGGTCAAAAATGAGGGCCCTTGAACTTGAGGTGCCCTGATCCAGAGCCAACAGATACCGCATGAACAGCCTTTTCTTGGCGCCTGGATGGACTCAACCCGGAGGATCGGCGTTAAGCTTTCGGGATGTCGATGAAATTGCCACGCAAGCGCCTCAGGCCGGACGCCCGGGACTAGGATAAAGCTTTTTTCAAATTTCTTAAAGGGATGATCGTCCTGAAGTCGATCGCTTGAATGACCGACACCGCTTCGCCCGCTATTCGCAAGCCACTCGCGGCCGTTGTAGGGCAGGGCCTGTGGGATCTGCTGGTTGTCGGCGGCGGTGCCACAGGACTGGGCGTTGCGCTGGAGGCTCAGTTACGCGGTCTGCGGGTGTTGCTTGTGGAAGCGCGCGACTTCGCCAGCGGCACATCATCGCGATCGACCAAATTGCTGCATGGTGGCGTTCGCTACTTGGCCCAGGGTCATTGGGGCCTGGTGCGCGAAGCTCTGCGCGAGCGCGCCACACTCATGGATTTAGCGCCTCACCTGGCTCAGCCGTTACCATTTTTTGTGCCTTTGCAGGATCGCTGGTCGTTTCTTCGTATGGCGATAGGCCTGGGGATTTACCAGCGGATGGCTGGTGCGCGCAGCCTTGGCCCCCTGGTTCGACACAGTCGCCACGATCTGCAGGCCCAGTGGCCTGCCGGCGTGCCGGCAAACTATGGGGCCTTCGAGTATTGGGACGGACAGTTCGAAGATGCTCGACTGGCCTTGGCCTTGGCTCGTACCGCGCAGGAGCAGGGAGCTTGCGTGCGCAATTACACCCGCCTGGTCGATTTGCAAGACATCGCGGGGCGTTGGCAGGCCCGCCTTGAGGACGCTTTAACGGGTGAGACCGTTGAACTTGAGGTGCCCTGCGTGGTCCAGGCCACTGGCGTTTGGGCCGATGAGCTCCGGCGGATTTACCCCCGGCTGGGACAAGGCCAGGCTGCCAAGGGACCCTGGGTCAAGGTGAGCCAGGGCGTCCATCTTGTGATCCCGCAAGCCCGGTTTGCGATCCAGCAAGCTGTGCTGGTGCCTCGTACGCAAGATGGCCGGGTGCTGTTTGCTCTACCGTGGTTGGGCTCGGTGGTTCTGGGGACCACCGATACGCCGCGCAGCGATGCGCCTGTGGAGCCCCGCGCATTTGCCCATGAAGTGAACTTCATTGTGGGGCAGGCCCGTCGGATGTTGGGCTTGGATCTCAGGCGGGATGACATCCGGAGCATCTGGGTCGGACTCAGACCGCTGGTACAAGACCAGACGGAGTCGCAGGTCACCGCGACAATGGGCCGAGAACACCGGGTATGGCGCCACGCCCCCGGTCTGTACGCTGTATCGGGCGGCAAGTGGACCACCTACAGGCAGATTGGCCAGGATGTCGTGGATCAATTGTGCGACTTCGGTGACGCCAGGGCAGGCGCTTCAGTGAGTTGCAGGCATCGACTTTTCGGGGCTCCGTCAGCGGGTACGGCCGCCGTCTCGTTGATGCAGGCCCCGGGGATTCACTTGTGGGGCAGTCAGGCCGAAGTGATTGAGTCCCTGCCCGGATACGGTCGCCCCTTAGGGATGGGGTTAACCGAAGCGATGGTTCGATACAGCGCGCGCCATGAATGGGCGCTGACCACAGAGGACATGCTTGCACGACGGTGGCGGTCTTTGTTTCTGGATGCGCGCGCGGCCCGAACCATGGCGCCGGCAGTTGCAGCCATACTGCAGGAGGAAACCGGCAGAGATCCTCAGTTGGCCGACTTTCTCGCGCTTTGTGATCAATATGCAGATCCACCGGGCTTGTGAGCCTGCCGGCTTGTGCGCGGCTCGCCAACTGCCGCGGCGATCGATTTTTTCTCGCGCGGGCTAGACCTGGCGCGCGTCGAGCAGGGCTTTGGCCACTTCGGCAAAGCCCAGGCCGCGTTCAAACTGGGTGATGTAGCGGGGCCGATGTTGCATGCGTGACAAAAAGGGGGAGATGTTGGCCACCCCAACGCTGAACGGCAAGTGCCTGAACATCGCCTCATCATTGCTGGAATCCCCCACATAGACCCAATGGGACAACTCCAGGGGCAGTGACCGGCCCAGCCAGGCTTGCAGGGCCCAGCAGGCCCCAATCCACTTATCGTGATGACCCAGCCAAGCGTTAATGTGAATGCTGCTGACACTGACACGAAGGCCCTGCGATTGCAGCAATGCTGCGACCTTCTGGATTTCTTCGGGGTCGAGTCGATGGTGTTCACTGTGATCGATGGCGATGTCGGTTTCACGCCCCGCGCTGTCATCCGCCCGCCGCGCCTGTGGCATGGCCGCCTCCACCATCTGCAGCGCATCTTGTAGCTGCCGATAATGAACTTTTCGGGTGTCGGCGTCATCTCGGTAAATCCGACTGATTTGCCCCCCGGATTCCTGGCGCAGGGCAACTGCGCCGTTCTCCGCAACGATTCCCATCAGCGGCCATGCTTTCTCACCGCGAGCCGGATTGTCAGAAAGCCAGCGCAAACCCCAACCAACGGGCCGCCCGGTGACTGCCAGCACAGGTATGTTGGCGTCTTTGAGTGCCACCAGCGCATCCCGCGCTTGGACTGCAAGCTGGCCCCCATCCGTCAGGGTGTCATCGATATCCGTGATCAACCCGAGGATGCTGGCCTTGCTTGCCTCAGACCACGCCGACAGAGGCAGGCACATCAAAGGCGTCCGGGCGCGTGGTCAGGCGCAAACAAATCGACCCGATCGGTGATGATGCCGTCAACCCCCAGTTCCTGCAAGGCTTGGGCATGGTCTGCCTGGTTTACCGTGTAGCACAGGCAGCGCATACCCGCCTGATGGATGGCCTTCACAGATTGCGCGTCGTAGAGCGCGTACTGCGCCACGATCGCGGCACATTCAAGTGCGGCGGCGCTGTTCATCCAGCCCTCCCACCAATCTTCCAATAGCAACGCACGGGGCAATTCAGGCGCGCTTTGCTGTGCCCCTTCCAGCGCCAATGGCTTGAACGAGCTGAGCAGCGGCCTTACCGGCTGCCCCTCCCACAGTCGAGCGGCCAGCGCTGCGACTGCTTGTCCGGTGGCGTAATCGGTTCCCGGAGTGGGTTTGACTTCTATATTGAGCAGCAGATTGTTTTGCAGACACATTCGGGACAGCCCCTGCAGGCTGCATAACGGCTCCCCGGCATACCGGCGCGAATGCCAGCCACCGGCATCGAGCAGCGACAAATGCGCCCAATCCCAGTCCCCGCCGATACCCCGCCCGTTACTGGTTCGCTCCAGAGTGGCGTCGTGAAGGAGGAAAACGGTTCCGTCCCGGCTGATCTTGGCATCACATTCGAACATTCGGTACCCGTAAGAGGCCCCAAGCCTGAACGCAGCCAGCGTATTTTCGGGGGCCAGCTTTCCGGCACCCCGGTGGGCTATCCAGTAGGGATAGGGCCAATTAGAGGGTCTCATGGCAATCGTTGTCCGTTTGCCCGGTCAAAGAAGTGGAGCTTATCGGGGCGCGCTGTTATTTGAACGGACTCTCCCGGTCGAGGTGCGGTCACTGCCGCATCAAGCCTGAGGGTCAGGTTCTCCTGGCCCATCCGCGCATGGATGAGTCGCTCAGCGCCGAGCAGCTCGGTGGTTTGCACCAGAACTTGCCAGCCGACTCCCGGCGTGAGGTCGAGATGCTCGGGCCGAATTCCGAGGATTTTTTCGGGTTCCAAGCCCGGGACTGAGTGCAATAGATTCATCGGCGGGGAGCCGATGAAGCTGGCCACAAAGGTGCTGGCTGGTCGGCTATACACCGCTTCTGGCGTATCAAATTGTTCAACCCGACCGCTGTTCATGACGATCATGCGCTGGGCCAAAGTCATCGCCTCAACCTGGTCGTGCGTTACGAAGAGGCTGGTGATACCCAGATCGGCATGAAGCTTTTGAATTTCAAGCCGTGTTTGCGCGCGCAACTTGGCGTCCAGATTGGATAAGGGCTCATCGAACAGAAAAACCCGAGGCTGCCGCACGATGGCGCGGCCCATCGCCACTCTCTGCCTCTGCCCCCCCGACAGCTGCCTGGGTTTGCGCTCAAGAAGCGTCGACAGCTCAAGGATTTCTGCGGCTCTGGCCACCCGGGCTTGAATTTCCTGTTTGGGGAGCTTTTGGATTTTCAGGCCGTAGGCCATGTTGTCGAATACGCTCATGTGGGGATACAGGGCGTAGTTCTGAAACACCATCGCAATGTCGCGTTCGGCGGGCTCCAGTGAATTGACGACCCGCTCACCGATGACGATATCTCCACCGGTGATCTCTTCGAGCCCTGCCACCATGCGTAAGAGCGTGGATTTGCCACATCCAGAGGGGCCAACGATCACAACAAATTCGCCATCCTCGATGTGTGCGCTGACCCCGTGAATAACGCGCAAAGCCTGTTTGCCCTGAACATAGTCCTTGATGACTTCGCGTAAAGAGAGAGCTGCCATTTTTATTTATCAGTATCAACCAGGCCCTTGACGAACCACTTCTGCATGAGGACGACCACCAGGGCCGGCGGCAACATCGCCAGCATCGCGGTAGCCATCACAACATTCCATTCGGTATACGCTTCCCCGGCAACCAGTCGCTTGATCCCGAGCACCACCGGATACATGGCTTCATCAGTCGTCACCAAGAGGGGCCAGAGGTATTGGTTCCAGCCGTAGATGAATTGAATGACGAACAGAGCCGCAATCGATGTCGCCGACATGGGCAGCAGCACATCTTTAAAAAACCGCATGGGTCCAGCGCCATCCACTCGGGCTGCCTCCACCAACTCATCGGGCACAGTGAGGAAGAACTGCCGAAACAGGAAAGTCGCTGTTGCAGAGGCGATGAGCGGTATGGTCAGGCCGGCGTAGCTGTTGAGCATGCCCAGATCGGACACAACGGCGTAAGTGGGGGTGATTCGGACTTCAACGGGCAGCATCAGCGTTACGAAGATCATCCAAAAAACCAGCATACGCAGCGGAAATCGAAAATAGACGAAGGCGAAAGCCGATAAAAGCGATATGGTGATCTTTCCGACAGCGATCACAAGCGCGCTGATCAGGCTCACCAGCATCATGGGCGCACCGGCTGGCAGCTTGCTACCGGCGCTGGTTTCGCCGCCAAACAAGGCCACCTTATAAGTTTCCAGGGCGTGGCTGCCGGGCCATAGGGAAAGGGGTCGACTGGCGGAAATTTCCTGGGCCGACTGCGTGGAGGCAACCAGTGTCAGGTACACCGGAAAGGCGACGACGGCGACACCGATGATCAAGACCACATGGGCCAGCAGATCGAGCAAGGGGCGGCGTTCAATCATAGGACTCAGTACTGTACTTTCCGCTCGATGTAGCGAAATTGCACCAAGGTCAGGGCGATCACAATAGTCATCAAAACAACTGACTGAACGGCCGACCCCCCCATGTCCAGGGCCTTAAAGCCATCGTAATAGACCTTGTAAACCAAAATCGATGTAGCCTTGCCGGGCCCACCTTGAGTGGACGCATCGACAATCGCGAAGGTGTCAAAAAAGGCGTAGACCACATTGATCACGAGCAGGAAGAATGTGGTTGGCGAGAGCAGGGGGAATACGATGGTCCAGAAGCGTCTCCAGGGCGAGGCGCCATCGATGGCCGCCGCTTCAATCAGTGATTTGGGGATGGACTGCAAGCCGGCCAGAAAGAACAGGAAGTTGTAGGAAATCTGCTTCCATACAGCCGCCATGACTATCAGGGCCATGGCGTGTCGGCTGTCAAGCATATGGTTCCAGTCCAGCCCCAGGCTTTGAAGAAGGTGGCTGACCACCCCCATCGGGGAGGCGAACATGAAAAGCCACAAGACGCCTGCCACGGCCGGCGCCACAGCATAGGGCCAGATCAACAGCGTCTTGTAAAGGCCTGCCCCCTCAATCACCCGATCGGCCATGACGGCCAGCAGCAGCGCGATACTCAGCCCGCATACAGCCACCATCAGCGAGAAAACCGCGGTTGTCTGAAATGACTCCAGATAGGTGCTGTCAGCAAAAACGCGCTGAAAATTCTCGAGGCCGACAAATTCCGTACTCGTGCCGAAGGCGTCTTCCTGAAGTACGCTTTGATAAAGAGCCTGCGCCGCCGGCCAAAAGAAGAAAACCAGCACGATGGCCATTTGGGGGGCCACCAATGCCCAAGGCAGCCAGCGAGATCGGAATCGGACGCGTTTTTCCATGCACTACCACACAATCCCTAGCGGCGGCCCTGTCGGCCCCGAAGGGTCTGAACTCAACAAGAGCTGTACCCAAGACCCAAACGGGCCACCCCTAGGATTCGGATCAGTTTTTGCCCTGGTTGGCTTTCTGGAAGCGTTCGAGTTGCTCGTTGCCCCGCTTGACCGCTGCATCGAGGGCTTCTTTGGCCGACTTCTTGCCGGCCCATACCTGCTCGAGCTCCTCGTCGTTGATGGTGCGGATCTGCACAAAATTGCCCAGGCGTATGCCGCGCGATTTGTCTGTAGTCTTGCGGATCATCTGCTCAACTGAGACATCTGTGCCGGGGTTCTGTTTGTAAAAACCCGATTTCTCGGTGAGCTCGTAGGACGCTTTGGTTAAAGGCAGATATCCGGTTCGCTGGTGGCTCTTGGCCGCCTCCTCAGGTTTGGACAGGTGCGCAAAGAACTGGGCTACGCCCTTGTACTCGTTGTCTTTCTTGCCCGACATGACCCACAAGCTAGCCCCGCCGATGACCGTGTTCTGGGGCGCGCCGGTGACATCGGGGTAGTAGGGCAGGGCAGCGATGCCCGAGGCAAACTTGGCGTTGCGCTTGATGTTGCCGTACAGCGCCGATGAGCCCGTGACCATGGCACACTCGCCCGAGACAAACACGCCATCGGCCGTGTTGCCACGACCCTTGTAGACGAACAGGCCTTGCTTGGCCATATTGCCCAGGTTCTCAATGTGGCGCACATGCAGCGGGCCGTTGAAGTTCAGGCGCGCATCGATACCGCGCATGCCATTGCCCTTGGTGGCAAATTCGGTGTTGTGCCAGGCGGCAAAGCTCTCGAGCTGGGTCCAACTCACCCAGCTGGTGGTAAACGGGCATTTGTGACCTGAGGCCTTGAGCTTGGCGGCGGCCAGGGCCACCTCCGGCCAGGTGCGCGGCGGCGTGTTTGGGTCAAGGCCTGCCGCCTTGAAGGCGTCCTTGTTGTAGTGGAAGACGGTGGTCGAGCTGTTGAAGGGAAAGCTCAGCATCTGCCCATTGGGGGCGGTGTAGTAGCCGGCAACGGCGGGTACATAGGCGTTGGGGTCAAAAGTGACGCCGGCTTTCTTCATGACCTCGCCCACCGGTACGATGGCACTCTTGCTGGCCATCATGGTCGCTGTGCCGACCTCGAACACCTGCAGAATATGAGGTGCATTTCCGGCGCGGAACGCAGCGATCGCTGCGGTCATCGACTCGTCGTAGCTGCCCTTGAAGGTGGGCACTATCTTGTATTGGGTCTGGCTCTTGTTGAAGTCATTGGCCAGATCGTTGATCCACTCGCCCAGGGCTCCTCCCATCGAGTGCCACCATTGGATCTCGGTTTGGGCCGAGGCGGGGGATGACAGGGCAGCGCCCAGGGTCACCGCGCAGGCGATGCGTCGTAATGTGCGATACATGAAAACTCCTCAGCGTTGAAATTGTTCAGGATAGACCTGTTTTTTGGAAGTTTTATTACAAGGCGGTTCATCGAATCTGGCAACTGGGATTTCCACGAGGCGCTGGTTGAGCAGAAAGCCTGGGATTTCGTTGTAGCGTACCATCAAAACTTCCGGGGATGCAGTTGGCGTGAACAACGCAATTTTTGTTCTTTTAACGGAAACAGCTTGATTTTCCCCGGCGTCAGACTTACAAGTAGAAATTCTTTTTGTTAAAGCGGGTGATGAGATGTCAACAGTCAAAGACTGCCTGAAACGAAAATCGGGGAAGGTGTTCTCACTGGGTTCCTCCGACTCGGTCATCCAGGTGCTGGAGATGATGAAGTCCAACCGGATCCGATCGGTGATGGTCATCGACGAGGGCAAGCTGGTCGGCATGGTCTCACAGGGCGATTGCGCCATCAAGGTCCTGCTGGCCGGGCTTGATCCGGCCACGACGCCGCTGAGCCAGATCATGACCCCCAATCCGATGACGGTGACGGTCAATGACACCATGCAGTCCTGCATGGAAACCATGTCTTCACGCAATTTTCGGCATCTGCCCGTGGTCACAGACGGTCAGGTGGTGGGTATGGTGTCCGTCGGTGACATCGTCAAGGACATCATCAGTCAGCAGGGCGACCACATCAAGCATCTGGAAACCTTCATCCGGGGTCACGGCGTCGCTTGATGATCGTCTGCTCGCGCCGGCATTGGCTCCTGGGCGGAGCCGCTTGGCTTGGCGCTCAAGCCCCCCTGGCATGGGCGCAAGTCGGCAGCGCTTCTCCGATGCGTATCCTGGTGGGCGCCTCTCCTGGTGGTTCCACGGACACCTTGGCCCGTACCATCGGTGCGCAGATGAGTCGCATCCTTGGCCGGCAAGTCATCATCGAGAACCGCGCCGGGGCCGGAGGCAACCTGGCCGCCGATGCAGTGGCCAAGGCGGCTCCAGATGGCAACACCTTGCTGATGAGCTTTACCAGCCATGCCATCAATGCCGCGCTCTACCCTTCGCTTCCCTTCGATCCCGTCAAGGACTTTACGGCCCTTACTTGCGTGGCAACCCAGCCGTCTGTGCTGGTCGCTCACCCTTCAGTGCCGGTCAAGGATGTGCGCGAGCTGATCGCCTACGCCAAGAGCCGACCGGGCAAGCTTAACTTCGCGATCGGGGGCATTGGCTCGTCCCTGCACTTGGCAGGCGACCTGTTCAAGATGCAGACTGGCCTGTTTATCGTCAATATTCCATACCGCGGCACGGCCCCGGCTGTGCAGGATGTGATAGCCGGTCAGGTCGATCTGATGTTCGCCCCCATGGTCAACACCTTGCAGAGCATTCGCGCCGGCCGGCTCAAGGCGCTGGGTGTAACCAGCCGGCAGCGCCTGGCACAACTGCCTGATGTACCCGCCATCAGCGAGGTGGTACCTGGCTACGAGTCCAGCGCCTGGTTCGGCTTGTTCGGACCGGCGCGCATGGATCCTGCCCTGGCGCGCCGCCTGTCCGATGCGGCGCGACAGTCGGTGCAAAGCGCTGAGGTGCAACGCCGGTTGGAGACCGATGGCGCCAACCCGGTGGGCAATGCGCCAGAGGAGTTTTCCCGCTTTGTGGAGTCTGAAATCGAGCGCTGGGGCAGGGTGGTTCGTTTCTCAGGGGCCAAGCCCGAATAGTTGGACGACAGGCGCTCCATTTGAATTTGGGTGATGACGCAAACCCCCAGACCCGTGCTGTTAACAGCCGCTGATGGATATCAGCTCGGCGCGCTGTGCTATTCACCATCCGGTCAGCCCAGGGGACGCCTTATTGTTGCCGGTGCAACCGGCGTGCCGCAGCAGTTTTACGGTCACTTTGCGAGCTTTGCCGCAGGCCAGGGCATCACGGTATGGACCCTGGATTACCGGGGTGTGGGCTTGTCACAGCCTTCCAGCTTACGCGGCTTTCGCATGGACTATCTGGACTGGGCGAGGCTGGACCTGGCCGCCTTGCTCGATCATGTGCAGACGCAAGGCGCTGGCCCCATCGGGATGGTCGGTCATTCCTTCGGGGGACATGCGTTGGGTCTGCTGCCCGGGCATGAGCGAGTCGCGCGTGTGGTCACTTTTGCCACCGGTGCGGGCTGGCACGGCTGGATGCCTGCGACGGAACGCCTGCGCGTGCTGCTGTTATGGTGGGTGTTCGGGCCTGTGGTGGTCGGATTCAAGGGGTACCTTGCCTGGAGCATTCTGGGAATGGGCGAAGACCTGCCGCGCGATCTTTTCATGCAATGGCGCCGCTGGTGCCAGTGGCCCCACTATTTTTTTGACGACCCAGAGCTGCCCGGCCTGATCGATCAGTTTGCCAGGGTGAGCACGCCCATTCGTGCCGTCAATGCCCTTGACGACAAGTGGGCCACGCCGGCCTCGCGCGATGCTTTCATGCAAGCCTATCGCAACGCTCGCGTCGAGCGCATCACCATCGACCCCAGGCAACTCGGCTTGCGTTCGATCGGACACATCGGCTACTTCCGGCCGCGCGCCATGGGCCTGTGCCAAGAGGCCATCGACTGGCTGTTTGAACAGTCCGGTCCTTGCCCCGCTTGAGGCGCTGGCCGATACAAAGGTATAAAAATACCGGCAAAATACTGCATAAACCGGCGTAGCTCCCTGCGATCATCACGCACCCCCGAGTTCATTAAGTCCCGACCATGATAAGTCGCGTTCCCGGCCGTGTAGATGCCCCCGCTGACTGTGACTTGTCGCCCCCGCTGGCGGCGATTTGATGCTGTACGATGGAGCGCCGTGAATTTCTCAAAGGCTCAATACGCCTTTCAATCGGAGCGACCAGCCTGGCTGTTGCTAGCTCGGCCACCTCGACGGTTGCGCCCCCCGAGCCAGGTCATCGCATCCTGGACCTTGAGCTTTTCGATGCGCACCGGCAAAGGCCGGTACCCGCGCGCCTGTATCTGCCCCTGCGGGCCAGCTCGGTGCGATCGGTGCCGCTCGTCGTGTTCTCGCACGGATTGGGCGGATCGCGCCTGGGTTACAGCTACCTTGCCCGACATTGGGCCCAGGCCGGCCTGGCCAGCCTGCATCCTCAGCATGTCGGCAGCGACAGCGCCGTGTGGCGCGGCAACCCTCTGGAGGTGTTGCAGCGCCTGCAGTCGGCAGCGCGGGAGGCCGAGGCCTTGGCGCGGGTGCTGGACCTACGCTTTGCGGTGAACGAAGTCCTTGCCTCGGATCAGGGCAGACTGATCGACGCATCCAGGATGGCCGTTGCCGGCCACTCCTATGGCGCAAACACAGCCATGCTCCTTGCTGGCGCGCGCGTGAATGCGGGCAGTGCCTACGCGGGCGAAATTGCGGACAGGCGCATGCTTGCCGCCATTTTGATTTCGGCGCCGCCTCTGCTGGGCCAGGGGCCCGCGCAGCAGGTACTTGGCGGCGTCAATGTACCCACGCTGCACATCACCAGCCTAGAGGACACCATCAACCTGCCAGGCTACCGCAGCACCGTTGAGGATCGCATCGCGATCTATGAGGCCATGACCGGCTCTCCCAAGACCCTGGCGGTCTACAACACGGGCGGGCACAGCATCTTCACTGACCGCACCACGCGCAGCGGACCGGAGGCCAGCGCGCGTGTCAAAGCCGCGACGCAGGAACTTTGCGCCCTCTTTCTGCGCCACTTGTTTCGGCCGGGCGGTGAGCCGCGCGACGCGCTACGCCCGGCTTTTCACACGGCAGCCGATTCAGTACCCGTTGAGCCGCCGAACGCTCTCGAGGGGCGACGGGAGACACGCGAATGGTTCTATCGGCATCGAGAGCTGCTGCATCGATTCGTGACCCCCGAGCATCAGTGGCTGCCTGAAGGCAAGGTCATCGACACCCGCTGAATCTCATCGGCGACAGCAGGCCCTCGCCTCTGACGAGAAGTCTGAGAATGTAGCTTGGCTTTTTAAGGCGTCTTCTGGGGATTTTCTGCCTCGCAAGGTACATTTCGGGATCCGTGCCCCAAACCAAGTAAAGGACTGCCCCGTGAAGGTCTACGAGTCTATTGTTGCGGTAGAAAAAGCCATCCTGATCCTGATCGCCGGCTTCACGGTGTGGGCGGTGGGGCAGGAGATGTACAACGTGCTCTTGGCCCAATCGGTCAAGTTGACCGATTTGCTGCTGCTCTTCATCTACGCTGAGGTGCTGGGCATGGTGGCTAGCTTCTACAAAAACCAGCAAATTCCCATCGCCATTCCCATTTTCATTGCCATCACGGCGCTTTCGCGCCTGATCATCCTGCAAGGCAAGGAGACCAGCGCCCTTAATCTGATTTACGAAAGCGGCGCCGTGCTCCTGCTGGCGCTGTCCGCAGTCGTTTTGGCCTGGAGTCGAAGCCGTGAGAAGAAGGCGGCTGAAGAAGATAAGGCGTCATGAGGGTGGCCAAGAAACAGCCGCCGCGAGGTCCTCACCACAAGGAAAGCCCCCGATTTTGGCTGCTTGAGGTAGCGCCGGGCTTACCGGAGCGCCTCAGTGCCAGTTGCCCTGGTAGCAATGCCGCATTTCGTGCCCAAGGTCGTGCATCGTGGGGCGTTTCTTCGTGTAGATGGTGCAGGTGCGGATGGCGAAATTCCAAAACGCACAGGCATCGACTTTGTAGTCGTAGGTGCCGAAGCCGCGTCGCTTGGACTCGCGAAGGCATACGCCCTGTATGTCATCAATGGGTTTCCATGTAATCAGCATGGTCTCGCGCTCGTTTGACTCGGCACTAAACGGCTTCGTTGGATTGTCCCAACCAAACGCATACGCACCCAGGGATGAAATCCACAAGCCCAGCAGAACGAGCATTCGCATAAACGACTTTTCCCACATCAAAATCGGTTTTGACTTACTCGCCAGCCCACGACGCGACTTAACTGCCTCGATGCAAATCAGGGTCAAGCTTTGCCAACAGGCTGGATAGCGCGATAACCTTCTCGTAATCACCGGCCTCGCCCAAGGCATCGCGCAGCGCCAAATGGGCTTCCTTGGGCGTCACCAACTCCATATCCCAGCCGGCAAGCATGCGTTCATGCGCGGTACCTTCCGACAGGATGATGATGTCGCGGTGCCGTGTGTCGCTTTTGAGCCGATTCATCAGGCCTTGCAAGGCAGCGGGAGAGCCTTCAAGAAACTGAACGAAGACCTCCCCACTGAAGGTCAGTAAGCCCGTGATTTCATCGCGCTGATTGTTCCGCCGGGAGGCCTGCAGTATCCGCCCCACTTCAGTCTGCCCCATGGGCAACCGTGCCTGACTGCAGTAGCTCAGGTAGGCGAGATCCTCGAGCGCTGGCATTATTGAACTCCGGGTAGTGGCTGACTGAACTTGAGGCGATGAGTCGAATATAGCGCTTTGCCTTTAGGTAAGTTCACGACTCGTCATGTATCGATGACTTGCGTCAAATGTTGATCCAATGTCAGTGAGAGTTTTAGTCTAGCTGTATTTCATTGCAGGCTCAATCGTTGCCTGACCTCCTGCGGTGTGCAAAACGTAGGGGGTCTGGGGGAGCGGCAAGACGGCGAAGACTCAACGCCAAGCCGAGGGAGCCACGCATCAGGAGAGGTTGCTTGAGGCGACCAAGTGCCTGTCCAAGCACTTAGTCTTAAGGCATGCAAGATGGTATGCCGAAACAAAAAAGCGCCCAGAACGCGCTTTTTTGCTTGCTGTCTGGCGGAGAGGGCGGGATTCGAACCCGCGGTGAGTTTTACCCCACACACGCTTTCCAGGCGTGCGACTTAAACCGCTCATCCACCTCTCCGGGGTGACCTCGATTGTAGCAGTCG
>Ga0194130_10003512_pt1 | contig 20953 bp, 14 predicted proteins | sample TA2KigsurfametaG_FD_160084 | JGI IMG/M metagenome (GOLD analysis project Ga0194130, IMG submission 160084) | Freshwater microbial communities from Lake Tanganyika, Tanzania - TA2015050 Kigoma 12 surface | ecosystem: Environmental > Aquatic > Freshwater > Lake | place: Tanzania: Lake Tanganyika... | reverse complement strand
GATGGGCTTGAAGGTGAGCATGGCGGTGCCGGCGACAGTGCGGGCCTTGAAGTCTGGCGTCACGTCGAGCGCGAGGTGAAGCAGGTCCACGCGCCGGTCGGGCGCATATTTTCGGTAGGCAGGTGAATCCACGGCAGCCGGCGCGAACTGCGCGGCGCACCAGCGGCAGTGGTGGGCATGCCCGGAGGCGAGCGACGCTGCGAAGGTAGGCAGGACGAGCGTGAGCAACGCAAAAGAGACGGCGAGGCGAACTTGCATGGCGGGATGATAATCAGCAGCGTGCGGTCGTCACGCTTGGTTTATGAGTGGCCTGCCAGCGGGAGCTCATCCCAGCAAACTGATTTTAACCATCTGCGAGGGTGTCGAACTGAGGTAGGACAACCGAGACCCCCATTGCCTTGGATCAGGGCGAGGATCTCGGCATTTGACCCGGCTTGCCGATGGTCGGACAAAGCGATTGACCAGGCACGCGCACGGGCCTACAAACAAGTTGTGACTGAGCTCCTGAACCTTCGACTTTTGCTTTGCACGCCGCTGGCCGGTGCGGTGGTCGGGCTCTGAACTCATTACAACGATTTCTAGAACCCCGCTGCCGCAACTCGGTGGCGGGGTTTTTGTTTAGGTCTGAAGCCTAATCTTAACTCTGCGCCCCGCACGGCAGGAGCTGAATAGGATTAACATTTAGAGCAAGTTCAAGAAACATCCTGAGACATGCTTAAAGACACTGTCGCCAAATACCGCCCGTTCCCCGGCGTCCACCTGCCTAATCGCCAGTGGCCCGCGCGCACGCTCACCTCCGCGCCGATTTGGTGCAGCGTGGACCTGCGCGATGGCAACCAAGCGCTCGCCGTGCCCATGAACGTCGCGCAGAAGCTCGAACTCTTTCAAGTGCTGGTGAAATGCGGCTTCAAGGAAATTGAGGTCGGCTTCCCATCCGCATCCAATACCGAGTTTGCCTTCAACCGCCTGCTCATCGAGAAGGGCCACATCCCTGACGATGTGACCATCCAGGTCCTCGTGCAGGCGCGCGAGGATTTGATCGAGAAGACCGTGCAATCGCTGGTCGGCGCAAAACGCGTCATCATCCACCTCTACAATTCCACTTCGCCCGCGCAGCGCCGCGTTGTGTTTGGCAAGTCGAAGGATGAAATCAAGGCCATCGCTGTCCACGGTGCGAAGCTGATTCAAGAACGATTGCCCCGCCTCGCGGGCACGCAAGTCAGCCTTCAGTATTCGCCGGAGAGCTTTTCGGCCACGGAAGTCGAGTTCGCCAAGGAAGTCTCCGAGGCCGTGATGGACGTGTGGCAGCCCACGCCGCAGCGGAAGATGATTCTGAACCTGCCCGACACGGTGGAGGTCGCGATGCCGAATGTTTACGCCGACCAAATCGAGTGGATTTGCGCGAACATCCGCAACCGTGACTCGCTCATCATCAGCCTGCACACGCACAACGACCGCAACACTGGCACCGCCGCTACCGAACTGGGCTTGCTCGCCGGCGCGGACCGCGTCGAGGGCACGCTCTTCGGCAACGGCGAGCGCACCGGCAACCTCGATGTCGTGACCGTGGCGATGAACCTCTACATGCAGGGCATTAATCCGCGCCTCGACTTCAGCGACCTGAACGCGGTGCGCGAAGTCTATGAGCGTTGCACCGGCATGACTGTGCCGCCGCGCCAGCCTTATGCGGGCGAATTGGTCTTCACGGCCTTCAGCGGCTCGCATCAGGACGCGATCAAGAAGGGCTTGGCGGAGTGGGAAAAAGGTGGGCGCTCGCATTGGGACGTGCCGTATCTCACGATTGATCCGAGTGACATCGGCCGCGAATACCGCGAAGTCATCCGCGTGAACTCGCAGTCCGGCAAGGGCGGCGTGGCATACCTGCTCGAAAGTGAATTCGGCATCGAACTGCCCAAGGATATGCAGCGCGAATTTGGCCCTATCGCCAACGACCTGGTGGACGCGTTGGGCCGCGAGGTAAAGGGCGAGGAACTTAAGGCGATGTTCTGGAAGGAATACGTCGAGCGCACGACGCCGTGGTCACTCATTCACTTTCACGCGGATGGAGTGGACGGCGTCTTCCGCTGCAGAGCTAGCTTGCGGAAGGCCGGCGCGGAACTAAAACTTACCGGCGCGGGCAACGGCCCCATCGCTGCCTTCGTTAACGCGTTACAAAACGGTGGCGCGCCGAAGTTCGAAGTGACTAACTACCGTGAGCATGCGTTGGGCGCCGGTGAAGGTGCCAGCGCCATTAGCTACATCCAAATCAAGCTCGCCGACGGCAAAGTTCGTTGGGGCGCCGCCGTGGACACAAACATCGAACTCGCCTCCATCAAAGCTGTCCTCAGCGCGTTGAACCGGGCGTGATTTTTACCCGCGAAGCCGCCAATCATCTCAGAAACACCATGATAACCTCGCTCCGCCGGTTGCCCTTCGTCCTCGCGCTGCTGCTCGCCGCCGCGCTTTCCGCCCACGCCGCTGGCAAGGCATTGCCGCGTAGCACGCCCGAGGCGCACGGCATTTCTTCGGCGGCTATCCGCGCTTACGTTGAGGCGGCGGACCAGACGATTCACACCATGCACAGCTTTATGCTGGTGCGGCATGGGCAGGTGGTGGCCGAGGGTTGGTGGAAGCCCGAGTCCGCCGAGAAGCCGCATGTGATGTGGTCGTTGAGTAAGAGCTTTGACGCTACGGCCGTCGGGTTGGCGGTGGCCGAGGGGAAATTGAACCTCGATGACCCGGTGCTGAAGTTTTTCGCCGCCGAAGCGCCGGCTAATCCTTCTGAAAACCTCAAGGCGATGCGCGTGCGCGACCTGCTTTCCATGAGCGGCGGTCACGAGACCGAGCCGAAGTTCAGCATCGAGACCGGGCCGTCCGTGCGGGAATTTCTCGCGCATCCGGTCACGCAAAAACCGGGCACGTGGTTCCGCTACAACACGCCGGGTAGCTACATGCTCTCAGCCATCATTACCAAGGCCACCGGCAAGACCGTGCTGGAATATTTGCAGCCGCGCCTCTTCGAACCGCTGGGCATCGAAGGCGCAACGTGGGCAAAGAGTGCGGAAGGCTATTCCATTGGTGGCTACGGTCTGAGCATCCGCACGGAGGATATTGCGAAGTTCGGGCAGCTTTACTTACAGAAAGGCAAGTGGAACGGCCGGCAGTTGCTGCCCGAGAAATGGGTTGTCGAAGCCACCTCGAAGCAAGTCGAAAATGACAAGGCTCCGAGCGGCAAGAATCCCGACTGGCGGCAGGGCTACGGCTTTCAGTTTTGGCGTTGCCAGAACAACGCCTTCCGTGGTGACGGCCGCGACGGCCAGTTTTGCCTCGTGTTACCTGAGCACGACGTGGTCATCGCCATCACGGCGCAGACCGGCAACATGCAGGCTCAGTTGAACCTTGTGTGGGAGAAATTGCTGCCGGCGTTTCAAGCGAAGGCCCTGCCCGCTGATGCCGCCGCGCACGAACAGTTGAAGCGCACGCTCGCTAACCTGGTAGCCCATCCCGCCCCGGCAAAGAAGTGACGATGGTTTCCGTGGCGAGTTGGTCTTGCGAAGCTTACTGCTCAAGCATTGAAGTTGGGTGATACTAGCGGCAGTTAGTTGCTTGTGTGGGTTGCCAAACTCGCTTGCATTGGCTGACCGACCGAAAACAGAACACCGTCTACGGCCCGTCGTTTAATGACCCTGCATCCAAACCTCACAACGCAAATCCTCGCCGCACTGGGCGACATCTTTGCGCGTAATCAGCACGCGGAGCAGGTTGTGGACGGGCGACTGAAGGCCAACCGCAAGTGGGGCGCGCGCGATCGGCGGCTCTTCGCAGAGAGCGTCTACGAGAACGTCCGCTGGTGGCGGCTGAACTGGCAGCTCGCGGGCCTGCCGGATGCCGAGTGTCTCCAAGCCGAGGCCATTACGGAAGAGCGCTTGCAGGCGTTGTGGGAGGCGTATTGGACGAGACGCGAGCTGAAGGCGGCCGATCAGCCGGCGACCCCCGTTGTGGACTTGCCGCCAGCCATCCAAGCCTCCGTTCCTGACTGGTTGTTTGAACTGGGAAGCCGGGAGTTCGGTGCAGAGTGGCCGGGCCTGCTCGCAGCGCTGAACCAGCCCGCTGATGTTTTCTTGCGGGCAAATTCCTTGCACACGACCGCCGCTGCCCTGAAGGCGGACCTCGCGCTGCAAGGCATCGAGGCTGCTGAGGTTCCGGGTCTGCCGGACGCCTTGCGCTTGAAGGAACGGCGCAAGCTTGGCAACTCGACCGCCTTCTGCAACGGCCTCTTTGAGATTCAGGATGCCGCGTCTCAGCACGTCGCGCCGCTGCTGCACGTCGCGCCGGGGCAGGTGGTGATTGACGCCTGTTGCGGTGCGGGCGGTAAGACGCTGCATCTCGCGGCCTTGATGCGAAACAAGGGCCGTTTGCTGGCGCTTGATGTGCGTGACAAGCCGCTCCACACCCTCGTGGAGCGCGCCAAACGCGCGAGCCTTTCCATTATCGAGCCGGGCGTGCTCGATAAGGAACTGGTGCACACCGATTTGTTTGCCAGTGCAGACCGCGTGCTATTGGATGTGCCGTGCTCCGGCCTGGGCACCTTGCGCCGGAACGCGGACGTGAAGTGGAAGCTGACCGCGAAGGAAGTCGCCCGGCTCACACGCGTGCAGGCGCGCATTCTCGCGGACTATTCGCAGTTCGTGAAGCCGGGCGGAAAACTGGTCTATGCGACGTGCAGTTTTCTGCCCGAGGAAAACGAGCGGCAAATACAGGCATTTCTCGCCGAGCGCGGCGCGGACTGGACGTTGGAGGAGGAACTCCACCTACGCCCTGACCGAGAAGGTTTCGACGGCTTTTACGCAGCGCGGCTGGGAAGAAATGTGTAGTGATCGACGTCAGGCGGCACTGACACTTAAATTCGAACTGCAGGACAAACTTAATAGTTGCCTCGCGCGGCTGCTGCCGGAGGGAACGTTGCTTGACGCTCACGTTTTCCAAGTGCCAGCCTGCAGCTCGCTGGCGGGGCTTATCCGCCTGCATGTTCGACGAGCTGTTTGCGCGATTTCGCACAACTCCCGCCGCGCAGAGCCTGCTGCGGCGTATGGGGTCGGGCGGCGCATTGTCTTGTGGCGGCGTCACTGGTTCTGGGCATGCGTTTTTGGCTGCGTGGCTGCACTGGGAGTTTCCCGATCGGCCCGTCGTGCTGGTGGCGGAGAATCTCAAGGCGCAGGAGACGCTGCACCAAGACCTTGAAACGTGGTTGAAGGCCGCGGCACCAAGGCGAAGATTTGAGCCGCAGAGTTCAACGGCAACGCCCGAAACCGACCATTCGTTCAAAGTTTCGCCTCCGTCAGCCCTTAATTCTGAGCTACTCTTTTTTCCCGCATGGGAAATCCTGCCGCATGAGGACAAGCTCCCGCACGCGGATGTTATCAGTGAGCGATTGGAAACGCTGGTTGCACTATTGCGGAATGCGGAGTGCGGAATGCGGAATACCGACCCGACGGCCGCAGTTTCTGATTTTGCCATCCGCACCCCGCAAACCGCGCTAGTTACGGCGAGTATCACCGCGTTGCTCCAACGCACTTTCCCGCCGGTCATGTTTGCAGCGCGCACACGCACGTTGCACCGCGGTGGGCGCGTGGACCCGCTAGACCTCATCGAGTGGCTGGAGGACAACGGTTACGATGCCGAGGCCCAAGTATCAGCCAAGGGGGAAGTCGCGCTGCGCGGCGGCATTGTAGACGTGTTCCCGCTCACGAGTCCGTGGCCGGTTAGGTTGGAGTTTTTTGGCGATGAATTGGAGTCGTTACGAACGTTCGACCCGGTCACGCAGGTCTCGCGCGAGGGTGGGGAGTTGGGAGAAATCATCCTGCCGCCGGCGGGTGAACTGGGGGTGCTCAAGCGCAGTATTCAGACTCCGGTGTCCGGCCCATTCTCCCAACCGCGCGCTTGCTCCACTGCTCCGTTCGCGACGTTGCTGGATTACCTCCCGGACGAGACCATCCTGCTTCTTAGCAATCCTGAGGCCATTGAAGCGCACGCGGAAAGTTACGGTGGGCAAGCTCCGCTCGTTAGCCCGTTCATCGCGGGTTGGGAGGAACTACGCAGCGAATTAATTCGACGCAAGATGACTGTAGTAGCGCTCTCGGAGGATGAGCTGGACATGTCGGGCGACCCCAGCCCCATCACCAACGCGCACTCCCTCGATGATGACAAGGGGGCAGAGAGACCATCCCTTGCTCGGCACGCGGACTCCGCCGCTGAGGAAGCCTCACCTAACACGCATCACTTTTCACTTCAACTCGCCTCCCTCGAGGCTTTCCGCCCCATTCCCGACCGGATGCCGGAGCAGGAAGTTGCGCTGGCGCAGCGGCAGGCATTCTTCCTCCAACTCGCCGGTTGGCTGCGACAGGGCTTTTACGTTCAGGTGGTATGCAACAACGACGGTGAGGCGCAGCGCTTTCAGGAGGTGTGGCAGGAGACGGTCATGAAAGGCACTAGCGCAACGCCGGCAGCCGGTGGAAACGCTGCCCGTCCTGCGTTGCAACTCGGCTCCCTCGCGCGCGGTTGTTTGTGCGAGGCGGCGAAGTTTGTGGTCGTGACGGACGCTGAGATATTTGGCCGTTACAAGGTGCAGCGACCGCGAAGGATGAAATCGGCGCATGCGGTTGCCGCTCGCTCAGCGCTGGATATTAATTTCGCGGAGCTGGAGGAGGGCGATTATGTCGTTCACTTGCAGCACGGCATCGGGCGGTTCAAAGGCTTGAAGGTGTTGCCCACGAACAAGCCCAGTCGCGAGCGGCATCACTTGGATGCGGAGGCGCTGGGACCGAAGGTCGAACAACGAATTACGAATGCCGAAGCTCCGGCAGGGAACCGGAGCACGGAATCGCAATTTAATCAGAGCCACCCCGCGTCGGCTGCTACCCGTGTCGAGGAAGGCGTCGAATGCCTCGTGCTGGAATACGCCCCGTCGGACACGGATCGCGAGCCGCCCAAGCTCTACGTCCCCGTTACGGAAGCGCATCTCATCAGCAAATACGTGGGCGCGGGCAAGGCGCGTCCGCCGCTCAACACGCTGGGTGGGAAGCGCTGGGAAAAGACCAAGCAGCAGGCCGAGCGCGCCGTGCGCGACCTCGCATCTGAGCTGCTCGCGATTCAAGCCAAGCGGGCCACGCAGCCGGGCCACGCGTTCGGACCAGACACGCCCTGGCAGCGTGAGTTTGAAAGCTCCTTTATCTTCGAGGAAACGCCCGACCAGCACCGCGCCATCGAGGAGGCGAAGCGCGACTTGGAGATGCCCAAGCCGATGGATCGCCTCATCTGCGGCGACGTGGGCTTCGGCAAAACGGAGGTTGCCATCCGCGCTGCGTTTAAGGCCGTGATGGGCGGTCGGCAAGTGGCGGTGCTCGTGCCCACGACCGTGCTCGCGCAACAGCATTACAACACCTTCCGCGAGCGCATGGCGGATTATCCTGTGCGCGTCGAGTTGCTGTCGCGCTTCCGCACCAGAAAAGAGCAGGTCAAGATTGTCGAGCAGCTGGCGGTGGGCGCGGTGGACATCGTCATTGGCACGCACCGGCTGGTGCAAAGCGACGTGGCGTTCAAAGAGTTGGGGCTGGTCATCATCGACGAGGAGCAACGCTTTGGCGTGCTGCATAAGGAGAAGTTCAAGCTGATGCGCACGCACGTGGACGTGCTGACGCTCAGTGCGACACCGATTCCGCGCACTTTGTATCTCGCGCTCACCGGCGCGCGGGACATGAGCACGATTCAAACGCCGCCGCAGGATCGTTTGCCGGTGGAAACCATCGTCGAGCACTATGACGAGCGCGTCATTCGGGATGCCATCTTGCGCGAGTTGGAGCGGGGCGGGCAGGTGTTCTTTCTGCACAACCGCGTGGAGACCATTGAGGCAATGCGGGTGCGGCTGGCGGGTCTGGTGCCGCAGGCACGCGTCGTGGTGGGTCATGGGCAGATGAGCGGCGACGAGTTGGAGCAGGTGATGACGAAGTTCGTGAACGGCGAGGCCGACGTGCTGCTGTCCACGACCATTATCGAGAGCGGCTTAGATATCCCAAACGCGAACACCCTGATCATTGACCGGGCGGATCGGTTTGGGTTGAGCCAATTGTATCAGTTGCGCGGGCGGGTGGGCCGTTACAAGCACCAGGCATTCGCCTACCTGCTGCTGCCACGCCATGCGCGTCTGCTGACGGACGTGCGCAAGCGCATGAGCGCCATTAAGCAATACGCGCAGCTCGGCAGCGGTTTCAAAATCGCCATGCGCGATCTGGAAATCCGCGGCGCCGGCAACCTGCTCGGCGCGCAACAGAGCGGCCATATCACGGCGGTGGGCTTCGAGCTTTACTGCAATTTGCTTAAGCAGAGCGTGGCCGTGCTGAAAGGCGAGAAAGTAAAGCGGCGGACAAACGCAACGCTGAGGCTGGATTTCTTGGCCATGAATCCGGTCGCGGAGGTCAGTGAGCCAGTAATCAGTGTTCAGTCTTCAGAGAAGACTGGTTCGCGTGGCACGTCGGCCCGTCCAGCTTCGTCCATTTCGGTCCCGCGCGAGGCCAGCGTGTGGATTCAGGAGAGCCGCCGCGAGCGGGAGGAGGAAGTAATCGAGGTTAAGAAAGGCGGAGCCTTCCTGCCAGCTACTTACATCACCGAGCCACAGCACCGCATTGAAGCGTATCGTAAACTGGCGCAGGCCGAGTCGAAGGCGAACGTTGACGCGCTGGCCCGCGAGTTGAAAGACCGCTACGGCAAGCCGCCCAAGCCGGTCGAGCTGTTGCTGCTGGCCACGGAGTTAAAGCTGCTCGCTGGGGAACGCGGCCTTGACGAAATTGAGACCAAAGCCGGGAAACTGATGCTTCATCGGCGCGGCGACTTCATCCAACTTGGCGGCAAATTCCCCCGCCTGACTAAATCCGAGCCGCTCGCGCTGCTCAAAGAGATCAAGAAGTTGCTGATATCGCTATGAGTTTGCCCACCTTGACACGCATGAGGATTAGCAAAATTATCATCACGTGAAGTCGCTTGTTTCGCTGTCCGCCCATTCTGCTCTCCCGCCTCGTTCCGGTCAGCTTGCCACTGCAGGCACTCTTGCGGGCATCGCGCTGCCGCACGTGCACGCGGCCGGCAGCGATCAGGTGAACGTTGCGCTCATCGGCTGCGGCGGGCGCGGCGGCGGCGCGGCCTCGAACGCGATGAACCAGAGCGGCCCGCCCAAGCTGGTAGCCATGGCCGATGTGTTCGAGCACCGTTTGAAGACCAGCTACGACACGCTCAAGCGCAAGCACAAGGACCAGGTGGACGTGACGGACGACCGCAAGTTCATCGGCTTCGACGCCTACAAGGGCGCGATGGACTGCCTCAAGAAGGGTGACGTGGCGATCTTCACCACGCCGCTGGCCTTCCGCTGGGTGCACTTCAAATACGCCATCGAGAAGGGCCTGAACGTTTTCATGGAAAAGCCGCTGACGGCGGACGGCCCGACGTCGCGGCGGATGCTCGCGCTGGCGGCGGAGGCTTCGAAGAAGAACCTCAAGGTGGGCGTCGGCCTCAAGTCGCGCCACAGCCGCGCGCTTCAGGAGTTGCACAAGCGGATCCAGGACGGCGAGATTGGCGACATCACGATGCTGCGCGGTTACCGGATGCAGGGTCCGATTGGCTCGGCCTTTTCCACGAAGTGGCCCGGCCAGCCGGGCGAGTTGATGTGGCAGATTTCGCGGTTCCACAGTTTCCTGTGGGCGAGTGGCGGCGGCTTCAGCGACTTCTGCATTCATCACGTGGACCACCTTTGCTGGATGAAGAACGCGTGGCCGGTGAAGGCGCAGGCGGTGGGCGCGCGCACTTACCGCACCAGCCCGGACGGCGCGCCGTATGTGGATCAGAACTTCGACAGCTACGCGGTCGAATACACCTTCGCCGACGGCGCGAAGATGTATATGAACGGCCGCAACATGCTCGGGGCGGAGCCCGTTTATTGCAGCTTTGCGCACGGGACCAAGGGCATGGCAATCGTGTCGAAGCAGGGCGACTGCGGCCGGCCTTCGAGCACGTATCGCTCGCAAAACCCGGCCAACGAGAGCCTGCTCTGGAAGTCCAAGGAGGCGAAGGACGGCCCGGATGATCCGTTCCTCAACGAGTGGGCCGCGCTGATGGATGCGATCCGCAATGACAAGCCCTTCAACGAGGCCGCGTCCGGCGTTTATGCGAGCGCCGTCACCTCCATGGGCCGCTACGCCGCGCACACTGGGCAGGAGATCACGCTCGACGAGTTCCTAAACCATGAGCACGAATACGCGCCGGGCGCGGACAAGTTCACCTTCGACAGCCCCGCGCCCGTGCAGGCGGACAAGGACGGGAAATATCCAGCGCCGCAACCAGGTATCAAGACGAAGCGCGAATACTGAGGCGGGGTCGTGCAGTTCAAACTCGGGAGAAAATGCCTTGGGCTGAGGTTTCGGAGGTCCCAAAAGAAAACTTTGATGCGCCATTATCTCCCCACGGAAGGGCATGCAGGATTATAGAGGTTTTTGGGTTGGCCGGCCACGACCGCACGCGGGTCGCGTGCGCTCTTAAACCGGACGCCCAATTCCAATCGTGCGCCTTGCTTCACCTTGCCAAGTGTTCTGCCGAGTATTCTGGTCGCCTCACTTTGCATTCGAATGAACCACCCAAACCAGCGTCTTAATGACTCCTCCAGAATCAATGCCTATGAAATCTTTCAAGACCTCGCGTCGCCGGTTCTTGCAAGCGGCAGGCGGCCTTGGCCTCCTCAACCTCGCCACACCGGGTCTCGTCTTGGGCAAGGATAAATTTGACGCTTCGGGCAAGGCTGTGGCCTCCAAGAAGTGCTGCATCTTCTTGCTGCTCTGTGGTGGGCCGAGCCAACTTGACACGTGGGATTTGAAGCCGAACGCGCCCGCGGAGATTCGCGGACCTTACAAACCTATCCCTTCCAAAGTGCCGGGCATGCAGTTAAGCGAGTTGCATCCCAAGCTGTCCCAAGTTACCGACCAGTTTTGCCTCATCCGTTCGATGACGCATCCGCGGCCGATCAACAACCACTTCGACGCGATGCACAATCTGCTGTGTGGCCAGGTCGTCGAGCGGGTGCGCGAGGGCGTGCCTGATGATTTGCCCTACATCGGCTCGGTGGTGGCGAAAAATCTCGCCAATGATCGCAACCTGATTTCCAACGCGTGGCTCATCAAGTGCGTGGGCGCGCCGGTTTTCTGTGCGCCGAACATCGGTTCGGGCGGCTATCTCGGGTCGGCCTACGCGCCGGTGTTCATAGGGTCGGCGGACAACCATCCGGCGATGCCTAAGTTCAAGCTGCCGGAAATCTATGACATGGCCGATCCCGCCCGATTACAGCAACGGCGGAGGTTACTCGAAACGTTGGAATCCGATCGCCTTGCACAGGAACCGCAGGCCAAGGACTGGCATGAACTCCGCGAACTGGCCTACGACGCGATGACGCGGCCTGAAGGGCGCGCCGCCTTTGACTTGAGCCAAGAGCCTATCTCCGTTCGCGAACGTTACGGGATGCATCCGCTTGGCCAGAACCTGCTGCTTGCACGCCGCATGGTTCAGGCCGGCGTGCGCTTCGTCACTGTCAATGGCTGGGTCGGTCCCGCGCCCGGCGAGAACGGCGGCGGCCCGCCGAGTTCAAGCTGGGACATGCACGGCGGCAACATGGGCATGGGCAATGCCTTCAGCAACGGTTCTTACGGCATGAACCACTGTCTACCACGGCTAGACGAAGCGCTCTCCGCGCTGCTCACGGATTTGAAGGATCGCGGAATGCTAGAAGACACGCTCGTCGTGGCCGTCGGTGAATTTGGGCGCACGCCGGTCATCCTCACGCAAGGGCCACCTGGCCGTCAGCACTGGCCGCAGTGCTTCTCGGCGATCATCGCGGGCTGCGGCATTCGCGGCGGGGCAATTTACGGTGAGTCAGACAAGACTGCCTCTTATCCCGTGAGCAATCCCGTGACGCCACAGGACCTTCACGCCACCGTGTTGCACGCGCTCGGGGTCCCGTTAAATGACCTCGGAAAAAACACCGGCATTATGCGGCCACCCTTCTCCACCGGCAAACCGGTCACGGCGCTTTTTGGCTGAACCCGCGATGCCCGCCTAGACGGCAATCGCTGGTGCAGCCAGGAAAGCACGCGTGCTGCGAATGGCAGGTCGGTGACGGTCCTCGCCGTGGCAGCCTCGCTGAAAAACGAAGCTCTCGCTTTTCACCAACCTCAGCCGCGCTAGCCGACCAAAGTGGCTAAAAAGGGACACCTCGGGCATTTCCGGGCAGGAAAATGCTCATGGAATCGAGCGGTCGTTTTACTACCGAGGCAAAAAGGCTTAAAAAAGGGGTTCCAAGGCGCACAAAATTTTTTCCGACCGTTGGCATTGCCATTGCTTACTGTTTCGTGCGCTGGTCACCAGCAGTTAACAAATGCGTTCCGTCCGGCGGAAGCACGCGGGATTTCGCCAGCACTTCGCCGCGCGCCGCCAGAGCGAAAGACACCCAATGAAGAAAATCGAAGCCATCATCAAACCGTTCAAATTGGAGGAAGTGAAGGACGCCCTAAGCGACATCGGAGTCGAAGGCATGACCGTCACGGAAGTGAAGGGGTTTGGCCGCCAGAAGGGCCATACCGAAATCTATCGCGGCTCGGAATACACTGTGGACTTCCTTCCCAAGATCAAGCTGGAGCTTGTGTTGCCCGACGCTCGGGTAGATGCCGCCGTGGCCGCTGTAGTTAAAGCCGCCAAGACCGGCAAGATCGGCGACGGCAAAGTGTTCGTCTCCACTGTCAACGACGCCATTCGCATCCGCACCGACGAGAAAGGTGATACTGCAGTTTAACCCGCTAAACGAAATCTACTAATCAGAAACTAAACATGAAAAAACTTTTTTTCTCCCTCACCCTGTTCTCGCTATTGGCGGCGACCGTGCAACCACTACTCGCCCAAGCTCCGCCAGCAGCTGCTCCGGCTGCTCCCGCTCCGGCTGCTGAGGCGCCAAAACCCAAGGATCCCAGCCTGGAGGAGCGCGTCGCTGAGATTGAGGCCTACATGAATAACGTGGCGCGTCCCACCACTGGGAACACCAACGGCATTGTCTCTAAGGTTGCCGGCCCTGGGCCCGGCCACAATGCCTGGCAGATGACCTCCACGGCCTTAGTGCTCTTCATGACGCTGCCTGGCTTGGCGCTGTTCTACGGCGGCTTGGTGCGCAAGAAGAATGTCCTTTCCGTGATGGCACAATGTTTGGGCATCGCAGGACTGGTGACCATCCTTTGGTGGATTTGTGGTTACAGCTTGTCCTTCTCCTCAGGGACACCGTTCCTAGGCAACCTCGATATGGCGTTGTTCAAGGGTGTTGACGGTAATGGCGTCGGCCAAGGTAGCAACTGGATCTCGAACAACATCTGGGCGATTTTCCAGCTCACCTTCGCCATCATCACTCCGGCGCTGATCGTTGGCGCGATTGCCGAGCGCATGAAGTTTTCGGCCATCCTGCTGTTCGTCACGCTGTGGATGTTCGCGGTTTACTTCCCCTTCGCGCACATGGTTTGGGGCGCTGATGGCCTAATGTGCGGCCCGCTTAACCCAAAGGCTGCTATCAAGGCACTAGACTTCGCCGGCGGCACCGTGGTGCATATGACCTCGGGCTGGAGCGCGTTGGTGCTTTGCCTCATCCTTGGTCCGCGCCTTGGCTTCGGTAAGCAACCCATGCCTCCCCACAGTATGGCAATGTGCATGATCGGAACCGGCATGCTCTGGGTGGGCTGGTATGGTTTTAACGCTGGTTCTGCGCTGGCTGCCGATGGTATCGCCGCGCAGGCCTTTACCACCACCACGCTCGCGGCAGCTACCGCCGGCTTTGTCTGGGCTACGGCAGAGTGGCTCTTCAAGGGCAAGCCCTCGGTCTTGGGCTTTTGCTCCGGCATCGTAGCGGGCCTTGTGGTAGTGACACCCGCCTGCGGCTTCATCAGCACTAGCGGTGCGATGATTATAGGTGTACTGGGGGGCTTCGTACCCTTCTTAGCCTGTGCTTACCTAAAGAAGATGTTCGGCTATGACGACGCACTCGACACGTTCGGCGTCCACGGTGTAGGCGGCACGCTTGGCGCGCTGATGACCGGTATCCTTGCAACTAAGGAAGCCAACCCCATCGTCGAGGGTCTCTCCGCTGGTTTGTTAGGTAACCAGCTTAAGGCCATTGCCATCACGCTAGTATGGTCAGTCGTCGCCACCGCGATCATTGCATACATTGTGAAGGCCGTCGTCGGCCTGCGCCCGACGGAAGAGACCGAGACCATCGGCCTCGATCTGGCAGAGCATGGAGAGGAAGGCTATCACGGTTAATCCCAACCACTGACACGGCCCGCCGCGTCAATAACTGCGACCCGCGAGTCGCAGTTGGCGCGGCGGGTCCGTTTTTAGGGGTGATAAACTCCAGCTTTGGCCTTGTGCGTCTGCGTTTAAGCCCGCCCGCCGCAAAATTAATCTTCCGCCGCTGCCTCCGCGGCTTATCCTGACGCCATGGGAATGCGACGCGAGGCGCGGGAACGCGCCGTCCAGTTTCTCTTTCAATGCGATTTAAACGCCCCCGAAATGGTGGATGAGGCGCTCGATCATTTTTGGGATTCGCAGCGGCGCGCCGCGCTGTCGCAGGCCAACGACGGCAAGGCCACTTGGGGTGAGCAAGTCCAGCTCCCACCGCCCACCGCCGCCGAGGCCGCCCTGCGGCTGTTCGCTGACCCGCTCATCAAGGGCGCGCTTGAACATCGTGCGGCGATTGACATCGTCATTCAGAAGCACGCAAAAAACTGGGACCTACACCGCATGGCTGCCGTGGATCGCAACATCCTTCGCCTAGCGATCCACGAGATGCTGCACCGCGAAGACATCCCGCCCGTGGTCAGCATCAACGAGGCGGTGGACATTGCTAAGAAGTTCTCCACCGATGACAGCGGCAAGTTCGTCAACGGCATCCTCGACAAGGTGCGTGGTGAGCTCATGCGCCCCGCGCGCGGCCCCATGCCCCCGTCCGAGCCTTAATTTGCTATGTTCGCTGATTTGCACATGCACACGACCTTCTCGGACGGGACATTTTCCCCGGAAGAGATGGCGCAGGCGGCGCAGCGGCACCGGCTCGCGTGTGTGGCGCTGACCGACCACGACACGATCGCCGGATGCGCGCGCATGGCTGCAGAGTGTGCGCGGCTGGGCATCGAGTTCGTCAACGCCACGGAGTTGACGGCCGAGATGGACGGTGTGGAAGTTCACATCCTCGGCTACTTCATTGATTTGGCGGACGCGCACTTCCTGGCGAACCTCGTCAAGTTTCAACACGCGCGGCAGCAGCGCATCCGCGACATGGCGGCGCGTTTGCAGGCACAGGGAATTCCTCTCCAGGCCGAGGCCGTGTTTGCCATTGCCCGGTGTGAGTCGCCGGGCCGCCCGCACGTCGCGCGGGCTTTGGTGCAGGCCGGGCTCTGCAGCTCAATGGACGAGGCCTTCGAACGCTTCCTCAAAAAGCATCGGCCCGCGTGGGTGCCGAAGTTTAAGATCTCCGCCTACGATGCCATCGAGTTGATCCACCGAGCCGGCGGCGTCGCGGTCATCGCGCACCCGGCCTTGAACAAGAGCGACGAAATCATCCCCGCGCTGGTCGAGGCGGGTATTGACGGCATCGAGTGTTTTCACACGCGGCACTCCACGGCAGCGAGCGAGCATTACATGCTGCTGGCGGAGCACTACGGCCTGGCCATCAGTGGCGGTTCGGACTGCCACGGCATGAACAAAGGCCGCCCGCTCATGGGCGGCATCAAGCTGCCCATCATCCAAGTTCGCCAACTCGAAGCCCGTGCCCGCGCCATCCGGGAAAAATCGCTTCTGGCTGCGTAGGTTCCTCCGGCCAATTCCCGCCTGCTGCTTCTTCACGCACCTCGCTTTACGTTTCGCATGGGATTGTTCTCCAAAATCAAGGCCGGTCTCCAAAAAACCGCGGCCCACCTCGGCCATGAGCTTAAGCGCATCGTCACCGGCTCGCCAAAACTCACCGGCCAGACCCTCGAACAATTGGAGCACACCCTCCTCGGTGCCGACCTCGGGATGGCGATGACCCAGCAGATCCTCATCGCCGTTAAGAAAGCCTACGAATCCCAAGGCAGCAGCGGGCTCGATGTTTTAGCCATCGCCACGGCCGAGGTAGAACGCAGCCTCTCTTCGACCAACGCTGCGCTGCGACAGCAGCCGGATGGTTTGACTGTCGTCTCAATTGTCGGCGTCAACGGCACTGGCAAGACCACCACCTCCGCGAAGCTCGCCCACCAGCTTCAATCGCAGGGCCAATCCGTCGTCCTTGCGGCCTGCGACACCTTCCGCGCCGCTGCCATTGAGCAGCTCAAGCTCTGGGGCCAGCGCCTCAAGGTTGAGGTCATTGCCGGCGCCTACAACGCCGATCCCGCGGCCGTCGCGCACGACGCAGTCACCGCTGCGAAGTCACGCGGATCGAGTTACTTGCTCGTGGACACCGCCGGTCGCCTGCACACTAAAACCAACCTGATGAAGGAATTGCAGAAGGTTCATCGCGTGATGGGTAAGCAGCTCCCTGAGGCGCCGCACGAAGTCCTGCTCGTGCTCGACGCCACCACCGGCATGAACGCCCTCCAGCAGGCGCGCGAGTTTCACAAGGCTGTGACTTTAACTGGCCTCGTCGTGACAAAGCTCGATGGCACGAGCCGGGGCGGCATGGTCGTGGCCATACAGCGGGAGCTTGGTTTACCCATTAAGTTCATCGGTCTGGGTGAGCAGCCGGACGACCTCCAGCCCTTCAATGCGCGACAGTTTGCTGAGGCACTGTTTGGTGAGAGGTGAAGCGCCAAGGTTCGCCGCGCGCTCGCAGTCACAAGCAAATCTGCCCACACAAAACCGCACGCCGTGCGCCCGTTGTTCTCGGAAGATTTCCTGCCAAGCCATACCATCTCCGCCAAGCCAGCAGCGCAAAGGCAGCGGCTTCGATGGCTTCTGGAGGCCAGCCCAGGTCGGCGGAGGTTTGGACTTGGATGCTTGGGTGCGCTGTTCGCAAGGCGCTGGCAATAGCTTTGCGGAGTACGGGGTTGTATGCACCGCCGCCGGTAAGAACCACGAGACTGGGCGGAGTCGGCAGGTGGCGTTTGTAGTTCAACGCGATGGAGTGCGCTGTGAATGCGGAGAGCGTGGCCAGACAGTCCGGCTGCGCGAGTCGGACCCGCTTCATCTCAGCCAGCGCAGGCAGGAGGAACGACTCGCCGAACAGCTCACGGCCGGTGCTCTTGGGCGGTGTTTTACGGAAGAACGGGTGGCGTAGCCAGCGTTGAATTAATGGCTCACAGACTTTTCCCTTCGCGGCGCGGCGGCCGTCTCGGTCGCAAGTTTGCCGACCATGAGTGAAGTGCCGCATCGCAAGATCGAGCAACATGTTGGCAGGGCCGGTATCGAAGGCCAGCACGCGCGGTTGCGCGCCGCGTCGCCAGTCGAGTGAAGTTACGTTACTGATGCCGCCAAGGTTGTTCACGCAAACGTGCTGGCCGCGCTTGGCAAAGACGACTTGGTGAAAGAGCGTGGCGAGCGGTGCGCCTTGGCCACCCGCCGCAAGGTCGGCCACGCGAAAGTTGCTCACGACGGGAACGCGGAGAGCCTCGGCGAGATACGTCGGCTCCCCCAGTTGAAGCGTCGCGGGTCGCGTGCGATGCGGGTGATGGAAAACGGTTTGGCCGTGCAGGCCGATGAGTTGGGCGCGTCGCGCGCTGGCATGGCACTTAGTGGCCGCTGAGTAGAACCGCCCGAGGTCGTGATGAAGTTGGGCAAGTTCCCAGCTGTTAACCTCGCCGCACGAGGCAGATTTTAGGCGGCTTTGTAGCACCCTCGGAAATTCTGCGCGCCACAGTTTTAGCAGCTTAATTGCGTCTGCTGATACGTCGCACATCGCGCAGTCCACCCCGTCTAGGCTCGTGCCGGACATGATTCCTAAGACGCGAAGTGGGGCTGGCCTCTGGCCGGTCTTGGCATGCGTCCAGTCCGTATTGTCGCGGCCTTGGGTGGAATGCCCCTCTAGAGCGGTGGAAGCCCAAATCATTTTACGACTTTGCGGCTGTCGGTCGTCCTTCACTTTGTGGGGTAGTTGATCAATGCTGCACACACTTTCCCGGGCCGCCGCCCGGCTGGCAATTATGAAGGTTCTGTTTCTGCACGCGCATTTTGATGATTACGAGTTCACCGCCGCTGGGACTTTTGAGCTATGGCGGCGCCGGCTGGGCGCAGACTTCACGGCGAAGGTCATTGTCTGCACGGACGGCAAGGCGGGGCATCACTTCCGCACACGCGCGGAAACGGGCGCGCTGCGGCTGCGCGAGCAGTCGGCGGCGGCGGCCATTGGCGGGTTTCAGACGGAGCCGCTGCGTTTGCCGAACGGGCAAATTCCGCGCGAAGCCTGCCTGCGCGTGACGACGGATTTACTTGCGGCGTTGTGGAAGGCGATTCGCGACTTCGAGCCGGATTACCTTTTCTGTCCGCCCGTCGCCAGCGACCCGCGCGCGGGCGTTCACGTGGACCATGTTGCCGTGGCCACGGCGGTGCGCGAGGTGGCCTACATGATCAACGTGCCGCACGCCTTCACGCCCGAGTATCCAGCGGATGAGACGAAGTCCACGCCGGTGAAAGTGCCGGTGATTCTCAACACCTACGACACCTACCAGTTCGGCGAAAATGCGCATGACCTCGCGGTGAATGTTGAGGCGGCGTTTGAGGCCATCTGTGATATGACGTGGTGCCACCAATCCCAGATCGTGGAGTGGATTCCATGGGTGGGTCGGCACAAGATGGCTGCGCCCGCGAGCCGTGATGAGTGGCGGGCGGTGCTGCGCGAGCGGTTCTTGAGGCAGAACCGCGAGCTGGGTTTCAAGTCAAAGCATGCCTTCGAGATGTTCACCGTGACCGCGTGGGGCGCGGTGCCGATGGCAGTGCAGTTGCTCAAGGATTTTCCGCCCATCACGCCCAAGTATTCGCACTTAAAGAAACTAGGGCAGCGGTTGGCGCGGTGGGGCGCGGAGTCATGAAACACGCTCGATTTAGTCTGTTGGTCGGGTGGCTCTGCGGGTTGCTCAATGGCGCTGCGTTCGCCGATGTTGGGGAAGTTGCAGTCGTTTCCCTGCGGGGCCTGACCATGGGTTCGACATGGTCGGCCAAGTTCCGTTCCGCCGTCGCGATGCCGCCGGAGCGTGACGTTGAGCGCAATTTGCAGGATCGGCTCGATGCGCTCGAACGGCAGATGTCCACCTGGCGCGCTGATTCGGATGTCTCGCGCTTCAACGCGAGCATCGGGACGAATTGGTTTGCCGTCCCGCGCGAAACAGCCGGGGTGGTGCAAGAGGCGCTGGCGGTCAGTGCACTGACCGATGGAGCTTTCGACGTGACGGTCTTTCCGCTCATGCGGCTCTGGGGCTTCGGCCCCGGCGGAGGCAAGGGCCGCATGCCCACGGAGGCGGAGATCACCACCGCGTTGCGGCAGGTCGGCTGGCGGAAATTGCAGGCTCGGCTCGATCCACCCGCGCTGCGAAAGGATGTAGCTGGCCTCGCCGTGGATCTTTCCGCGCTGTGCCCCGGATTTGCAAGCGACTGCCTCGGGGAGCGGCTCGAAGCGTGGGGCGTCCGTGATTACCTTGTCGAGGTCGGTGGGGAGTTCCGTGCCCGCGGCAATGGCGTTCTGGGCCCGGGTTGGCGCGTGGGGATCCAGACCCCGCCAACGCGAGCCGACGGTTTTAAATCGCTGTCGGGCATGCCCCAAAGTGCGCTGGAGGGCGGATTAAAACCTATGCCTTCGGTTTTCACCACAGTCACGCTTACAAACCAGTCGCTCGCCACGGCCGGCGACTACCGGAACGTCTTCCTCGTGAAGGGCCGCCGGTTTTCCCATCACCTTGATCCGAGGACCGGCTGGCCCACGGAGTCGTGCGTTGCGTCTGTCAGCGTGTTGCACGCCGTCACACTGCGTGCTGATGCGCTGGCCACTGCACTGGCGGTGTTGGATTTTGAACGGGCATTGGACTTGGCGGAGCGCGAGCAGTTGGGCGCGCTCTTTATCCTGCGCCGAGAGGACAAACTTGAAATGCGAGCTACGGCGCGTTGGCCAGTGGCGGCCAAGGTGGATTAATCACAAACGGCGCAAACCTTATGAAGTGGTTGGTCTTTGCGTTGTTTAGCTCTTGAGTGGCTCAACTCGGCGGTTGCCAGCTTGCGTTCCGTCTTGCACGCTGTGCGATGTGAAACGCCGTTTGCTCCTCCTCCTGCTGACCGTCTTCGCCGCCGTCTTTTCGCTGCGCGCATGGGATTATGAGAGCCACCGCACCGTGAACCTGCTGGCACTTGATTCCCTGCCCACCAATTTCCCCGTTGCGTTGCGTGATGCTGCTGCCCGCGAGCGCGTCGCCTTCCTTGCTGGTGAGCCAGATCGTTGGCGCAACACCAGCGACCGTCCGCTGCGCCACTTCAATGGCCTCGATCACTACTTCGACATGGAATACCTGTCGGACTACTACGCCATGTCCGCAACGAACTTAAGCTCTTTACGTTACGAGTTCGCCTCGCAGATAGCTGCCGTACGCGCAAAATCACCGGATAAATTCCCAGCCGATGAGAAAGACAATGATCGCACTAAATATCTGCCTGGTTTCTTGCCCTGGGCGATTGTGGAGAACTACGCGAAGCTTAAATCTGGCTTCAGTTACCTAAAAGTCTTCGAGGAAATGGGCACGCCCGAGGAGGTCGCCGAGGCGCGGCGGAACTTGCTCTACGTGATGGGAACAATGGGCCATTACGTCGGCGATGCCACGCAGCCGTTGCACACCACCAAGCACTTCAACGGCTGGGTGGGCGAAAATCCCAAGGGTTACGG
>Ga0194130_10003507_pt1 | contig 20967 bp, 20 predicted proteins | sample TA2KigsurfametaG_FD_160084 | JGI IMG/M metagenome (GOLD analysis project Ga0194130, IMG submission 160084) | Freshwater microbial communities from Lake Tanganyika, Tanzania - TA2015050 Kigoma 12 surface | ecosystem: Environmental > Aquatic > Freshwater > Lake | place: Tanzania: Lake Tanganyika... | reverse complement strand
TTGATCAATCGCTGGTCGTTGTCACAGCAGATCACGGTGCATCGTTTGACCCCAACACACATCGCCGCTCTGCCGTGGGCGACTACTCCAACGGCACCGACCTCATTCGCGTGCCTCTGTTCGTTCATCTTCCCGGCCAGACCGACGGAGCAATCGACGACAACAATGTCGAGAATGTTGACTTCTTGCCCATTCTGAATGAGCAGCTTGACCTTGGCGTGCCGTGGGAAATGGACGGGTTGTTACCCAAAGACAAATCGCAAGACCAACTTTCAACAAAGACTCTGTATTTCGTCAATCAGCCATTTGGCGCGAGCAAACGCAAAGAGAAGAAGGTCACCTATGACGCCCAGAAATTCTTCTCTGAAACCAAGGTTCTAGGTCATCAACTCACCGACCCCGCCGATGTGCTCGAACCTTTGTATTCACAAACTCCTCATGACTCGCTACGTGGTCGTCCTCTCTCGGACTTCATCATCAATGGTGGTGCCGTCACTGCAAAGCTCGACCCCGACATTGCAACGCAGAAACGCAAAATTCTGGTGCGCGGAGAGTTTCAATCTGCGATAGCAAGTGATGATTGGTTCGCCTTGGCCGATGGTGACGTGATTGTCGGGCTATCTGCAGCCATTGAACGCGACAGTGTTCAGCGTTTCATGGGATTGCTTCCCCGCCGCGCAGACGATAACGACACCTCGCTTCGACTTTTCCGCATTCAGGATTCGACCAATTTGGAAGAGATCACCATCGTCGAGTGAGTCAGAATGCATCGACATGCACTTCGAGCTGAGTGCCCGTGACGCATGCCAAGTCGTAGCGAACCCGACAGCGCGTCAGGCCCTGCTCGTCAACAAAAGCGCGTCCTGCGCGTCGAACCAGTTGCTGTTTTCGCGGGGTAAGAGCCTCCGCCGGTGAACCGAAGGCATTGTTTGCTCGCGCCTTCACTTCGCACACCACAAGCAGGTTGCCGCGTCGCGCGACGATGTCGAGTTCCCCTCCGTACATGCGCCAGTTCATGGCGAGAATGTCAAAACCGTGCTGTCGATACCAACGTGCAACCAGTTCTTCGGCCCATCTCGCGCGGGCGAGTCGTTGCGCTGCTAGAGCTTGCCGGTGTCGAGAAGTTCGTCGGTCGGCAACTCTTCGACGTTCACGTCCTTGAAGCTCAGCACGCGTGCCTTCGGCACGAATCGGCTCTTGCGGTACATGTCCCACACCCATGCATCAGTCATTTCCACCTCGATGAGAGGCCGCGCTGAATCGCCGGTGACATTCACCGTGACCGCATTGGCGAGATAGAAGCGTCGCTCAGTTTCCACCGCAAAGCGGAACATGGACACGACATCTTGATATTCCTGAGCGAGTTGTAGTTCTCGCTCAGCCTCGAAGTTTTCAAGGTCGTCGGTGTCCACCGACTACGACTCGCGCTTCTCGCGAACCTTGGCCGACTTACCCGCACGATCACGCAGGTAGTACAACTTGGCGCGACGAACATCGCCGCGATGCATGAGTTCGATCTTGGCCACTGATGGGCTGTGCACTGGGAAGGTTCGCTCGACGCCGACGCCGTAGCTGAGTTTGCGCACGGTGTAGGTCTCGGCGATGCCAGAGCCGCTGATGGCGATGATGTTTCCCTGGAAGACCTGGATGCGCTCTTTGCCGCTTTCGACGACGCGCACGTGAACCTTGACCTCGTCTCCGGGACGAAGAGCCGGAACGTCTTCACGCTTGTACTGGTTGTCGACGATGTCGGTGGTCTTCATGAGTCGTCCTTGATAGGGCTGGGGGTCATCAGCTGGTGTGTGCCCGTCTACGACGGGAAAGGAGAAGGATACGAGACGGACTCGGTGCCTTCCAACAGTCGTTTCTCATCCTCTGTCAGGCCGCCCCGGGCCTCGATCAGGTCGGGTCGCTGAGCCAACGTACGCCTCAACGCCTGGGCGCGGCGCCAGCGGTCGACTTTGGCATGGTCTCCCCCACGAAGCACCTCGGGCACTTCCCAGCCGCGAAAATCAGCAGGTCGCGTGTACTGGGGTTCCTCGAGCAGTCCATGTTGACCGAAGCTCTCCGTCACTGGCGAGACAGCATTACCCATGACACCAGGTAGCAACCGACTGACCGCTTCGATGACGAGACACGCTGCGACTTCACCTCCGGCGAGCACCACATCACCGATGGAGATTTCACCATCGACCAAATGTTCACGCACACGGTGATCTACCCCTTCGTAACGACCACACAACAAACTGAAACCGGGCAGACCGGCCAAGTGTTCAGCAGTGCGCTGCGTAAATGGTGAACCGCCTGGCCCCAGAAGCAACAACGGACGCTCGGGTTTCACAGCCTCGACTGCTTCGAATATCGGCTCAGGTCGCATGAGCATGCCCGCCCCGCCACCAAACGGGGCATCGTCGACGGTGCGGTGCACATCATGGGTGTAGTCACGCAGGTCGTGACACGACAAGTTGACCGTTCCTGACTCACGAGCTTTGCCGAGCAAGCTCGCCGAGCAGAAGTCATCGACGATCGATGGAAACACCGAGAACACGTCGATACGCATGGTGAGAACGCTACTCAGCGTCGTCAGAGCCAAGCAGCCCTGGTGGCAACGACACGACGATGACGCCATCTGACTGCGACACAACGAATGGCACCGGAATGAGATCGCCACTGTCCGTTTCCAGCAACGCATGCGCAGGGTTCTCGACCACCGCGGTACAGGTACCGATGTCGAGGCCGCTCGCATCAACTATGCGAGCACCAATCAGGTCGTGGACCCAGAGCGCTTCGGGGTCTTCAATGGGCTCAGCCATGAGGGGTGCATTCACCAACGCTTCGGCTTGCTCACGCGAGGAAACACCAACGAAAGTGACGACCCAACGGTCTGATGCAGGTCGCGCAGTTTCCACGACAAGTTCCCGAGCCCCGGCAGATGTTTGCGCAATAAGCGTGGCACCAGGCGTACGGCGTTCAGGTCGATCGCTCGAAAAGGTGATGTGTAGCGCTCCGCGAACGCCGTGAGGCTTGCCAATACGGCCAACCTCGAGAAGTCGGGTCACTCGTCGACGAAATCGACGTCGACATCGACGCCATCGTTCGCTGCTGCAGCGCGAACAACCGTGCGGATGCTCATGGCTGTGCGACCACGACGTCCGATGACACGTCCGAGATCACCAGGTCCGACACGAACCTCAAGCATGACTTTGTCGTCGTCGACATCGGCAGTTTCGACACGAACTGCTTCCGGATCGTCAACAATGCTGCGCACGACGTGCGTGAGAACTGCGGTGGCGACTGGCGCCGGGATGGTGTTGCTGTCAGCCACGTTGATTACTTCTTCGACGCGGTGAACTCGGCCCACGCACCGCTGATTTCCAGCAGCTTGCGAACTCGCTCGGTGGGTTGTGCACCCTGTTGCAGCCACTTCACTGCCTTCGCGTTGTCGATGTTCAACGTCGATGGCTCGGAACGTGGGTTGTACTGGCCGAGAATTTCGATGAAACGGCCATCGCGGGCGCGACGTGAATCGGCGGCGATGACGCGGTACTGCGGCTGCTTGGTCTTGCCCACTCGTGTGAGACGCAACTTGACGGACATGAAGACAGACTCCTATCGGTGACGTGGGATGTCGAACCCAAGTCGAGACCCTGTGAGGTTATCGGTGACTCACCAAAGTCCCCAACGATGGGGCGTGATCACTTGAAGGGAAATCCGCCCTCGCTAGGCCCGCCCGGGAACATTCCAGGGCCATTACCGGGGCCTCCGAGACCGGGAAACTGACCGCCGCCGAGCATGTCTTGCATCTGGCGCATGGCTTGGCGCTTGCCAACCTTGTTCTTGCCAGCCTTGTTCTTGCCGGCTGTGCCCTTGCCACCAACTTTTCCGCCGCCAGGCATGAGTGCACCCATGCGCTTCATCATCTTCTGCATTTCAGAGAACTGCTTCACGAGACGGTTCACGTCTGCAACCTCGGTGCCACTTCCCTTCGCGATGCGTGTGCGTCGGCTTCCGTTGATGACTTCCGGATGAGCACGTTCCTGTGGCGTCATCGACCGAATGATTGCCTCGGTGACTTTGATTTGGTCTTCGCCGACTTGGGCGTTCTTCAACTCTTTCGGAACACCAGGCAACATTCCCATGATGCCCGAGAGCGGACCCATCTTTTTCACTTGCTGCAACTGCTCTAAGAAGTCATCGAGTGTGAACTGCCCTTCGAACAATCGCGCAGCAGCTTCTTCAGCTTTGTCCTTCTCGAAGGCCTGCTCCGCTTGCTCGATAAGGGTGAGCACATCGCCCATGCCGAGAATACGGCTTGCCATTCGATCTGGATGGAATTGTTCGAATGCATCGATGCGCTCACCGGTTGCGGCAAATGCGATAGGCCTACCGATGACATGCTTCACCGACAGTGCAGCACCACCACGTGCATCACCGTCAAGCTTCGAGAGAATGACACCGTCAATTTCGAGCGTCGCATGAAACGCTTCAGCAACAGTGACCGCGTCTTGTCCGGTCATCGCATCGACGACGAGGAATGTGTACTTCGGCTCAACTGCGCGCGAGATGTCAGCAACTTGCAGCATCATCTCCTCATCGATTGCCAGACGGCCTGCGGTGTCGACGATGAGAACGTCTTTCCCGAGTCGCTTGGCCTCGGCTAATCCACGTGCCGCAGTGGACACCGGGTCACCTGGTTCGCTGAACACCGGCACTCCAACTTGATTGCCCAAGGTGCGCAACTGTTCGACTGCTGCTGGTCGCTGAAGGTCAGCACCGACGAGCAACGGTTGACGACCCTGCGACTTGAACCATCGAGCCAACTTTGCCGCACTTGTTGTTTTGCCCGAACCTTGCAAGCCAGCCATGAGCACCACCGTCGGGGGCTGGCTGGAATAAGTGATCTTCAGTGTTTCGCCACCGAGAAGCGAGACGAGCTCCTGATTGACGATCTTGATGATTTGTTGGCTTGGGTCGAGTGCTTCTGACACTGCGGCACCGACGGCCTGCTCGCGAATGCTCTGCACCACGGTGCGCACGACAGACAGGTTGACGTCGGCTTCAAGAAGTGCCGTGCGGATTTCGCCGAGCATTTCATCGACGTCAGCCTCGGTGAGACGGCCTTTGCCGCGAAGTTTCTTGACTACCCCTTGGAGGCGGTCGCTCAGCGATTCGAACACGTCTTCAGGCTATCGGCGCGTTGCCGCGACTATCCGATGGTGACGGCTGTGACGATGCCATCCACAACAGAGACATTCACGCGTGAATACGAATAGTCCGTTGTCAACATGTTCTCTTTGCCATCAACAGAGGCGACACGGATCGTCCATCCACGAGAGCCAGCAACTTTGGTTGCCTCTTCTAACGACAATCCAACGAGCGAGTCAGCGTCACTCTGCGAGATTGCGGTTGGCTCATTCGCTCCAGGAACCGAATCACTTGGGATGGGTTCGGTCACGGCTGGTACAGAGTCTGGAACTGGGACCGATGCAAATGAGAGGTACTTGTCCTCAATTGCAATGACTCGTACGACGTCACCGTCTTCATTGGTGAACGTGTACGCCGGCATCATGATGTTGCCGAACTTCTCCACATAGATGCCTGTGACTGAACGACGTGCGCCAGTAAGTGTGAACGTGACGACCTTTTGTGAATTCGGAGCGTCTTGGGACCAACCAGTCCTCGTCATAGTCGCGGAGTTCGCTCTCAGGTACTCAGCCGGATACACACCGAACCGTTCATCAGAGAGACGCTTGAATGCTTCGTCTACCGAGACTGTCGGATAACTGGGACCCTTCAGGACATCGCTCAGTGGCCCACTTGCATACTGCAATTCCTGTTCGCCACCGTATGTGAAGATCCAATAACGAAGACCAGGTACCCCATCAATTAACTCGTTGTAAGTGACCGATGCTCCCCAGTCATCTGCGTATGCATCGACCTTCAGATTCGCGGTGTCGACCCCCAATTTCTTCATGAACTGCTCTGACAACGATGTCGCCTGGTTTTCGCTTGGCACATTCTTCGGTGGTCTTGGTGGCTCGACCGATATGTCTGGAGCGTCTGCCGGACTTTCGGAACCCGACGAACCCGAACCCTTCTCACCTCGTGAGCTCATCGTGATGTTTGTGCTGGCGCTGTAGTTCCACGACGACGAGATTCCGTCGTAGTAGGTGGTGACAGTGGGCTTTGAGTAGTCCTCGGCACCCATGAATCGTGAGTTCTTGTCATAACTGAACGAGGAGATGTCACCACTCACACCGAACACATCGGCGATACGAATCAAGTCAGCATCAGTCGCCTTGTGCTTCTTCAAGCGCCACGAGGGTTGCGACCCACCCAGTTCAGGCCATTCGCTGACGCCTGCTTCATAGACAAACTCCGTCGGGACATACATGGCGTCTGCGCACTCAAGTGGAGGCAAACACGATTCCTGAGACGCCAACTTCGTGTTTCCACCAGAAGATGAAGCACCGGACAGATTGATAACCGCCAGGTCCTCCCCCCCGCACGATGCCAAGGCGATGATGAAAAGGCAGATGGTCGCCAGACGCAATTTCATGCCAACAGTATTCCGCATGGTGCGAGCACTTGCCCGTCAGTCGAACAGCGCGTCAACAAACGCATCGGCATCGAACGCGATGAGATCGGCCTGGGTTTCGCCCACACCAACCATCTTTACCGGAATTCCCAGTTCGGTCTCGATGGCGAACACGATGCCACCTTTTGCACTGCCATCGAGTTTCGTGAGCACAACGCCAGTGACCTGAGTTGCGTCGGCAAATTCACGGGCTTGTGACAACCCGTTCTGGCCGGTAGTTGCATCAATCACGAGAAGAACTTCAGTCACACCGCCCGCTGCCTTGTCGGCTACTCGGCGCACTTTGCGCAACTCATCCATGAGATTCGTCTTGTTCTGCAGTCGACCCGCGGTGTCTGCCAACACCAGATCAGCTCCACGCGACTCAGCACTTTGAATGCCGTCGAAGATGACCGATGCCGGATCCGCACCTTCGCCACCACGAACAAATGCTGCACCACATCGCTCCGCCCACGTTTCCAGTTGCTCAGCAGCCGCAGCGCGAAACGTGTCGCCTGCAGCCATGAGTACCGAGACCCCTTCCGACGCGCGCGCTGCACCGACTTTGCCAATGGTGGTGGTCTTGCCGACACCGTTCACGCCGACAAACAGCCACACATTCGGCTTGAAGGACGAGTCCAGTTTCAACTCGCGCGACGCCACCGACAGTTGAGATTTCATTAACGAGCGAAGCGCGTCCATCAACTCAGTCGGCGTTGTGATGATGCGATCCTTCACGGAGTTTCGCAACGACGACAGGAGCGAATCGGCGACTTTGACGCCGACATCGGCACGCAACAAGGTCTCTTCGAGTTCGTCCCAGGTGTCTTGCGTGATGGTGTCACGCCCGCGAATCTTCGCGAACGCTGTCGCAAAGATGGAGCGCGACCGCCCCATGCGTCCACCGATCGTCGGCACCTCAACAACCGGCTCTTCCACCTCGATCTCGGGTGCGACCGTCGCCGTCTCCTGTTCGACAGTCGGGGTCTCCGGTGACGGAGCTGCGACGTTGAGGTCCGCCGCGAGAGTCGGGGTCTCCGGTGACGGAGCTGCGACGTTGAGCGTAAGCGAAGTCGCCAGCGAGTCAGCCGGAGTCGCCGACTCGGCGATGCCCCGACCTTGCGACGATCGGCGACGCGAGAGAACGACGACTCCGCCGCCGAACACCACAACGACTGCGATAAGGACGAGAAAGATGACGGGTGTCTGGTCGGCGATCATGTCGCTGTCAGGCTAAGGAGCTTGGCGTGTGTTCCACGACGACTTTCGACGAGCCGCCTGGCTGCATGCTGACACCGAAGAGCACGTCGGCCGCCTCCATCGTGCGCTTCTGGTGGCTCACGATGATCAGCTGGGCAGTACGACGAAATTCAGCAACGAGACCTAGGAATCGGTACAAGTTCACGTCGTCAAGTGCAGCTTCGACTTCGTCCATGACGTAGAACGGCGACGGACGACTGCGGAAGACGGCGAACAGGTACGCGAGTGCGGTGAGCGAGCGTTCTCCACCAGAGAGCAGCGACAACTTCTTGATGTTCTTGCCTGGTGGCGCCGCTTCAACTTCGATACCAGTGTTCAGCAGGTCGTTCGGCGTTGTGAGAATGAGACGACCCTTGCCACCAGGGAACAACATTCCGAACAACTCGGTGAAGTTCTTGCTGACGTCTGCGAATGCGGAGGCGAACACTGTCTGAATCTCTTCATCGATGGCCTTGATGATCTGCATCAGCTCGCGACGGGTATTGCGCACGTCGGTGAGCTGCTCTTCGAGGAATTCGTGACGCTTTTGCAACTCAGTGAACTCTTCGAGAGCAAGTGGGTTGATGGGGCCCATCAAACGCAGGTCGCGCTCGAGCATCCGTGCGCGATCAGTGGGGCTTGAACCATCGGCAATTTCTGGAAGCGGCGAAGCTTCAGCAACTTCTGGTTCAACCTCAAGTTCGCGACGCACTGAGTCGACCGCTCCTTCGAGTCGAATGCGCACTTCTGTCTCTTCGACTTCCACCCGACGACTCTGCTCGCGGTGCGCCTCGAGTTCTCGTTCCACCGTGTGTCGAGTGCGTCGCGCTTCGTCGAGCTTCTGTGCCAACTGGCGAACTTCATCACTCTGACGGCGGCGAACTTCGTGCAATTCAGCAAGACGGGCTTCGGTGACATTGCGGTGGGCTTCCACTAATTGTGCGAGTCGCACGATTGCAGTGAGCGAACGCTCAACGTTGCGACGACGCTCGCCAGCTTCGGCCCGGGCGGTGGCGTCGGCGGCAAGGCGACGTTCGAGGTCGTCACTTCGCTCGCGCAAGAACTGCTCGCGTTCACGCAAACCTGCGATTCGAATATCGAGGTCCTTACGACGCAGACCGAGGTGAGTTGACCTCGCATCAATCGAGGCGCGAGTTTCGCCATATGCCTGGGCAGCAGCAAGTTCGGCGGCTTCTGACTCTTCGAGACCAGGAAGAATCGCTTCAAGTTCGGCAACTCGCTCAAGATGTTGAAGCATGCGGCTACGCGTGTCATTCAATGCATCACCAGAGATGTGACGCTCGGTGGTGAGTGCTCGCCGGTCATTCACGGCTTTCGTGAGCGCGTCTGATGCAGCATCAACCGATCCATCGCAACGTTGCACCGATGTCGTTGCCTCAGCAACGGCAGAACGGGCCGCTAATAGCTCGTTGCGTGCCACATCAAGGGTGCGACTGCGCCGGTCGAGCTCTTCCGATGCGCGTGTAGCCGATGCGGCAGCTTCATCAACGGCTTCCTTTGCACCGAGTTCGTCAGCTGCGCCAATGCGCCAACCGTTAGCGGTAAGCCTGTCTCCACCTCGAGTCACGACTATCGCGGCCGGCTGCGTCATTGCCACAGTGATGGCTTCGTCCAATGTGTCGACATACCCAACGCGAGCCAAGAGCGAATCGAGTAGTCCATCGAGGCCGCGCGGAGCAGATGCAACTGTGCGCACTCGCGAGCGCAATGACTGCGACCCGGACGGAATGCCGACACCGGTTGATGGCATGTGATCAAGCGCAAGAATTGCTCCGACGCGACCAGCGGTTCGCAATTCAGTGAGTGCGCGTCGACCGATGTTTGCGTCGTTCACCACTACCGCAGAAAGAGCCTCGCCGAGCGCGGCTTTCACTGCAGCATCGAATCCGTCGTCGATAGTGACGAGGTCGATGAGCGCCCCGACAACACCCTCGACGGATGCGAGATGCTCCGCCCCCATTCGAGCACGAGACGTGGCCATTGCAGCCTGCAGAGCTTCAAGTCGAGCGTTCCATCGTGACCACACGGTTTCAGCCTCTGCGCGCAGACGTTGCGCCTCATCGCTTGCCACTTCAGCGTCTGCTCGACGAGATTCCGCAGATGTCAATCGAGACTTTGCATCGAACAATGCGTTCTCAACTTCGGTGAGCTCAGCCTGGAGACAGTCAATTTCAGCAACGAAACGAGCGTCTTGTTCTTCGATCTGCTCAATGCGCGTCTGAAGACGTTGCACTTCAGCGGCGCCAAGCTCAACGGTGTTTCGGAGCGTGCGCAGTTCGCCACGTACTTCGGCAGCCGCCGCAGAGGCCGTCGTCGTCGACGGACCACCCTCTAATAATGCTTCTGTCTGTCCGCGTTCTGCCGCAAAGGCGTTTTCTTCTTGCCCGAGCTCTTCGCTCTCGGCGAGCGCCGTTGCAAGACCTGCTTCGACATCGGCCAACTCAGACTTGAATCGTGCAGCATCGGCTTCGAGCGATGCAACAACGTCTTCAGCCATCATCGCTCCGCGGTCACGCTCCATCGACCGTTGGCGCTCCGCAATGACGGCTGCGAGGCCTCGCGCGCGCTCGCGCAGCTGCTCGACTTTCACCAATTCATCACTGACACCGCTGTCACCCCGAGCAGACAACTCTGCTTCTGCGGTCATGACGACCGTGTCGAGTTCTGCCAGCTGTGCTCGCAGAGAACGTTCTGTGTCTTCTCCTGTCACCTTCTCGCGAGCCAAAGTCTCGAGTCGCGTGCGCAGGGAGGCCAGTTCGCGTCCGGCCAAGAACAATTTCAATGCGCGCAATTCAGCAACGATCTCGCCGTGTCGACGGGCCGCTTCTGCTTGTCGCTCAAGTGGTCGCAATTGACGACGAACTTCACGAATGAGGTCTTGAACACGAAGAAGATTTGCTTCAGTGCTCTCGAGACGCCGCTCGGCGCGTTCTTTGCGCTTGCGGTACTTGAGAACACCGGCGGCCTCTTCGATGATTGCACGGCGATCTTCTGCTCGTGCGTTCAGCACTGCGTCAATTTGACCCTGACTAATGATGACGTGCTGTTGACGTCCGACTCCGGCATCGGACAACATTTCTTGAACATCAAGCAGACGACACTCGACACCATTGATGGAGTACTCACTGTCTCCATTTCGGAAGAGCGTGCGACCAAGAGTGATCTCGGTGAACTCGAGCGGCAGCACGCCCGAAGAGTTGTCGAGCGTCAGGAGAACTTCAGCGCGACCAAGCGCCGACTTTTTCGACGTTCCGTTGAAGATGACGTCTTCCATCTTCTGGCTTCGCACAGCACTCGGAGCCTGCGCACCCAACACCCATGCAATGGCATCGACAACGTTCGACTTGCCGGAACCGTTGGGTCCGACGACCACGGTGATACCGGGTTCAAGTTCCATCGCCGTCGTGTCGGCAAAGGACTTGAAACCTTTCAGAGTGAGAGTCTTCAGAAACACGGCACTCACGAGAGTAATGGACTACGCCTCGTGAGACTTAGTCTCCTCGCGCCATGTTCTCGGTGTGTTCAGCGCTGACAGATGCGGCAAAAGCACGTTGATCTGCCGTTCGTCACGACGCGCGTGATGGTGGTTTTTCCACAGGTCAGACATGGCAGGCCTCCGCGGCCATACGCCCTGTGATCGAGCTGAAACCACCCCGTTTCACCTTCCACATCGACGTACTGGGTGTCCTGCAGTGTCGACCCACCCGCTGCCACCGCCTCATTCAGAACCGAAGTAACGGACTGCCGCAGGCGCGACACTCGCTCGCGAGACAACGAGCTCGCGAGCCTGTCCCATTTAATGCCTGCACGATGAAGAATTTCGTCTGCATAAATGTTTCCGATACCAGCAATGACATGTTGGTCGAGAAGCAACGCTTTGATGGCACGCCGTCGTGGGTGCAGCAACCTCCACACGACATCGTCATCGAAGTGGTCAACGAGTGGGTCAACGCCCAATCGACCGAGCTCGGGCAACACATCGCGCTCATCGATCGGGTCATACACCACCACTTCGCCAAATGTGCGTGGGTCAACGAAGCGAAACTCGTGCGTGACACTTCGGCGTGCCTCTCGGGAATCCGGCTCAAGCGTCAACACCACATGAGTGTGAGGTGGTCGCGGATGATCTGGCGGATGAATGAGCACGCGACCACTCATTCGCAGATGAATCATCATGCGGTCGCCACTCTCCAAGTAACAAATGAGATATTTGCCACGACGACCAGCCGTCGTCACTGTGGTCCCCGTGAGTCCGTGTATGACTGCTTCACGACCCACTCGACGAACGGAGCGCTCGCGTCCAACGGTCACCGAGGAAATTCGGCGACCCACAACGAGAGACTCGATGCCCCGCCTGACGGTTTCGACTTCAGGTAACTCAGGCACAGCAGCGTCTGAAATGTCTTGGTCTACGAATGAGTTGGGTCGTCGAGCGCACGCAGATGATCAATTGCAGCCTGCGCTGCAACTTGCTCGGCGGACTTTTTCGTGCGACCGGCGCCTGGCCCGAACGACTCACTTCCGACACGGACAGTTGCGGTGAAGACCTTGTCGTGATCTGGTCCCTCCCCGTGGGTCACATAGTGAGGAACACCGAGGTCACGTTGTGCTGCGAGTTCTTGTAACCGTGTCTTGAAATCAAAACTTTCAAGATTCGGAATTGCGTGCTCAACAGCATCATGAAGTAAGCGACGCACCATCGCATCGGCTACTTCTTGACCTGCGTCGAGATACACCGCACCGATCACGGCTTCGAGAGCGTCTGAAAGTATCGACGTCTTGTCACGCCCACCAGCCGCGTCTTCACCGCGTCCGAGCGTGAGATGCTCACCGAGTCGCAATGACCTCGCGACCTCACCGAGTGCAGTCGCATTCACCACCGATTGACGAAGATCTGACAACTTGCCCTCTGGCGAATCGCCGAGCCGTTGGTACGCGACGTCAGCGATGACAAGACCCAGCACTGCGTCTCCGAGAAATTCAAGACGCTCATTCGACTCGCCACCATTGTTCTCTGCCAGCCATGAGCGATGCACCAGAGCGAGCTCAAGCAACGACGGATCTGCAAAATGATGACCCAGTCGGTCACAGAGGTCTTCGAGTGGTTCGCCCATGTCAGAGCTGCGTGATCACTTGGAGAGCGCTGCGTGCACGTAATCGACGACGGACCCGACCGTCTTCAACTCAGCGAGATCATCGTCGTTCACGGCAAAGTCACCTGCCGACTTGCGAAACTGTTCTTCAAGGTCAAAGACGAACTCTACGAGCGCAATGGAATCAGCATCGAGGTCTTCGGCAAACCTTTGAGACTCTGAGATGGTCGAAGCATCAATCTCGAGCACGGCAGCGAGGCACTCGAACACGGTTGATGAGACGTCGTTTCGATCCATTGGCATCACTCGACTGTAGTCGCAGCGATGGCAGTGCGGATCTCGTCAACCATTCCTGTTTCGACCATGTCCTTTGCGCAGCGAATTCCGTTCAGCATCGCGCGCGCACTGCTCGAGCCGTGCGAGATGATGCAAACGCCATCGACGCCCAAGAGAATGGCACCGCCGTAGGTGTCGGGATCAAATGTCTCGTACAACGGCAATAATGCCGGCATTATCGCGTCGGCGTGTTCCTTGTACTCAGGCGCTCCGATGGCCGTGAGTAACGACTTGATGACGGTCTTCAATGTGCCTTCCATTGTCTTGAGAGCAACATTTCCGGTGAAGCCGTCTGTCACCACCACATCGACATCGGTCGACATGATGTCGCGACCTTCGACATTGCCGACGAAGTTGATGCCCTTCGCGTCGGAGAACAATTCATAGGCCTCTTTGCGAAGGCTGTCGCCCTTGCCCGGCTCTTCACCAATTGACAACAGTCCGATGCGTGGATTCTCGACTCCGAACCGGCGGCGAGAGTACACAGCACCCATCGTTGCGAACTGAACCAACCAGGCGGCCTGCACTTCAGCATTGGCACCTGCATCAAGAAGCACCGTCGGCGTGCTTCCGGGCACTGGAACCGGCGTTGCGATAGCTGGACGTTGCACCCCGGTGATGCGACCCATGCGCAACAACGCGCTCGCCATGGTGGCGCCGGTGTTGCCGGCAGAGATCATCGCGCTGGCCTTTCCATCACGCACGGCTTCAGCAGCAACAACGAGAGTGGAATCGCGTTTGCGACGAATGGCACCGGCTGGGTCTTCGTCCATGTCGATGACTTCACTTGCTGGAATGAGTGGAAGCCCGCGAGTGTCGGCAAGATCAGCGGGTCCGACCAATGCAATGGGAATTCCCAGTTCTGCGGCCTGATGGGCTCCGGCAAGAATTTCCGAGGGTGCGTAGTCGCCACCCATGACATCAACAGCGATTGGCTTCATACAACCATGACCCTAGGAGGTGACAGGTTCAACGACCGACAATGGGTCGCGAGAGAATGCGAGCGAGTGAAACGCTCAGTCGACGGCGACAGCGACGCGGTTCTTGTACCAACCACAGGTTCCGCACACAGTGTGAGGAATCTTTGCTGCGCCACACCGCGGGCAGTTGCTGCGCGACGGTGCATCAAGTCGCCAATTGCTCGCACGACGCATGCGAGTCTTCGACTTGGACTTTTTCTTCTTGGGAACGGCCACGGCGGTCTTCCTTTGTCGAGCTAATCCCCACCGTCGGGGGCGGATGAAGGATAACCGCCCGAACAGCGGACTCCACCGGCCACATACCGGCTCGGGTCACCCCTCTGGGGAGTCAGATAGGCGCGACTTGAGGCTGTCGAGGGCATCCCAGCGATTGTCGGCGGGGGGCTCTTCGCAGGCGCACGGGGTGTCATTTCTATTGACGCCACACGACGGACACAGTCCGGCACATGACTCGACACACAACGGTGCAAGTGGAAGGGCAAGAAGCACGTTCTCGCGAACCATGGGCAACAAGTTGATCTGGTCAAGTTCAATGGCGTGCGCGTCGGGGTCTTGAACCACCACTTGGTACATCTCGGTGACGGCCACCTCAATATCGCGGTTCATTGGTACGAGACAGCGTCGACACTCACCGTGCCACGCTGCATGCACCGAGCCAGTTACCGAAACTCCGTCGGTGAGTGACTCAAGATGAACATTCACACGCACTGGTTTGTCAGTGATGCGGTCGTCACCAAACTCGATGTCCGCGGAAGAGACTGCGGCGTCGACGTCCTTTGTGGAACCTGGTCGTCGCAACAACTCAAGAACATTGACAATGAGTGGCTTAGCCATGACTGAGACCTTTATGTTGACTTTGAGTCAGAAGTTGTCTTGGTCGAAAAATCCGCCGAGGTCACCGTCAGCGTCGCCTGCGGCGGTCGGCCGTTCGACGCCTCGACTGTCGTCCTCACCAGAGCCGATCGACAAACGTTGACGACCATTTGCAACAGTGCGCTGCAGACGGTCGAGCAAAATTTCGAAACTGCCCAACCGTTGATCGAGAAAATCTTCTGTTTCGTTCTTCAAGCGACGTGCATCTTCTTCTGCCGTCTCCATGACCTGACGTGCACGAGCCTCAGCCGCCCGAACAACTTCGGTGCGCTGAACCATGCGCTCTGCTTGTTGGCGCGCGGCGCCAAGCAATTCGTCACCCTCACGCTTGGTTTTCTCGAGAAACTCTTGACGCTCTTTCAGCATCCAACGCGCCTGACGAATCTCTTCCGGAATTCGTGTGACCGCCTCTTCCAACAACTCGATGATTTCATCACGGTCGATGCGAGGCGTGCTCGACAAAGGAACGTTTGGTGCAGTCGCGATGATGTCGATTGCTCGGCGAAGCAAGATTTCGCTGTCACCGAGATGGGGATGTGCCGGGAGCGGCTGGGGGTACGAGTCATCGATGAGATCGAACTCGTCTTCGTAATCGTCAAAACCCATGGTCAACTCCGTTTGTGGTGTGCCTGCAGAACTTTGGAGACGGCCGATGGCACCATCGACGAGACGTCTCCCCCATGAGCAGAAATCTCTCGGATGAAACGGCTGCTGATGAAACCCAAGGCGGGCGCACACGGCACGTACACAGTTCGAATTCCCGACACCGTGTAATTGGTGTGAGCCATCTGCTGCTCAACTTCAAAATCGGCGGGCGTACGGAGACCCTTCACAATGCACGATGCCTTGACGGCTTCCGCTGCGTCGATGGCCAGCCCAGAGAATGCCTGCACGCGAACTGAAGGCAACTTCGCCACTGAGGCCGTGATCATGTCGACCCGTTCGTCGGCAGTGAACTGGCCACTCGGCTTTTGCGGGTTGTGCATGACCGCAACAACGACGTCGCCGAACAACTGCACCGCCTGCTCGACGACATCAAGATGTCCGAGGTGGAAAGGGTCGAAACTGCCCGGGTAAATGACCGTGCTCATCTGCCCCTCACGGTACCGGCTGGGCACTGGTCCGACGGAGGAATGTGACCATGGTTCTGCCGTATTTGCGCTCACGCAACACATCCCAGCCATCAACGGCTGGAAGAGATCCACCAGATTCCGCCACGACCAGACAATCACCGACACGCGTCAACAAGTCATCCCATTTGTCGAAGCCATACGGCGGGTCAGCGATGACGATGTCTGCATCTTCACATGACTGGCCGATTGCCGAGCCCGACACCACACGCGACCGAGAACCAAGCCCGAGCGTTTCGATGTTCGAGCGCAACACATTGAGCGCAGCCCGGTTGTTCTCGACAAACACGCAACGTTCTGCCCCACGTGAGAGTGCTTCGATTCCCATCGCACCAGTGCCCGCGAAGAGGTCCCAGACCACCGCCCCTTCAACCACTCCGAGACTGATCAAAGCGTTGAACACGGCTTCTCGCACCTTGTCAGTGGTGGGACGTGTTGCATCGTCGACAGGTGATTCGATCCGTCGCCCTCGTAGGTCACCGGCAACGACGCGCATGAGATGCAGACTACGAGGGTGAACGGTCCCTCAGAGTCCATCGTGTGCGTCGACTGCGGCGGGCCATGTCACCTCATTACCCATCCGCGGGAAGACGGAGTGTGGACGGTTGGAGACATCGTGACCTACAGATGTCGAGACTGTCGTGATCGTTGGGACTTGATTCTCACCGAAGAAGATCTGTCCCCTCCTGCTGACTAACAAACGACTGGTCAGCCGCGGAAGAGGAAGTCTTCTTCCTCTTGTGAGAACAGCAAGTCAAGCTCATCACGCAAAAGTTGGTGCGTCGACAATGTCGGGTCAGCGTCAATGACTTCGAATGCCGCATCGCGTGCCATCTGAATGAGATCAAGATCTCGTTGCAACGAGGCCAGCTTCAGGTCACTTCGGCCCTTTTGAGCTGCACCCATGAGCGTTCCTTCACCACGCAATGCCAGGTCGACCTCGGCCAACTCAAATCCGTTCGTGCTCTCCACTAATGCTTCAACCCGCGGACCCGGTTCATCGGCAGAGGTCTGCAAGAAACATGTCGAAGCGACCGCACCACGACCAACGCGGCCACGCAGCTGATGCAACTGGGCGATGCCGAACCGGTCCGCGTCGACCACCACCATCGTTGTCGCATTCGGCACATCGACACCGACTTCGATGACCGTGGTGGCAACGAGCACATCGAGATCACGATTGCGAAAGCTCGTCATCACTGACTCTTTCTCATCGGACTTCATACGCCCGTGAAGAAGTCCGACACGCAGACCTTTGAGCTCGCCGTTGCTGAGTCGCGCATGAGTCTCTTCTGCCGATGCAGCTTCCAACTTCTCGCTCTCCTCAATGAGCGAGCACACGACATAGGCCTGCTCCCCCAACTCAACGTGCTCTCTCACGTGGGCCCACATCGACGCTTCCATCAAAGGCCCATTCACCCACTTCGTGTCGATAGGTGTGCGGCCAGGCGGCAACTCGTCGATGACACTGACATCAAGATCGCCGTACACCGTCATCGCAGCAGTTCGCGGAATGGGTGTCGCCGTCATCGACAACACGTCCGGCATGGTGTCTTGCGCACCTCTCATTGCTCGCTCGCGCAATGCGGCGCGTTGTTCCACACCAAAACGATGTTGCTCGTCGATGACTGCAACTCCGAGATGCTTGAACTCGACTGCTTCTTGAATGAGCGCGTGCGTACCGATGACGATGTCGACTGTGCCGTCTGCGAGTCCGGTCAGCACGTTTCGTCTAGCCTCACCCGTGACTTTGTTGGTGAGTAATCGCACTTGTAGCGGTCGATCACCAAAGAGATTCGCTTCGTCCGGAACCAGTAATCCGTCCAAAAGTGCCGACACTGAGCTGTGGTGCTGCTCAGCCAGCACTTCAGTCGGCGCCATGAGCGCACCTTGCAAGCCACCCTGCACGGCACACAACAACGTCCACACCGACACCACGGTCTTGCCGCTGCCGACATCACCTTGCAACAACCGATGCATGGGGGTGGACTTTGCCAAATCAGAGGTGATCTCGTCGATGACGCGCTGTTGGGCCTTCGTCAGCGGGAACGGCAACGAAGCTGCGAATCGTTCGATGAGTGGACCTGTAATTCGGTGTGGCACCGCTTTCGATTCATGCTCGAGTGCTCGCTTGCGACCCACCAACATGGTCTGCACTCGGAACACTTCATCGAATGCAAGGCGTCGACGCGCATCATCACGCATCGTCATGGTGTCGGGAAGATGAATACCACGAAGTGCCGACAATCGATCGACAAGGTTCAATCGTTGCAGCATCTCTACCGGCACCGGGTCTGCCACCCCTCGAGGATCACACTTGTTCAAGGCCGACTCGACCCACGCCGCGATGTCCCACGAGTGCAGTTTCGACTTCTCACTTTGCGGATAAATCGGCACGATGCGACCAGTGCGGTCACCAACAAGATCGACCACGGGGTTTGTCATCTGCAGATACCCGCGATACATCTCAGGTTTTCCAAACACAGCAATCTGTGCACCGGTCTTCAATTGCTTCTCACGCCATGGCTGATTGAAGAACGTCAACGACAAACGCCCAGTTCCGTCACCAGTGTTCACGTTCACCATCACGCGATTACCTTTGATGCGACGAGTGGCAACGGATCGAACCTCGACCAGCACCATTGTTTCGACACCAAGGACGATGTCAGCGATGCGAGCCTCGTTTGTACGGTCGACCCAACGGCGGGGATACGTCTGCAAGAGATCGAGAATCGAAGAGATACCGAAATTCTCGAGTGCGTCTTTACGTTTTTCGCCGACACTCTTGATGCGTTCGACGCTGAGCTCTGACAACTCTCGATACGTGAGCGGCCCGGCGACGTCCACCACCGCTGAGGCCTTACTCGACGCCAAAGAGATATGGATAAAGCGGCTGACCGCCGCGGTGAACTTCGACCATCACGTCCGAGCGATTCGAGGCAACCCACTCAGTGATTGCATCGGTATTCGAAGCGGTGGCGTCGCTACCGGTGACGATGGTGAGCAGTTCACTCGACGAGTCGATGAGATGGTCGAGCAACTTCGTTGATGTTGCGACGACCCCACCACTGACAGCCACGATGCCATCGCCTCGCACGATGCCGATCCAATCACCAACGGTGATTGGTCCTGCTTCGCTATTTGTGTCACGAACAGCTTGAGTCACTTCACCAGTGGACACCGACTCGGCTGCTACTGACATGTTCCGCGCGTTCGATTCGGCCGATGCCTCAGGGTCATACGACACGAGTGCTGCGAGCGCTTCAGGCATCGAACACGTCGGCACGACTCGCACATCTTTTGTGGTGAGTGCGTCAACTTGCTGTGCGACCGGAATGATGTTCTTGTTGTTCGGCAAGATGACCACTTGACGAGAGTTCATGTGCTCGACAGCGGCAAGCAATTCAGCTGTCGACGGGTTGAGCGTCTGGCCACCAGAAACGACACCGTGCACTCCGAGTTGTCCGAATAACTCTGCGATGCCGTCCCCACTTGCCACCGCCACCACCGCACAAGTGACTGCGGGCAATGACGTCGGCAACTTTGAAGGAGTTGCGCCCAGCTCAGACTCACGCGCTGCGTGCTCTTCGGCAACTTCTTCGAAAAGGTCAGTCACCCGAATCTGTCGCGGGCGACCCCCAAGAGCAATGGGTGCCTCGATTGCGGCACCGATGTCGTTCGTATGAATGTGGCAGTTGTACAAACCCTCGCCACCGACAACGACGATCGAGTCACCGATTGTTCCCCATGCAGTCTTGAACTCGCCGACCCGTACATCGTCCAAGTCGAGAAAGAACATCACCTCGAAGCGCAGTTCGCTGACATCGACGCCGCCGTCAGCAACACGATGCGCTGCAGCGTCGAGCTGTGCCGCCGATGGCCCACTCACCACTTCTGGTTCAGGAAGCGCATCGCCGGCTACAACATGCAGGGCAGCATCCATGAGAAGAAGAAATCCTGCGCCGCCAGCATCGACCACACCGGCGTCTTTCAACACAGGCAGCAGGTCGGGGGTGCGAGCCAACGCATCACGACCGGCATCGCGTGCACGACGCAACATCTCTTCGAGTGACGCACCCGCGCCACTTGCAGCGACTGCTGCATCGGCGGTCTCGCGCACGACGGTGAGAATCGTTCCTTCGATGGGCTTCAACACCGCTTCATATGACGCAACCGATGCGGCCTTCATCGCGGCAGCGACAGTGTCGACAGCGACTACTCCGTCAACTTTCGCAAGCGTGGATGACAGGCCCCGCAGAATCTGACTGAGAATCACTCCGCTGTTTCCCCGCGCCCCCATCAAGGAGCCGTGAGAGATCGCGCCACACACAGCCCCCATGTCCTCGCCAGCAGTGTCGAGCTCGGCCACCACGGCATCGAGGGTGCGAGACATATTGGTGCCGGTGTCGCCATCAGGGACCGGGTACACGTTCAACCGATTGATGCCCTCGGAATGGGATTTCATGAGGTCTCGGAAGGCGATCACGGTCCGACGCAGGTCAGTTGCCCCCAAGTGCTGCACAACAGGCACGCCATCATCGTACTGACCGCTCGTGGTTGGGGTCGGTTCGTCCTCACTGGTAGGTTGGAAATCCTTATGGCAGCAGTATGCGAAGTTTGTGGCAAGGGTCCATCTTGGGGCATGTCGGTGTCGCACTCGCACGTGCGTACCAAGCGTCGTTGGAATCCAAACATCCAGCGTGTGCGCGCCATCGTGA
>Ga0194130_10003506_pt1 | contig 20968 bp, 16 predicted proteins | sample TA2KigsurfametaG_FD_160084 | JGI IMG/M metagenome (GOLD analysis project Ga0194130, IMG submission 160084) | Freshwater microbial communities from Lake Tanganyika, Tanzania - TA2015050 Kigoma 12 surface | ecosystem: Environmental > Aquatic > Freshwater > Lake | place: Tanzania: Lake Tanganyika... | reverse complement strand
TCATGCACTAAGACTAAAAGCGGACCACTAGATTGGGGCAGGCCATCCGGACTTGGCGCCTTGGCCATGGATCACAGGTTCAGGTTCGCCGCATCCAGACCGCGTTTTTCCGCGCTTTTCACCACGGCATCACGCAGGGACTGGCTGCGTTTCAACAGGCGGCGGAACCGGGTTTCGTCCAGCACCAGAAGCGTGGTGTGGCTGATGGCGGTGATCTGGGAACGCCGGGTCTGGCGGCTGAGAATGGTCAGTTGGCCGAACATGTCGCCCCGCCCCAAGCGCACCCGCTGCCCGGCAGTTTCGACTTCGACCGCGCCTGTGGCGATGAAGCAGACCTGACGCGGGATGTCGCCCTTGCGCCGCAAGACATCACCTGGCTGGACATAGCGGGTGCGCAGCGCCCGGGCGAGCCGTTTGCGGCTGTCCTCGTCCATGTCGCTGAACAGCGGAAACTGCCGCACCAGTTCGGTTTTCTGCACTGCAAGATCCAGCGGCGGCCGTTGTTCAGCCTCGCGCAGCACGGCGGCAAGACCCTGTTTCAAGGTGGTATGAAGCTCGCTGCCGATGATACCGTCGGCCAGCAGGATATCATATTCCCGCTCTTCCAGTCGCAACGAGATGCGCCGCAGGAACCGCCGTTCGGTCTTTTCGGCATAGCCGGGATATTGCAGCCGCAGCCCTTCAAGCGCGGCCTGGGTCTCGTCCTCGCGCCGACGCAAGAGTTCGTGCAAGAGATCGGCTACCCGGCGGCCATGGATGCGGCGGATCTTGGTTTCGATATAGCTGTGCAGGTCGCGCAGCACCAAACGCTGGTTCAGCAAAATCTCGAACCGGTCCGCAGTCAGCCGCGCCAAAGGCCCCGAGATGCGCAGCCGGTTGTGCACCAGATTGGCCAGCCAATAGCCCCGCCCATGCGCCAGACTAAGCCGCCCGGCGGCCCGGTATTCCTCGCGCCCCCCTGCGCGGGTGCGTTCGATCAGCCGGTCGGCATCCGACAGCATCTGTTCCACCAGTCGCGGGGACAACAGTTGCTCGCGAAAGGTTTCAAGGATCATGTCGCGCTCGCGCCCGGCCAGCGCGACAAGGCCAAGCGTGATGCGGTCGCGGTCGGGAATGTCATCGGCGGCCTCGGCCTTTTCGATGGCCGAGTTCAGCCTTTCGCCAAAGCGCTTGGCCTCGGATCGCACTATGTCATGGGTCAGATCATGGTTGCGCGCGGTTTCAGCGACCTCTTCGCGCACGTTCTGCAAGGCGACGGCGACCACCTGGCTGGACAGCGCCCGGTCCAGCGGTGCAAGCCGGTCAAGCCCGAGAAAAGAGATCACGCGGCGCAGCGTGGTGCCCTGCACCAAAAGCGTGAACAGCGTGAAACCGGTTGCCAGAATCCCGACATCGCGCTTGACGTCCATCGGCACGCGGAAGTTCTCTGACACGGCCAGCGCCAGCGCCAGGGTCACGGCCCCCCGCAGCCCCCCCCACAGCATCGCCACCCGATAGGGCTGGTCCACCCGTGGCGAGAGCTTGAAGGCGGCAAGACCGGGCAGGATCACATAAAGCATGAACAGCCGCGCCGAGGTAGCCGCCACCACGACGACAAGGATCAGGAAGATGTCGTAAAGCCGCACATCGCCCAGAAGCCGCGGCACCAGAAGTGCGGCCAGAAGAAAGATCAAGGCCCCCGCCCAATGCGCCAGCACATCCCAAAGCTCGCGCAGGCTGGTCCAGTTGTTGGGCGAGAGCCGCCCCGGCCCAAGGTAGTTGAGCGTTATGCCAGCCATGACAACCGCCACCACGCCCGAGACGCCAAAGACCTGATCTGCCACAAGATAAGTAACATAGGGCAAGGCGACGCTGAGCGAAATCTGCGCCAGCGCAAAGCGGCCCAGCAAGGACAGGACGCTCAGACAGGCCCGCCCCAGGACCCAGCCCAGACCAAGCCCGCCAAGTATCATCGTCGGAAAGCCGACAAGCGCATCCTGCAAGGTGGGGTTCGGCACCCCCAGCATCACGAAGGTCAGGAAAAAGCCGAAAAGCGCAATGGCGGCGGCGTCGTTCAAAAGGCTTTCGCCCTCGACGATCCGGGTCAGGCGCTGCGGGGCGGCGATGTTGCGAAAGATCGAGACCACGGCCGAGGGGTCGGTCGTGGCGACAATGGCCCCAAGCAGGAGGCAGGCCACCAGCGACAGTTCGGTAAAGGGCAAAAGCGCCAGCCCGATGGCAAAGGTCGAGACGACCACCGCCAGCACCGCCATGACAAGGATGGGCACCCAATCTTCGGCCATGCGGCGCAGGTTCAGGCCCAGCGAGACCTGAAACAGCAGCGTCGGCAGCAGCACATACAAGAACACATTGGCGCGGATCGCGACCTCAAGCTGTTCGGCGGCCGCCAGCGGGTCGATCAGCGGATCGACCACCACGCTTTGCGGAGATGAGAGCGAGGCCGCGCCAATGCCGATCAGCGTGCCGATGATGGCCAAAACCACGGTATAGGGCAGCCGCAACCAGTCGGCCAAAGGCTCGCTCAGGCTGATGACGATGAAAAGCGCGGCGACGATGCCGACCAGCGAGATGACATCCATAGGCCAACAATCTCTTGTGCTCGGCCCGTTTACCAGAGATTTTTGGTGCAGATGCCAGACATGGTTTAGCCCCGCCGCGCGGCAAGATACGCGGTCCGCGCGCTTGCGGGCAAAGGGGGCATGACCTGGATGGGTTTGGACGAAGTTGGGCGGTCTCAGACCGCGGCTTCGGCCATGCCCTCGGCCACATAGATGCGCAACCAGGGCGTAAAGGCCTCGGGCGTGGCGCGGATCTCAACGACCAGCGCCTCGAGCGTGATCCAGCGGGTCTGCATCACTTCGGCCGGGTCGGGATCCGGGGTCAGCCCGGCCGGCGCTTGGGCAGAGAATACCTCGACCAGCTCATGCTCGATCAGCCCGCCCCCCACCTCGGCGCGGTATTCGATGCCGCCGCTGCGCTGCAGGGCCAGACCGATGATGCCCAATTCCTCGGCCAGACGGCGGCGCGCGCAATCGGCATCGCTTTCGCCCCAACGCGGATGGGTGCAGCAGGTGTTCGCCCAAAGCCCCGGCGTGTGGTATTTGCCAAGCGCGCGGCGCTGCAACAGCACCTCGCGCCCACGCATCACAAAGACCGACACCGCCTTGTGGCGCAGCCCGCGCTGATGCACCTCAAGCTTTTCCACCTGTGTCAGCGTGCCATTGACCCAGGCCGGGATCATCTCGGTCATGTGTGGACCGGCGAGACGAGGCCCAGAAGATGGGTCAGGTTCTTGAACCCGATCTTGAGATGGGCAAGCGGGCGGGCGCGGACCAGCTTCTTGTTCATATAGGCCTCGAACGTCAGGCGCTGCACGTCGATGTCATGACAAAGGCTGACGAAACGCTCGCGCCGTTCGTCCGACCTGTAATAGGCGTCCTGCATGCTGCGCAGCACCCGGAACACCATTTTATGCTCCTTCATGAACAGCTTGCGTGCCAGAGCCAGGTCTTTCGCCCGGCCCGAGGCCAGCATGGCCTGCGCCGCCGTGGCCGCGACGCGCCCCCCGACCATGGCGTAATAGATCCCCTCGCCCGAGGAAGGTGCCACGACCCCGGCGGCATCGCCCGCCAGAACCACGTCGCGGCCATTGTCCCAGCGATCCATCGGATGCAGCGGAATGGGCGCGCCCTCGCGGCGGATGGTTTCGCAGCCTGCAAGGCCCGAGGCGGCCCGAAGATCGGCTGTCGCCTGTTTCAGGTCGATCCCGTCAATCCCGGTTCCCATACCGACGCTGGCCTGATCGCCGTGCGGAAAGACCCAGCCATAGAAATCGGGGCTGATGCGGCCGTCATAGATGACATCACAGCGCGCCGGATCATAAGCGGCATTGGCGGGCGGGGCCTTGATGATCTCGTGATAGGCGATGACATAAGGGATCTTGTCGCCACCCGGCACTTCGGTTTTGGCCACGTTCGACCGGGCGCCATCGGCCCCGATCACCAGTTTCGTGGTCAACCGAACTTCCTCGCCCGAGGTCTTGTCGCGATAGATCACATGGGTGCCGCCCGCGTCCCGCTCGATCCGCAGATAGGTGCCGGTCAGGCGGGTGGCGCCATGGCCAACGGCACGAAGGCGCAGAAACTCGTCGAAATGTTCGCGGTCCACCATGCCGACAAAGCCGTTCTCGATGGCGATGTCCACCGCGCGGCCCGTGGGCGAGATCATGCGCGCGACGTTGATCTGCGCGACGATCTGGCTGGCCGGAATGTCGAAATCGGCAATCATCCGGGGCGGCACGGCCCCGCCACAGGGTTTGATCCGCCCGGCCCGGTCCAGCATCGCCACCTTGCGGCCTGCGCGCGCCAGATCGTTGGCCGCCGTGGCCCCGGAAGGGCCGCCGCCGATCACCACCACATCATAGGTCATGCCGTTCGTCATACCGTGGGTCATGGCTTATCCCCCTGAAAATCCGCTGTCAGAGTGGCGCGCCGGGCCGCTCCGATGATCTGCTGCGCTATGATGGCGGCGATGACGAAAAGCCCCGCCTCAAAGGTAAAGACGAGCCCGAAGGCGGTGGCGTCATCGGTCAGCTGGCGTGCGACATCCACCGCCGCCGCGCCGAAAAGCCCACCAAGCCCCGCCGCAATCGCCTGAGAGGCACCCCACAGGCCCATGCGCGTGCCTTCCCGCGCCGCCCGCCCCTCGCCCGCCAGCGCCATCATCGACCCGATGGCGGCAACCGCGAACATGCCGTTGAAAAGGCCCAGGGCTACCGTCGCCGGCAGCAAAAGCGCGTCGCCCTCGGACGTCTGGCCAATCAAAGCGAGCGTCAGCAAGGAAAGCGCCGAGCCAAGGCAGCCCGCCATGATCCAGGCCCGCAGCGAGCCAATGCGAAGGCCGGTGGCCGCAATGCCCACCAGCAACATGCCGACAAACACCCCGCCATTCTGCGCCCCGGAAAGCTGGGTCGACTGGCCCGGCGTCAGGCCGAAACTCAGGCCCGCATAGGGCTCAAGGATCAGCTCTTGCATGAAATAGGCGGTCATCGACAGGAAGATGAACAAGGTGAAATGCCGTGCCCGACGCTCCGCCCAGACCTCGGCCAGACCGGCGCGGAAGGGCACTGGCGCCTCGGCTGGAACGGGGCTGGCGCTGCGATGACGTCGTTCGATGCCCCAAATGGCCGCGGTGGTCAGCGCCACCGCAAGGGCGCCAACCAGCGCCACAAGCTCCAACAGCCGCTCGGCCGAATAAGGGTCCAGCGCCTTGCCTACCACGGTGGCCGTGACAGCAATGCCGAAGATCATCATCAGCCAGGTGATCGTCGCCGCCGCCGCGCGCCTGCGCGGATCGGTGGCTGTGGCCAGAAGCGCCAGAAGCGAGGTGCCCGAGGCCCCTACCCCCAGCCCGATCAGCGTATAGGCGAGAACCGACAGCACCAGCCCGGCCAGATAGGCGGTCTGCGTCCAGACCATCCCCAGCGTGGCCAGAAAGGCGCCAAGCGCCAGAACCGCCATGCCCAGAATGACAAAGCGTGTCCGGTTGCCCCGCGTGTCCGACCGAAAGCCCCAATTGGGGCGCGTGATCTGAATGGCGTAATGCAGCCCGACCAACAGGCCCGGCAGCACGGCCGGAAGGGCCAGTTCGACCACCATCACGCGGTTCAGCGTCGAGGTCATCAGAACCACCAACGCGCCAAGGCACAGCTGCACAAGGCCAAGCCGGAAGATGGAGAGCCATGACAAGGTCACGGCACATTCCCAAGGCTGCGCAGGGCAAAGGCCGAAATCATCATGCCGCTGACATACATGCCGATGCCGGTGGCATTATACCAAGGCGCCTTGCCCTTGGGATCGGCCAGAAGGGTTTTCATGGCCCGAAACTGCGCCAATAACAGAACGGTGATCGCCAGGGCGTGCCAGGGCCGCCCCCAGACCAGCAGAAGCGCGATTACCAGCGCCTGGGCCAGCGCCATGACCGTGCAGGCCAGCCGCGCCGCGACATCGGGGCCAAGCGTCACGGGAAGCGAGCGCACGCCATGCTGGCGGTCGCCTTCCAAGGCCTTGAAATCATTCAGCGTCATGATGCCATGCGCGCCAAAAGCGTAAAGAAGCGCAACCGTCACAATCTCGAACGACGGCATGCCGGCGGACAGAACGGCCGCCCCGGTGAACCAGGGCAGCCCTTCGTAGCACAGGCCGACAAGCCCCGCCCCCCACCAGCCAGACCTCTTGAGCCGAACAGGTTCGGCAGAATAGGCCCAGGCCGCCAGCACGCCCAGCACGGTCGCGGCAAAGCCCCAGGGGCCAAGCATCCAACCTAGCGCCAGCGACAGGCCCGACATGGCCAGCGCAATCCACAGGCCCCAGCGGCCGGGGATCCGGCCTGAGGGGATCGGGCGGTTTGGTTCGTTCACCGCATCGACATGACGGTCGCACCAGTCATTTGCGGCCTGGCTCATGCCGCAGACCACCGGACCGGCCAGCACGATGCCCAGGATCACCAAGGGAAGCGCCGCCAGGGGCGAGGCCCCGACCGACACCACGCCACACAGGTAAGCCCACATCGGCGGGAACCAGGTGATCGGCTTGATCAACTCCAGCATCGCGCGCGGCTGCGGATAGGCGGATGAGTGTAAGGTTTGCGATACGGCCATGTGTCAACCTAGCATTACATCTTTGAGTCGAGCAAGCTTAGACTTCTGGCAAGACCTCGAACCGGCAGGCGCCATCGCCACAGGCGCAGCAGCTGGTTTCGCTAACGCTTAGGCGCGGCCAGACCAGCGTGGCGTAAAGCCGCTCGAACACGGCGGCATGCCAGTGGCAACTGGGGGCATCACCGGCCCCGCAGGCCAGCGGGTTGGCCGCAATGACCAAGGTGAGGGGCCGATGTCGCGCAACATGAAACCGGCCCGATCCGGCAAAGGTCCAGGCATGTTTGCCGATGGCCGCCGTCAAAAGGCGCGCGCCCAAAGTGGCAGGTAGTGCGCCGATCAGGGTCTTGGCCGGGTGCGGAATACGGTTGGCCAGGATGCAATCGGCGGTTGCAAGGCCCGCAGCCCGCATCAGGCCGGGGGCAAGATCAGGGCGGGCCTGCACCACCGCGCGGTGAAGCCGCGCCACCTCGGCCTCGGGCCACATGCCGGCATCCGGCGGCGGCAGCGGCACCCCGGCGCGCGCGAAAAGCGCCGCGCGTTCAGCAATGCCCAAGCTGCGGTCCAGCACCGGCACCAGTTGCAAGAGCGCGTTGGGGCCGATGCGGTCAGCGCTGTCCATCGACCTATTCCGCCGGTTCCTGCATCTGCTGCTTGCCACCCCCGCAGGCCATGATCGGACCGGCATCGGCGGGCAATTGGAAAGCGGCCTCCTTGGCCCTTTCTGCCACGCGCTCTTTCACCTGGGCCCGCACCGCCTGCTGACGCTCGCGCGCCCGCGCGGCGCGGTCGGCGGTGGCGTCCCAGTCCTGCATCTGCGCCTCGGCGATGGTGCGGGTCTCGTCAAAGTGGAAATCCACCTTAGCCTTGGACTGTGGCCCCCAATAGCCCGCCTTTCCAAGGTCATAGAAGGTGCGCCCGACGCCTGCCTTGAGGAAAGCCTTGAGGCAACCCATAAGATACTTCCGCCGGAACCCGGTGCCGCGCCATGGGTAATGGAACAGCGCCTTGCGCATGTAGAAGCGGCGATAGTTCTTCATCACACCGTTCAAAAGCTCGCCCCGAGTCATGGCGGCAGGTTTCATGATGGGCGTGACGAAGTTGTATTTCGAAAAGTCGTAAACCTCGACCTGATCGCGCAATTCCTGGAACAGGGGCGTAAAGGGCCAGGGCGTATACATCGCCCAGTTGGCCAGATCGGGCTGCCAATCCCAGGCCATCTGGAAGGTTTCTTCCAGCGTTTCGGGTGTTTCATTGTCCAACCCGACGATGAACTGCGCTTCGACAAAGATATCGGCATCGCGCAGCAGCTTGATCGCCAGCTTGTTGTCGGCAACCGTGGTTTCCTTGTTGAATTGATCCAGCTTCAATTGCGCCGCCGCCTCGGTGCCCAAGGACACATGCACCAACCCCGCCTGGCGGAACAGGGGCAAGAGTTCACGGTCGCGCATGATGTCGGTCACGCGGGTATTGATGCCCCATTTCACCCGGTCAGGCAGGCCGCGCGCGATCAACTCTTCGCAGAATTCGATGAACTTGCGGCGATTGATGGTGGGTTCTTCATCGGCCAGAATGAAAAATCCAACCTGATGGTCATTGACCAGCCGCTCGATCTCATCCGCGACCTTTTTCGGGTCGCGCACCCGGTAGTCGCGCCAGAATTTCCACTGGCTGCAGAAGGAACAGGTAAACGGGCAACCGCGCGCCATGTTGGGGATGGCCACACGCACGCCACGGGGCGTGTAAAGGTATTTCGACCAGTCGAGAATGGTCCAGTCCGGGTCGATCCCGTCCAGGTTCTTGACCGTCGATGCCGCAGGGGTGGCGACGATCTCGTCGCCATCCTTGAAGGCCAAGCATTGATCTTGCAGGCATCCGCCGGCCAGCGGCCATCGCGGCGGGCCTGCATGAGGGCTGTCATGATCTCTTCGCCCTCGCCGCGCACGATGACGTCAACCCAAGGCGCCTCGGACAGGACCTGCGGATACATGAAGGTGGCATGGATACCGCCCAAGACGCGCAGCGCGCCCGGCACCACCTCGGATGCGAGCTTCAGAACCTCTTCGGCCACATAGATCGCCGGGGTGATCGCCGTAGTCCCCACAACATCGGGGGCCAGGTCGATCATGCGCTGTCGCAGATCCTCTGACGTGACGTTTTCGGTCATCGCGTCGATGAAATGAATGTCATCGAACCCAGCCGCGCGCAGCGAACCGGCCAGATAGGCCACCCAGGCCGGCGGCCAGGTGCCGGCAATCTCGGCACCACCGGAATGGTAGTTGGGGTGAACGAAAAGGATCCGCATGTGGGCCTCCGTAAACTGTCCAGTTTACGTTACACCCATTCAATCAATTCAGATTGACACAGATCAAGTTGCGCCGCTCTGGATCGGATAAAATGCAAAGGCACCCCGAAAGGTGCCCGCACGTCCTTTTCGATGCGGCAAGCAGCCCGGACCGCCCGATGTCATTCGTCCTTGGCCAGAAGCCCAAATTTGCGCAACTTGACATACAAGGACTGCCGCGACAGGCCCAGCATTTCGGCCGCTGCCACGCGGTTGTTACGCGTCAGGTCAACGGCGGTCTGGATGCACATCTTTTCAACAACTTCGGTGGTTTCAGCCACAATGTCCTTGAGCGTTGAGGACCCCACAAGCTCAATCACCGATCGCATGTTATCCGCGCCCGTGGTCAGGTCGGTGCGACGCAGGATCTCGGTTCGGCTGGCATCGCGGATAACCAGGCCATAGCCGGGCTTGGGCCGGTCATTCAGGTAGGTCGCCGAAATCTCGACCGGAACCTGCCCGTTGAATTCGTTCAGCACCTTGGTTGCGTAAAGCCGAAGCTGCTTGGCACGCCGGGTATTGTCGAGCAGGACACGCAGATCGACGCTGCCGCGCGCCAGAAAATCAGCCATCGAGCGCCCGCGCACACTGGTGACATGCGAGGAATCGGTCAGCTTGAGGAAGGATTCGTTGGCGGCGGTGATCACGCCGTCATCGTCCAGCAGCACGAAGCCATCGACGCCTTCGTGAAACAGCCGCTCCAGATTCTCAGCGATGTCGTTTTGAGCGCGCAAGGCGGCGTCATTGCCTTCAATGCGGCACAAGAGCAAACGTTCGCCTGCCGTTCGGAAAAGCTTGGGCACCACCCGCAACTTGCGCTGCGAGCGCCGCGCGACAAGTTCCACCGGGCTCGACGCCGTGGCGGCGGCGGTGTTGGTCAGGCTTTCCAGAAACTCGCCGCGACGGCGCCCCTCGAACTCTTGCGCAATGGCCGCGCCCAAAAGCTCTTGGCGCGAGCCGCCCAGCATGGTTGCGGCAGCCGCGTTCAGATCGGCGATGCGCCCGTTGTTCATGCCCACCAGAAGAACAGCGTCGCGCGTAGCCTCCATCAAGACCCGATAGCGGGTGTCCATCTCGCGCTGGTTTTCATAATCGCGTTCCAGCACCATCTGCGCCATGACCAGCTGTTGCTGCATCTCGGCAATCGGACGCAGATCGCGCCCCAGCATCAGGATCGCCCGATCCGGGCCGATGCAATGCATGGTGTAGCGGATGGGAAATTCGGAAATGCCTTCATCGACGTGGTTCAATTCGACCGAGACCGAGCGCGCACCGGGCGCCTGAAGCTCTTCAAGACGACGCTGGAACTTTTCGTGGCTTTCGCCCGTCATGATGTCGGCGACCATGCGCCCGACCCAATGCCACAAACGCCCGAAAGAGGTATGATGGGGGTTGGCCAGCACACTGGTGACATGCCCGTCGGCTGAGACCACAAGACAGATATCCCCGGCTGTGGCAACGATCTCCGACAGCAGCTCGGGGTCAATGAGCGGCATGGACATGCCCACATGAAGTTGATTTGTATCCGTATTCACGAGTTATTCGCCTCGTTTGCCGCCCGCCCGATTATTCGGGACAACGGAGGTTTAAGCACGCCGCAGTGTGTACAAGGCATCGGACTTGAGGCCAATGGTTTCAAGTGCGATACCAATGTCGCCGAAGGCATAATCAGCACCTGTACATGACGCCAGATCCTCTGCCATCGAAATCACAGGACCGCCAATGATGATGGGCGGCGTCGGGGTTTGAAATGACCGCAAGCCCTTGATCAGCTGCGCCACCTCGGGCAGCCGGGCCTGCGTGGCCACTGAAATCATGATGCCGTCGAAACTGCGGGTCTCGAGCAAGGACCGAAGCTCGTCGCCGCTCAGCCCGATGCGCAGACAGACCGAGACGCCAAAACGCCGCATCTGCGCCATGGCCACCATCGGACCCAGCGTGTGTTGTTCCTTTTCGGGCACGATCAGCAAGACCACGCCACAGCCCGCATCGTTCGCCCGATCGGCAAACCAGGCATTGCCGATCTCGCGCATGAGACTTTGCAGCCGCCCCGCGCCGATCGAAACCTGAAGCCAAGACATCCGGTCGGCCAGCCAATCCTCGCCCATACGCCGCGCCGCCTCAGGGATGTAAAGATCGGCCAGCGCCGCGAATGAGATACGCGACCGACGCACCTCGGCCAAAAGCACCTCGAAACCCTGATCCGAACCCGAGACCGAGGCCGCAATCATCGCCTGAACCAGGGGTTCGCGCAGCTCTCGCGCATCGCGCGCGGTGCGGTCCACCAGTAAGGACACGACCTGCGACGCAAAATAGTTGACGCCGGACAGGGACTGAGGCGACGCGCGCCCTTCCCCTTGGGATTGAAAATCCTGCATTTGTCCGGCTCCCGCCAGGGGCACCCACAAAGCCATGGACTGAGTCTGTCAGCACGACCGGGGACATCTTGGGGATAGTCTCCTTTAGGGGCGAGGAAATGTCAAAGACAATTGACAGGATGGAAGTTAGGCGGGCCGCGACATTTTTTCAATACCCTGTTTTTCCATGATAATAACCGCATTTACCCATCTGTTTGAGGCCCGGGATCGCCGCAATCCTCGCGCCCACTGTCAACCGAAATTATGTAAGTTTTGATTGACACATTCTGGCCAGCAGGGCTAGGGTGACGGGGCGGACATGCCTTCTGAAAGCAAGTGGATGCCAGAGAATCGCCCCAACAGCCATGCCCGCAAGCCGCTTTACACGGCGGCGGAACGCGCCCGGCGCGACGCCTCTCGCTGGACGTTGGTGCAGGGTATTCTGGCCCCCGTGCAGTTCGTGATCTTCCTTGTTTCCTTGGCTCTGGTGCTGCGCTACCTGGCCACGGGCGAAGGTTACTGGGCCGCGACCCTGTCGATCCTTGCCAAGACGGCGACGCTTTATCTGATCATGATCACCGGGGCGATCTGGGAGAAGGTGGTCTTTGGCCAATACCTACTCGCCCCAGCCTTCTTTTGGGAGGACGTGTTCAGTTTTGCCGTCATTTCCCTGCATTCTGCTTATATTCTGGCCCTTTGGACGGGGTTTCTGACACCCGAAGGACTGATGATCCTGGCGCTTGCAGCCTATGCCGCCTATGCGATCAACGCGGCGCAATTCGTACTGAAGCTGCGGCTTGCGCGGCTGGATGCGGCGGTGACTGAATGACCGGCACCCTGCCCAGCGTTGGATGCTCGAACACACCTGTCTTGAAACAGCGCGGCCAGCGCGAGGTGTTTTGCGGGTTGACCGGCATCATATGGCTCCACCGCAAGATGCAGGACGCCTTCTTTCTGGTCGTGGGCAGCCGCACCTGCGCCCATCTTCTGCAATCGGCAGCCGGGGTGATGATCTTTGCCGAACCGCGCTTTGGCACGGCGATTTTGGAAGAGAAGGATCTGGCCGGTCTCGCCGATGCCCAGGCCGAGTTGGACCGCGAGGTTGCGCGCCTTCTGTCACGCCGGCCTGACATCCGGCAATTGTTCCTTGTCGGATCGTGCCCGTCCGAGGTGATCAAGCTGGACCTGCATCGCGCTGCCGAACGGATGAGCGCGGCCCACGCCCCCCATGTCAGGGTGTTGAACTATTCGGGTTCCGGCATCGAGACGACCTTTACCCAAGGCGAGGATGCCTGTCTGGCCGCCATGGTCCCGGCCCTGCCCGCAACCGAGGCGCGCGAGCTGCTGATCGTAGGGGCCTTGCCCGACGTGGTTGAGGATCAGGCGCTGGCCCTTTTGGCGGCGATGGGCATTGGCCCGGTGCGCTGTTTGCCTGTGCGTCGGTCTGCCGATCTGCCTCCGGTGGGGGCGAACACTGTATTCGCGCTGGTCCAACCCTTCCTTGGCGACACCCACGCCGCGCTGACCCGCCGCGGCGCACGGCATATCGCGGCCCCCTTCCCCTTTGGCGCCGAAGGCACCACAGCCTGGTTGCAGGCCATCGCGACTGAATTCGGCGTGGCGCCGGACCTGTTCGAGTCCGTGATTGCCGCCCCCCGCGCACGGGCTGAAAAGGCGATTGCGGCCGCCGCCGAAACCCTGTCGGGCAAGTCGGTGTTCTTCTTCCCCGACAGCCAGCTGGAGATTCCGCTGGCCCGCTTCTTGACCCGCGAATGTGGTATGACGGCGGTTGAGGTCGGCACGCCCTTCCTGCACCGCGATCTGATGGCACCGGAACTGGCACTTTTGGCCGAAGGGCCGGTCTTGTCCGAGGGTCAGGATGTGGACCTGCAGCTTGACCGCGTCCGTGCCGCCCGCCCCGATCTGACGGTCTGCGGCCTTGGCCTTGCCAATCCTTTGGAGGCCGAGGGGCTGGCGACGAAATGGGCGATCGAGTTGGTGTTCTCGCCGGTGCATTTCTATGAACAGGCGGGCGATCTGGCCGCCCTATTTGCCCGTCCGCTGCGCCGCCGCGCGCTTTTGGCCCCGCTTGCGCCGCAAGGGCCGCCCCCGCGTCTAGAGGCTGCCGAATGAAGCTGACGCTCTGGACATATGAAGGCCCGCCCCATGTTGGCGCCATGCGCGTGGCAACCGGCATGAAGGGGCTGCACTATGTGCTGCACGCCCCGCAGGGCGACACCTATGCCGATCTTCTCTTCACCATGATCGAGCGGCGCGATCATCGCCCGCCGGTCAGCTATACCACCTTTCAGGCCCGCGATCTGGGGGCCGATACCGCCGGTCTGTTCAAGACCGCCTGCCGCGATGCGGTAGAACGCTTCCAGCCCGAGGCGCTGATCGTCGGAGCCTCCTGCACGGCTGAGCTCATTCAGGATGATCCCGCGGGTCTGGCAGAAAGCATGGGCATGGGCATCCCGGTGATCCCGCTTGATCTGCCCAGCTACCAGCGCAAAGAGGGCTTTGGCACCGACGAGACCTTCCTGCAGATCGTGCGCCATCTGGCCAAGCCGGTGGCGCGCAGCGAACAGATCACCGCCAACCTGATCGGCCCCACCGCTTTGGGGTTCCGCCACCGAGATGACATCGTCGAGGTGACGCGGCTTTTGTCCGATATGGGCATTGGCGTGAATGTGGTCGGCCCGATGGGCGCACGGCCCAGCGACATTGCCCGGTTGGGGGCGGCGCATTTCAACGTGCTGATGTATCCCGAGCACGCAGAAAGTGCGGCACGCTGGCTTGAGACGAATTTCAAGCAACCCTACACCAAGATTGTGCCCATTGGTGTGGGCGCAACCCATGATTTTCTGGCCGAGGTGGCGCAGGTCACCGGCCTGCCCGCACAGGCCGACACCAGCCGGTTGCGCCTGCCGTGGTGGACGCGCTCGGTTGACAGCACCTACCTCACGGGCAAGCGAGTTTTCATCTTCGGCGACGGCACCCATGTCGCCGCTGCCGCCCGTGTGGCCCGCGACGAGATGGGGTTCGAAGTGGCCGGGCTTGGTTGCTTTAACCGCGAAATGGCCCGGCCCATCCGCGCCTTGGCCAAGGAATACGGCGTCGAAGCGCTGATTTCGGATGATTATCTTGAGGTCGAGGCCGCGATTGCCGCCCTGCAGCCCGAGATGATCCTTGGCACCCAGATGGAACGCCACATCGGCAAGCGGCTGGGCATCCCCTGCGCCGTGATTTCCGCGCCGGTGCATGTGCAGGACTTTCCCGCCCGATACAGCCCGCAGATGGGCTGGGAAGGCGCGAATGTCATTTTCGACACTTGGGTTCACCCGCTTGTCATGGGGCTGGAAGAGCATCTTCTGCACATGTTCCGCGAGGATTTCGAATTCCACGACGCCGCAGGGGCCTCGCATCACGGCGGCGCGCATAGCCCCCGCCCGGCAGAGCCGGAAGCCGCTGAACCGGCGGCGCTTGCTGCCCGCACCGGTAAGGTGATCTGGCTTCGCGACGCCGAAAACGAGTTGAAGAAGATCCCCTTCTTTGTGCGCGGCAAGGCCCGGCGCAACACCGAAACCTACGCCACCGGCAAGGGCGTGACCGAAATCAGCGTCGAAACCCTGTATGAGGCAAAGGCACATTATGCGCGCTGATGCCCCCCTTACTGGCACCAAGGTTGGCTACAACGTCGTTGTGGTCACGCTGGATCAGCATGCAGCAGGGCCCGCCGCGCGCATCACCCCGCGTCTGGCGCGCGACTTCCCGGGGCTGACAGTCACCGTCCATGCCGCCGCCGAATGGGCCGAAAGCCCCGCCGCGCTGGCCCGCTGCAAGGCGGCGTTGGAAACCGCCGATATCGTCATTGCGAACCTTATCTTCATCGAAGAGCACATCAACGCCATTCTGCCGGAACTGACCGAGGCGCGCAGCCGCTGCGATGCCTTTGTCGGCCTGATTGCCGACAGCGCCATCGTGCGGCTGACCAAGATGGGCGATCTGGACATGGCCAAGCCTGCTTCGGCGGCGATGAGCCTGTTGAAAAAGCTGAAGCCCACGGCGAAAACCAGCGCCAATTCCGGCGAAAAGCAGATGTCGATGCTGCGCCGCCTGCCGAAGATCCTGCGCTGGATCCCGGGCAAGGCGCAGGACCTGCGCGCGTGGTTCTTGTCGATGCAATACTGGCTTGGCGGGTCGGACGAGAACATCGAACAGATGATCCGCTTCCTCATCAGCCGCTATAGCGCGCGCAAGGACTGGCGTGGGACCGAGGCGAAGGCCCCGGTCGATTATCCCGAGGTTGGGCTTTACCATCCCGATCTTGCCGCGCGGATGACGACCAATCTGGCCGACCTGCCGCGCCCGGCCAAGGCGCGGGCCACGGTCGGCTTGCTCTTGTTGCGGTCTTATATCCTTGCCGGCGATACGGCCCATTATGATGCGGTCATTCGCCGGTTTGAGGCGCAGGGCATCGCCTGTATCCCGGCCTTTGCCGGGGGGCTGGATGGGCGTCCGGCGATTGCGAACTTCTTCCAAACCGCCACCGGCCCGCGCATTGATGCGATGGTTTCCTTGACCGGGTTCAGCCTTGTCGGGGGCCCGGCCTATAATGACAGCCCGGCGGCGGTTGAGGCGCTGACCAAGCTTGATCTGCCCTATATTGCGGCGCACCCGCTGGAGTTTCAAACGCTGGGCCAATGGGCCAGCGCCAAGACGGGCCTGGGCCCGATTGAAACCACCATGCTGATTGCCCTGCCCGAGATTGACGGGGCCAGCAATCCGACCGTGTTTTCGGGCCGCCATGGTGCCGAGGGCTGCAAGGGCTGCGCCCGCGCCTGCATCGCCGGTCTGGACGCCAAGGCCATGTCGCCCTGCCACGAACGGGTTGAGGCGCTGGCCGACAAGGTGCTGCGGCTAGCACTCTTGCGCCGTCGTCAGGTTTCCGAACGCCGCGTGGCCATCGTCCTTTACGGCTTTCCGCCCAATGCGGGCGCGGTTGGCACCGCCGCCTATCTTTCGGTCTTTGAAAGCCTGCACAACACCTTGCACGCCATGAAGGCCGCAGGCCATGATCTGGCCCCGCCTGAGACGGTGGAGGAGTTGCGGGCAGCCGTGCTTCAGGGCAATGCCGCGCGCCATGGGCAGGTGGCCAATGTCGCCGCCCATGTCGGGGCCGATGTGCTGGTCAAGGACACGCCCTGGCTTTCCGAAATCGAGGCCGTCTGGGGCCCCGCCCCCGGCCGCCACCAGACCGACGGGCGCGGTGTGTTCATCCTGGGCGCGCAGTTCGGCAAGGTCTTTGTCGGCATCCAGCCGGTCTTTGGCTATGAAGGCGACCCGATGCGCCTTTTGTTCGAGCATGGCTTTGCCCCGACCCATGCCTTCTCGGCTTTCTACCAGTGGCTGAAGCGCGACTTTGCCGCCGATGTTGTGCTGCATTTCGGGATGCACGGCGCGTTGGAATTCATGCCGGGCAAACAGGCGGGCGTCTCGGGGGCCTGCTGGCCGGATCGCCTGATCGGTGGCCTGCCGAACGTCTATCTTTACGCCGCCAACAACCCGTCCGAGGCGACGCTGGCCAAGCGCCGGTCAAACGCCATCACCGTCACCCATCTGACGCCACCTTTGGCCCAAGCCGGGCTTTACAAGGGGCTGATCGAGCTGAAGGACAGCCTGACGCGCTGGCGTGCCTTGCCCTTGGTCGCGCCGGAACGCGCCGATCTGGAGGCGCTGATCGCCGAACAGGCGGCTTTGGTGGACATGGGCGGGCAGGACCCCGCTGCGCTGTGGCTGAAACTCCTTGAGGCCGAAGATGCGCTGATCCCCGACGGGATGCATGTCGTGGGCCGGCCGATGTCGGCCGCGGCGCGCGCCGGGTATCTGGATATCTTGCCGCCGATGGACGTCACCGAGCGCGCGCGCATTGATGCGCAACTGGCGAAAGACAGCGAAATTCCTTCCCTGCTGCGCGCCCTTGGCGGCCATTTCATCGCCCCCGTTCCGGGCGGCGATCTGATCCGCAGCCCGCAGATCCTGCCGACGGGCCGCAATATTCACGCCTTTGACCCCTTCCGCATGCCCACCGAATACGCGCTGCGCGATGGTGCGGCACAGGCGTACAAGCTTCTGGCCGCCCACCCCACCCTGCCCCGGTCTGTGGCCTTGGTGCTGTGGGGGTCGGACAATATCAAATCGGACGGCGGGCCGATGGCCCAGGCACTGGCCCTGATGGGCGTGCGGCCGCGCTTTGACAGCTATGGCCGCCTCTGCGGCGCCGATCTGATCCCGCTGGCCGAATTGGGCCGCCCGCGCATCGACGTCTTGATGACGCTTTCGGGCATCTTCCGCGATCTTCTGCCCTTGCAAACCAAGATGCTGGCCGAAGCCGCATGGAAATGCGCCACGGCCGATGAGCCTGTGGCCCAAAACTTCATCCGCGCCCATGCGCTGGCCTATGCGGCCGAAATGGGCGTCGATATGGAAACCGCCTCGCTTCGCGTGTTTTCCAATGCCGAGGGGGCTTATGGATCGAACGTCAACCAGTTGGTCGACAGTTCCGCCTTCGGGGCCGAGGATGAACTGGCCGATGCCTATGAAGCGCGCAAATCCTTTGCCTATGGCCGCGATGGCAAGGCGGTCAAGAACGCGAGCCTTCTGCAAAAGGCGCTGAAGGATGTGGATCTGGCCTATCAGAACCTTGAATCGGTGGAGCTGGGCGTCACCTCGGTCGACCATTACTTTGACACGCTGGGCGGCATTGCCCGCGCGGTGAAGCGTCAGCGCGGGGCCGATACGCCTGTGTATATCAGCGACCAGACCCGCGGCACCGGCAAGATCCGCACGCTGCGCGACCAGATCGCGCTTGAAAGCCGGTCGCGGACGCTGAACCCGAAATTCTATGAGGGCCTCTTGACCCATGGCGCCGAAGGCGTGCGCCAGATCGAGGCGCATGTGACCAATACCTTGGGCTGGTCGGCCACGACCGAGGCGGTGGACCCTTGGGTCTATCAGCGCATCTCGGAAACCTTCGTGCTGGACGAGGCGATGCGCAAGCGGCTGGCAGCGCTGAACCCCGCCGCATCCGCCCGCATGACCAACCGCCTGATCGAGGCCTCTGAGCGCGCCTATTGGACGCCGGATGCCGCCACGCTTGCCGCCCTGCAAGGGGCTGCGGATGAACTGGAAGATCGTCTGGAAGGGATCGCCGCCGAATGAGCCTGATCCTGACCTCGCTGCGCTGCCCTGCCGTCGGAGCCTCCGGCGGGGGTATTTTCACCAAGATGAAAGGGGCACAAGCATGAGCCTTGATAGCGTTCCGAACCTGCGTGGCCTGGATGGCGATGGCTCGGTGCAGGTGCATCTGGACCCCGAAACCCGGATCGAGGGCGCCAAGGTGTTTTCGGTCTATGGTAAGGGCGGCATCGGAAAATCGACGACCTCTTCCAACCTGTCGGCGGCCTTTTCGATGATGGGCAAGCGGGTGCTGCAGATCGGCTGTGATCCCAAGCATGACAGCACATTCACACTGACGGGGCGTTTGCAGCCCACCGTCATCGACATTCTGAAAGAGGTGGATTTCCACCCCGAGGAATTGCGCCCCGAGGATTATGTCGCGACCGGCTTCAACGGCGTGAAATGCGTCGAGGCAGGCGGCCCGCCGGCCGGCACCGGCTGTGGCGGCTATGTGGTGGGCCAGACGGTGAAACTGTTGAAACAGCATCATCTGTTGGAAGACACCGATGTGGTGATCTTTGATGTCTTGGGCGATGTGGTCTGCGGTGGCTTTGCCGCCCCTCTGCAGCATGCCGACCGCGCGGTGATCGTCACCGCCAATGACTTTGACTCGATCTACGCGATGAACCGCATCATCGCCGCCGTGCAGGCCAAGTCGGGCAATTACAAGGTGCAACTTGCCGGCTGCGTCGCCAACCGCTCACGCGCCACCGATGAGGTGGATCGCTATTGCGACCGGGTCGGCTTCAACCGGCTGGCCCATATGCCCGACATCGACGCCATCCGCCGCTCGCGTCTGAAGAAAAAGACGCTCTTCGAAATGGATGATGCCGAAGACGTGGTCATGGCGCGGGCCGAATACATGAAGCTGGCCGATACGCTGTGGCGGTCTGTGCAGTTGCCGGGCTCGACCCCTGCGCCGCTGCCGGACCGGGATATCTTTGAACTTCTGGGGTTTGATTGACCATGGCCGATTATTCCGCCACCCGTGACCGGGTCGAACAGTATTTCGACCGTTCCGCCACCAAGGTGTGGGAGCGTCTGACCTCGGACGCGCCGGTAAGCCGCATCCGCCAGACCGTGCGCGAGGGGCGTGACCAGATGCGCGCGGTGATGCTGTCGCGTCTGCCTGCCGATCTGCGCGGCGCGCGCATCCTGGATGCGGGCTGCGGTGCGGGGCAGATGACGGCGGAACTGGCCGCACGGGGCGCGGATGTCACGGCGGTCGATATCTCGCCGGCGCTGGTCGATATCGCCCGTGCCCGCCTGCCCGAGGCCCTGTCCCATCGGGTGACCTTTGCCGCCGGAGACATGACGGCGGCCGATCATGGCAGTTTTGATTATGTCATGGCGATGGACAGCCTGATCTATTACGGGCCCACGGACATTGCCGCCTCTCTTGATCGTCTGGGCGCGCGCACCCGCCAAGCCGTGGTGTTCACCGTCGCGCCGAAAACCCCGTTCCTCATGGCTTTCTGGACCCTGGGCAAGGTGTTCCCGCGCGCGGACCGATCACCCACCATGGTGCCCCATGCCTTTGACACCCTGCACAGGGCCACCGGCGGGCGGCTTTCGCAGATCGAACGCGTCTCGCGCGGGTTCTACATTTCGCAATGTCTGGAGTATCGCCCGTGATCTTGCGGAAGAAACACATCCAGCAACTTGGCGCCTCCTGGCTGCCCTTTGCCGATGCGGCATCCCAGGGGCTGCCTCTGGGGCAACTCTTGCGGTTGGGTCTGTTTCAGGTCTCGGTCGGGATGGCGACGGTGCTTTTGCTGGGCACGCTGAACCGGGTGATGATCGTCGAGCTTTCGGTCCCCGCGATGATCGTGGCTTTGATGATCGCCCTGCCGGTGCTGTCGGCCCCGTTCCGCGCGCTTTTGGGGTTCCGGTCGGACACCCACCGCAGCGCGATCGGCTGGAAGCGGATCCCCTATCTGTGGTTCGGCAGCCTTTGGCAGATGGGTGGCTTTGCCATCATGCCCTTTGTACTGATCCTGCTGGGCGGCGATCAGGTGCTGGGGCCAAGCTGGGCCGGCGAGGTGCTGGCGGCCCTGGCCTTTATCATGGCGGGCCTTGGGTTGCACATGATCCAGACGGCCGGTCTGGCGCTGGCCTCGGACCGCGCGACGGATGAAACCCGGCCGCGGGTGGTGGCACTGCTTTACGTCATGTTCCTGCTGGGTATGGCGATTTCGGCGGTGATCGTCGGGGCGCTGTTGCAGGACTACTCTGACATCCGGCTGATCCGGGTGGTGCAGGGCTGCGCGCTGGCGACGCTGATCCTGAACCTGATTGCGCTGTGGAAGCAGGAGAAGGTCCGCCCAATGAGCGAGGCCGAGCGCGCCGCGCCGCGTCCGCGCTTTGCCGACG
>Ga0194130_10003503_pt1 | contig 20978 bp, 15 predicted proteins | sample TA2KigsurfametaG_FD_160084 | JGI IMG/M metagenome (GOLD analysis project Ga0194130, IMG submission 160084) | Freshwater microbial communities from Lake Tanganyika, Tanzania - TA2015050 Kigoma 12 surface | ecosystem: Environmental > Aquatic > Freshwater > Lake | place: Tanzania: Lake Tanganyika... | reverse complement strand
GTTATCCAAACTATGACAAGTCTGAATTTGAAACACCATCTGTTCTAGGTGGGTTTGAGGATGAAGATCTTGAAAAACTTTGGAAGAAGTGCAATTCTCTCAAGGAGTTTGTAAGTCCAGAAAACTTTAAGTCTTATGATCAATTGAAGACCCGTCTTGATACTGTTCTAGGAATCAAGAGAACACCAGTTGTCAAATCTGATGAATCTTTTGAAAGCGAAGAGGTTCAAAGTGCTCCTACAAGCACATCCGAGGATGATGAGGATGATACTCTCTCATATTTCCAGAGACTTGCTGAGGAGTGATTTCAAAATAAGTTTTTAAAACCAAAAATGGCGGGAAAAAAATTCCGGCCATTTTTTTTGTCTGTAGGTTTTTTAGGAAAATCTGGGGTTATAAGTCTTAATAGTTCTTTGATCTACAAATTCAGAAGATTGTTCATATTTAAATACTCTCTTAAGATCTTTCTCTACAACTCTTACAAACTCTGGTCTCAAAATAACAATATTTCTTTTTTCTTCATTTAAATAATTTTCATATTCAAAATTACTTACCGATATCAATGACGAATAAGTTGTTGTTGCTCCAGCGTCCGCATATTTGAGGGTGAAATTTGAATCCACTATTAATTTTCCGGGCAACACCAGTTCACCTAAAGAATTTTTTACTTCTCTAGTCTCATAATGATGAATTTGAAACAATTGTTGATTTGTATATTTTTCGCTTAGAAACTTACTTAAATCTGACTGAGACATAGGCCAATCTGTTCTCACATTTTGAATATTATTGACCATAAGAACTAACCAATCATACTCTGGATCCTTGTATATCTTTTCAGATACATTATCAGGTCTCTCTTCACCCACAATCGAATATTTCTCAAATGCACTGAATACATTTAAAAAATCATCACGTAATTTTGCTCTTTTGAAGAGATTTTTAATTTTTATATAATCAAAAGAGGATATATCCTTTTTTAATGATGGGTATAATACATCAGGTAATTTTTTGAAGTATGCCATATTAGAATCCTACGTCGTCCCCTTCTGGGAAATATTCTTCCATCTCATTTTTAAAGAGTGGAGTAAGCTCTGCAAATTGCATAACCAGTGCTGTTGAAACTGGATGAGAATCTTCATACGCCGCCCATCCCATTCCATCTGGTGTGTGATCAATTCCAAATTCTAATAGGGCACAAATTTTTGGTTGTGGTAATGATTTAATTCTTGTATTACCATTAACATATCGAATGAAAAATACATTGGGACTGTTAATTAAATTGGTATTGTCTTCTACTTCTGGTAAACATTGCAGTTTCATAAACTTTATAATTTCTCGAATTCTTTTTGCATCATCAGCACTACGACAAGCAAACTTCCATGCAAATTCAAATTGCCTCATGTTTGGACCTCTAAAAAGAAGTTCCATATTGGGGTTAGAAACTCTACCCGTAGTTCTTGCCAAGATATCACTAGGTTCCAGTCCTGTCAAACCAACTGACCCAAGAAAAGCTGATGACATAGTTGCCGCCATTATTTCACGAAACTCAGTACCCCCTGCCCCCAAAAAATCAGGTCCAGATTTAAACATTCGTGTGGTAAAGTCCGAAAGTCCTCCCAGTACATCCCCCCCCGCTGCCTTTACTGCTGGAGCTGCTACAGCACCAACTCCTGCTGACATAACAGGACTCATTTTTTGCATACTCCAACTTGCAGATGCTTTATCTCTTACTTGTGTTGGAATTGGAAGAATTACTTCACCTTCATATGCATAACCTGATGGTGGTAAACCTGCATTTGCAGATTTAAGACCGTCTGTCAAAACAGATCCAAAACCTGCTGACCCTTGAGGCGCTATGTATTTTAATCCCATTATACGAATGTGATCCTGAGAACCTGCCCCACTATATCGCATATCAACTGGGAATGTATAAACTTTCCCAGTATTGATACCCTTTGGGAAATTATTTTTAGTTTTTGGATTTGCAGCATTTGCTGCTGGAATTTGATTGGTTGTAGAGGTAGGAACTCCTGTTGGTGTTGATTTTATATTTTGATCATATGCTGGTTTTGCAACAACACCTTGAAGAGGTTTTGTAGACTTTGATGCTGTAAGTGCTGCATTAATTTTTGCTGCATTTGCTGAGTTTTGAAAAACCGCAACTGCTTGAGCGTGTGTTAGAAAAGTTCCATCTGCGTTTTGTGCAGTTATAATAGAACCAGCATCAGGTCCAGATTTTGAAACGCTTACCTTTCCACCATTTCCCTTTGGAGTAATTATTCCGGTTACTGGTATAGTTGTATTTTTAATCTGGGTCTGACTTGCCATTACTTAGACATATCTTTCATTTTTATTTATCACCCTACCCACACTTTGTTTGGTGATATTGTTCGTCCAATTTTGTTCACAAAAGATTCAACAATGAATTCTTTACCTGATAATCCAACTATATCATTATCAGGAACTCTTACCACATTACTCATATTAGTTCTAATATAAGTATGCAAACAAACCTCTGGAACAACATTTGTACTATTTAACCAACTCTTAACAATACTTTGACGATATGACGGATTTAAATAATGAGTATTAGCACCTAAAACGCTACCATCACCCCTAACTTCTAATATTTGTGCGAATGGATATCTATCCCAATATGGATATCTATTTGGAAATTTTGCTGAATATGAAAAGAAATAAAATTTTCCAACTTGTAACCCAAAAGTATCTATTAAATCTGTAGTATCTTCTTGTGGTTGATTATTCAAAGCCTCAAACATGGCATTTCGATACCATTCTTGTGAAACAAATCTACCCCCAAATTCCTTATATTTTTTTGCCAGTATTTCATCAGAAGCCTTAAGTGCATCACTCATATTCCTAAATCCTCTTCTGTAAGTATTTTAAATTCAAGTAATCTATTTGCACAATACTCCTCTGCTGCTTTCCATTTTGCTTTATTTTTAGCATATTCTTTAACTTCATTTACCCAACTTTTAGTTTTTCTTTTAGGAGTTGTTGTTGGGCCCATAACTTGTTTTTTGGGTTTAATTTCAATTAAATATTTTTTTACATCTCCGGTTTTTTCTTTAACTTTTATATAAAAATCTGGAAAATATCTATGAATTTTTCCATCAAGTGGGGATATATAAGGAACGATGATTTCTTCACTACCAAATTCTAAAACATTATCATTATCGTCGCAATATTTTAAAAATTTTAATTCCCAAGAAGAACGATAAATGACATTTGTGGGATCACCTTTGTACTTTTGATAGTTCTTTACCTTATACTTTCCTTGATAATATTGCCTCATAAATCATATACATATTATGGTTGTATTACCTATTTATTGTTAGATGCCTTTCTTCACAGAACCAAGTCCACAAAAATTAACCCGCACAATAGAAAGCGTAAAAAATACTTTTTCTAAGGTATCTACAACCACATTTTTTAATGTCACGTTTCCGTTAAATCAAACATTGCGTAGTTGGTTGAGCGGGACTGGTATTTTTGATGCTTCAGAAACTGATGGTTTGGATGGAATTGAGAAAATTGAACTTTTATGTGCTGAAGCAACATTACCAGGGCCTTCTTTTAAGAAAACTGAAGTCATGGGGAATAGGCAAGGTATTAGAGAAAGTTATCCTATTCTAAGAGCACTTCCTGAAGTATCATTAACTTTTTATGTTGATAAGGATCATGCTATAATTAGATTTTTTGAAGGTTGGTGTAATTATATAAATCCACTCTCATATGATGGAAGAATTATTCAATCTACTCGAAGAGAGCAAAATGATAATAATGCTTTTGAGAATTCTTCTATCTACAAATTCAAATATCCAAATGACTATTGTCAACATATTCTTATAACGAAATTTGAAAAAGATTTAGAGGCGGTATCTTCAGCATCCCTTGCCAATTCATCTTATTTAACATATGAATTTATTCAGGCATATCCTTCATCAGTTATGGCATCCCCCGTATCATATCAAGGGTCTCAGGTATTGAAATATACTGTTGTTTTTGATTATATGAGATACATCACACGAAGAACTCCAGCGGGATTTTTTAGAAGAAGAACTAGTCCAAATAGTGGTAACGAATCTAGATTATTCTCTGGATTACTCCCTGGAGTGCTATAATAAATAGTATTATTGACATTGATTTTATATGCCATTACCTACAATTGCGACTCCAACTTACGATCTTATTCTTCCATCCAACGAAAAGAAAATTAAGTTCAGACCATTTTTAGTCAAAGAAGAGAAAATACTAATCATTGCTTTAGAATCGAGAGATGTTGAACAAATTACATCTGCGGTTAAGCAAGTTATTTCGGATTGTATTTTAACAAAAGATATCAAAGTCCAGGAATTGCCAATTTTTGATATTGAATATCTGTTTTTAAATATTCGAGCAAAGGCAATTGGAGAATCAATTGATCTTATAGTTACATGTGGTGATGATGGTGTTACTCAAGTACCAGTAACTATCTACGTTGATGAAATTAAAGTTAATCGAGATGATGATCATACTAACAAGATTGAAATCGAAGGTGGATATACAATTCAACTTAAATACCCATCTTTAGAACAGTTTATCAATAACAATTTTGATTTAACAACCAAGTCATCAGAAAACCTAGAGAAATCTTCTAAACTAATTGCCATGTGTATAGACATGGTTTACAATAAGGATGATTGTTGGGTGGGATCTGATTGTACTGAAAATGAAATTATGAATTGGATTGATACTCTGAGTCCAAAGGATTATAAGAAGATTGAAAAATTCTTCAAAACAATGCCAAAATTAAGTCATAAACTTGTAGTAATTAATCCCGAAACTAAGGTTGAAAATCCTCTTGTTCTAGAAGGGTTATCTGATTTTTTCGCTTAGGCCTGGCAAAGGAAAATCTGGAGACATACTTCAGAATTAATTTTGCCTTGATGCAACATCATAAATATTCTTTGACTGAAATAGAAAATATGATTCCTTGGGAGAGAGAAATTTATCTTGAACTTTTGAAACAGCACATAGAGGAATTAGAAGAGAAGAAACGAAATGGCTGAGGTTCAGCAACAAGAAGAAAAACCAAATGTCATTGACATTTCAAAATTTTTTGGTGGAAAGACTTTATCATCTGCAGATATACGAGTTAATAAAAGTCAGACCTTAAAAACTAAACCATCATTCATTGCTGCACCAGAGTTAGCATCTTTACTTGATGTTATTGCCACAAGTGTTGAGGATAAAAATAATACTATTGAAAGAGTAAAATCTGTAGAAAGAATTCGTGAACGAGAAATTGTAGAAAGATCTAAGTCAGATGCTACATTTCAAAGAGCTCTTAGTGGATTAAGATTTGATGTTGATTCAATTTCAAAATCTTATGCTAGTCTAATTAAAAGTTTAGAAACTGATAGAAAAAATAGAGAAACGGAAAATCGTCTTGCTGAGGACCTAAAGAAACAAAATACAACTAGATTAAGTACAGAAAGAGTTGGTGCATCTTTAGCAAAACCCACACAAACTATTGCTGGGGGGGAAACGCAAACAGAAGAACCGCAACAGGAAGAGGGATTTGATGTACAGAAATTTCTTGGTGCTGCTGCTGCTGCCGCTGGTGTTGGTGCTGCTGGTATGTTTGGTGGTGATGAAGATGATGGTGGAGGTGGTGGAGGAACTCCAGGATCTGGAGGTAAATTGCAACCAATCCACAAACAAGCTTTAGATATTATTTCTGGTCCAGAAAGTGGTGGTGATTATAATGCTATGAACAGAGGCAGAGCCGCAGATAGTCCTGGTGGATCTAAAAAATGGATTGGAAAAAACCTTACAGAAATGACTATCGGTGAAGTCAAGGCATTACAAAGACAAAATAATCCAGTAAGACTACACGCAGCAGGTAGATATCAAATTGTTCCTGTAACTCTTCCTTCAGCACAATCTGCTGCTGGGTTAAAAGATAATGATATGTTTGATCAAAATAATCAAGACCTATTAGCGATTGGAATATTAAAAACTCAAGGTCCTAGTGCTTGGTCTAATTATTCAAAATATTCAAAGAAAGAAATTGATATAATGTATAAAGCGAAGGCAACTCCACTTGGAATTTCTGAAGGAACAACAGCAGAAGGACAATCTAAATCAAATGAAGGAACCACTCAATCAACATCAACATCAACATCAACACCAACATCAACAGGAACACCACAAGCATCAACAGGAACACCACAAGCAGCAGGACAACAAGCATCAACAGGAACACCACAAGCAGCAGGACAACAAGCAGCAGCAGAAACCCCACAAGCAGCAGCAGAAACCTCACAAGAAGCAGCAGGAACCCCATCATCTTCAACTGTAGCAGCAGCACCGTCTGCAGATACAGATCCAATGGAGAAAAGTTCTGCGAATCCCCCTTCTGTAGCAACTGCATCACAAAAATCACAAACGCCACAACAAATAGCACAAGAAGAAAGTTCTATGAAACCTGCTTCTTCTACTGCTGTTGCTTCTGCTGGAATTACACCATCTGAAATAACTCCAACAAAAACTGGTTCTCAATCGCCACCAATTATAATGTCTCAGTCCCCACCACCAAGATCTTCCGGAGGATCATATGGGGATGATGAACCTGTAGGTAGTGTGCCACTATTCTCGTCAACAAATCCAGATAATTTGTATGTAGCATATTCTTTAAAAGAATTGAATATAGTATAAAATGGCAAAAACATTAGTTCAAGTTAATACTGATACTGCTCTAGATCTGTCAAATGAGATAGAACAAGTTAATTCAAGATTTAATAGTTTTATAAACTCTCTTCAATCTAAGGATAGAGAATATCATTTAAAAGAAATTAGTTCAATAAAAAGGGAAAGTCGTATTGCATATGATTTAGAACTTGGTGCTATCAATGAACAAAAACAAATTGATCAACCAGAACCATCTGTAGAGGAGCCATTAGTACAACCAGAAGCGGAACCAGTTCCACCGAAAGAAGAGGAAGAAGAACCTAATATTTTTGAACAAATGGCAACTGCGGCAACAGGCACTGCAGTTGTTGGTGCTGCAGTTGACGGTGAATTTATGTCACCAACTGAAGTGTCTGATGGTGGAAAATATGCAGAGAAAGATTTTTACATCGGGCCAACCGGAGATACTGATGGACAACAAACTGGATTAAACATGCACCTTCCAGGGGGAATTGGAGCACCTATCTATGCACCCATAGATTTGATTTATGTGAGTCGAGGTACAGATGGAATGCCCTCAGTTGGGTTACAGGGAACTTCAGATGCTAGGGGGCCTTCTGGAAGAGGTTTTGGTTATTATGCTGCTTATCGATTTATGAAGGATGGAAAACAATATGAAGTTTTGATGGGGCACTTGGCTAGTATGGGTTATAAGGGAAGCAAAGAAAATGAAGCCATACCTAAAGGAACTTTACTTGGTTATCAAGGTGCTTCTGGTCGAAGTGTTAGAGGTGATGGATCAAACAAACCTTATCCACATATTTCACTTCATGTTAATGGAATTGGATTTACTGCTAGTAATTCTGTTCTTCTTTGGTTTGCTAATTCTCTTCGTAATGGTGGTGGACAAGGCGCAGCACAACCTGCTCCTCCAAAACCCAAATCAATAACTCCACCTTCACAAAATAATCAATCCCCCACAGTTTCCACAGCACAACCTGCTCCCCCAAAACCCAAATCAATAACTCCACCTTCACAAAATAATCAATCCCCCACAGTTTCCACAGCACAACAAAATCCACAACCACAATCAACTCAGGTTGCAAGTAGTTCATCTCCTGATATGTTAAATACTAATAGTTCTGGTCTCACTAGAGAACAACTTTTCTTTGCTACCGTATAATTAAATGGCAGAAAATAGATACGCTACTCAAGAATTTATCGTAACTCCAGTTTCAGGATCGCCAATTATTGATCTTATACCAGGACTTATTGCACTAGAGTATTATGAGGATATTCTTTCTCCAACAATTACTGCTAAGGTGTTATTTTCTGCGACAGAAATTTTATTTAAAGACAGTTCTGAAGAAGTTAAATTAGTTGGGGGGGAACTAGTATCTTTTGATATACTCGTCCCAGATTTTCAAAATTTAAATATTGAAAATATGGTCATCAGAAGTGTATCTGCTGATAAGACTGGACGACAAGGATTATATGTTCTAGAGTTGGTTTCCAAAGAATCTGTGACAAATGAAACTACACGAATAGTTAAAAAATTTAATCAACCAATTAGTGATATAGTAAAAGAAATCATTATGACTTTAAATACCACTAAGGAAATTAAGATTGACAAAACTTTCAATCTATATAATTTTGTTGCTACCACTAAAAGACCTTTTGAAACTATAATTTGGTTATGCCCCAAATCAGTACCACAAGATATGGGAACTCCAGGATTTTTCTTTTATGAAACTCAGGATGGGTATAATTTTTTAAGTGCAAATAATTTATTGGTAGGTGGTGGTGGAGAATATCCACAAAAATATTCACAAAAAGAAAATAGAAACAATCCCGGAGATCCAAATAACAATTTTAAAATTCTGAGTTCTGATATACAAAAAAACAATGATATTATGACATCATTGAGAAGTGGAATGTATTCCAATGAATCATTATTCTACAATGCGTTTACTCAAGAGTTTACTCCAATCAAATTCACTCTTAAAGAAAAATTTGGCACAACAACTAAAACTGCTGCAGATTCCTCATCACCAAAATTGCCGGATAAATTAGAAGACACTATTTCTAGAATTTCGTTAAAAATGTTAGATCCTGGAGCATTAACAGCAGCAAATAAATTTGAAAATGAGCAGGATCTACCTAAATATCAAGCGGAGTCTGCTGTAAGATATAGTTTATTATACTCTCAAGTATTAAATATTATTATACCATGCAATACTGACTTAAGAGCAGGACAATTAATTGAATGTGAAATACCTAGATCATCATCATTAATGAAAGATAGAGATATGGAGTCCACCGCAAGTGGTAAATATGTTATAGCATCTCTATGTCATAAATTCGATCCAAATCGAAAAGCATTTACAAGTTTATCTCTTATTAAAGATTCCTACGAATTTATAACTACCTAAAATGGAAAATATTCAAAAACATATTGAAGAAGATAATAAAAAAGTAAATGATCCTATGATTAGTTCACAAAGTCGTAGGCATTATGAAGAGGAATTGTTAGCATTGCAAAAATATCAAGAACGTCATCCAAATGATGATTATGATCCATCTAGTTTAGAATTATTTTGTGATGAAAATCCAGGCGCAATAGAATGTAAAATTTACGAGAATTAAACATGGCACTTCTCGATCAATCTTCCACCGATGTTAGATTACAATTAAACAAAGCAAACTTCCTAGGAAGAGATGGGTTTTCTTGGTGGATTGGCCAAGTCGCTGATTTGAAATCTAGCACTGCAGACGAACTTCAATTACAAGCAAATGACTCTGGTGGACCTCTCTACTATGATAGAGTAAAAGTTCGAATTATGGGGAACCATACTGCAGAGGGAAGTGAACTTGAAGATGAGAATCTTCCATGGGCCCACATTATGATTCCTGCAGGGGAACCAAATGGTACTCTTGGAAATGGAAAGTCACATCAATATAAGGGTGGTGAAACTGTAATCGGATTCTATCTTGATGATGATTCTGGACAACAACCTGTTATTATAGGATCATTTTATAAGCACTCTGGAGTTGCTTCCAAAACTAGTCCAAGTGCAATTGCGGGTTCTAAAAGTTCTGGATATAAACCATTTGAACCTACAAGAATAGAAAACCCACAACAGCAAAATACAAAAACACCAGCTGGTGCTGCTGGGGGTACAAATGTTTCAACAAAAGTATCAACTTCAGCAGGGCCCCCAGCAGCACAAAAACCAGGTTTAGAGACAACTGTAGTTGGAAGTGCGACTGGAGATGTAATGGATGTTAGTAGAGCGGCAGATATATTCTCTCAGAAAAGTAATGATACCACACATCCCGTAGCAAAGTGTGAACAGGATGAAATTAGTCGAATTACGAGGGAAATATCAGAATTGCAAAAAAGTTTATCGAAGGTTCAAGAGTATGAAGGTAAATTTGTAAATTATGTAAGTGGTAAAATTATAGATCTTGATAATAAAATAGATAATGTTGTAACAAAAATTACCGAAACTGTTTCTGGTCAAGTTAAACTTGCAGAGAAGGAATTGTTTAAAGAGATATCATTATTGATTAATGATCAAATTGATCTTTTATTTACAAAAAGCAAACAAGCTCAAGCAGGTAACGAAATTAGAAATTTGAATAGCGCATTATATTGTTTGTTTAAAAACATCGCAAAATCTTTATTTGGATTAGTATCGGAAATCTTTAAGGCATTATTGGATCAATTGTTTGGGAATTTATTATGCAATATTAACAAATTGATCAGCACAATTTTCAATACTGTATCTGGAGTTATTTCTAATTTAATTAGTCCAATAATTGCCGCTATTAATGCATTTTTGGGGGCAACCATACCACCGGTAACTGGAATTATAAAAAACGCATTAGGGATTGGGGACGTTATTAAAACTTTGTTAAATTGTCAGAGTTCTCCTTGTGCAGAAAATAACGAACAGTTTTCTATGAGTAATGGTCCAACAATTTCATCAATTCCATCATTCAGTAGCGTTTTTGCAGATTCTCCTGAATGCCCCAATTCTTTCGAATCTGGACCTCCTTTGGTTCAAATAATTGGTCCTGTTGGAGTAGGAACAACGGCTGTTGGAGTAGGATCAACGGCAGTTGTAAAAGCAATTATTAATGATCTTGGGCAAATTTTAGGATTTGATATTATTAGTGGTGGATTTGGATATACTAAACCTCCAATTGTAAGTTTAAATAATGTTCCTAATAATGGATTCAATAATGGATCCGGATCTGTGCTTGGTCCTGCAATCATAAATAATAATGGAACAGTCGTTGCAATTCCTATAATTAATCATGGGTCTGGTTATTTGAATACTATTGTTACTGTAGTTCCTGGGGAACTCCCAATTTTACAACCAAATCTAATTATAGAAAATTTAGTTCCAGAAATTGATATAATTTATATTGACAATGGGGGAATTGGATATAGTTCTAATGACACTGTTGAATCTGGCGGTGGGCAATGGCAAGTTGTTCCAGGTCCAAATGGAATTATTATAGGGTTGAATCCAATTAAACTACCGAATCCAACAGGAACAAGAGTTCCGAATTTAATAATAAATACTTCCACTGGAGTAGGTGCTATTCTAGTTCCAATAATTAAGTTTAGCAGACCTGTTGGCATTGGCAGTGGATCTATTCGAGTCGATCCTACTAAGTTCATTCAAGTCATTGATTGTGTGCAAAGATGAGTAATCAAAAGAAAGAACCATGTGCAGAGATAAATGATTATTATAGAGTGGTGTCTGGAACTTCAATTCCAGTTCATGGTAAATCTGATTATGCAGTTTTTACAAACAAAGGTCAGGGGTTTGGTTTTTATGAAGACGGGGATTATGTACTTGTTTGTGATAAAACATCATATGAATCTGTTGGTAATGAAATGCCATCAAATAATGATGGTAGTAATCCACTCAATCTTGCAAAATGGATTAATGCAAAAAATGGTGATATTAAAATAGAAGCACCAAATGGAACAATACATTTAGAAGCAAAAAATATTCATATCAGTGCAGTTGGAGGAGATCCTGACGGAAATATTATTATTAAAGCAAAGAATCAAGTTGAAGTAAGTTCAAAAGATGGAATAAAATTTAAATGTCTAACTGCGATAATTGATGCTTCTTTAGCTCTAGATATAAATACTCAATTTTTTAACAATGTATCGCAATTTGCAACCTCTGGAACCTCCATAGATGCTGCCGCTGGAACATTAACTGCTGCCAGTGATTCACTTAAAACTTTTTCAGATTTACAACTAAGCACCAATACACCAACTGAGAATTTGGAAGTTGGTGAGTCTAATGCAGAAACCATAGCAGCAGCACAACAAGAACAAGATCTGATAGAAAGTCAAGAGGCACAAACATTGTTAGATGGGGGATCTGTTACGAATCCTGATGGATCAACTTCAACTTTTGAGTTACTGTAAGTTATAAACTATGTCAAATTTTCCTAAAATAACAACAGAAAAATCTCTACTTGTTGGGCCCACAGATCCTGCACATAAAATTCCTGGGCCATCTCCAGATTTGCCTGGAATTACTGGAATTAATGGTCCATTGATTATTGGTGGAAAGTTTGATGGATATGTTGCGGATAGATATACCAACGCAATGATATGTGTGGTTCCTCCTACTGAGGAAGCGTTTGAGCGACTCGGCGTTAGCACAGTTGGTATTGGCACACTCCCTCCACCGGAAGTTAAGGTTAATCCTTTAAGTATAAGTGGGGAACTTTATGGTCCTCTAGCAGATGCTATTACAATTAGTAAACAAGGAAATCCTCTTTTTGGGCCTGCATATAGGTATGATGGAGTAGGAATAAGAGCTAATGCAAATGCTCATTTGATTGAATACGGGGAGATATTACTTTGTACGGGGCCATTAGCATTTTTTACTGGTGAAGTAGTTTCCAATGAAGGTGCTCATGTATTATCAGCGAAAAAAGATTTTGATATTCCTCACCCAACGAAAGAGGGTTGGAGACTTACTCATGCTTGCGTAGAAGGTCCAGAAGCAGCAGTTTATATTCGGGGAAGAGTTACTAACAAAACTGAAATTGAATTGCCGTTATATTGGAAAGAACTGGTTGATATTCAATCAATTACAGTTAATTTAACTCCTATTGGTGCTCATCAGGATGTAAGTATAGAAAGATGGGATGAAAAGAAAATTTATTTACAAGCAAATGGTGGAATGCCAATTGATTGTTTTTATTACATAATGGCAGAAAGAAAAGACACCGAAAAACTTATTCCAGAATACGAAGGAAGTATTGAAGATTACCCAGGTGATAATTCTCAAAGGTCTATCGTTGGATACCACTATGATGTGAAGTAGAATAACTAAATTGACACCAGCACCAAAACCTGCTATAATACTAGAGTGTGAAGGAAGTGCGGGGGAGAGATTTCTCTCCTTCATGGGGAGGTGGTGGAATCGGTAGACACACCAGACTTAAAATCTGTTGGGCATTGCCCGTGGGGGTTCAAGTCCCCCTCTCCCTATAAATAATCAAAAACGCAATGCAATATAAGATTACAACTTCTTATAACTGGTACGAGACGGAAGATGATAAGTTCATCATCAAAACATATTATATAAATGGGATCCCTTTCACATTTGATGAACTTCCAACTCTTGTCCAAGATGACCCAGAAATCATTGCCTGGGCAGACCAACAACTTACGATGAGTCCAGAGATTTTTTATCAAAAATCATTTTATTTGATAGACGAGCAATGTCATCCTTGTTTATTTGAAATGGATATAGAAAATCCAGAGATTCTTGAAGAAATTATTTAATATGCCCTATAAGCATTGTGGTGATGCAGCAGTTTTGTAAACTGCAGAGAACAGTTCAATTCTGTTATGGGGCTTTGTTTAGTCTATAAAAGGCGAGTTATAAATAAAAGGAAGAAGAAGTACATGGGATTAAGATGCCTTTAAGTCGCTTAGAAAATTTTCTTAGGAATACTGACGGTAATATTTTATACGTTAATCCTAGTGATCTTGATGCAACCGATTCAATTGAAAATCAAGGAAATTCATTAACAAGACCTTTTAAAACAATTCAAAGGGCACTCTTAGAAGCAGCAAGATTTTCGTATAATATCGGATTAAATAACGACAGATTTGATAGAACCACTATCTTAGTATACCCAGGCGTTAATTATATTGATAACAGGCCTGGGTATGTTGTAGCAAGTGGTGGAAATAGTTTCTTAGAATTAGATCCAAATCTTTCTCCACTTACAACACCTGAATACGTCTCAGCATCTTTAAGTGAACTTTCGTCTTCCTCAAATTTTGATATTTTTAGTCCAACAAATGACCTTTACAAGTATAATTCAAGTAGTGGTGGAGTAATACTACCTCGTGGTACTTCTATTATTGGTTTAGATCTTCGTAAAACTAAAATTCGCCCACTATTTGTCCCTGATCCTGAGAATGATTTAATCGCCAGATCATCCATTTTTAGAATTACTGGTGGATGTTATTTTAGAGAATTTACTATTTTTGATGGTGATCCTAATGGCACTGTTTATAAAAACTATAAAACCGATTTAGTCACCCCATCGTTCTCACATCACAAACTTACAGTATTTGAATATGCTGATGGTGCCAATCCTTTAAATAGAGTAAGTATTGGATCTACAACATCAACATTTACTGAACTTCAAATGTATTACATTAAAGTTCAAAAAGCATATGGAGAAAGTTCTGGTCGAGCAATTGGAGACTTTCCAACGACTGCAGATTTAGAAGTTATAAATCCTGAATTTAGAATTGTTGGTGCTGTAAACCCCACAGATATTGGAATTAGTAGCGTCACCGCTATAGGAAATCTTGCAACAATTGATACAACAACTGCACATGGAGTAATCGTAGATGATCCAATTAATATCACAGGTATTTCTTCCGATCTATACAATGGATCTTTTACAGTTGCCGGTGTTACTAGTGAAAGAAGATTCTCATATAGATTAACTGCAACTCCTGCAAATTTGGGGCCATCACTCACAGGATCCGCTAAGGTTGTTCTTGAAATTGATACAGTTTCTGGAGCATCTCCTTATATTTTTAATACTTCGTTAAGAAGCACATATGGAATGTGTGGTCTTCATGCTGATGGATCAAAAGTATCTGGATTTAAATCTATAGTTGTTGCACAATATACTGGAATTGGACTACAGAAAGATGATAATGCATTTGTTCTTTATGATCAATCAACAGGATCTTATAAAACTGAGTCTCAAATCAGCGATGCATCTTTAAAACCTTTACACTTAAATACAAATGCAGTTTATTCTCCGGAGTATGAAAACTTTCACGTAAAAGTATCTAACAACTCATATATTCAAGCAGTTTCTGTATTTGCGATTGGATTTGCAAATCAATTTATAACTGAGAGTGGTGGTGATTTAGGACTCACTAACTCAAACTCTAACTTTGGAGCAAAATCTTTAGTATCCAAAGGGTTCAGACCTGAAGCCTTCACTAGAGATAACACTGGATACATAACACACGTAATACCACCAAGAGATGAAACTCCAGATAATACTGCAGTATCTTGTTTTAGTTTAAATGTTGGGTTAACAACAAATCCTGTTGGTGGAGCAACAACATCTAAATTATACATTTTTGGATTTAATGATGTTGATGTTCCTCCTAATGAAAATGTAAGTGGATTCCGTGTTGGATCTAAGGACTCTGATACATTTAATGTTGAAGTAAATGATGTTGCAGTTGCAACTCCAATTTTAATGCCAATTCCAGGGTCTGGAGATGGCCCTTCTGCGAGAAAAGTTTTTACAGTCTCTAGATCTAATAATGCAAATGTTATTAGTTCAAATATTTTAACGCTTACTTCAAGTCATAATTTTTTCAATGGTGAAAGTGTTCGATTAATATCTGATGATGGAAATGTACCAGATGGATTAGTAAATGAACAATTGTATTTTGTAATTACGGACGCAATTGATGGCAGTTTAACTGCAAACACAATTAAACTTGCAGCGACGTTTAATGATGCAACTGTAGGAACTCCATTCCCAGTTGTAATCACTAGTACTATTGGTGGTATTCTTACAATTGAAAGTAGAGTTACAGATAAAACTCCAGGTGAACTGGGGCATCCAATTCAATTTGACACCACAAATTCAAATTGGTATATTGTAGGGTCTGGAACAACAATTCAAAACAAAATTAATCAAGCATTCATTGATAACAGATCGTCATTAGGAGAACAAAGTGGTTTAGGTTTTATACTCAGAAAATCAGATAACAGATTATTAAATGATAGAATTTATAGACTTAGATACGTAATACCAAAAGAATTTGTAAATGCAAAAGAACCTAGTGTAAGTTATATTCTTCAGGAAAGTTCAACTGTTGGAGTATCCAGTGCTTTAGAATATGGTTCGGTTGGAGACACAACAAAACAAAGAAATGTAAAGATTATTGCAGATGCAGTTTATGGATCAAACATTATTACCTTTACCACAGAAAAACCACACGGGTTTAATGTATCTGATTCTGTAACTGTTAATAAAGTAATAAGTTCAGACAATCCTACAGGAGTGGGGCAATCTGGTTATAATGAAACTTATACAATTACAAGTGTTCCTACTACTAAAACTTTTAAAGTTACTACAGCAAAAACACTAGGCACATTTGGAAACCCGATTTCTTTAAGAGATGTAAATCTCCCAACAGTTGCTCGTAGTCAGTATCGAAATACTTACTTGATTAGTAGTGTTGACACCATACAGTCATATATTTCTGGTCAAAAAGATGGAATATATCATTTAATTTGTCTGGATGGAAGTATATCGCCATCAACTTCTGATGGTACATTTAACAGTGAAAAATTACATCAAAACTTAGGAAATCTTTACCCAACAATAGATCGAGATAATTATAATTCAGATCCTACAATTGCGAGAAGTTTTGCAGTTCCATATAATGTTGGTGAAATTATTGTAAGTGATTCTAGAGATAGCATCACGAAAGAAAGTTCTGTAAATTATTATAAGGATAACCGAATTGGATTTGGAATTACAAATGCAACTTCAAATGGAAGTGGAATCACAACTGTATTTACTAACATAGAGCATAATTTAAACACAATTACCACACTTTCAATAACTGCTGCCGGAACTGGATATGGAGCAGGGATTGCGACTTTTCTGTATAATGTTCCTCTTGTAGGGACGGGTATTACTGGTGATGGTGCTACTGCTAAGGTTGCGGTAAGTGCTGCTGGGGCAGTTACTGCAGTTGAAATTATTGATGGTGGATCTGCTTATGGCGTAGGTAATACTATGCGAGTTGGTGCTGGTGGTAACGCAATTGTTTCTGTAACTGCGATCAATAGTAACATTGGTAGTGTTATAGAAGTAGTTGGGGTTGGTACAACTGCAAATAGATTTAATAGTAGATATAATGGCGTATATCGAATTACTGGAATTAATAGCACAAGAAGTGTTACATATGAAATTAAAGATGGTGCAAATACTGCAATTAATGCTGGTATCTTTACTTCGACAAGTGGATATGAAGGTTTACTATTTGTATCAGATAGGGCAGTAGGTGTAAGCACCATTGGTTACGGTAATAGTAGTGTTGGAATAGTTACAGTTACTACTCAATCTGCACACGGATTAATACTTGGTAATAAATTTAAAATTGTAGGGGCCGCACAGACAATCTACAATGGAACATATGTCGTTAGGGAAAGAGTTGGATTAAATACATTCTCATTTGAAATTGGTGCTGGAACCAGCAATCCTGCATTTACTACTAATAGTGGAGTATTTGTACTTAAACAGTCCTTTGCTTCACAGAAATCTGAATTTGAAGATAACTCAGAAAAAATTGCAGGTAGATTGACTCCATTCTATGCAGGGTTATCTACAACTCTTGGAGGATCTCAAACAGGAACTGCGACCACAATTAAACTAACTTCTCTGACTGGAATTTCTACTGGTGATTATTTACAAATTGATAATGAAATTGTAAGAATTAGTAGCGGATTAGATGCATCTACTGGAGTTGCAAATGTTCTGCGTGGTGTTCTTGGAACTAAAGCAGAATCTCATGAAAGTACAGCAGTTGCGAGAGAAGTGAAACCAGTTGCAACTGAATTAAGAAGATATTCTACTATTCGTGCATCTGGACATACATTTGAATATCTTGGATTTGGACATGGTAATTATTCGGTTGGATTACCACAAAGACAGTCTAGAGTTCTGACTGTTAAAAATCAACTTTTAAGTCAAGGAAAGCAATCTGACGGTGGATCTGTTGCTTATACTGGTATGAATGATACTGGTGACTTTTATATTGGAAATAAAAGAATTAGTTCTACAAACGGAGAAGAGGAAACTTTAAATGCTCCCATTCAAAATTTCTTAGGAGAAGAAATTTCTTCGTTATCTGTTAATTTTAATGATGCTACGATTAAAAATAGTTTAAATGTTCAAGGCGGAACCACTGGAAGAATCATTAGTGAATTCAAAGGCCCAGTTAACTTTGTTAAGAAAGTCACCTCAACTTCAAGTGACGGTATCGAAGGAATTAAGTTTAGAGTTAAGGGAGCATTATCTCAATCAAGATCTGTGTCTTATGGTGGAGACAACATTCCTTCAACTCCTCCAGATACTCAAGGTGATATTTTCTTTAATGGTCATGCTACATCTGGACAATATGCTGGATGGATAAACACTGGTAATTCTGTGAATGATTGGAAGAGATTTGGATTAATAAGTAGATCTGCCACAGAAACATTCGTAACACCAGATCGAATTGGCATTAATACTTTTGGAACTTTACGAGGACTTCCTGCAGCTGGAATTACTTCTGCACTTTTAGATGTTCGTGGTGGTGGAGTTTTTGATGCTCTTCGTGTGATTGGAAATGTTGAATTTGTGAATGGTGCAACATTTGCTTCAGTTAATTTTGGAGAACTGTTTATAACAGGTATTACTTCTTTTGCAGGAACAACAGATTCGCATAGTGTCACAACAGGTATTGTAACCGTTGGTGGTGGGGTTGGCATTAAGAAAAATCTTAATGTTGGTGGTAACTTTAAGGTATCTGGTATTTCTACTTTTGTTGGTAATGTAACATTTGAAGGTGGTACAATCTCTCTTGGTAATGCTAATACTGATAATGTAGTATTTACTGCTGATGTGAATTCTAATATTCTACCAAATACGAATGCTACATTTGATATTGGTGATGCATCCGTTAGTAAGAGATGGAGACATGCTAGTTTCTCTGGTATAGTAACCGCAACATCATTTTCTGGTGATGGTAGTAATTTAACAAATACTGGTTCTACTTTAAGTGCTGGTTCTGGAACTCAAAGAATTGTTTTGACTAGTCAAACATCTGGAACAATGACTGCTTCTGCAACTACTGCGGCATTAACTTTTAATAACACCACCAATGCCTTAGTTTGCACTGGAACAATCGCAGCAACCTCTGATGAAAAACACAAAGAAAATGTGATTACAATTGAAAATGCATTGAATAAAGTATTATCTCTTCGTGGTGTTGAATATGACCGTACAGACAGTGGAGATCATCAAATTGGTGTGATTGCTCAAGAAGTTGAAAAGGTTGTTCCTGCGGTTGTTTATGGTGATGAAACCAAATCAGTTGCCTATGGTAACTTGATTGGTCTTCTGATTGAAGCAATCAAAGAACAACAGAAGGAAATTGAAGAGATGAAGAAAAAACTTGTATGAGTAATCATAGTAGTTCAGAATGAAAGTAGAGATTATATGTTTATAAATAAAACAGGACTTATATAAGTCCTGTTTTTGGTATATACCAACATAAAGCCATATGGCAGCACCTATAATAAGAATTAAAAGATCATCAGTTTCTGGAAAGATACCATCGGCAAATGATGTGCCATTGGGGGAACTGGCTCTTAACACATATGATGGCAGACTTTATGCATCTAAAAATGTAGGTATAGGAACCACAGTATTTGCGGTCAATCCATGGTCTGTTGGTGTAGGGAGCGATACTTATAATACTTTTTTTACTGCTGGGTCTGTTGGTATTGGAACCACAAATGCAACATCAACACTTACTGTAATTGGTGAAATTGAGACTACCAATCTTACTGTAACTGGTAATGTTGAGTTTGAAAGTGGTGTAACTATAACTGGTGTTACTACTTCTCTTGATGGATTTGAAGGTGATTTAATCGGCAATGCCGACACTGCAACTGCTCTGAATAGTTCTAGAACCTTTAGCATAAGTGGTGATGCAACTGCTTCTAGTGTTTCCTTTAATGGTACTGCTGACGTTGGTTTAGCACTTACTCTTACAGACACTGCAGTTAGTCCTGGTTCTTATGGTTCATCAACAGAAGTTGCTACATTCACTGTTGATTCTAAAGGACGTTTGACTGCTGCCGGTGCTACTGCTGTTGGATCTGCTTTAACAGTTTTTGGTGACTCTGGTTCATTAGATATTAATCTTCTTAGTGAAACTCTAACCATTGCTGGTGGAGATAATCTTACCTCAGTTGGTTTTGGTGATACCATAACAGTTAATCTTAATGATGATATTTCACTTGCAAATATTTTAACCGTAGGTGTCATAACTGCAATTGGTGGGTTTTCTGGTAACATAAGTGGAGACCTAACTGGAAATGTCAATGCATTTGCATTTGATACAAATAATGATGGTATTGTTGTTGCTGGTATTGCTACAGCAACTTCATTTTCTGGTGATAATTTAACTATTGTAAATGGAACTATAACAAATCTAACTGGAACAGCAGGAACTATTACAACCTTTAATAGTACTAATGGAACTATAACAAATCTAACTGGAACAGCAGGAACTATTACAACCCTTGACACTACAAATCTAACTGGAACAGCAGGAACTATTACAACCCTTGACACTACAAATCTAACTGGAACAGCAGGAACTATTACAACCCTTGACACTACAAATCTAACTGGAACAGCAGGAACTATTACAACCTTTAATAGTACTAATGGAACTATAACAAATCTAACTGGAACAGCAGGAACTATTACAACCTTTAATAGTACTAATGGAACTATAACAAATCTAACTGGAACAGCAGGGACTATTACAACCTTTAATAGTACTAATGGAACCATTACCAACTTAACATCAACTAATACTAATGCTTCTGGTATTAGCACCGTTGGTTCCTTAAATATTGGTTCCACTCAAGTCATTAGTTCTGCAA